>Ga0224527_1001337_pt1 | contig 12540 bp, 6 predicted proteins | sample CBST0metaG_FD_179882 | JGI IMG/M metagenome (GOLD analysis project Ga0224527, IMG submission 179882) | Peat soil microbial communities from Stordalen Mire, Sweden - C.B.S.T0 | ecosystem: Environmental > Terrestrial > Soil > Wetlands > Peat | place: Sweden: Norrbotten County, Stordalen Mire... | reverse complement strand
GATTGGCCCCCTCTGTGGCGGCTTACTGACCGGCGCTTTTGGCTGGCACTCGATTTTTACGGTTAACCTGCCGCTTGCGATGCTGACTGCTTTGCTTGCCTTGCTGTGGGTACCAAAGGATCAGGCTCGCTCGGGCAGCTTTGCAAGTTTGATGCAGCAGGTAGATTTGATCGGTATTGGGTTCTTTACAGCATTCCTGCTGGCCTCGATGACATTTTTGATGAATCTTGGAAGGCCGATCTGGTTTGCCTTGGTGCCCGCGGCTGTCTTTGGCGGGGGACTTATAGTTCATTCGCTGCGGCACCGGGAGCCTTTTATTGATGTTCGTATGCTCGCGAATAATCGGCCGCTGACTATTAGCTTTCTTCGCGCAGGAATTGTGTCGATGATTAGTTACTGCGTTCTGTACGGCTTCGCACAATGGCTGGAAAGCGCAGTGGGTTTGTCCAGCACAAAGGCAGGGCTCGTCACCCTGCCGCTCTCCGCAATCGCTGCGATATCGTCACTGACCGGAGTTCGTACCAAGGGACTGCGCGCACCGTTTCTTATCAGCATCGGCGCGGCGCTTGTCGGGTGCATTTGTCTATTTTTCGTGAATAGCGAAAGTTCTATTTGGATTATCGCCTTTGCAGTCATGTTCTTCGGGGTCCCGCAGGGAATGTTTTCGACAGCGACGCAGGCTGCTATTTACATACAAGCGCCCCCAAAAGAAATCGGCACTGCGGCCGGTTTGCAGCGAACTTCGCAGTATATCGGGTCGATTGCTGCAGCCAGTCTGCTTGCGTTGGTGTATGGGCAGCATGCAACAGATCACGGTATTCACCGTCTCGCAATAGTCATGGGAGTATTGAGCGCAGCACTCTTCATCGCCACAGTGTTCGATCGCACGATCCCAACTTCAGCTTCGACAGAGTCGTCCGAAAGTGCTTCTCTGTAACAAAACATGTCACACGGATCTTTTCAACGGGGGCCACCGAAGGAGGCCGACCGACAGCGGTGTCCTATTCTTTCCGGGGAAGTTTGTACTGCGCAAGGCCGGAGCGATGACGAGGAGCTCTGTTGCCAGAATGCCTGAAAGGTGGTAAGACACAGCATTTCGCGGCGCGAAATCCGGAATTAGGACACACCTGTCGGTCGGCCTCCTGGTGTGGCACCCGCGTCTTGTGAGTATATCCTTTAACATCTAAAAGGCCAAAGTCCAGGAATGCCACCCGGGGTATCGGGTGGCATTTTTTGTGTTTTGTTATAGAAGTGAATCTGCGAGAATTTTGGCATCGGCTAGATCGTCGAGCAGGGCTTGTTTGAGGATGCGGGCGCCCAGGATATAGGTGTCTCCGCCGCCGTAAACGATGTAGATATAGTCGCCGTATTCATACGTGCCGCAGCTGAAGACGACGTTTCCTACGCTGTCCTCATAGGGAGCATGGATTTCGACATCTGTTTCCGGCATCATCAGCTCATTGACTGTACATTCGACACTGACCTTATGCGAGCGTGGCGAAAAGTCCTGGAAATTGAAAATAGCTGCATCCAAATGGTACAGGCGGTCGCGCAGATCATTACTGTGGCCTGTATGGTAAATGATAAGATATCGCTTGTCGCCTAGAGCTATAGGTACAGAACCTGCACCTATCCAGGAATTTGCGTAGGAATCGTTTGTTGATGCGCCAAGTATTTTGCCGCGATCCTGCCAATATCCGGTAGGCGAATCACTACTTGCAAAGTAGATCACCTTTCGCTGGATGTCAAGTGTTGAAGGCCTATGCAGCATCAAATACTGACCTTCTACGGCGTCAGGGAATAGAACCGCATCTTTGTTGGCGACGTGATTAATATCGCCATGCGCCATCCCGAGTTTTTCCCAATTGCGCAGGTCTGTTGAGCGCGCGAGACAGGTCGTAACATCGGGAATGTTTTCGTTGAGCGGATTGAAGCCGCAATAGACAGCATAAAATACGCCGTCTATTTGTGTAATTCTTGGATCTTCTACCCCGAGGTAGTCAGGATCTTCCATGTTGTCGCTTGGGCTAAGTACCGGTTCTGGATGTCGGTAGATAAGCTCAAGGTTGGGTGTCATTACGGCGAGCCCGATAAACGATCGGTTAAACTGGTAACCGGTGTCTTTACGCGGCCTCGCGCGATAGTGGAGCACAGCTACACCATCGGCAACTCTTTCGTCGAGTAATAACTCTTCCCCAATTAGTCCAGCAATTATCTTATCGTTTTCCGGCGATCGGTTAAGATAAAGAGCTGCGGAATTAAACGTAACACCGTCTTCCCACCATCTGTCGTTGGGACCGATAATAGGTTCGCCGTCGTTAAGTCGCTCTATAATCACTCTCCGCTGTTTGCGCTGTTCCGCGAACAGTTGAGACGTTGTCTTTTCAATTGTCTGCATATTTCGGTCCATTCATTGCATACTAATAAATTACGAGCCGGAAGTGTGAATACCCTATCTATCTTTGGCAAGAAACTGCTTAAAGAGCAGGTCTCTTTTTACTTTTCGACTAGTCGACTGTCAGATTGTTCCAATTTTTTCGATAAAGTCGTACACGAATTGTTTGCTGTCTTTCAAATTGTGCTTTCCCTCCTGATTCCCTGCTGGTACTACGTACCTATACGTCTGATTCCTCTCAACGTGTTTTTCTTATAAAGTGTACTTATTTCGATTTAAATATTAGCAATAAAGCGGGTAAACTTTTGCTTGAAATACAGATTTTATATGATGCGCGTCATTGGCGACGTAATTCTTGCTAGGGCTGCTGTCACCGGTAAGCTACAAAAATATGCGAGAACGAACACGAGGCCAATCGACGATATTGCCCTCAGCACTCCGAAGCGATGCTAAATTAGAAGACAGGCTTGACCACTATTATCAGTTGGTCCAGAAGATCCTCCTTACACGTCAAGATCCCGTATCCGGCCTTTTCCCTGCCAGCACTGCGGTTAATGCGCATGGCAACTACACGGATGCCTGGGTGCGTGATAATGTCTACAGCATTCTTGCAATTTGGGGCCTCGGCCTGGCTTACCGAAAGGTAGACTGGGATAGAGGGCGCACTTATGTGCTGCAGCAGACGGTGGTTAAGACCATGCGTGGTCTGCTTGTTGCGATGATGCGGCAGGCGGATAAGGTTGAACGCTTTAAGGAGACGCAGTCTCCGCTTGATGCTCTCCATGCAAAATTCGACACGCATACGGGCGCTCCCGTGGTCGGAGATGCAGAATGGGGCCATTTGCAAATTGATGCAACTTCGCTCTTTCTTTTGATGCTGGGGCAGATGACCGCTTCGGGGCTCTCGATTATATTTACCATTGACGAAGTTAATTTCGTCCAGAACCTGGTGTACTATATCGGCCGAGCGTATCGTATTCCTGACTATGGAATTTGGGAGCGCGGTAACAAAATTAACCGAGGCGATCCCGAGCTAAACTCTAGTTCTGTGGGAATGGCGAAAGCGGCGCTTGAAGCGCTTAGTGGACTCGATCTCTTTGGAATTCATGGCAGCCAGGCATCGGTTCTGCACGTTTTATCGGACGAAATTGCTCGATCAAGAATCACGCTGGAATCTCTTCTTCCCTGGGAATCAAGCTCAAAAGAAGTTGACTCTGCTCTTCTCAGCATTGTGAGCTATCCTGCGTTTGCTGTTGAAGATCTTGACCTCCGCGATCGGACACGCCAGAGGGTCGTTGACCAGCTCCAGGGCGCTTATGGGTGTAAGCGCTTTTTAAGGGACGGCCATCAGACGACGGTCGAGGATGCCGGACGGCTGCATTACGAGCCCTGGGAGCTGCAGCAGTTCGAAAATATTGAGTGCGAATGGCCGCTCTTTTACGTTTACCTTTTTCTCGACGGCCTGTTTCGTGGTGATGAGGTCGCGATTGACGAATATCGGAATCGGTTGAAGAGCGTTCTTGTACAACACGATGGCATGGAACTGCTGCCTGAACTCTATGTTGTTCCTGCTGAATTGGTGGATGCCGAGCGTTTGTCCCCGCAGAGCCAAAAGCGTGAGGCGAATGCCAACGTCCCCCTTGTTTGGGCGCAGAGCCTTTACTATTTGGCACAAATGCTTGACGAGGGTCTGCTTGATTGCGGAGAGATTGATCCGCTCGGGCGACGTCTGCGGGTAGGGGCTGCACGTGAGCCGGTTGTGCAGGTTGCGCTCCTTGCAGAAGATGAAGCGCTGCAAATGGATTTAGAGGCCCAGGGGGTTTCGACACAGACTCCAAAGCAAATCGAGCCGATGCAGGTGCGGCGCGCGGGAGAGCTTTCGCTTGCGTACAATCAGATAGGACGCAATGATGCGATGGGCCTCACCGGCCGCCCCGTTCGTCGCCTGCGCAGCCTGACTACATCGAAAGTGTTCCTGATTCGTGGGCAGCAGATGCTGTTCCTTCCTTCGTTTTTAGATCCGCAGAAATTTTACTTAATGCTTGATCGGCAGTTCCTCGTGGCACAAATCCGAAGCGAACTGGCCTATATACGTCGTAATTGGAGGCAGACCGGCCGTCCCACCATTACGTTACTGCTCACTCGTCCTCTCCTAGAAACCGGGCAGGAAGCGCTGCTGTCACTTATCGCAGAAATGAAAATGGGTTTTTGCGGGGGAGTTCATATTTGCCTGGGGAGAATAGGAGAGCTCAAACAAGCGTCAGGGCTCGAACGAATCGATTATCTGCACGATTTCGAATTCTCACAAAAGCCGGTCAGAGATTCTGTCCCGGAAGAATATCGCCTGGCTGCCGATCCAGCTGCCTGCGTGCCGCTGAGCAATGCCGAGGCGCTGTGGATTGAGCAGACTGCTGAAAGCGAACAGTTGGTCAGTAGGCTCTACCAAACGCAGAATCTTTATGAGCAGGTTGATATCCTGCATGCTTTGTTCGACCGTAAGGGATTTGGCTTTGCACCCCGCGAGGGATTGAACGGTGAGCGGATCACTGTTTATAAGGTTTTGGAAGATGTCTATGCATTGGCAGGCCGAGGGCACAATGGCATTCCGTTTTGGTCGATTGTTCGAAAGGCCGCGGCGTTGCTTGACAAGACCGATATATCGGTGTCAGACGCAGTGACCGACATACTGGTTCGCCAGAAGCAGATCACCGTGGGCAAGTCATATTCGGACGGTTCTGTTATAGCAAGGCCTCTGCCGCCAAATGAAATCCGCGAAAAAATACGCGAATTTGGCGGTACTGATGTCCGTGATTGGGTACTGACACAGGAAATTTTGATCTACTTAGGCCTGCTTATCCGTCAGGAGCCGAAACGGTTTCGCGAGCTCATGACTTTGCGGCTGGGATACCTGATTTTATTGATGACAAGCGAACTCGCAATTGAGCGTGGAATCCGGCAGGAGGAAGGACATGAGGAGCTTTTGCGCCTGAGTCCGTCGGAAATTCAGGGAAGAGTGCGCGATGTTCTGGGCGATTATGATGACCGTGCCCACAAGCTGCTTCGTCAGGAGGCGCTTCCGCTCGAAGGCGGGGAAGTTGAAGTCGAGCCTGTCAACCAAGATGAAAAAGGTACGGAAACTGCTCCCTATGGCAGCTGGCTGAAATACCGTCAACGCGAAGGTTCCCTCAGCCGTGTTCCGCCAGGGTTTTACACAAGCGTCTGGAATTTGCTAAAACACTGTAATGGATTAATAATCGGCGACAAACTCGATATGAGAAATCGTATTGACAGCGCGGAAACATTGGCAGAAATGACTGCCCATGAAAAGAACTTCGCTTTGTGGATCGAGCTGCTTCTTAATAAGATGGACGCTGCTAAGTTTCGGCAAGCAACCATAGAGGCGCTTATCACGCTGTCGAACCTGGTGGAGAAAACGCCTTCTCTGAAGATTAACGGACATCTTGTGCTGGATGTTATTGTCGGCCACGCAGTACGTCTCGCCTGGCTTGATCGTTATCCCGAAAGGGCAGACTACTATGACGAAGATAAAGCGGCGGCATGGACATCGTATTATGAGACATCGCCGCAGATCTGCGCGGCGTATGTAGTAAGGTCGCTGCACTATCTCACGACGACCGAGTCGCTTTAGTGAAAAGTCGAGCCCTAGAACTTGCCGCTCAGCTCAATTCTTACACTTCTCTGCGCAGATTCTGAGAGGTCTAAGTTGGGGCTTGTCCCTGTGACATCTAAATATTCCCGATGATGGTCATCCAAAAGGTTTACGGTACTTATCGCGGCTGTCCATGCATTCTGGCTTTTGCCAAGACGGTAGGCTAGGCGCGCATCAACAGTCATATAGGCCCGTAATGGTTCTCCATTGGAGTTGGTACTGCTGACATAGTGATACGCAATTTTTGTTGATACCCGCCGCTTTGGATCAGATTGAAGAATTAGATTAGCCTTATCCTGCGGTGAGTAGTCTTCGAGATTGCCTTGCTGGTCTCGTGCATCCTCGTAGCTATAGTTGGCTAATGCGCTCCAGCCATGCGACAATGGAAAACCAGCTTCCAGTTCTAATCCGTCACAATGTGCCGATCCGCTGTTCTGATATTGGTAGAGGACTGGGATGCCTGGCGGGTATGGCGCGGGCGCGAACGCCGTGGCAGCAGGAAGGATAATATCCGAAATATGATTGTAAAAGATGTTGATACCGGCAAATCCTGTGCCGTAGTCGACGCGATATCCCGCTTCAGTGCCGGCAATTTCTTCCGGCTTCAACGATGTATTATCTATAAAAGTTGAATTTAGTCCTGGTGCAATCGGGTAGGAAAGATCCATGTAATTTTCAAGGAAAGTTGGAGCGCTAAACGCTGTACCGTATGAGAGGCGAAGAGTGTGATTAGACGATAAGTGGCGTACGGCGCTAAGTTTCGTCGATATTTGATTACCGTAAATCGATTGATTATCGTTACGAACTCCAGCAAATAATGTAGTATTAGACCCTATTTGATTTTGATCTTGTAGAAAGAAACTTCGGAGATTTTCGCACCTGTTGTCGGGCCCGGTGAACTCTGTTTTGACATCGGCACTGCGGTAGGATGCACCATAGGTAAGCGAGCTGCCAGGTGAAATTGGACGTATTTGCTGAATATCTAGTTCACCCGACTTGGTATGTGAGTATACACTGCCTTGGTCCGCGCGGAAGATGGTTTCGTAGTAACGGATTGTTACTGGGTTTGCGCCCCGGTCTTCAGTGTATGTCAGCGATTCCGCGCCAGAGTTCAATGATCCTCCTCGGACGGTCAACTCGCTTGCCATATCAGCTTTAGCGGTAGCGCCTTCAAGTGAGAGCTCTATTGAACCGCGCGGCATTTGCTTTTGCATATCGAACGTGGCTATAGGCACACTGGAACTGTCTCGTTCGTCGATTGGCTGTCCTTGGAAACTGCCGGCGATCCCATGATAGCCGTACCCGAATGTGGTATCCAGCGTCTTGTCTTTTGATACCGCAGTATATATTCCTTCGGCGAATTGTGTGTCGTGCCGTTCAAACTGCCCGACTAAGCTTCCTTTTTTGCTTTCTGATGCCAGTTCTGACGGGGTCTTCAGGATGATATTGATTACTCCGCTAAAGGCATCCGCGCCATAAAGCACAGAGCCCGGGCCGCGGACTATTTCAATTTTTTTTATGCGCGAAATAAGAATAGGGCGGGTACTCCAAAATAGGCTGCTGTGGACATCTTCGTTGATCCGCTTGCCGTCAACCATCACCAAAACTGTATTGGCAAAGCTATTGTTGAATCCACGTATTGAGACATTTTGCTGCGACTCGTTCAGCTGCATCACGTCCACGCCAGGGACAGACCGCAGTAATTCAGGTATCGTTGTGGCGCCGGATGCCGCAATGTCTGCCGCAGATATTATGGTGACTGCAGCCGGTGCATCGTTAAGACGTTCGGCTGTTCTCGTTGCAGTCGTTACCACATCGTCCCCATCAAGCAGCAGTTCAGTGGAAGCGGATGTGTTCAGATGGGAGTCCGTCTGTGCGCTCACAGGCTTATCATAAATAGCGATAATTAGAAACACCACCAATAATATAATCATACAGGGCAATGTGACTGGACGTGCTTCATGTTGTCTGCTGTGGACAAGCTGCACTATGTCGGTAGTGACATATCCGCAATCATATTCGTCATTACGCTGCACGCTGTATGTTTTCATTACTGTCCTTCAGTGCTTCGGTCCCTAGAATTTGCCGTTCAGTTCAATTCTAACGCTTCTTTGGGCAGCTTCAGAAATGTCTAAAATGGGGCTTGTACCAGCAGCGTCTAAATATTCTCGATGATGGTCGTCCAAAAGGTTTATTGTACTTATCGCGGCAGTCCATGCATTCTGACTTTTGCCGAGACGGTAGGCGAGGCGCGCATCAACAGTCATGTAGGCCCTTAATGGTCCGTCACTTGAGTTGGTACTGCTGACATAGTGATACGCAATTTTTGTCGAAACCCGCTGCTTTGGGTCAGATTGGAGAATTAGATTGGCCTTATCCTGAGGCGAGTAATCTTCGAGATTGCCTTGCTGGTCTCGTGCATCCTCATAGCTATAGTTGGCTAATGCGCTCCAGCCGTGTGACAGGGGAGATCCGCCTTCCAGTTCCAATCCTTCACAATGTGCCGATCCAGTATTCTCGTATCGGAAAGCGATTGGGATCCCGGCCGGGTACGGTGCCGGCGCGAATTCGGTGGCAGTAGGAAGAATAAGATCTGAAATATGGTTGTAAAAGACGTTGATTCCGGCAAATCCTGAGCCGTAGTCAATTCGGTATCCTGCCTCGGTGCTGGCTATTTGTTCCGGCTTCAACGTTGTATTATTTAAGAACGCTGCATTGAGGCCTGGTGCAACCGGGTAGGAAAGATCAACATAGTTTTCAAGAAAAGTCGGAGCTCTGAATGCTGTGCCGTATGACAGGCGGAGTGTGTGGTTGGCCGTTAAATGATGCACAGCACTAAGCTTTGTAGATATCTGACTACCATAAATCGATTGATCGTCATCGCGGAGCCCGGCAAATAATGTGGTCTTGGAACCTATTTGATCTTGATCTTGCAAAAAATAACTTTTGAGATAGCCGGAATGTAAACCGGATCCTGTGAGATTGGACTTTACATCGGCGTTGCGGTAAGATCCGCCATAAGTAAGTGAACTGCCGGGTGATAGGGGACGAATTTGCTGAATATCGAACTCACCCGACTTCGTATGTGAAGAGTTTACGCTATCATCCTCATGAAAGACGGATTCGTAGTAACGAAGTGTTAATGGGTTTGCGCCCCGGTTTTCTATATATGTCAGGGCTCCGGTTCCAGAGTTGAACGTTCCTCCGCGTACAAGCACCTCGCTTGCGAGATCGGCCTTGGCAGTAGCAGTGTCCAGTGAGAACTCAAGGGATCCGCGCGGCATCTGCTTCTGCGTATCGAACGTGTAGATCGGCACGCTGGAACTGTCTTTTTCGACGTTTGGCTGCCCTGCGAAAGCGCCGGTAGTCCCATGGTAGCCGTAACCGAATGTCGTATCCAGCGTCTTGTCTTTTGATACAGTCGTATAAATCCCTTCAGCAAATTGCGTGTCGTGCCGTTCAAACTGTCCGACGACGCTTCCTTTCTTGCTTTCTGCTGCTAGCTCGGCCGGCGTCTTCAATATGATATTGATCACACCGCTAAAGGCATCCGCGCCATAAAGCACTGAACCAGGGCCGCGAACTATTTCAATTTTCTTTATGCGCGATATAAGAATAGGGCGCGTAACCCAGAATACGCTGCTGTAGAGATCCTCGTTGATCCGTCTGCCGTCAACCATCACCAAAACTGTATTGGCAAAGCTGTTGTTGAATCCGCGTATTGTAACATTTTGCTGCGAATCGTTGGCCTGCATTACATCCACTCCGGGAACCGACCGCATTAATTCAGGAATCGTTGTGGCACCGGATGCTGCGATATCTGCCGCAGATATTACGGTGACCGCTGCCGGCGCATCGTTAAGGCGTTCGGCTGTTCTCGTCGCGGTCGTTACCACATCGTCCCCATCAAGCAGTAGTTCAGTGGCAGCGGACGTGTTCAGGTGGGAGTCTGTCTGTGCACTTACAGGCTTATTATAAACAGCGATAATTATAAATACCACCAATAAAAACACCACAGAAGACAGAATGGCCGGGCGTGCTTCACTTTGTCTGCTTTGGACAATGTGCATTATGTTGCCGACGGCATATCCGTTAGGCTGCGCGCTGAATATTTTCATTACTGTCCTTCAGCGCTTTGGTCATTTCATTAATAAAGATTGAAACTAAGTCCGGATCAAACTGCGTGTTTGCGCATTTTGCAATTTCCTCAAGGGCTTCCTCTGTGGACATTGCAGCTCTGTAGGGGCGATCCATGGTCATAGCGCTGTAGGCATCGGCGATTGCCATGACTCGTCCGAGAAGCGGGATAGTGGAACCCGCTACTCCGCGTGGATAACCCAGTCCATCCCACCGTTCGTGATGGTTGGACACCGCATCCAATATGTCTGTCATCCTGGGAAGTCCGTGGATAATCAGTGTAGAAAGGGTTACATGGCCCTTCATTACTTCGTACTCTCCTGCCGTCAGCTTGCCGGGCTTTCGCAGGATAAAATCGGGAACGCCGATCTTGCCGATATCATGAAGCAAGCCTGCCACCCTCACAGCATGAAGCGTTTCCCCAGAAAGTCCAAGCGCATCGACAATCTTCAATGCATATGCTGTGACATCTTCAGAATGCCGTTTAGTGTAGTGATCTTTGTGATCAATCGCCGTAATGAGACCGTCCAGTACATCAAATTTGTTTGAGCCGGCATCGTCTCCAGATTCTGTTACCATATGGAGGGCAACCCTGTTTCCGCCTCGATGCTTGCCTTCGTAGAGTGCTGCATCTGCGGCAGATACAATACTAGCCGGTGATTGTCCGGCAGTTAGCGTATCTGCAATGCCGACACAGAGCGCCAATGGCAGTTTGCTGCCATCTGGTGCAGTGAAGGGATTATCAGCAATATGTTCTTTGATATGGGCTGCTACTTGCGAAGCTTCGGCCGATTTTCTGCCCGGAAGGACGATCATGAATTCATCGCCGCCGCAGCGTCCAATCATCTCATTACTTGTACACGAAGCGGCAAGAGTGCTTGATAAATGACGTAAAACATGATCTCCCAGGAGATGCCCGTAGGTATCGTTAATTAACTTAAAGCCATCCATGTCCATCATCATTACCGAGAGAATCTTGTTTTCGTCAGCCAAAAGGAGTCCCTCGAGAATCCTGTGTATGGCCTTATGATTGTAGAGGCCGGTTAATCCGTCGTGTTCTGCCATTGATGCAAGCTGAGTTTGGGCTATCTCAAGTTCTTGAATTCGCAGTTTAAGCTCGTCTACCAGGCGAACATTTTCTGCTCGCAGAAAATGCCGCTCCACTGCTCGTTTGACAACATGATCAAGCTGATTGATATCGTCCAAAGGCTTGAGCAAATAGTCAAAAACGTGGCCCGTTTTAAAGGCATCGACTGCACTTTCAAGGGAACCGTGACCGGTAAGAATAATAAATTCTGTATCGGGTGCTACGACAGCAGCTTTTGCCAATAATCCCATGCCGTCAAGACGAGGCATTTTCATGTCTGACACTACTACATCAAAAATTTCACGGGTCAAACATTCGAGCGCAATCACTCCATCTTCTGCGAGTGTCACTTCGTGTCCGGAGCGCCTAAGCTGCCGCCCCAAAATAAGTCTAAGCGCTTCTTCGTCGTCTGCTAGTAATACCTTTGCCATTGTAACCTTCCTTCGGCGTACTCGATCAGGCTGCCTGTGCGGTCAAAGCCGAAGTCCCATTGTTGTGAAATGCTGTGCTCTCCGCTGCAGCAAGGGGCAGCGTTATTGTAAAGACGGCGCCGCCGTCATTGCGAGTGGATATTGTGCCGTGATGCTTTTGTATCAGTCCGTGACTAATTGATAAGCCGAGGCCGGTTCCCTTGCCAACGTCCTTTGTTGTAAAGAATGGATCAAATATATGTTCGGCAACTTTGTCGGGTATCCCCAGACCATTGTCACGAAACTCTATGCTTGCTTCACCGTTAACTATTTCCGATTTGATCGATAGACAAGCGTCCGGCATGCCGTCCATTGCATCCCGGGCATTGGTAATTAAATTAATGAAAACCTGCTCTAACTCGTTAGCGTCGCCAACTATCAATACGGGCTCTTCATTAAGCGACATATCGACGGAGACACCATGCGATCTGAGCTGTGCATCGATCAATATGAAGCAATCACGCACGACCTGATTAACATCAATGGTGTTTAATTCAAATCCACCGGTGCGACAGAAGGTTCTCAGATGAGTAATTATTTTCATCATACGGGTTGTTTGCCCTTCGATGATTTTGAGATCTTCGCGAACCTCAAGCGGCAGCGCATCATCGCCCATAAGCTGCTGAGACAGGCCGCGGACAATTGCTACCGGCTGATTTAGCTCGTGGGCGACGCCGGCGGAAAGGGTGCCAAGAGAGGCGAGCTTGGCCGACTGAACAAGCTGGGCTTCTGCATCGGTTAGATCTGCACGGCTTTCCTGGAGCGACGCGGCCATCATATG
>Ga0224527_1001333_pt1 | contig 12562 bp, 14 predicted proteins | sample CBST0metaG_FD_179882 | JGI IMG/M metagenome (GOLD analysis project Ga0224527, IMG submission 179882) | Peat soil microbial communities from Stordalen Mire, Sweden - C.B.S.T0 | ecosystem: Environmental > Terrestrial > Soil > Wetlands > Peat | place: Sweden: Norrbotten County, Stordalen Mire... | reverse complement strand
TCTAGGAGTCTGTCGCCCATAGCGTTTTGAGCATTGCAGCAGGTACATCGCCGCAGCAACGCGAGATCGGAGTTTTTTATTGGGGAACTCCTTTCACTCCGTCTCGATGCCTTTGAGCCGCGATTCTGATTCGGATGGCCATCTTTCGCCAGTTTTATGCGGTTTGCAGCATCCATCCGAAGCGGAAGAGCTTCAACAGATTGCTGACCGCGCACACCAGTCTCCACTCTCCGCGAACATTTTGTTTACCGCGCATGCTGAAGCGACGAAAACCGCGGCACTCCTTGATTTGTCCGAAGACCGGTTCCACGATCGCCTTGCGCATTTTGTAGACTGCGCGTCCGGATTCGGTCTTCAACTTATGTTGCATTTGTTCTCGTGCCGTTGCGCCTGCAGGGACTTCGCCACTGGGTATTTCCACCGCATCGCCATGTTTGTCGCGACCTGTGGCAATGTATAAGTCAATTTTTGCTACCGCTGCGTCGGTCACATTCGCTTCGCTGAAGTAGCCGGCATCGGAGCTGACTTTCTCGGGCTTTTCGGCAAGATTCTTCTCGATCTGCGTGATCATCGGGAGTAACTGCTTTTTATCGTTCGCCTCCTGCGTAACCTCGGCGGCCACGATCACCTGCGCGGTGGAATCTACCGCGATCTGTGCGTTATAAGCCTGCAGGAAGCTGCCTTTGTTGGCGCCATCGGGCATGATGCGGCTCTCCGGATCGGTAAAGTTGCGCTGATCCTTGTCTGCGGGTTTTGCTTTTTCCGGATCCGGTGGATCGGACTTGCGACCACGTCTCTTTTTGCCCGCGCGACGATCTTCTTCTTCCTGTGCGGCCTGCTTCTTTTCTGCCTCGGCGAGTTTCTGCCTGGCCTTCTCACGGGCCTCGTCTTCAAGTGCCTGCTTCGCTTCACGAATCTTCTGCAACCGACTCTCGCGCCGCTGCAACTCGTCGGGAAGTTCTTCGCCGTTCCGATCCTTGCCGTACTGCGCGTCCTCATCGGAATCAGCTTTTTCTGCAGCAGCCAGCAGAGCGTTGATTTCCTGCTTCAGGCGCGCCTCGGTTTCGGTCATGCGCTTGTAGCTCATCGCCTTGTGCTTGCTGGCGTTTGCCTTGATCTTTGTCCCGTCGATCGACACATGCCCCAGCTTAACCAAACCAGCTTTTGCGCACAGCAACAACGCCTGCGTAAACAGTCCAGCCAGTGCCGTCAGATGCCGTTTGCGAAACTCCGACAACGTGGCATGGTCCGGATGCTGGTCTCCGGAAAGATAGCGAAAAGCAACGTCTTCCCAGGTACGCCTCTCAATTTTGCGTGAGCTGTAAACGCCCGTGGCATAACCGTACAGAAGAAGGCGGACCATCATCTCAGGAGCATAAGCCGACTGACCGCGGCCATCCTTTTCGCGATACGAGACATAGATCGAATCAAGATCCAACGCCGAAACCACATCGACGACAAATCGCGCCAAATGGCCGTCAGGAAGCCAGTCGTGAAGGGAGGGTGGAAACAGAAGGGTCTGGTTGACCGTGTCAGGAATGAAGTTCTGGCCCATAACAAAATCGTAATCCCCACAACATGATCAAGACCAGCACACCAAACGATTCTATGTGCGACAGTCTCCTAGAAGCTACTTGAGATGCGGGCCTGAACCAAGATTTCGAGGCGAAAAAGCCATCCCGATTGCATTGTGAGGAGTAGAGACGGCGCGCGAAATCAATCGTTCGCTTGCTCCCTAAGACTGTCTGTGAATTCGCGGAATTCTTCCCGAGAAATCTCACAGGAGAAGTCGTCCGTTTCACCGTAGAGAATGTCAGTGAAGTTCTCACCGTTTTGATTTAGCCACTTTGACACGATGTACGCATCTCGTTTCGACCTGAATACCCACTCGAGATCTGACGCGAACGCCGGGTTCGGGAATGTGTCAAAGGTCCTGTCATGCCAGCTCCCGATGAACTGGTTGCCCCTCCAATAGTTCAAGCCGAAAGCATTATCGGCGTTCCCGTTTTTCGCATGCGCTTTTGGCGTTCTTCCGAGCAACAGCTCATATGTCGAATCGATTCTGCCGCCAACACCAACGGAAAGGCGCACAATTCTCGCAACCGCAATGCCGAGGTTCTCGTAATTGATCAGCGCACCTTCGAAAAATCGCCGACAAAGATCCAGATTCTCTTCTTGGGAGATTTCATCCCTGATGTCATCCCAAGAGCAAACCGACACGGAGAAATAGCCGTCTGCTAGGTTTTTGTCCGTCAGCATCCTCGCGAATTCCTGAATGCCCACGTCTTTTCGTGCTGTCGTCGCAAAGATCATCTCTGACAAACGCGGATTGAAAGCCTTCGCGCTTTCAACGTCGTCGCGGATGTCCTTCTCAGACAATTTGCCACCGGTTCGAACCTTGCATTGGATGGCCACCCAGCTGGCCGATTGATCACGCCTTCCGAATATGTCTACACCGCACTGTCGTTGACCTTTGCGCCCATTTCGTTGAGTAGCAGGTTGATTCAGAATTCGTTTCCAAAGCGCCAAACATAGGTCTTCGAAGCGATCGTCGTCCATCAAAGGTGCTAACTGCAGGTCTCTAAGGTCTGGCATATGGTTGAATAATAAAGCATCTATCCAGTAAGGTAATGCGGACCTAAATGCTTGAACCGAGTGCGATCGGCACCTTGAAATCGGTTAAGCACTAGACTGCGCTTCGGGATCGGGCAACTGTTGAGTACAGCCATCGCCGCTCACAATCCAACTTTCCGGCAAGCGCCATGGAAGCTTGGGCGGCTGCGTTAGGCAGCTTTCCCAGCAAACCGCTTCGGAGAACACCCCACCGTCCTGGTGAACGATGTGCTGAACGCGCTTGGCGACTGAAACCCTACAGCCAGCGCAATCTCGCTAATGCTTCGTGTTCCGCGTCGCAGTTCATCCTTCGCTACGGCCATCCGCCAATGCATCAGGTATTCAATCGGTCCCACGCCCAGCACGTCCTTGAAGCGTGTCGCAAAACCCGACCGCGACACGCCGCACAAACGCGCCAACTCCGCCACGCTCCACTCGCGCGCAATCTCGCCATGCATGGCCAGCAGCGCGCTTGCAATTGTAGGATCACGCAGGCCGGCAATCAACCCCGTCGACCGGTCATCCACCTGTGGCGTCTCACGCCGCAGCATCTCCACCAGGATGAGTTCCATCAACCGCGCGATAAGAAACTCGCTGCCCGGCCCCGGCTGCAGCGTCTCCATTTCATTCAGCTTCAGCAACGACCGCACGCGCCACGACGACGTATCGTCCGCCGCAACGTGCAGCAGCGACGGCAATAGCTCCCATAGCAAGCTCTCATTCGCCGTATCGAAAACAAACCGCCCGCCGCGCAGCGTTACCGGCGACTCCGTGCCTTCGCCAAGCTGCAGCGAGACACTCTTCGTTGCCGCCACCAGCTCCTCGCTGTCCTCCGGCTCCATCGTCGGGTCCGAGGTGAGCACAAACGGCGTCGAGGTATGAATCAGAACGAAGTCGTCCGGCCGTAGTAGCACCGGGGCAAGTTGAGGCCGCAGCAGGTTACACTCGCCCCGTTCCACCCGGCAGAACAACAGATCGTCGCGCTTCCGAAAGGCCAACCCCCATCGACCAAAGCCCTCAATCTTTGAGAACAATGTGGCGCGGGGTCGAAGCAGTTGCACAACATCGAGAAACGGATCCATGCATCTAGGATGCCGCAGTGGCGGCTTGTTTTTGGGTTTTAAATAAATAAATTTGGTGTTTCAGCTATCGACCGTACAGAAGTTCAGGCCTACCTTAGGGATAGAAGGAGAACCACCATGACCAATCTAGGAGCCTTGAACGTCTATCAAAGCTACGTGGAAGCCTGGAAGCCGATTTCCGACGCGCAGCGGAAGAGCATCCTCTCGGAAGTCTTCGACGAGAACGTGGAATATCTCGTGCCGCAGTACGTCGGGGGCACCAGTGCAGCAATCGAAGACATGGAGCGCTTCCAGAAACAGTATCCTGGCGCCCACTTCGACATCGAAAACGTCTCCACGCACCACGAGGTTGCGCTGTTCAAGTGGGTGCTCATTCTGCCGGACGGAAAGGTCACGGTGAAAGGCCACGATTGCATTCGTTTCTCACCAGCCGGCAAAATCGTAAGCCTGCTTACGTTTGGTCCAGCGTCCCCGAAGTCATAACCAGCAAGCCCGTAGCGAGTTGCTGCGGGCTTTGTCATTTGCGCGCGATGTGCGAGCCTGTGTTCAACACGGCCTTCCGGCCGGATCTCGCCTGAGGCGAATGACCCAGGAGGCACAGACTTCGATGTTCCAGCGGCTCTGAACGAGCGAAGCTTCTTCTTTAAAGATTTCGAAATGGAACTCTTCTCTTCCGCGATTCCGGCATGACCCTTGTCTTCAAATACCACGTTTGACGTATTCACCAGGGTTGGCCCCGACAACTCGCTTGAACGCCTTACTGAACGCAGCATCGGACTCGTAACCGACCGACCGAGCGACGTCTATGAGCTTTTTGTCACGCTGTTCGAGTAACTGCATCGCCTTCTGCATCCTCCACTCGGTTACATATTCCAGCGGTGTTTGTCCGAGTATCTCCTTAAAACGGGCTGCGAATGCGGAGCGAGACATGCCCGCCGCTTCGGCCAGGGATTCGACCGTCCAGGGTGAATTCACTCTGTCGTGAATGGCACTCAGGGCAGTGCCCATTTGAGGATCGAAAACAGCACGAAGCCATCCTTTGTTGCGTTCCGGTCCCGACGCGATATGCGTCCGGAGTACCTGGATAAACAGAACCTCGGCCAGCCGACTCGCGACGACTTCAGATCCCGGCGCCTGTTCTGCCATTTCAGATGCCAGCGCCTGCATTGCGTTGTGAAGAGCAAGCGTGCTTTTCTGATCGGCCTTAATCAGAATGAAGCTCGGCAATAACTGAGTGATCGGCTTCAGGCTGGCGCGATCGAAACTGAAGGACCCACAGACGATGGTCGTCGGTGCGCCACCACCTCCATAATGAGCGACATTGCCGTTGGCCTTGGCCCCGATCTCGCGGAAACTCCACCTCGGACGTGTTCGCGGGCTGTCGCGCAAAACAATCGAAGTCCCCCGTGCCAACAAAAAACAATCACCACCGGTCAAGGGAATCGGCTCCGGAATCCCTTCCACGCTCAGCCAGCAATTGCCGCGCGACAGCATGGCGAAGTGCGCCAAATCTGTTGGGGAAGTCTTTTTGCCGGAAGGCGTGACCTTTTCTTCGGCCTGATTTTCCTGTTTCACGCCCCACGGGGCTGTGGCTTCGAGCCTGTGCAGACCGAAAGCGGTTACGTGCATCGTTCTGAAGATGTCTGTTATCGGGTCCAACTTAGCCTCCATCTACTCTCGAAAGCCATAGTGTTCTTCGAGAACCGTACGAAACTGCACAGCTTCGCTTGTCGGACAAGCGAAGCATCAAGTTGGAGAGGCCTCAACATTGACGGACATTCTCCTTCCCTCCAGCGTCACAACTCCTTCATCCCCTTTCCCCGAGCAGCGCGTCCCAGCTCCATCAAAAGGTGCAACACAACTCCGTTCAGCCATCTTTTTGGACGAATAGACAAAAGATTAGGACTCCTGAGCAGTTCTCGTCCACCGCCAAAGAATCTACCTTAGTGTACCGAATGCTTCACACATTCCGAAGGGAGTAAATATGGGAAAGCTTCAAGGTAAGGTTGCAGTCATCACCGGTGGAGCTACCGGCATCGGCCGAGCCGCAGCAAAGCGCTTCATCGAGGAGGGTGCCCTCGTCTTCATCTTCGGCCGCCGGCAGAAAGAGCTCGACGCCGCTGTGGCTGCCCTCGGGCCCAATGCCCGCGCGGTCAAGGGCTCGATCACCGATCTGGCCGACCTCGACCGACTCTACGCGGCGGTGAAGGCCGAGCGCGGAACCCTCGACATCGTCTTCGCCAATGCCGGAGCGGGAAGCCCGCTTCCGCTCGGCAAGATCACCGCCGAGCATATTGACGAGACCTTCGACACCAATGTGAAGGGTACGATCTTCACGGTCCAGAAGGCGCTGCCGCTGATGGGCAAGGGCGGTTCGATCATTCTGACCGGCTCGAGCGCGGGCACCACGGGCGCCCCGGCAATGAGCGTCTACAGCGCAAGCAAGGCGGCAGTGCGTAATCTCGCGCGAACCTGGGCGGAGGATCTGAAGGGCACCGGCATCCGGGTCAACGTGCTGTCGCCCGGGCCGACGGCGACCGAACTCGCGAAGGCAGCGCTAGGCGAAGAGGGCCAGAAGGTCTACGCCTCGATGACTCCCCTCCAGCGCATGGCCGATCCGGCGGAGATCGGAGCGGCGGCGGCCTTTCTCGCGTCGGACGACAGCAGCTTCATGACTGCTAGCGAACTCGCCGTCGACGGCGGCCTCGCGCAGATTTAGCCCAAATCTGACGCACCACGCCGGTCAGTAAATTCAACAGAAAAACAACGACAGACAAAAGGGAGAAAACATATGAGTAATCATCTTGGACAAAAATTGGCGGGCAAAGTTGCGGTTATCACAGGCGGAAGCAGCGGGATTGGCTTGGCCACAGCCAAGCGCTTCGTGGAAGAAGGCGCGCACGTCGTAATCACTGGGCGACGTGAGAAAGAGCTGAAGGAAGCAGTTACCCTCATCGGGAAAAACGTTACAACGGTCGTGGGCGACGTGTCGCGCTTGGAAGATCTGGACCGGCTTTATGCCATCGTGAAAGAGAAACATGGTCACATCGACGTACTCTTCGCAAACGCGGGCGCGGGTACAATCGCACCGCTCGCGGTGGCTACTGAGTCCCATTTTGACCAGACCTTCGACGTAAACGTGAAGGGAATGTTCTTTACGGTGCAGAAGGCCCTTCCCCTCTTCAAAGATGGCGGCTCGATTATCCTCAACTCTTCTGTCTCGAACGTGAAGGGTCTCGCAGGGTTTACCGCCTACGCCGCGAGTAAGGCGGCTGTGCGCAACTTCGCGCGTGGTTGGACTATGGAACTGAAAGACCGCAAAATCCGCGTGAATGCGATGAGCCCCGGGGCAATCGATACCCCGGCCTTAGCGACGACGACGGGTCTCACCGCTGAACAGGCTGAGCAAGCAGTCGCCCAGTTCACCTCGCAGATTCCGATGGGTCGCAGAGGCAAGCCAGAGGAAATCGCGGCCGCCGTCACGTTCCTCGCCTCCGATGAAAGTTCATATATCACCGGCGTGGATCTCGCCGTCGATGGAGGCTGGGCGCAGGTCTGATCTCTGCGCGGTTCCGGGGCTGGCCCTAGCCAGTCCCGGAACCACGTTTCTCAAATTTTAGTTCTCACACGAGATCGGAGAAACATGATGAGCTACGCAATTGTAGGTTTCGGAAAGATAGGTCAGGCCCTCGCCCACGCCTTTGCCCGTAAGAACATCGAAGTCACCGTCGTAAGTCGCCGGTCGCCCGAGGAGTTGGCGCCCCAAGCTCGGGCGATAGGATCCACGGTCGTCGCCAAGTCGCTGCGGGATGCACTAGAGGCCGACACAATCATCTTGGCGGTTCCGTTCGGGGAACATCGCGAGGTTGCGAAGGCTCTATCGAACTGGGAAGGCAAGACGGTCATCGACGCGATGAACTCGTTTCCAGCCCCACCTGAGGAACTGGACGGTCTTCCGTCCTCCGCATTCGTTGCGAAGTCGTTCACCGGCGCTAAGTTGGTGAAAGGTTTCAACCACTTGGTTGCGGCCACACTGGCTACCGACCCGGTCGTCGAGGGCGGCCACCGGGTCGTCTTTCTGTCGAGCGATGACGAGGACGCGATCGCTCCCGTGGCGGATTTGGCCAAACAGCTCGGGTTCGCACCCGTCAAGTTGGGAAAGTTCGACGAGGGTGGCGCGCTGGTGCATGCACGCGGCCAAACTTGGGGTCGGCTCATCTTCCAGGATTTGTTCAAGAAGCAGCAGTAGTCGATTTACGACCGCGTGATTTGGCCCGAGGAGAAGGATTCCAAGACGTCCGATTCGATCGGACACGCTTGAAGGAAAATGGAGATATTTCGATGAGTATCAAAGAGAATGTCCAGATTGTGAAGGATTTTTTTGCAGCACTCGGCCGTCGCGATAAGCAAGGTTTGCTGGCGTTGTCTGCCGAAGATATTGAATGGATCATTCCAGGCAAAGACTGGCCGCTGGCCGGCACGCACCGCGGGCACGCGGGATTGGAGAATTTACTTCAGAAGGCTAACGAAACGGTGGAAACTTCGTACCCAGAGCCCCCTGAGTTCATAGCGCAGGGAGACCGGGTTCTGGTCGTCGGCTTCGCTATGGGGAAAATCAAAGCCACGAATAAGACGTTTGAGGACCATTGGGTCTTCGCCATTACCGTTCGAAATGGCAAATTGACGAACGTCCGGGAGTATGTCGACACGCAAGCATTGGCGCGGGCCTCCGAGACGGATGCGAGCCCCAGACTCTGACGCAGGTCCGAGATTCAGTGAAGACATTGGCTGTTGGATCCTGGCTCTGTGCCTGTGTCGATGCGAGCACGCGATGTCCCTTTCGTCGTGATACGTGGAATCCGAATCCGTTCAATAGTTGACTGTCTAGACGCTTACGTCATACAATTCATCTATGCCAAGGCCCCGCAGCGACGACAAACGAAATCGCATTCTAGATGCGGCAACGCGCGTCATCGTCACACAGGGATTAAGCGCGCCGACGATGCGCATCGCTAAAGAGGCTGGTATTGCCAACGGTTCGCTGTTTACCTATTTCGAAACCAAGTCGGAGCTTTTTAATCAACTGTACCTTGAGTTGAAGCAGGAGATGGCGTCAGTTGCCATAAAGAATTTTCCAGCGGAGGCCGAACTTCGAGAGCAGTTCTTCCACATCTGGCGAAATTGGGGCAACTGGGCCGTTCGCTTCCCAGAGAAACGGAAAGCATTGGCCCAGCTCACGGTTTCGGATGAGATTACGCCTGAAACCCGTATAGCAGGGCACAAAATGATGGCTGCCATCGGTGCGTTGCTGGAACGCATTCGCATTGCCGGTCCTATGCGTAGAGTCTCCATGAGCTTTGTTGCTGCACTCATGAACTCGGTTGCAGACGCAACCATGGATCAGATGATCCAAGACCCAGCTCATGCGAAGAGCCACTGCAAAAACGGCGTGGAAGCTTTGTGGAGAATGCTCGCATAGTTGTTGCTTTCCTAGATGACTGTCCAGACAGAGAACAACGCGGCGAAGAACCAATCTGACGAACAATAGAAACCATGTAATGCCCGGAGTTATTCCATGAAAATGTCCAACAACACGATCCTCATCACCGGCGGCACCAGCGGCATCGGTTACGCGCTTGCTGCTCAGTTCCTTGAGCGTGGAAACACGGTCCTCATCACAGGAAGAACAGAAGAGAAATTAGCGGCGGTTCGTCAGTCTCTACCTGGTGTTCACACATATGTCAGCGATGTGAGTGATCCTGCGGCAATCAGGCGACTCTACTCCGATGTCACCCGCGCCTTCCCAGACCTCAATGTCCTCGTCAACAACGCGGGCATTGGTCGGAAACTTAACTTGAACGACACAACGGGCCAGCTAGAGGATCTGGACAAGGAAATCAAGACGAATTTGATCGGCCCCATTCAGATGATTAAGCAGTTTCTGCCACAGTTGAAGCGCCAGCAAGCGGCTGTGATTGTGAACGTCAGTTCGGGACTCGCATTCGTTCCGCTGGCGGTGAAGCCGATCTACTGCGCGACCAAGGCCGCCGTGCACTCGTACACGCAGTCTCTTCGTGTGCAGTTGAAAAACTCGTCGGTCAAGGTCATCGAGCTTGCGCCGCCGGCGGTAAAGACCAATTTCAACAAGGGGCAGGAGGAATTGAATTCCTCCTCTGCCATGGACGTGAACAAATTCGCGAAAGCGGCCATGCGCGGCCTGGAGCGGGGCCAGGAAGAGATACTCCCGGGATTAAGCCCCGTGGCACACTTGATAGGGCGCGTGGCTCCTCACGCGGTCTTTATGAAGGCCGAGGCTGAGCGAATGGTTGCGGAAGGTGAAAAAGACGAAAAGCTACGATAGTGAGACCTGAGTGGTGGCTATTAAGGCGTGCCTGGCAAGCTGGACAGTGTCAGCAGGACGGCCGGCGAGCCGTTGTACCAGCAGGAATACTTAAGGCCTCAGGCCGTTAGTTTAGGTACTCCTGGACGGCCAAGTCCAGCTGTCTCGGACTGCAGCGGACCTCAACTGATGACCAGGGCAAGGCACTCATCCACGGGCAAGCTTTCGCCAACCTGGTTGGATCGCTCCCCGCCAAACAGGTCTCGCGCCTAGAATTTCGATCAATGAGCACATAAGTCAACTTTCGCATCGAGCCCAAACAAATTCTAGGCGCATGGATTCCTGATGCTTATTGATGGGATTGGTGGCAATCGATTGATGCCGGCATTCTCTGTCTGGAAAAAGCAGTGGTCATTCGCCTCCCTGCTTATTCGGCTGCAAATCGGGAGTCTTCTCCAACGCCTTCCTAACGCGCTTGGCTAGGCTATTCGTCACTTCCAGGCTTTCTCCTTTCATGCGTTTCGTTCCACCCACCTTCCCATGGAAGACTCTTCGACCAGACCTGTCCTCAAGCGTGATGCTGCTCTTTATCACTGTCGCTCCCGTGAAAGGCCCAAGGCCGCGTCCGCGCGCGCTACCCTTCTTCCAGTCCTCGATGTCGACGTGTAGAGCCAGCGTGTCGGGAGTTCTACGGATGTCGCCCGCCCGTCATACGTGGGCGAAGAGGCCACTCTGCGTAAGCTGCTCCATCAGGTCTTCATATACAGCCAGGGGAAAAGCGGAGGGGATGCCGTCGACGCTTTCAGATGGTAGAGCGACCTCTACGGAGGGCTTGGTCAGACTGGATGCCGCAGCCATTTGAACTCCCGGCTCGCGTTGTGGCTCCGAAGGCTTCAGGTCGCCTGTTTTCGGGTAGTCGGTCGGAGAGAGTCCTACGCCGGCAAGCGCGGAAACGACACGGCTTCCCGTGTCTTTCGGCAGAACCAAGATGCATCCGTGAATCGCGCGGTAAGTGTCGCTGTAGAACAGGGTCAAAGTCTCAACTGACGGTCGAGTCATTGTTACAGCGAATCCGATGCCGTAGGGAGCTGCCTGCGCGAGCGTTCCTTTCGCGCCACTGATGAGGGCTCTGTCGCCGTGAAGGATGGAGAACGCGAGGATGGAGCGGAGTGGAATCGCAGTCGAATGGTCGCGAACATCAAAAGTCATGGTCTTTTCGTCGAAGCCCAAGTCTCCTGTGGCCCCAGGTTTGTCCTCGAGACCGACGATGTGGACCACGTTTTCGATCCGGACCGGCGCCCGCTGCGTCAGGTGTGAAGAAGGCTCGGTGGAGACAGGCAATTGCGGAGCCTGCGCATTGGAATCAGCAGCGGGCAACAGCAGCGAAACCAGGAGGGCGGCGCGGGCGCTGTGCAGGAAGCAAATACGGTGATATTCTGAACTCATAATAAAACAGACGCGTCGGTTTTGTTTTAGGCTCACATTTAGGGTCAGATTTCATAAAATGTTCAATATGCACCCGTCACGCATCACTCGAAGGCCGCAGGCCCGCGCTGAGGCTACCAAAGCGAAGATTCTCGATGCCGCGCAATCGCTGTTTTCTGAATTGGGCTTCGAAAATACTCAGCTGGATGAGGTCGCGGCCCGTGCTGGCTGCTCGCGGGGCGGAATCTATGCCCATTACGCAAGTAAGGAAGACCTGTTCCTGGCCTTGATGGAGCATCGTGTTTCCGCAACCTTCAGAGCAGCGTGCAAAAAGATCGAAGAAGAGCCCGATCTAAAGGAGCGCCGGGGTATTTTCAAGCGTTGGCTTGTCGAGCAGATCTGCGGTCCAGAGTCGGGAACGCTCACCCTGGAATTTAAGCTCTATGCGGTCCGAAGGCCGGAGATGCGCGACAAATTGCTGGATCTCTACAACGCTCTGTTCATAGGAACCGATGGAGATTTGCTTGAGGTCTTGTTCGGCAAGAGGCTGACCAAAACCGCGCGGACCGCAATCGAAAAGAGGCTTGCAGTGATGGGCGGCGCCTTAAGTGCTTTGATCCTGGAGCGTCACTTCCGTCCAGCGCTCCTCGGCCCAAAGGATTTGCAGCAATTCGCAGAAGAGATATTCGATGCGCTGCTTCCCGCATGATTCGATGCCTGCATGAAATCAGCGCTGATATTGTGGAAAGTTTCAGGAACTACTGGTGCTCAGTGCAGGCATCTGCACCTCCCGCTGGAATAATTATGCTTTCTAAGGACGAACGGTTTGGGCACGGACGCGGACGGTGCCCGTTGCGTCGACATGGAGTTCGATCTTGCCGTGGACGAGCCGATCGCGCGGCTCGGTAGCGCCGGCACCCACGACCAGAATTCGCATACATCACCTTTCAAAGTAGCTATTTGGCGAGAACTATCGTGAGCGCTACGCGAAGCACATCTTGTGCCGGGAGAACTGGCGCGTCATTCTTGAGTCATGGGACAGTACAAGGAAGAAGATCTGGCACGGTGGCGTGGTCTTGTATCGGAGCAGGTAGCAAGCGGC
>Ga0224527_1001327_pt1 | contig 12614 bp, 9 predicted proteins | sample CBST0metaG_FD_179882 | JGI IMG/M metagenome (GOLD analysis project Ga0224527, IMG submission 179882) | Peat soil microbial communities from Stordalen Mire, Sweden - C.B.S.T0 | ecosystem: Environmental > Terrestrial > Soil > Wetlands > Peat | place: Sweden: Norrbotten County, Stordalen Mire... | reverse complement strand
CCGCCAGTTTCGCCTTCAGATAACCCTCTGGAAGATCCTCTAGCCTTGGTTGAACCAGGCGCTCCGGCATCCGTTCCCGTTGAGCCTTTGCTGGGACCGCTGGATGGACTGCTGGATGAGCCTCTTGCGGTTGTTGAGGAAGTTGCTCCGGTTGAGCCAGTTGCTTCCGCCCCCATTGCTGCGCCGCCTGCTCCGGTGCCGGTTGCTGCCGTGCCACAGCCTGCGGTGCCGGGCACGCCTGCGGCGGCACCGAAGATTTCCATTGCGGATGTGCCTGAGTTGGAGCCAGATGAAGAGCTTCCGGCGGAGGTGCTGGAGTTTTTTATTCCCGAGGTTGAGGAGCACTTGCAGACGGTCACGGATTGTCTGCTTGCGCTGGAGGCGAATTCCAACCCGGAGGATATTCATCGCCTCTTCCGCGCCATGCACACCATCAAGGGTTCGGCGGCACAGGTGGGCGCGCAGCGAATCGCCAGCATTGCGCATCGCGCCGAGGACCTTGTGGGCAGGTTGCGCGACGGTGAGTTGAAACCCAGCGCAACGATTGTCGACCTCTGCCTGGAAACCGTCGATGTTTTGAAGAGGACGATTTATCGGCAGTGGATGGACGACAGCAGCTTCCAGCTTGCGGCCCGCACGCTGATTGCGCGTTTGGAGCGGGTGGCACCCACGGCTGTTGAAACGGCCGATGTTGTTGAGGCCGCTTCTCCCATGGCTGCTGTACCTGAGCCCGTTGTGGCACCCGTGGCTAAGTTCGTAGCCGCACCCATCGAGACACCCGCTGCTAAGGAAGTCGCGCCTGTCAGGCCAGTTGCACCCGATGTCGCGCTTTCAACTACGCCGCCGATTTTTCCGCAGGTGGCTGCTGCGCCGCCGCAGGCGGTTTCCGCAGAGATGGCGTCGTTGGCTGCGGAGTTCGCAGTGCAGCGCAAGGATGAGGAACAGAGCCTAGAGCCGAAGATTGAGTCGCCTGATGCGATTGCAGCGCGAACTCCGGTGGGCATGGCGCAATCGAAATCCGTGCGCATTGCGCTGGAGCGGTTGGACCGCATGATGAATGCGGTGGGCGAGTTGGTGATCAATCGCACGCGCATGCTTGGCCGTTTGGCGGAGCTGGAGAAGCTGGCCGAAGTGCTGAACTTCTCCAAGGGCCGCATGAGCGACAAGGTGATGGAGTTCCAGGATAAGTACGAGTTCAGCCGCATCAACTCCTCGCCTGTATTGCAGGCCGCGCAGTGGCCGGGGTCGGGGCTGGAGATGCAGTCGGGCGGCTACGGTGGAGGCTACAACGGAGAGTACGGAGGCGGGTTCTTTGGTAGCCCTAACTCGGGCGGTTCGAACTTTGGCAACTCAGGCTACGGCTCGCCTTTTGGGGCGACGGCCTCTGAGTTCACTGAGTTGGAGATGGATCGCTACGACGACTTCGGCATTCTGTCGCGCTCGCTCACGGAAATCTCAGCCGATATTTCAGAAGTGCTCACGCAACTCGATGGCTTTGTACGCCGCGTGGACGGCGATATCGACGAGTTCACCAAACTGGCGCACCGGTTGCAGGATGAAATCACGCAGGCGCGCATGGTGCCCATCGGCAACCTGTACACGCGCATTGCTCGCACGGTTCGCGATGCCGCGAAGGCTAGCAACAAGACGGTGGAGTTGACACTGGCAGGAGCCGAGACCGAGCTGGACAACAACATCATTCAGCATCTGGCGGACCCGTTGCTGCACTTGGTGCGGAATGCGGTGGCGCACGGCATTGAGCGCGATGAAGAGCGCTACGAAGCGGGCAAGCCCGATCAGGGGAACATCGCGGTTCGCGCTTATCACAAGGGCAATCACATCTACGTTGAGGTGGAAGACGATGGCCGGGGCGTGGACTTCGAGCGGGTGAAGGCTACGGCGATTGAGAGCGGCCTGATCAACGCTGAAGAGGCGTCGACGCTTGGCCGTCGCGAGCTGGTAGCCCTTCTTTTCCGTCCTGGATTCTCAACGGCACCGAAGCGCACAGAGCTGGCTGGACGTGGCGTGGGACTGGACGTGGTGCAGTCAAACATAGACAGTTTGAACGGCGAGATTGAGGTTGAGACTGAGAAGGGGATCGGCTCACGGTTCACGTTAAAGGTTCCACTTACTCTCATCATTTCACAGGCGTTGTTTGTGCAGTGTGGCGAGCAGACGTTCGCCTTCCCGCTGGGATTTGTAGAGGAGATTCGCCGCATCCGCCTTAATGAGATTGAAGAAGTTGGCGGCAAGCTGATCACCAAGGTTCGGGATGTGCTGACCGAGGTGGTGCGCTTTGACGAGGCTTTGCAACTGCCGCGTCTGGAGCCTGTCAACGGGTATCTCCGGCTGGTGCTGGTGAACGTTGGTGGTCGGCAAGTAGGAGTGGTGGTGGAAGAAGTTTTGCGCAAGGACGAAATCGTCATCAAGAACTTGGGCGAGTACCTGCGCAATGTGAAGCTCTTCCCGGGCGCGACGATTGCGCCGGATGGCAGTTTGATTCTGCTTGTGGATGTCAATCGACTCATCATGGGGGAATCGATTGAGCGGCGTCCCCTGACGACAGCCTTGAATGCTGCGCGTCTCTTCCTGCCGGGCGCAACGGCTGTGGCTCGCGGAGAGATTCCTGCGGCTGCCGTGGACCGCGTGGAGAAGGAAAAGCTGGTGGTGCTGGCCGACGACTCGATCAGCGTACGCAAGTTTGTGGGCCGCATGCTGGAGAAGGCGGGATACCGCGTCAAGCTTGCCTGTGATGGGTTGGAGGCGCTGGAGATTGCTAGTTCCAGTCCGTGCGACCTGGTGATTACCGACTTGGAGATGCCGCGTACGAATGGTTACGAGCTGATGCTGCATCTGCGGCAAACGCCCAGCACGAGCAAGGTTCCGGTGATGGTGGTGACATCGCGCGCCGGGGCTAAGCATAAGGATCGTGCATTGAAGGAAGGCGCGAAGGCCTTCATGGTGAAGCCGGTGCAGGAAGATTTGTTTATTGCGCAGGTGATCGAGTTGATTGGAACCTCCGGACAGGCGACGGTTATTTCTCCGGTGGTCCAATAAGAAACAGACAGTAAGAGACAGACAATGACAAATGGCGAGAAAATCCGGGTGCTGATAGCCGATGATTCCGCGTTCATGCGGAAGGTTCTTGTGAGCATTCTCGATTCCGATGGCTCGTTCGAGGTGGTTGGTGAGGCGCGGGATGGGCGTGAGGCAGTCGAGAAATCCGCCAAGCTCAAGCCGCAAGTCGTCACGATGGACATCAACATGCCGCACATGGACGGATTGCAGGCGACCGAGGTCATAATGTCCACCGATCCGCGGCCGATCCTGATTGTCAGTTCGGAATCCAGAGATGGCGCTGAGGCCACGCTGCGGGCGCTGGAACTAGGAGCGATTGATTTTGTGGCCAAGCCTAGCAGCGGCGTGGATTTGGATATGTCCAGCGTGCGCGAGGAGATGGTACGCAAGCTGCGTATTGCCTCCAAGGTAAGGGTGGTGCGCAATCTGCTGCGGTCGGTCCCGGCAAAGGTGGCGCGGGTTACTCCCTCAGCGATGGACTTTGCGGCAGCGCCGGTGGTGAATGGAACCCGGTTGCCGGTGGCCGTGCTGGCCGCTTCGACCGGAGGCCCAGCGACTTTGATGAAGCTGATTCCGGAGTTTCCAGCGAATTTTCCGGCAGCGTTGCTGGTTGTGCAGCATATGCCAGGGACCTTTACCGCGCAGTTTGCCGAGCAGCTTGCAGCCGTATCGTTGAATCCGGTAAAGCACGCCGAACACGGAGATGTGTTGCTTGCTGGGCACGTGTATGTCTGTCCCGGTGATAGCCATTTGAGGATTGTGCCCCCGGGGAGGATCGCGCTGGACAACAGTCCGAGGATTGGTGGCTACCGCCCCTGCATCGATGTGACGCTCGAGTCCGTTGCGGGGCTGGTTGGAGCCAACGGGGTGGTGGCGATTCTGACGGGCATGGGAAATGACGGCGCGCGTGGGGTGATGGCGATTCAGGAAAACGGCGGACTGGTGATTGCGCAGGATGAGGCAACGTCGGTGATTTTCGGAATGCCTTCTGAGGCGATCAGAACCGGAGCGGTGGCGCAGGTGTTGCCGCTGGAGCAGATTGCGGCGGCGATTGCACGGCGGGTGAGTCCGCAACTTGGTGCGGCGCGAGCGGCGGTGCAATGAGGATTGCTGTCGCGGTCAGGAACCTATGGCGGTGAAAGAACTCGAGCGTCGGCCGTTATCCATTGCGCGCGCAGTTGCGCCCGTGGCGGCGACGGCTGGACCGGTAATCCTTTTCACTGCGGGAGGTATGCGCTTCGCGATCTCAGCCGACGAGGTGCAGGAGGTACGAGGTGGTGACGAACGTACTACGATCAGCAAACTAAAGGGTAGTGAGCTGATCGACTTTGCCTTGCAGGTGGGTCTGGGAGAAGGGATACTGGAACGCCTACTCGTGTTAAAGCCGGGGGAGTGTGCTCTCGCGGTGACCGATGTTGAGCGAATGGCGAGTATTCCCAAGGTGGTCTCGCTTCCGGGGTTGTTCCGGGGAATGGAACGCCAATGGTATCGTGGGCTGCTTCTGCTTGAGAATGAAGTGGTTCCGCTCGTTAGGACTGAGTACTGGCGCAAGTTTGGTAGGGCGGGGAGCGGTGCATGAATGACGGCACTCGATTTGTGACGTTCCCACTGGGAGAGCAGCGCTATGCGCTGGAGTCCGACCAGGTGAAGGAATTGCTCATGCCTGCGCAGGTGTTCAGGTTTCCGCACACGATGAGCTCGCTGGAAGGCGTTCTTGTGCGGCGGGGAAGAGTGATTCCGGTGTGCGACCTTCGGTCGGCCATTGGGCACGGACCGGAACGCAGCTTCTACGTGGTGGCCCAGTGCAACTATCTGGGCAGGCAAGAGGTGGTTGCGATTCCCGTGAGCGGAGACTGCCAACTGGTGCAGGGCGAGCGGGGCGAAGCCTCAGGGGCAGTAGCCTTTGTGAGCGCGGTGCTGCATACGGGAGGCCGTGCGTTTCCCCTGCTGGATCTTGATCGGATAGTGGCGGACTGTATTCAACCGGCCATGGGAGTGGCCAGAGAGGCGATGCGATGAGCACGAATAGCACGCTCAATCAGCGAATTCTGGTGATTGACAGCAATGTGTTTTTCGCGAGGCGCCTGACCGAGGCGCTGAAGGCGCACGGATTCGACGTCGTACATAGCACTCAGCCGTCCTATGCGCTGACCATGCTGGAGTGGAATGCGCCCACGGCTATTCTCTGCGCAACGAACCTGCGCGAAATGAGTGTCTTCGATTTGCCGCGAATCCTGCACAGCGATGCGGCCACCACGAACATTCCCATTCTTGCAATGGGGGACGGCGGGGAGCAGGCATTGATGGAAGCATTTCGCGCCGGATGCGATGATTACATTGACCGTCGCCGTGGACCGGAGAACATTGCGGCCCAGGTGCGTACTTTCCTGCTTAGCCGTCTGGAGGGTTTCCGCCCGACGCAGATGCTGGAGTCGGAGCAGACGGTGCTGGAAGGCAGTCTGTCGCATCTTGACTTGCCCGGCGTGGTGCAGATGCTTGCACACTCGCGGCAGTCTGGCGTGCTGTACATCAATGCCGAAAAGCTTGACGGAACGATTTTCTTCAACCGCGGCGAAGTGCTACATGCCGAGGTGGGCGAGATCATCGGCAATGACGCGGTGATCAACATTATCAAGAACTGCAACGGGCTGGATCGGGGCGTTTACAAGTTTGTCCCGGGTACGCTGGCCGCCACGCGCACGGTCTTCCGCACCGTGACCGAGTTGATGCTGGAAGCGTTGCGCGAGATTGACGAAGAACGCGCCGCAAACGACGGAGGTTACAAATGAGCGCAAAGCCGGTGGTTTACTTCATCGACGATAGCGCAACGATGCGCGAGGTCATTAAGATCGCGTTCCGCCGCGAAGAACTTGACGTGATTACCTGTCACGACGCGAGCAGCGCGATGGATATGATGGACCACAGCGCTCCGGATGTTGTGATCAGTGACGTCATCATGCCCGGCCACGATGGGTACGAGGTCTGCCAATACATCAAGCAGCATCCGCGCTTTGGGCAGACGCCTGTAATCCTGATGTCCGGCGTGGTCAACAAGGGAGTTGCCGAGCGCGCTTTTGCGGTTCATGCGAACGAATTGATCCGCAAGCCGTTCCAGCCGCAAGATCTGATCGCGCGAGTGCGCCATCTGCTGAAGACTCCGGTGGAAGCGGAAGTGTCGAGCACGCAGGCTCAAGAGGATGCCAGTGCTGTGCTGAGCAGCATTTTCAGCGGGCCAATGCCATCGCGAGGTGGTTATGGAGTGTCGCGCGTGACTGGTCCGGTTCCGGTGCCGCCACGGCTGAATTCGCGTCCGCCATCAGCCGCACCTTCGATAGCAGCCACGGTGGCCGCTGCGATGCAACCTCCTGTGGTTGCACCGCCGGTTTCCATTCCGGGTGCGCAGATCACGGGCTCCACGCAGATTCCGGTGCCGCCGCCTCAACCGGGACGAGTTCCTCCACCACCGATGGGCGGTACTCCTTCCGACGGCGGTAGGATGCGCCTAGAGATTCTTCGCCTGCACAGCCAGATCAAAAAGCTCGAACTTGAATTGGTCGCTGAGCGCGAGTACACCAAGGCTCTGGAAGAGCATGTGAACACCTTGGCGGAGATCGACTAATTCAGAGAATAAGAAAGCCTGGATTCCTCCGGGCTTTTTTGTTTCAGAAACATCCGACCACACGTCAGGCTTGCGTTATCCGAACAGAATTTCCTTAGTCCTTAATTCCTTTACGAGGTCGCGCAGTTTAGCTGCGCGCTCGAATTCAAAATGCTTGGCTGCCTCACGCATATCCTCTTCCATCTTCGAGATGAAGGCGTCTAGCTGCTCCTGCGACTTGAACTCGGGCATACCTGTATCTTCCATGGGGACGTCAGCGTAGTCCGCGGCGATCACGTGAGCCAGAGACATGTCCGCTGACTTGCCCACGGTTTGCGGCGTGATATTGTTCTCGACGTTGTAGGCTTCCTGGATTGCTCGGCGTCGATTGGTCTCGCCCATGGCGCGGGTCATCGAGTCGGTCATGCGGTCGGCGTAGAGGATGGCGCGACCTTCCACGTGGCGAGCACAACGACCGATGGTCTGAATGAGCGAGCCAGCGGAGCGCAGGAAGCCTTCTTTGTCAGCGTCCAGAATTGCGACTAGAGAAACTTCCGGCAGGTCCAGGCCCTCGCGTAGTAGATTGATACCTATCAATACATCGAATTCGCCTTTGCGCAGATCACGAAGGATGTTGATCCGTTCGAGCGTCTCGATCTCCGAGTGCATGTAGCGGCAACGCACTCCGACTTCGGCGTAGTACTCGGCCAGATCCTCAGACATGCGCTTGGTGAGCGTGGTCACCAGCACGCGTTCACCCTTTGCGACGCGTGCACGAATCTCATGCAGAAGGTCGTCTATTTGCCCCTTCACGGGACGTACTTCCACCTGCGGATCGACGAGGCCGGTTGGTCGGATGATTTGCTCCACGATAACGCCTGCGGATTTTGTCAGCTCGTAGGGGCCGGGAGTGGCGCTTACGTAGATGACCTGGTTCACTCGTCCCTCGAACTCCTCAAAAGTGAGTGGGCGATTGTCCAAGGCGCTGGGAAGGCGGAAGCCGAAGTCGATCAGATTCTGTTTGCGCGAACGGTCGCCATGCCACATGCCTCGGACCTGTGGAGCGGTCTGGTGCGATTCGTCCATGAAGAGAAGGAAGTCCCGCGGCACGTAGTCCAGCAGCGTCGGCGGAGGCTCGCCGGGAAGGCGTCCGGTGAAGTGGCGCGAGTAATTCTCAATGCCGTGGCAATAGCCCATCTCCTTGATCATTTCTAGATCGAAGCGCGTGCGCTGGTGGATACGCTGCGCTTCCACGATGCGGCCCTGATTCTCCAATTCCTTCTCCCACCAGAGCATCTCCTGCACGATGGAATCGACAGCGGAGCTTTTCATCTCAGGCCGCATGACGTAGTGCGATTTGGGGTAGATGGGCAGGCGCTGATACTTCTGCTTCACGGTTCCGAAGAGCGGGTCGATCTGCGAGAGCGATGCGATTTCATCACCCCAGAGCTCGATGCGGTAGGCCATGTCGTCGTATGTCGGATAGACCTCGATTATGTCGCCACGGACGCGGAATGTGCCGCGCTTGAAGTCAAGGTCGGTGCGCTCGTAGAGGATTTCGACCAGCTTGCTGGTGATGTCCTTGCGCTTGATCTTTTGTCCCTTTTCGAGGAAGAGCAGCATGCCGTAGTAGGCTTCCGGCGAGCCCAGGCCGTAGATGCAACTTACGGAGGCGACGATGATGCAATCGCGTCGCTCAAAGAGAGAGCGCGTGGCGGAGAGTCGCAGTTTGTCCAACTCGTCGTTTACCGTTGATTCTTTTTCGATGTAAATGTCGCCAGCGGGAATGTACGCCTCGGGCTGGTAGTAGTCGTAGTAGGAGACGAAGTATTCGACCGCGTTGTTGGGGAAGAAGCTCTTGAACTCGTGATAGAGCTGTGCTGCCAGGGTCTTGTTATGCGCCATGACGAGTGCGGGGCGCTGGCACTCCTCAATGACCTTGGCCATGGTGAAGGTTTTTCCGGAGCCGGTCACTCCGAGCAGGACCTGGTGCTTTTCGCCCTCATTGAGCCCACGCACAAGCTGCTCGATGGCTGAAGCCTGGTCTCCCTGAGGCTTGTAGTGACTTGTAACTTTCAATTCCATCTGGCGGAGTCCCCACTCCCGCAAAAGCGCCGGACGCCTCCCAGAGAGCGGCGGCGGGCAATGCGTAACTCTTGATTATAACGTGAGGAGTTGGGCGGGCCGAAATGCGCCGTTCTTGTCTTAATATGCCCTAGTGTTTGACGGTGCCGTGCATGCCTGCTTCGTAGCTTCGGCGGTCGAGGCGGGGAAGGGTGCGAGCCACTTTGTTTGGAAAGAGGGGATAGTGCCTCGCTTCGACTAAGTATTCGGCAACGCACCAGACGTCATCTTCGGAGGTCATCCAGTGGTGAGGGTCAAAGCGCTCGAGGTTTACCGCTGCTGAGTAGGCTCGGAGAGTGCGTTCGCCGCGCAGATTGTAGTAGTGCTCAAAGTAGCTCAGGGCCAGTTCGCGCAGGGTGCGGTAAATGGGAGCGCGGAATCTGAGTCCTGCGTAGTTTGATTTGGCGATAGCTCCCCAGAGACCGTGCTCGCGATATAAGGCGACAACGTGGTCGTCATCGCGAACCGCTTCAAGATCCATCAGCAGGGGCGGATGTCCGTTTACGCGCAGAGCTGCGGCGGCCAGCAGTGCGCCTTCCATGCAGTGTCCCGCGCGCTCACGCAGTACGCGTTGCGGAGAACGAGCCGTGTCGGCGTAGTCGTAACGAATCGCGTCGATGAACTTTTGAATCTTGGGAGGAGTGTTCAGGGAGCGCAGCGTGCGCAGGTCCTTTGGTGACAGACCGAAGTCAGTGCTGGCTGTGCGAAGCGTCTTTGCCGGTGCGGCTGCGGTCTGTGCCAATGGGTTCCTCTCTTAATCAATAGCAAGGCGGAGAAGCAGAATTCATTTGCTGCCTCCCCGCCGTGATCAGGACAATCTCTTCTCAGAATTACTGTACGGGTTGGGGCACCGTCTCCCATACGTCTGTGGTGAGGTAGTCGTGTATGGAGGCTGCGGCCTTGCGGCCCGCGCCCATGGCGAGGATCACGGTTGCTCCACCGGTGACGATGTCGCCTCCGGCAAAGACGCCTCGCTTGGAGGTGCGCGCCGTTTGCTCGTCAATCACGATGTAGTTCTTCTTCGTTGTGCTCAGGTCCGGCGTAGTGCTCTGGATCAGCGGATTTGCGGTGGTGCCGACACCGATGATTACCAGATGCGCGGGCAGGATGAAGTCCGAACCTTTGATTTCGACGGGGCTGCGGCGACCGCTGGCGTCGGGCTCGCCCAATTCCATGCGTACGCAGCGAGCTCCGGTGAGCCAGCCTTTCTCGTCACCGATGAACTCCTCGGGGTTGGTCAGCATGCGGAACTCCACGCCTTCCTGCTTGGCGTGCTTTACTTCTTCGGCACGGGCGGGCATCTCTTCTTCAGAGCGGCGATAGACCAGAGTGGCCGTGCGAGCGCCAAGGCGACGCGCGGTGCGCACTGCGTCCATGGCGGTGTTGCCGCCACCGACTACGATCACGTCGCGGTCGCGGCAGTCATAGACCGGTTGATCGACCTCAGGGAAGTTGTAGGCGCGCATCAGGTTCACGCGAGTCAGAAATTCATTGGCCGAGTAGACACCGTTCAGGTGCTCGCCCGGTACTCCGAGGAAGCGCGGCAAGCCTGCTCCGGTGGCGACGAATACGGCATCGAAGTGTTCGTCGTTCATGAGTTCGTCAATGGTTACGCTCTTGCCGACGATGACGTTCGTTTCAAACTCCACGCCCATCTTGCGGAGATTGTTGACCTCTCCCTTGACGATGGTCTTGGGCAGACGGAATTCAGGAATGCCGTACACGAGCACGCCTCCGAGCTCGTGCAGCGCTTCGAAGACTCGCACGCGATGGCCCTTCTGGATCAGGTCTCCTGCGGCACTCAGTCCGGCTGGGCCGCTGCCCACGATGGCAACGCTCTTGCCCGTCGAGGGCGCGATCTTCGGCAGGCCAAGCTGTCCGCTGGTGCGCTCAAAGTCCGCTATGAAGCGCTCGAGGTTGCCGATGGCGAGGGCCTCGCCTTTCTTGCCAAGAATGCATCCGCCTTCGCACTGATTTTCTTGCGGACAGACGCGTCCGGTGATGGCGGGCAGTGCGTTGTCCTCGCGCATCTTGGAAGCGGCTGCAAGGTAGTCGCCTGCGTATATGAGGTCCACCACTTCGCGAATCTTCACGCCGACAGGGCAATCATTCACGCATCCGGGCTTGGCGCAACCGATGCAGCGGGTGGCTTCGAGCTGAGCGGTTTCCGCCGTGATGCCGAGGTTTACTTCTTCGAAGTTGCGGCTGCGGGCGGTTGCATCCTGCTCGGGCATGTGGGTGCGGTGAATCTTCATGCGCTCTTTATTGGGGAGCGTGTTCTTGGTCTCAGGCATTTTGCGCCTCCGTGGCGTACTGTGCCCGTATAGCGGCGACTTCCGCTTCCTTGTTCTCTTCGAAGCGCTTCAGGGATTCGGATTCCTTGTCGCGGTACATGGTGTTGCGCTGCATGAGTACCTCGAAGTTTACCTGGGAGGCGTCAAACTCGGGGCCGTCCACGCAGGCGAACTTGCTTTTATCGCCCAACAGCACGCGACAACCGCCGCACATTCCTGTGCCGTCCACCATGATGGAGTTGAGGCTCACCATGGTCTTGATACCGAGCGGCGCGGTCATCTGCGAGACGGCGCGCATCATCGGAACCGGGCCGACGGCAAGCACGAAGTCGATCTTGCGGCCATTCGCGATCAACTCGTTGAGTTTCTTCGTTACGAGGCCCTGTTCGCCGTAGCTGCCATCATCGGTCATGATGTAGGTCTCGGTGCTGGCGGAGCGTACTTCGTCTTCAAACACAACCATCTCGGTGTTGCGCGCGCCTTCGATGAAGACCACATGGTTGCCAGCCGCTTTCAAGGCGTTGGCCGTAGGGAGCGCCATGGCGGTGCCCACGCTTCCGGCGAGAATTGCAACGGTGCCGAAGTTGCCAATTTCGGATGGGTGGCCTAGCGGGCCGACAATATCAAGAATATAGTCGCCGGTTTCCAGGCAGTTGAGCAGGGAGGTTGTTTTCCCGATGGACTGCGCAACAATGGTGATTGTGCCAGCCACGGGGTCGGAGCTCTTGATGGTCAGCGGAATGCGTTCGCCATTTTCATGCAGGCGCAGGATGATGAATTGTCCTGGCTTCTGTTTGCGCGCAACGCGCGGCGCTTCAATGACGAATTGCTTGATCTTGAACCCGACACTGCGGGCTTCGACAATCTTGTACATGCGACACTCCGTGCCTTAGGGGGCGCCCAGCTCACAATATGGTTCCAAAGAGTATCATTCTGGGCTTTTGGCCAGCAGTGACGCGACTCACAAGGACTATTCGGCGGCGAGCACGAGCCCCAACACGTTGAGCAGCTCTGTTGGATGGTCGATCAGCACATCTGGCTTATGGACTTTGAGTGACTCTGGAGAGAGCCCGTAAGTTACGCCGACGGAAAACATTCCTGCGTTGTTGGCCGTGAGTACGTCATTCTGCGAGTCGCCGATCATGACCGCCTCTTGGGGGCCTACGCCGTGCTCTTGCAGCAGCACCTGTGCTCCGTGGGGATCTGGCTTCTTTGTTGGAAAGCTGTTGCCGCCGTACACGTTGGTCATGTACCCGGAGAGCTTCAGTCCGTCGCAGATTCCGCGAGAGGCATTGATGGGCTTGTTGGTCAGCACTGCCATCTTCATTGTGCCGTGCTGGCTGATCGCCGCGAGAGTCTCCAAAATGCCTGGATACACGAACGTATTATCCAGTTTGTGCTCGCCATAGTAGGACATGAAGTATTCGAGCGCGCTTTGTACAAACACCTCGTCTTGCGGATCGCCTAGGGCCCGGCGTACCAGCATGGGAGCTCCGTCGCCAATGTAGCTGGCAACGACC
>Ga0224527_1001325_pt1 | contig 12623 bp, 10 predicted proteins | sample CBST0metaG_FD_179882 | JGI IMG/M metagenome (GOLD analysis project Ga0224527, IMG submission 179882) | Peat soil microbial communities from Stordalen Mire, Sweden - C.B.S.T0 | ecosystem: Environmental > Terrestrial > Soil > Wetlands > Peat | place: Sweden: Norrbotten County, Stordalen Mire... | reverse complement strand
ATCTGAAATTTCCGCCTCCAATTTGGCGCGGATCATTTGATGCGAAAGGTCGATCTCTCGCTGAGCACGTTCAAGTGGGGCAGCGAGGAACCTATATTCGGCCAATTTGTCCGCAAGAAACGTTGAAACAGCATCTGACATGGATTGCAGTATAATCCGCAGAAAGCACAAAGTCAATGTTTTACGTCGACTTGGCATTATTGTGTGTATTATCGCATAATTGAAAAAGAGCTAGGCTTCCGCTTCGACGGAACGAAAATCCTCTTTTATTAGGAAACTTAAGCAATGGAAAGACTATTCGCGCCATGGCGCATGACATATATTGCCGCTGACAGTAAAGATAATGCAGCGAGTTCAAGTACCAGAAAAGCCGGATGTATTTTTTGTGATAAACCCCGTCAAGAGAGCGACGATGAAAACTTGATCATCTATCGCGGTGTGAATGCCTTTGTGCTGCTGAACTTGTATCCTTACAATAACGGGCATATGATGGTAGCACCCTACCTTCATACTGCGAAACTTGCAGAGTTGAGCCCTGAGTGTCTTTCGGAGATGATGCGTCTAGTTCAGAATTGCGAGGCGGCGCTATACAAGGCGTATGCACCGCAAGGCTATAACATCGGTATGAACCTGGGCGAAATTGCCGGGGCGGGAATAGCCGATCACCTGCATATGCATATTGTTCCACGTTGGTCGGGTGACACTAATTTTATGCCGGTTATCGGCGAAACTAAAGTTTTGCCCGACAGTCTTTCTGGCAGTTACGAGAAGATTTTGACCGCCTGGCACGAACTGGCTAATGCTGAATGATCGTGATTGTAGGTTGTGGGTACAATACCGGTACGATATACAGGTTCTAACCTGTTCAATGTCGCCCAGTTTTAAGAGAAAATAGACGGCTGTATGTCGGATGCCTGACGAAGAACTAAAGCTACGTAAAATAGCGGAGTGCGAATCACTGCGGACGGTTGCGCAAAACTGTATCGCCTGTCCGCTTTCAGAAACCCGCACTAAAGTTGTCTTTGGAATCGGAAACCCGAACAGCCCATTAATGTTAATAGGCGAGGGGCCCGGCGCAAGTGAAGATGCTATCGGCGAGCCATTTGTCGGTCGAGCGGGCAAGCTACTTGATGAGTGCTTATACGAAGCCGGCATGAAACGACAGCATGTCTATATCACTAACATTGTAAAATGCCGTGCATCGCTGATTGAAGGAGGAAGGGTGAAAAACAGGCCTCCTAAAGCCGATGAAATCGGCACCTGTGTTCCGTTATGGCTTGAAAAGCAAATCGATATCATCTCCCCTTTAGTTATCCTCTGTATCGGAAGCCCGTCCGCAACTACTATTATTCGCAAAGATTTTCGCATTCTAAGCGAGCGTGGCAAATTCCAAGAAACTAAGTATTGTAAATACACAATTGCTGCACTGCACCCGGCATTTATTCTGCGCCAAGAGGGTGAAAGCTATTTGAGACACAGGCAGTCGCTTGTCGATGACCTGAGAAGTGCGAAAGAGAGGGCGGTTCAAGCAAAGTCTGAGCCGAAATTGAAACTGTTTTAATGAAATTTCCAAAATTGAGTGCGATAGATATTGATGGAACTCTGGTCAACCCAGTCAAAGCGATTAGTGAAGGTAATAAGTCCGGCATTGGTGCATATGTTGGGGCCGGTGGAACTATAATTCTCGCAAGCGGGAGGATGCATTCGTCAATGCTCCCATTTGCCGTTGAGCTAAAATTGCCGGAAGATAATATCATTCTTTCCTATAACGGCGGCATGGCTAAAACGGTTGGCGGAAAGCTGCTTTTTGAACGTCCCGTGCCCGCGCAGTATGGCGAAGAAATAGTTGATTATTGCAAAAAACACAAACTTCACCTCAATTTCTATTTTGATGATAAACTGTATGTAAGCGAGCTAAATGAGTGGACTGAGCTCTACGAAAAGCGATCAGGCTCCGCATCCATTCCAATCGGCGATCTTTCAAAGATGAATATGCATTCGCCTACAAAGATGATTATTGTTGATGAGAAAGAAAAACTCGATAAACTTATCCCAGAATTCAAGGAAAAGTACCGCGACAAATTGTATATCACTAAAACAGACGATGAATATTTAGAATTTATGGCTGCTGGTGTTGATAAGGGAACAGGCCTTCTGTGGGTTTGTGACAAGCTCGGCATTCCACAAGATACGACCGCGGCCTTTGGAGACAGTTTTAACGATGTCCAGATGATTGAATGGGCGGGCGTGGGCATCGCGATGAGCAATGGAAAAGAGGCCGCAAAAGCGGCTGCCGATATCGTTGTTGACAACTCGTCATGGACGGGAGTTGGAGACACGATGCGGTCTTTCCTCTAGTTATGTTGTGCTCGACGAATGAGCGCAATATATCCAGGCTATGCCTGGTGGTGGTTAGAATACGTACGGAAGGTTAATCAAAATGCGGAAGAAAATTACTGTCATCGGAGCCGGATTTGTAGGCTCCACTTGTGCTCACTGGATCGCGTCTAAGGAACTGGCCGATGTTGTGCTAGTCGACATTGCAGAAGGTATACCGCAGGGTAAGGCTCTCGATTTGCTCGAAGCAGGCCCTATTGAAGGTTTTGATGTAAGCATTGTCGGAACAAACGACTATGAAGCGACCGCTGACTCCGATATCGTGATCTTGACATCTGGGGCTCCCAGAAAGCCAGGTATGAGTCGTGAGGACCTCATATCAATCAACGCTGATATTACGGCAAGCAATATCGCCTCCGTCGTAAAAACATCGCCAAACGCAGTTATTCTCATTGTCAACAACCCAATGGATACCATGGCCTACCTGGCGTATAAAGTGTCTGGCTTTCCAAAAAATCGCGTCATCGGTCAGGGCGGAGTCCTCGACTCTTCTCGCTACCGAACATTTATCGCGCAGGAGGCCGGAGTATCTGTTGAGGATGTCCAGGCAATGCTTCTTGGCGGACATGGTGACGAGATGGTGCCGCTTCCTCGCTTTACAACGATCTCAGGAATTCCGGTCACCGAGTTTATTCCTGCCGATCGAATTGCAGCTATTGTTGAGCGAGCCAAAAAGGGCGGCGGAGAGATTGTCGCATTGCTGAAGACCGGCAGCGCTTACTATGCTCCCGCAGCAGCGACAGTCCAAATGGCTGAAGCTATTCTCAAGGATAAGAAAAGAATTGTTCCCGCATCTGCCTATCTCGAAGGTGAATTCGGCGTAAACGGAGTCTTTTTTGGAGTCCCTGTTAAACTTGGAGCCGGCGGGGTAGAACAAATCATAGAGTTCCCTCTCACCGACGAAGAGAAGGCAGGAGTTGCGAAATCTGCTACGCTAGTTGGCAGTAGTATTGCTTCATTACCCGAAAAGTACAGAAAATAGGGGCAAAGTGCCATAATATAAAAATAATTGCGACAATAGAATGAAGGATCCAGAATTTGGCAGATCATGACCAACAGCTACTGGAACGGCCGCTAGAGGCTCAAATCCAGGAAGGCCTCGATAATCTGATCGGAATCGCTCGTGCGTATGACCCTGATCTGAATGTAGATTTGATCACGCATGCGTTCGAATATGCGTGCCAAAAACACTCAATGCAGACACGCCGTAGTGGTGAGCCGTATATCCTTCATCCATTGGCCGTCGCGACTATTTTAACTGAGCTGCACATGAACGACAGCGTTCTTGCTGCAGCTCTTTTGCATGATGTTATTGAAGACTGCGGAGTGACCGTTGACGACCTCACCGTCGAGTTTGGTGGGGAGATCGCGCAACTGGTTGACGGGGTCACTAAGCTTAAATTAGCCGACTTCGAAACACGGACCGGCGATCTGGCGGCGACGACATCCCTTTCCGCTTCTGCGTCAAAAAAACACGGCGAAATATCACGTTCTGCCGCCAATCTTCGAAAAATTCTTCTTGCCATGGCGCGTGATCTACGAGTCATGATCATCAAACTGGCTGATCGCCTGCATAATATGCGGACACTGTCCGCTCTGCCGCCGCTGAGACAGCAAAAGGTTGCCAAGGAAACACAGCAGATATTCGCGCCGCTGGCGCACCGCCTGGGAATATGGCAGATCAAGTGGCAGCTTGAAGACCTCGCGTTTAAGTATCTTCAACCTGACGCTTACGCTGAACTTAGTAAAAAGATTTCGTTAACCCGCGGTGAGCGCGAAACCACGATTTCCAATGCTATCGAAATGCTGAAGAGGCGGCTTGATGAAGTGGGAATCAAGGCGGATGTAAATGGCAGGCCAAAGCATCTCTACTCGATTTACAATAAGATGCTGAAGAACAATGTTGAGTTCGGCGAGATCTTTGATCTGGTCGCTCTCAGGATCATTGTTCCGACCGTCCCCGACTGTTATTATGCCCTTGGTATCGTCCATGAGCTGTGGATGCCGATACAAAATCAGTTTGACGACTACATCGCGAAGCCGAAGCCTAATGGATACCAATCGCTTCATACAAAGGTCTACGGGCCAAACGACGAGCCGCTTGAAATTCAGATTCGTACCCGGGAAATGCACAGCCTCGCCGACTTCGGCATAGCTGCACACTGGCAATACAAAGAGGGCAAGACCAAAGATAAGCATTTTGACCGCAAAATGTCTTTGCTCAGGCAGCAGTTATTCGACTGGCAGTCCGATTCAAAGGATGCCGGTGAGTTCCTGCGTAGCGTTGTCGATGACCTCTTTACCGACCAGGTATTTGTCTTTACGCCAAAAGGAGATGTCCTCGACTTCCCCGTTGGTGCGACACCGGTCGATGTGGCTTTCCGTATTCACTCCGATCTTGGACAGCGCTGTGTCGGTGCCAAGGTTAACGGCAAGATTGTTCCGTTGTCTTTTCAATTCAGCAACGGCGATATTGTCGATATTATTTCACGGCCTAACGCCAACCCATCGCTGGACTGGCTGACATTCGCTAAAACATCGCATGCCCGCTCAAAGATAAAGCATTATTTCCGCAAACAGCGATTTGCGCAAAATGTCGCTCGCGGACGGGAAATGCTGCAGAAAGAAATCGAACGGCTTCGGCTTGATTACCATGGCGTTCTCGCCAACGAAGCTTTTACGAAAGTGCGTGAGAGTGTCTGGAGCAATTTCCATACCGACGAAGACCTGCTTGCTGCCATCGGTTATGGAGACGCCGCAGTTGGCGCTGTTGTACAGCGTCTGAAAGCGCTGCATCCAGACAAGCCAAAAGAAAATCCGTTCGCCGCGATCATTGGACGTAAAGTAACCAAGACGCCGAAAATGCAGATTGGCGGCGACCTTGAAGACATTGCGATAGTACGAGCCAAATGCTGCGCACCGGTGCCAGGTGATGAAGTTATCGGCTATATGACAAGAGGCAAGGGCATCGCCCTGCATCGGCAAGGCTGTCAGAACGTACTGCACTATCAGCATACCGAGCCAAATAGACTGGTAGAAATTGATTGGAAGCCAAAGCCGCCATCAGAAAAACCAGACTATTACCTTACCGATATTAAAATGGAACTTCTAGATCGGGTCGGCCTGCTCGAGGATGTTGCCAAGCTTTTCTCGGAAGTACAAACAAACATACAAGCAATTCGAACGCGATCCAACTTAACTACCAGAACGGCAGTAATGCAAATCTCATTCGATGCGCTCAACACAGAACACGTCACCGAAACAATGCATCGCCTCCGCCGCCTGGCCGATGTACTGGACATCCACCGAGTCGGTCCTAATGAAGAGCCGGTAGAATAATCCCCTTGTGTGGGCGTATGGGACTGTGCAACAAATCCCTCGGAATTCGCTTGATGCTGTGGGAAGCTCCGGTTTATGGCCTTGTCGCCAAGGATCGGAGCTATATTTCCCATAAATGGCTCTATTAGCGCCTGAATAGGGCCATTTCGCTGGTGAATTTACTCATCTTGGGCGCTATCTTTATGCTGTTAGCGCTGTATGCAGCTTACGGAGCTGAAAGCTGGCACGCAATAGCTGCGCTTCGGCTTCTACCTTCTCTTTTCCTCGTACCGACCATCTCTTAAAGTTGAGTACCCTACGTATAAAGGCAAATATTGTCTCCACCGTAGGGGCTCGTTGCCAGTACCGTTTCCTGTGCTCTTCTTCCTGGAAGCGGTTTAATATTTCCTTGATCTGGTTCTGATCGGCTGGCACGTGCAGCACTCGTCGTTTTACATTCTTGCGCGTCATACACCGCTCTTTAATCGGACAGTCAGTACAGTCGCTGCGCTTTTTATAAATTAATACGTCCTTGCCATTACGATGCTCCTTAGATTCATAAGTCAATTTCTCGCCTTGCTCGCAGATGTACCAATTGTGTTCGGGATCGTAAGCCATTAGCCCCTTGCCGATTTTCCCGTCGCGGGTAGTGCCCACTGGGAGCCCTTTGCGTAAGTCACAAGCGGTGTCGCCACTGGGAATGCAAGTCGCTATCGCCGCATTTTCGAGATCGACAATATTGTCTCCGTCAAAATAGCCGCTGTCCGCCATGACTTCCAGAACGCCATTGGGCTCCTGCTCTTTTGCAGCAGCGACGATCACGGGAAGGCGGCTATTATCCGTTCCGCACTGCGTGGTTTGCGCCACAACCAAAATGCCGGAGTCAATCGCGACCTCAAAGGAATGGCATTCAGCAAAGTGTTTATCTCGCCCTTCGCGCATCATATTGGCATCGGGATCCGTCAAAGAAATGTATGATCGTTCCTCCTGCGCGGCCTCTTTAAGGTCTTTAACCGCCTTTTCCAGCTTAGGTTTCATCTCGGGACCAAGAGCAAGACGCTCACCCGGCGGCTCGTTATCGCCCGTTTTTTCGTGGTGAATGACCTTGCGCACGTGTCGTAGGGTCTCTCGCATCTGATCGGTTCCAATTTCGCGGTCTAGGTGCGTCTGGCCGTCATATCCTTCGCTATCTTCCTTCGAATCCCGGATCTGTGCTTCCTTCAAGATCTCTTCAAGAACGCGAATGGTCGACTCGAAATCTTTCTCCCTTACAATACTGTCACTGCTCACATCTGCGCGAATCTTTGTGCTGTCGATAGTTATACGACCAACCCGCTTCATTCCAACTTTTTCCGCAGACGCTGCCATTGTCAAAAAGCAGAGCTTCAATTCTTCTTCTAGGCCGGTTCTGGCCGCACATAGGGTTCGAAAACAAGGGCATTCACTACGCGTCAGATATCGGAAGGGAAGGCTTTCGACACATTGTTTTTCAAGTTGGCGAGAAGAACGAATGCCAGTGCAATACCCGTACAGCAGTATCTTCAGCATAAGGCGCGGATCATAAGGCATGTTGCCTCTCTTAGGCGGCTTGTAGCCCACGCTGATGCTTTCTTCTACAATACGCTCAACCAATCTCGCCAAATGGTCGGGAGAAAGTACATCTTCTGGTTTAATCGCGTTTTCTGTTGGTTCCGCAGGACCATGAACTCGATAGGACATCTCTCACCTCTAGGAAAAAAGTGTATAGATATATACCAATCTCGATCTGGTCCTATTCAAACGGGGGTGAAATCACAGCAGATTTTGTTGCAAACACGCCTGATTGTGCTTACTTCAGATATGCCAAAACCTCAGAACAGGCGGGACGCCCATACCACCAGGGCCAGAAGGGATTTGTTGCACAGTCCCCTCAGCGCAAAGGGTGTCCTGTATTACTTACACTTTCTGATATATACCTGAAAAGGGCAGAGACAAGCTCGGCCCCTACATACGAGAAAGTAGCATCAAAACACTGTCATTTCGACCAACGTGGAGATACTATCTGGTACTTTCTGACCGGATAGATCTCTCCGCTGCGGTCGAGATGACTATATTTATGTGCTTGGTTCTTCGTCGAATGAGCCCCTGCCCTATGGAAACAGTATTTTTGAGCCTGTAATCAGCATAACAGCGCCGAGGGTTGGACGGAGGGCTTGTTCTGGAATCTTTTGGCAGACCAAACCGCAGCCGTGGACAATATCGGTGCCGACCATTCGTTTTGCGCGCAATCCAAACAGCAAAATAAGCGCAATGTTCCTCAGTACAGCAGCTCCTCAGCCGCTGCCATAACCTGCTCTCCCGTGATTCGCCGGGTGTCGACAAACCGGCAGTCATATTTCAATCCGCCCATTTCAGTGAAGCTTCCTGGCCGATCCATGTATCCTTTTTCCACAACGTTTTTACTGATAACGTGGATCGAATCTTCTTTGGGCTCGTCGTACCAGCTTGGGAATTGATTGGTCCAAATGCCAATGCAGGGCAGATCCGGTTTGACCATCGAAAGATGATACGGGCCGGATGGAACGCCGACACAAAGATCGGCGATGTTAACAAGCGCCTTCATCACAAGGCCAAACGGCAGACCGGTGCCCCCGATGGAACCAAAAACTTGAGCATAACTGACGCACTGAATTTCGTCGGAGGAAAGGGTGTCATCTCCCTCAAAAATCCGATCCTCCATCGAAAGGAAAATCCAGTCGGGATCTTTTGCCAGCATCAGTCTCATAAAGTCGCGGCATTCTTCGCCCTCGGACAGCGTGCATCCAGAGACCTCATCGCGCCAAAGGCGGCCCCAGAACTTTTCAGGAGTGGTATAGCCGCCGCGACTAATCAAACAAAGCTTTCTTATCCCGAGGCCGAGGAAGTTAATCAAACGATTTTCGACAAATTGCTGAATCATAGTCGGCACGTCAAAATTAATTGGACAAGGAAGCGCGGCGCTCAACGCTATAAATCGAGGATCATCGGGAGGAATAAGGGATGTTAGTAAAGCCCGAGCTTTTGTATGATACGGGAAGGCGCGATAGCCTACGACATCGATGAACGGAAGCGTGAGCAATGCATTAATTGAGTGTTCTACGCATGTTGCATGAAGAGAGAGAGGAAAATTGAGTTCGATAGGCTCTCCGTGTATTTGCTTCAGATCCATCCCGAAATGCCTGTTAGAAAACAGACCGCCGTAGGCGCATTGATGCGAAGCAGTTCCCAGATAAAAGGGCGTAACCCCAATGCATCCGTCCATAAGCGAAACGGTGTCGTCGCCGAAGCGTGTGATGTAGTATTGATTCGTTTGCTCGAGCAATGACAATATGTGCGAGAAATGGATCCAGTCACCAAAACCGTGCGGAAAATATATTAGAACGTTGGTATCGCTAAGCCTGCTGAGCCTGCGGCCTAATCTTTGGAACGCCCGTACACAATAGGGAGCAGTGTTCATCGAAGCCAATTAGGGTTATCCGCCAGTCTTCCGCACTTTTATGTTACTATCCGCACCACTCATCAGTTCGCGCCATGCGCGCACTTCCGTATGGCTTCGGTGGTGATCACCCTGCCGAATGCAGTGAGATGGAATCGCGCTGTTGTGACGAGCGCTAGCGGAACCACGTTAAAGATCCCGCCAATTTCGGCATTCACACTAACCTTCCTAAGGCCATTAAATCTCCGTGGGATCGCTTTCGCACAGGCCTTTTTACAGAAGGCATACTCACCAAATCCGTAACGACCAGGGTGGTATCGCCTTCAAAGTCAAGGGCCGGATTTCCCCATTGAAATGTATCGGATACTGCTAATCCGTAGAATATTGCGCCCTTTAAGTGTTATACGGAAGCGAAGAGGGACAAGCGACCTATCATTGTCTTTGGTTATTACCAGGATTTGACAGGTGAGCCAGTCGTACTGCGATCGTCGGTCTACTGAGAACGGCATAAAACACAGTCCGCCTTTCGCTTCTCCGGGCTTGATGCGACCGTTCCAAATCGAGGTGCCCTCCTTAAACGCAATATCTGAAGCATAAAACCCCCGCATTCCACCAAACTTTTGCTTTATTATCTCGTCTTCATATTTCCCCACGGTTACCGCCATTTCGTAATCTACGATTTTGTGGCACAGGTCTACAACGAATAATATCGCCAGTACGACCAATAAAGTACAGAATATCCCAAGCACCATTTTACGGAACCTCGCCTTCGTTACCATGATATCTTTCCTCGCCTAATTCCTTGAGATAAAAGTTCGGCATACGGGCATCCGCATACGGAGCAAATTCCAGCGGGTTCGGATCGCGCCAAGCATGAACCAGCGCTTTCGAGACAGCGCAGCCGAACCGATATATTTTAGGACGCGCCAACGGACAAGCAGCGCTATAATTGCCGACACCAAACAATGAGGCATTAGCTTACGCAATCACTCCAACGCCACATTGCGAAGGGCACTACGCCTTAGACGCTTGCCTATAAACTGACCTTTGCCGTATATGACAGCTGCTATCCGTTACTACACGGGGGTTGGCCAGCGCCGAGCCACCAATACGGAGATCCGCATAAGCCGGGGCTGGAAGTTGGGCATGGATGTTTTTTGGGGCATTGACAGTGCGCCAGCATAGCATCGCAATACGCGGTGTCCGCGCTGACTACTGGTTTCCCAGCAAAAATCTATCTTGAATGTCTTTCTACTTCAATACGACATCTTCTTTGCGCTTGATCCCTCCTTCGGGTAACCGCCTGACGTTTAGTGATATCTGCCGCGCATTCTATTGTAGAAAATCGCTGTCTCTATCGTGAATGGCTTGCCTCCGAGGCCAATGGTGGATACCTATCGGAACAGAGTCTTTTAATTCAGGGAGCGTGATTATCCGCAACTAACATCAATTTCAACTAATTTTCCATGATCAAAAAATAGTTTTGCGTTCCAAAAAGTAAAGCGATGTTTACCGTATATGTCGCAAGCGGCCGTCCCGGCCATGTGCCAACCAAGGACATCGCGACCATTTCCTCTCCAATCTACGTCTTGGAGATTTGTTGGCGGAGACAGCCTTTTTGCCAACCTTTTTAATACTTGATTCTTCGTCATTCCAGGAAGGACTCCCATAAATGCCAATTTAATTGGAGGGGAGCAAACACTCATTTTCTGGATATCAGAATTCGCTTTCATATCCTCTGGAGTTAATGGATCTTCCATAGATAGTGAAAAAGTGTCCACTATCAGTCCACGTGAATTGTAGTAAAAGCCGTCGGCACCCAAAATCAAATGTAGATTCCGCACATACCAAGTTCGCGCGCCAATGGGGTGCTGACCTGGAACTGGCATACCTTTATTACGGAATCGTGAGCTTAGAGTTTCAATAGTGTCTCTTCCTACAACCAATCCAGCGATATGTGCTATGACGGGAATATTGGAATGTCTCGTGCTACATTCTCCGCTACTACTCGAGAGCAACACAGTAAGGCCGCACGTAAGGGCGAGGATAAATCGAAATCGAATAAGAAAAGCCATCGTTCCCCTACCTCCAATTTCATTCCTATTAACATGCGTTAGGGCAAACGCAGTACCATGAGTTCGTCCAGTTCGAACATGCCGTCGCAGACATGCACAAATCAAGCCAGTTGTCCGGACTTGGCTTATTAACAACCTGTTGGCCGCACCCCATTGAATTAATGCTGTAAGTCTGATTGCCATTGTGTCCCTGAACACAGACAGTTGATCCAAAAGGAAATACGGGGGTACCAAGGGATTCTCCTTGGCATTTACACAATGCGCCATACGTTTTTTTGCATCTGCATTTCTTAGGAATACTGGACTTAGGGATGTCAACAGGGCTATTTGGATTTTGGTAGACCGCCAAATCACCTGTGCAGCCGGAGTAACACGTAATACAGACCGTCTTGCATGGCGATATGCATGACGCTGACAGCGACGGTGGAACTCCACAAGACGGATTATTGCATTCACAACTGGACGAGGACGCTGCACCCGCATCAGCCATTGCCAGATACTTGCTAATCGGTGTCACTGCCGTTGGTGCATTTCCCGATGGATCAACCATCAACCCAGCGGCGTTCCCCGCATACCTGTACAAGTTCCAATCCCCCCTCTGATCCGTCAGCGGGGCACCGCTCAACCACCGCCCGGCCGCTACATCGTAATACCGAGCGCGCACGTACACCCTGTCCACCCCGTCATGCCAGTACCCGCACTCCCCGCCGAACCGAAAAGGCGTCGCGTTTGAGGCTCCATGCGCACCTCGCTCACGGCCAAACGCATCGCAGAAGAGTGCCGCCGTTACACTACCAGCGCCGTCAGTAAGCAGGCGTGTATTCGAGGAGGGATCAAAGCCGAATGTGTGCGTTTCGCCGCCGCGATATTCCGTGAGCAAGCAGCCCCACTCATTGCTTGCGTATGTCCATGACGCCGCTGTTTCCCCAGTGGCGTCCGTCTCGGCTATTGACCATGGCGCAACAGGCCGCAGTATGTGTTCCTGATGCGTCCACTTCGGAAACCGCTCTGTTCCCAACGTATCGATGCAGGTTCCAGTCACCGCCTCTAGACCCGAGCGGATCGCGCGAAATCCAACGGCCGTGCGCCGTCGAATAGTGGCGCGCCCTAACATACACCATATCGTCGTCGTCACTGTAATATCCGTATAGGCCGCCGAATCGGTAAGGCGTAGCGGCATCATAGTCGTAGCGTGTCACGGCGCCGTTACGTGCCATCATTAGCCGGTTACCGAGTGCATCATAGGTATATTCCGCTTTGTATGCCCGTGAACCTGTCCGTTCCTCAGCGATAAGCTGTCGGGTCGCGTCGTAGGCGTGGCGCACGACAGAGCCGTCGGATTCGGCGACCTGGGTTTGGTTCCCCGCTGAGTCGTATTC
>Ga0224527_1001324_pt1 | contig 12626 bp, 14 predicted proteins | sample CBST0metaG_FD_179882 | JGI IMG/M metagenome (GOLD analysis project Ga0224527, IMG submission 179882) | Peat soil microbial communities from Stordalen Mire, Sweden - C.B.S.T0 | ecosystem: Environmental > Terrestrial > Soil > Wetlands > Peat | place: Sweden: Norrbotten County, Stordalen Mire... | reverse complement strand
CCGACCTGATTGAGAACATGCGGAAGCAGGCGGAGCGCTTCGGCGCGGAGTTTCGTATTGGGCACGTTTCGGGAGCCGACCTGACGCAGCGTCCCTTTGTACTGACCGTGGGCAAGGAGCAGATCAAGACCCGGGCACTGATTATTGCCAGCGGCGCCAGCGCGCGTTGGCTGGGGCTGCCGAGCGAGAAAGCACTGATCGGACATGGCGTCTCCTCTTGCGCAACGTGCGACGGCTTCTTCTTCAGCGGCAAGGATATTGCAGTGATCGGCGGCGGTGACTCGGCGATGGAAGAGGCTCTTTTCCTTACGCGCTTCGCCAGCAAGGTAACGCTCATTCATCGGCGTGATGCCTTCCGGGCAAGCAAGATCATGCTTGACCGCGCGCGGGCGCACGAGAAAATCCACTTTATGCCAGACACGGTGGTGGAAGAAGTAATGGACGTTGGTGCCAAGGAAGTGACCGCGCTTAAACTGCGCAACGTCATCAGCGGCAGGGTTTGGGATTTTCCTGTGTCTGCGATGTTCCTCGGCATTGGACACACGCCAAACGCGGCGATGTTCCATAGCACGCTGGAGACCGATGACGAAGGCTACCTCAAGGTGCGGGAGTACGTGCATACGGGGATTCCCGGCGTGTATGCCTGCGGCGATGTGGCGGACCGGCGGTATCGCCAGGCGATTACAGCATCGGGCACCGGTTGTATGGCGGCCATCGAGGTGGAGAAGTATTTGGAAGAGTGTGGACACTGAAGAGCCCTGTCACTCACCAAATTGGGCGTTTGGATAAGAGAGGGAATCGGTAATCGGTTCCCTCGTATTATTTCCTCATTTCAGAGTTGCTGCCCGGTATGATACAACCATAAGTCACCGTCCCAGTCAGAGCCGCGTCCCCGGCTTTTGGGCGCGCGTTTGCCTGCCGCGATGACCACTCATTATTCTTAGAAATTGCCGGACGCGAGTCCCGGCTGAAGGATTGCAATGCTGCGTTCTTTTTTCATCGCGCTCTCAGAAAGTAAGGGCATTCGTTCCATCGCAGAGAATTCAACGGTAGGACAAAAGGTTTCCAAACGATTTGTTGCCGGCATGACGGTGGAAGACCTGATTGTTGCCACAGAGGCCATGAACCGGGTTGGCGTGCGTGTAACCGTGGACAACCTGGGAGAAAACGTAACCAACCGCGAGGAGGCTCTGCACAGCAAGGCACTGTATCACCAACTGCTGGATGAGATTGACAAGCGCAAACTCGACGCCAACGTCAGCTTGAAGCTGACGCACATGGGACTGGATGTGGATGAGGCGCTGGCTCGGTGCACGGTGCAGGAACTCCTTGAGCACGCCATCGCCATTAACAGCTTTATACGCGTCGATATGGAAGGCTCGCCGTACACGCAGAAGACACTGGACTTTGTTCGCGAACTACATCGCACGCCGAATGCCGCCGGGCATGTTGGCACGGTTCTGCAAGCGTATTTCTACCGCACGGAAGAGGACGCGCGAGTGCTCTGCGGAGAGGGAGTTCGCATTCGCCTCTGCAAAGGGGCATACAAGGAGCCCGCGTCGATTGCCTTCCCCAACAAGCGCGACGTGGATGCCAACTACCTGAAGGTGGCCAAGCAGATCGTCAAGAGCGGAGTCTTTCACGGTCTTGCTACTCATGACGAGAACATCATCAACGCCATCAAGAGCTGGGCTACTCAGGAAGGCGTGCCCAAGAGCGCATTCGAGTTCCAGATGCTGCATGGCGTGCGGCGTGAGTTGCAGGAGAGCCTTGCGCGGGAGGGATGGGGCGTGCGCTGCTATATTCCGTTCGGCACGGAGTGGTATCCCTATTTCATGCGCCGCCTGGCTGAGCGTCCTGCGAACGTGATCTTTCTTGCAAAAAACTACTTCAAGGGCTAGCCATGCATGGGCAGATTGTGTTGTCATCGGAGCCAGAGTTTGGAGGAGAGTGGACGATGAAGCTGAGCGCGCGCAATGTTCTGCCCGGTACGGTGACGAAGGTTATCAAGGGTGCGGTGAACTCCGAGGTGGATCTCACGCTTCAAGGTGGAGACAAGGTAGTTGCCGTCATTACCAATGAAAGCGTGGAACATTTGGCACTGAAGGAAGGAACCAAGGCCAGCGCCATCCTGAAAGCGAGCTGGGTGATTCTTGGCGTGGATCTGGACCCGAAGAAGATCAGCGCACGCAATGTGCTGCGCGGTACCGTCGCGCGGATTCACCAGGGCGCGGTGAATGACGAGGTCACACTGACCTTGAACGGCGGGGCGGAAGTGACAGCCATCATTACTCGGGGGAGCAGCGAGACTCTTGGCTTCAAGACAGGCGGCGCCGCTTCTGCCGCATTCAAGGCCAATAACGTGATTCTTGCGGTAGAGTAACGAGTCTGGGCGTCGAAAGCGTGCCTTCTCGGGCGCGCTTTGCTGTTTGAGAAATTACCGAGAAGCAGGACCGATCGTCCTATTCGGGCCCGACAAAGCCTATGTCGTTGAAGCCGCGCAGCATCTGGATCTCTTGCGGCGAATAACGTGAGAGCGCCTCTGGCGAGGTCAGCAGTCGTTCGCGGGCTTCAGGAGGCATGCCGCGCATTTGGCGCAGGGTCTGCCGCATCATCTGTTTGCGCTCCGGGGGCATCGCCTGGAACTGGCCAAAGAGGGCAACGGCCTGGCGCTGCTGCTCCGGTTGCAGATGTTCCATCATCTCCATGCGATTGAGCACACGTTGCCTCTGCTGCGGCGGCATGGAGTTGAAGGCTTGCAGGCGGCTGCGCAACTCGTCCTGCCGCTGCTTTGGGAGCTGCCGGAAGTGTTGATCCTGCTCCAACCGTTTCTGCTGTTCGTTGGGCGGAAGCCGCATGGTGTCTCGCAGCCAGTCGCCATTGTGTGGACCCTGACCGCGAACGATTTGCCTGGGAGCCTGATTGACCGATGGCGCGGTATGCGGAGCTACCTGCGCAGGCGCGGGTGTGATGCTTCGGACGCCCGGTGCCGCGTTGCGCGCGGGGTGATTCTGCGGTCCGGTGGTGCGTGGCACATAGAGAGGAGCTGGTCCACGACGCGGCCCGACTTGCGCAGATGGGCTAGGTTGCCTGGATGCGGCGGAAGTGTGAGGCGCGGTCCCGACAGAGCCGCCACGAGGCGCAGTTCCGGCATTCCCATGCGGCTGCTGACCGGCCCATAAAGGCGCGGCCAAGACAAGGGAGATGAAAAGAGCCGGAATAGAATTCCTGCGCATTGAGGTCACTTTCAGGTTACGAATCCAAAAATCGAACAGTATTACAAAATTCAAAATCTAGTTATTGCTATCTGCGGCGTCGTCATCGCCGTCCAGATCGTCAAGAGCCTCGAAGTTCTGCAATAGGTCGATGTGCTTGTCCAGGTATTGCAAGTCTGCTACCGCGGTTCCGGTGGGCGCAGGGGGTGCAAAGTGAACTACGGGCGGATTCTCTCCTGCCTGCATGAAGCGCCCAGCTTGATAGAGACCAATACCCACAACCAGACAGAGTGCCGCTGCCATGCTGAGCACGGGGTGGCGGAACCACTGCAAGGCTCCTGGCGAAACCCTCTGCTTTTCCTCGCGCAAGCGAGCCTGCATACGAACGTCCCAGAAGGGAGAGGGCTCAGGGGCCTTCCACTCATCCAGCAGATTCATTGTTGCGCGGAGTGCTTCCATCGTACCGGCACACTCGTGGCACTCGGCGAGATGGCTTTCCACCTCAGGCGGAGCAGGGGCGGTCCCCAAGGCTACGTCCGGCAACTGTTCGCGAATGGTTTTGCAATTCATAACGGCCTCTATACGAACCCCTTCAAGCTCTCGCGCAATGTTTCATAGGCGCGGAAGAGAAGGCTTTTGGTGGCGGACTCGCTGAGGTGCAACACCTCCGCAATCTGCCGGTAATCCATCTCCTGATACTTGTGCATCATCACGGCCATGCGCTGACGTTCGGGCAGGGCCTCCACTGTCTTGCGGATAGCTTGCAGGCGCTCGCTGCGCAGAATGTTCTGCTCCACGTTGAGCCTGTCATCCGCCACATCCATTGTGAGACCGGTCTCTTCATCCACGGCGTCAATGCTGGTCTTTACTTCCGGACGCTCATTCTTGTTGTCCCGTGCGTGATTGACGGCCAAGTTGGTGGCAATGCGATAGAGCCAGGTGGTGAACTTGGCGTCTGCCGAATAGCTGGCTCGGGAACGGTACACGCGCAGGAACACTTCCTGCGAGAGATCTTCGGCGATGGCTGTGTTGTGTACCATGCGGTACATAAAGCTGATCATCGCGCGCCGGTAACGCTCCACCAGATAGTTGAAGGCGTTGTCATCGCCATCGCGCACCCGGAGCATCACCTGGGCGTCATCCAAACCGGCCAGCGTCGCGGGATCGTTGTAGCGAGGCTGCTGGGCTCCGCGAACGTCGCCGGATGCAGGGTACGCGCCGCCAATGGCCATGCTGCTCATGTCGTTTGGAACCCCTTCCGGCTCGGAAAGTTGCGGGGATTCCTCGGATTCAGCACCGCTATTTTCGGGCTCCGGGTTGTTGGATTTCCTGCGAAGCCAATTCATGCCGTTGGGGACAGTAGAGCACTTTCCGTACCAGTGTGACCTCAGCGATGTAGCCGGGCAAACTCTGGCCGCTTTGCTGGATACACTCAATCTGCGATTCCGGCTACCCGGCTATTATGCCCGATGCCGGGTAGGATTGTCCGGGAAAGTCACAGGCCGGGCGTTTGCCAAATTCGCCGGGTTTGCTACAATCCGAGGTGAGCAGAGAGAACGGGCGCTTAACTCAGCGGTAGAGTGTCACCTTCACACGGTGGAAGTCGTAGGTTCGAATCCTACAGCGCCCACCACTCCCAACCCCGGTAGAGTGGTTAGCATCTGTGAACAGTCAGGCGAGGGAAGTAACTGATTCAGAAGTCATTGCGAATCAGGAGCGACCTGAGCCGGAGTTTTTGCATCTTTAACATTAGTCGGCGCAAACGTGAATTGAGCCGATTATCCACAGCCGGACCAAACATTCGGCTTGCCCGTGCAAGGGACGTTGCGTACTATCGGGTATCTTCACCAGATCAGAAGATCGATCCCGGGCAGCGGCGTCAATCCAAAGCACGGCCGCAACACGGAAACACACTGACGATCAGTTCAAGCGTGACTCGAAGCACATGGCAATCGGTGCCGCGCGAATTGGATCGCAGAAGCTAAACACTTGAGAAGCCTGACAATATGAATAGTGGATCGAACCATCCTGCCAGCAACGGCGGGAGAGGACGTAAGCGCCGCCGCGGGCGTCGTGGTGGTCAGGGTGCGGCAGCTCCGGAAGGAGCGCAGGCCGGGGCTCAGCAGGGAACTCAACCGGCAGCTCAATCAGCCAACCAGCCCCAGCCCGCAGCAGCACAACCCAATCAGAATCCTGCCCAGGCTTCTCCGGGAAAGAAAGTCCATCAAGGGAAGCAATCAATGAAGAGACAGTTTAAGGCGAAGCCGCAGGTGCGTAAGAATTTCGGCGACGCTAACGGAAATGGCAACGGAGCAGGGAATGGCAGCAATCGTATCTCCCGCTCAGTAGTAAATCAGAGGACTCCGGATGCGGGAATTTACAGCGCTCCGATGGATCACTCGTACCGCAGCATTCAGCATGAAGGCAACAGCGGACGGCCCGGCTACGAAGCCATGCCCGTCGCGGACGGCTCAGTTTCCAAGCCAATTTTTGTCTTTGTCGATGACCTGTTCTTCATCGCCAAAATTCAGGAGACGGCGCGCAAGCTCAATGTGAAGATTAACTTCGTCAAGACGGACAAGGAAGCGCTTGAACTGGCCGCTGCCAACGAAGAGAAGCCCTCGTTGATCATCATCGACTTGAACCATCACACGGTGAAGCCGCTGACGGTGATCCCCAAGCTGAAGGCCAAGTTCAAGAAGGAAACCAACATCATCGGCTTCCTTTCACACTTACAGGGCGAGTTGAAGATCAAGGCTCAGGAAGCGGGATGTGACATGGTGCTGCCGCGCTCGGCGTTCTCGCAGAACCTGCCGCAATTGCTGCGTCGCCACGCTACCAGCGAAGCTGAACTTCAGGAGTTGTAAAGCAGTTGCGGGTTCGCTCGAGCCCTGCCGCATATTCCTAGTAGAGAGTAGAAGGCCCAGAGTTGGAACACCAACTCTGGGCCACCGACATACTAGGCGAAGTGCAACCTGACTAGCTTAGAAGACTTGGGGCCATTGCTGTGCGCCGTGGTAGACGGCAAGGATCACGATGTTGGTCTTCTGGATGGCATAGGCCGCGATAAAGGGCGTATTCACAACGACCAGCTCACGTGTGCCGCGAACCCGGCCCGCTCGGCCTGACATGGGGAAGGTTTCGAGCTGTTGCACGGTGTTGACGATCTGCATCGTGATCCGGGATGCAACCTCTTCACTATTGGAGAGAGCTATGTAATCGTGAGCCTGATCCAGTTGCCGGGTAGCCTGCTCGGTCCATAAGATCATCAGCTCGCGCGTCCCGTTTTCTGGAGACGCTTTACAACCTCATCATGACTTACAACCCGGCCTTTCCGCATTTCTTCCTGTCCCTTGCGGACCAGCGCGTCCTGGTAGGCGTGTAGTTCGATGTAGTTGGTAATTGCCTCGTTGATCAGATAGCTGCGCGAACGATCCTGGGCGGAAGCCAACGAATCAAGCGCCTCGATTTTTTCGGAGAGGGCACGGAAGCTGATGGTTTTCTCGGGTCGCATAATACTGAAACGATAGCATGTATTATTTTGTATTACAAGAGTGTGAGCTGGGAGTCCCTTCCACTCTCTTAAAACTGATTGGGTCTTCTCTGGCTTAGCCGGGAGGCCACGCCATATCGCGTCCGCCGATGAGGTGCAGGTGCAGGTGGAAGACTGACTGTCCGCTGCGCGGGCCTACGTTCAGCACGGTGCGGTATCCGTCTTCGATGTTGCGCTCGCGTCCCAGCTTGGCGGCGATGAGGTTGCAGTAGCCGATGATGGCAGCGTCTTCGGGCGCGGCCTCTTTGAGTCCGGCGAAGTGACGCTTGGGAATAATCAGGATGTGCGTGGGGGCTGCGGGCTTAATGTCCTCGAAGGCGAACACCTGCTCGTCCTCGTACACCTTCTTCGAGGGGATTTCCCCGGCAATGATCTTGCAGAACAGACAGTCGCTCATTGGCGCTCCTTGCGAATGAAAAATGTAGCACAGAGAGCGGTGCCCAGAGGAATCGTCATTTCCCGTTTACGAGACCAGCTCGCGGAAAATGGAAAACCCATGCGTTCTGGACAGAATCTCACCCATTGTTCAGAGGTGAAACAATGCGTCGATGGTGGCTTTTCTGTATATATTCAATGTTCTTGGCACTGGCTGGCTGCGGCGGCAATTCATCAGGAACGTCCCCCAACACTCCAATAAGCAAACAGCCGCTGACGCAGATGCCGAATCTGCTGGTCTGGAATGCAAACTCCGACGGTAGCTCCGCCGCGCTATACGCCTACACTGCCGATCAGAAGGGAAGCCTGCAACTCGCGCCGGGCTTTCCTATTCCGCAACCATTGATTTCTCAGGCTGACTTAGACACGGGAAGCAATCTGCTCTTTGTGTCCGATGGACCAGTCGCTGCCTCTCCCAATACGATCAATGCCTATTCGTTGTACGCTACAGGTCCGCAACTTGTGAGTTCGGGTTCAGTTTCTCTTGGGTCTTATGAGACTTTTACACTCTGGCCCTCTTCTCACGCGCTCCTTGTGTCATACGGTATGGATTCCCTCTTTGGCCCTGACTACATAGAACCCTTCACCTACGACACTTCAGGGAAGCTAACTAGCGGACAAACGCTGCAAGGCCCGGGAAGCATCATGATGTCGCAAACCGCTTTGCCAAGCTCAATTCTGCTGGGGGTTGGCTCTTTCGGCCATACCTGCACGGGGACGGATTATGTCGGGTGGAGCATTGGAGCCAATGGTGAATTGGCTCAGCAATTCAGCGGAAACGCCAGCCTGCCGGACCCTGCAGCGGTGCTCTGCTCGGAGGGCTTTAGTTCAAGTCCCGCTTTCACCGCCTCCGGTGACGTATTCCTCGTCGCGTACAGTGCGGAGGATTCCTCAGGTAATCCCGTGAACGACCTGCACTCTGCGCGCCTGAACAAGGATGGGAGCTTGCAACCGATTGGGATTGCGCAGACCGGGAACGCGAATGCGGGCAATATCGTGATTGACGAGAAGGACAACCTCGCCTTCGTCGTGCTCACGGACTTCAATCCACTACTGGAGCGAACATTAACGTGGTACAGCTTCGATCCAAAAACCGGCACGATAAGCCCGCAGCCGATTGGACAGCGAACCGATATCTCTCCCCTGTCGTTGGATATGGTGGGTGGATTCCTGGTGGTAGGGCAGAGTAGCGGGTTCAGTCTCTATTCTGTATCTTTTACAGGGCTCACAATGGTCAGCACGCAATCCCTGCCACTTCCTTTAACTGTTGCGCAGGCGGTGAAATGATGGGTCGCGTCGAAATTAGTCGAGACGGACCATGAACATTCCGCCTTCGTCCACACTGGTGTGGTCATAGACTTCTCGCGTGCGCTCTTTGTTGTCCTGGGGTACACGGATTCGTACCCAGTATCCAGTGGGTCCTTTGAATTGCAGAACTTGGGCGGCGGGGTAGCGGTGCTGGAGGTGTTCCTTCATAGCGATAGCTGCTGACTGTGTCTGGAAGGCTCCCATCTGCACACACCAGCGCCCTCCGGTTTCTATGGGACGCGGCGCTTCGAGGACCTCCACGCGCACCTGTGCGGTTCCGGGCAGATAGACGTTTACGGCCTTGGCGGCGGCCATGGAGAGATCGATGATGCGATCTCCCACGAAAGGGCCGCGATCGGTAATGCGCACCACCGTTGACTGGCGGCTCTTTAGGTTGACCACGCGGACGATGGAGTTGAGCGGCAGGGTATTGTGCGCGGCCGTCATGTCGTTCTGGTTGTAGATTTCGCCGTTGGCTCCCTTTTTGTTGTGATAGTTGGGGCCGTACCAGCTCGCATAACCCACCTCGCTCCAGATGACTTTGGCGTGCGGGTCCACGTGGATTCCTGGGACGGAGGTGAACGGACCGGTATCTTCATCGGGCCAATCCGATTCGACCTTGGATTTTGCTTCGGTCTTGCTCTTTGCGTGGGAGGGTGCGGACTTCTCGTAAATGTCCGGCGCGGGCGGAACGTTTCGTGCGGTTTGCTTTTTGCCTCCGCAGCCTGCGGCCATGAGCACGAGCAGGATGGCCAAGGCACAGAGCGCCTGCTGGCGTCCTTGGGACGCGTTGTTTGTGGAGGGCATGAGGTTCGTTTTCACCAGCACGGGTCAGAATCCAAAGCAACTTTATCCGAAGCAACTTTGATTCTGCGGCCTTGGTTGCGGATGGTCAATCATGTGGAACACCGATGTACACGGGGAAAGTCAAAGGCAACAGCAAAGACAAGGTCAACGACCCCAGGTTAGCGCCAAAAAACGGCGCGAACCTGGGGAACCAGAGGCATTCCGGGCACCGCGAGCATCTCTGAGATCTGTGAACTCTTTACGCTGGCAGCATGGGGGAGTCGGGGTCTAGGGGCATTACGATCCAGAGAATGAGGTAGGCGAGCAGGCCTGTGCCTCCCAGGAAGATGCAGAGCAACCAGAGGGCGCGCACTAACGAGGAGTCCAAGTCGAAGTAGCGGGCCACGCCGCCACAGACGCCCGCGATCTTTTTGTCGGCGCTGAAGCGCGCAAAGGGACGCTTCGGCCCCGGTGTGTATTGCGGCATGTAGGGCGGCGGTGGCGTTGCTGGAGCCACTGGGGCTCCGCAGAACTGACAGAATGCTGGGTGTTCGCCGATTTCTTTGCCGCAGCTTGAGCAGTACATGGTCTCTCCTGCCTTGCGTTGAATTACACACATGATACGTCTCGGGAGGGATTCTGGTTCCTTGAAACGAAACATCTCTACTTTCAACCGTTTAGGTATGTGACAGAAATCACCGCTTGATGTGATATTTCGCCAGTCAGCCCGGCATTGCCGCCATTCATGGAAACTGCATTGGGAATCGGCGGACTTCCACCTAGCATAGAAGGATAGTTACAAGTGTTGAATGTGGGCAACGCCAGACATCTCGCAAACGGATCCGGGACGATTGATAGCCCCCAAACAATGAGGAGACAGCAGTTCATGCATAAGCCGATCAAATATGTGGAGAAGGCCTTTACCTACGTGGCAAAGGGCGCCTGGGTGGTTTTTGAGAAGATGAACAGCGTCAATCAGAAGCCTGCAATTACTCCCAAGTGGGCGGATAAGCCGCTGCTGAAGAGCTACCAGAAGACGAAGCCGCCGCTGGGTTGGCCGCGTACTACTGACTCCCTGTGCCCCAAGTGTGTGCCTGAGATTCGCCAGCAGATTGTGGACGGCAAGCTGCCCTACGAGATTCTGCTCAGCGAAAAAGTGGGCGAGATCAAGGCGCAGATTGTCGAGCGCGACGGCAAGATCCTGATGATCAAGGATTGTCCCAAGCATGGACATTTTGAAGACGTGATGGCGATGGACGTGGACTTCTTCCGGCACCTGGAAGAGATGTTCCCCGGTCGCGACATGCGTGCGCACAACGATGAGGGCCTGCACCATCACGGCTCGTCGACGGTGCAGTACGGACGCGGCTCGGTGCTCACCATCGATCTTACGAACCGCTGCAACATGATGTGCGATCCCTGCTTCATGGACGCCAACCAGGTCGGCTTTGTTCACGAACTCTCGTGGGAAGACATCAAGACGATGCTCGACAACGCGATCACCATCAAGCCGCGTCGCCAGATGAGCGTACAGTTCTCCGGTGGAGAGCCTACGTTGTCGCCGCACTTCCTGAAGGCCGTTTCTTATGCGCGCGAGGTTGGTTATAACTCGGTGCAGGCGGCTACCAATGGAATTGAGTTCGCGAAGTCTCCTGAGTTTTGCAAGCAGGCAGCGGAGGCTGGTCTGCGCTACGCATATCTTCAGTTCGATGGCATTGGAAACGCTGCCAACTCGCATCGCGCGGTGGGTAATTTGTTTGATGTGAAGCTGCGCGCGATTGAGAATCTGCACACCGCCGGAGTGGAGATCGTCCCAGTTACGACGATCATCAACGGCGTGAACAACGAGCAGGTTGGACACATTATCCAGTTTGCGCTGGACAATCCGAAGAAGATTTCGTTCCTCTCGTTCCAGCCCGTATCGTTTACCGGACGCGATGAGGCAGTCACCGATGAGCGCCGCGCGGCACAGCGTTACACGCTCAGCCATCTGGCGCATGACGTGAAGTCGCAGACAGCGCTGGGAGAGCCAACGCGCGACTGGTTCCCCATCTCATTCATGGGAACCTTCAGCGATTGGGCTGACGTTGTGCATGGCTCCGGCAAGGATTGGGGCTCGCTGAATTGCGGCTGCCATCCGAATTGCGGCATAGGCATGGCGCTGATGGTGGACAAGGAAACCAAGGAAGCGGTTCCGGTAACGAAGTTCATCTACGCGGACCAGGTGGCTCGCGACGTGGCCAAGGTTACGGACGCGGGACGCAGCGCGAAGTGGTCGAACCTGGGAATGGCCTTGGCTCTGGCTCGGAACTACGATCCGTTCCAGTCTCCCAAGCACTTCAAGTTTACCGATCTGCTGAAGAAGTTTGACAAGACCTTTGCGGCCACAAAGAAGGCAGAAGAGAAGTACGGCAAGTCCAGTCCGGGACGCACGATTGACGACATTCAGAAGCGTCGCGCGGACCGCTGGAACTTCCTGTTCATCGCGGGAATGTGGTTCCAGGATTTGTTCAACTACGACTTCCGCCGTACGGAGCAGTGCATCATTCCTTACGCCACGCAGGAAGGCGAGATCAGCTTCTGCGCCTACAACACGGGCGTGGGCTGGCGCAACATTATCGAAAAGATGCACATGACGGCCACGCTCACCAAGTGGTACGAAGAGCACGGACGGCATGAGATTTTCGCAGGCGGCAAGCAGGTGAAGATGGAGAGCACCGATCACTCGCTCACACTGAATCAGGAGCACGTACACGCCGAACGCAACCACACGCTGGACGATCAGGGCATTGCCAAAACCGCACGCGAAGAGAAGTTCCGCGCACGCGACGCAAAGCTCAAACAGGAAGCTGAGAACGCCAAGATGATGGCGCTCTACAAGCAGCACGTGCTGGGCGAGAAGGCTCCCGAGGTGGGCGGGTTCGTTTCGCTGGATAGCATTGGCGTGAAGCCTGCGGCAAAGCCTGCGGCGAAAGTGGATGAGGCGAAGGAAGAAGTAATGGGCGACTAGTTTTCTGTTCGTCTCGAAGAACGCGAACCGCCGGAGCGATCCTCCGGCGGTTTTGCTTTGTGCCCCGGCTATACTTTCGAAGTCATTCAGGAGGTTTGAACGGGCCACCTTTCGCTCACTTGGCGCGGTATACCCTCCCCCCCCTATATTTCCCGGCAAAAATTTGAAAACAGGGAGGTTACGCCTGCTTTACTGCCTCTATATTCAGGATATCAAAATGGAAAGGGGATCCCCTCAGCAGAGGTGAAAATCTAAATAGCTTAGAAAGAGTGGGTTGGGAGGAAACGGGAAGAAAAGGGACTTGACAGGATGCGGAGAC
>Ga0224527_1001321_pt1 | contig 12666 bp, 12 predicted proteins | sample CBST0metaG_FD_179882 | JGI IMG/M metagenome (GOLD analysis project Ga0224527, IMG submission 179882) | Peat soil microbial communities from Stordalen Mire, Sweden - C.B.S.T0 | ecosystem: Environmental > Terrestrial > Soil > Wetlands > Peat | place: Sweden: Norrbotten County, Stordalen Mire... | reverse complement strand
CCTCTCTGCCGCCTTCGTCTTTTACGGCCCCGGCCCCGCGGACGTCTCCCAAATCACCGCTCCCGTCTATGGCTTCTACGCCGGCAACGATGCCCGCATCGGAGCCACCCTCCCCGCCACCATCGCCGCCATGCAGGCCGCCCAAAAGAAGTTTGATCCCGTCACCTACGACGGCGCCGGCCACGGCTTCATGCGTGCCGGAGAAGATCCCGCCAACCCCCTCCCCGCCAACAAGACCGCCCGGGAACAAGCCCTCTCCCGCCTGATCAAACTCCTCGCAGCAATGTAGGCGCCTGCGGCACCTGCGGTGCGGCCAATCGCCTTCGGCCGGTCCGCGCTCGTAAAACGCGCGGCAAAAACATGGGCGGGTGTCTCAGGTCCCAAGCAAGTGAATCGCGCCACTGAAGGTGGGTGCCCCTGGTCCCTCGCATTTGGAGACCAGGGAGAGCACAGACCTTGGTAGTCCAGTTTTGGCCCACCCTTTCCCCGCCACTGAATCGGGTGCCCCATCCTTCCGCAGTTTCATCGCGGAAGGGTGGGAGACCACCGCCCTCACCCAGCCCCGTCCAAATCTTCCGCCGCCTCGCTTCCGCGCCTTCTTTCTGGCGCGGACCGGCCGAAGGCAGTTGGCCGCACCGCAAGGTGGCCGAAGGCAGTTGGCCGCACCGCAGGTGCTTTGCAGATAATTACGTCCATTCGTTGCACACTTTATCTATACGGAGGATCCACCATGCTCTCAGAATCCACCTCGGAACTCGCCTTGGTCGAAGCCAACCCGTCGCGCCAGCCCGAACCCAAACAATCCCGCGCCGCCATCCGGCGCTGCAGGTCCGCCTGGAACCGCGCCTACGATGCGTACTTGAAAGGGAAGAAAGGCACCGGCATCGACAAGATGTTCGCTTCCCACCAGGCGGGTCCTGCCTACTGCGAAGCCATGCCCCCTCTGGACGACTACGAAAGCATCCGCTGTTTCATCGCCTGCGTCGCCCACGGCATCCTTATCGAAGCGATTCCCCAGAAGAGGGCAAACCAGCTTTTGTACGCTGCTCAGGTGGCGCTCTCCGCCCTCCATTCCGAGTCAAAAGCGCGAAAATCCGCCTGAAAAACCCACCCCCTATAGTGATATGATCGATTTTTCAACGATAGACTTCATGTAAGTAACAAAGAATGAATAACATGCCAATATTGCCAGTTAACTCATCGGTAAACAAAACCGGCCAATTTTAGCCTATTTTGAGCTGATAATGTCGCTTTTTTGCTCAAAATCGTCGAAAAACAGCACCTTTTTTACTGCCGGAGCTCCACCAGCGTCGCTCCTTGGCCGCCTTCGTTCTGCGGCGCTTCGGCGATGGTTGCCACGTGCGGATGCCCTTTCAGGAACTCGCGCACGCCGCGACGGAGAATCCCCGCGCCGTGGCCGTGGATGATGCGCACGCGCGGCAGACCTGCCAAAAATGCGCGGTCCAGATACTTTTCCAGCTCCTCGGTGGCTTCGTCCACGGTGCGGCCGATCAGGTTGATCTCCATGCGCATGTCGTCGGTGTTGGCGCTGGTAACGGTGACATGCACGTTCTTCTGGCGGCGTGCGGCGGCAAGAGGATCGTATTTTCCACCATCCGAAGACGCTCCGGAGGGCTGCGGCTCGCAGAGCTCGTCGCGCTTGACGCGCATTTTGATGGGGCCTAGAGCCACTTCAAAGACGTCTTTCTCGACCTCGCGCTGCACCACCGCAATCTTGTTCATCGACTTGAGGCGGACCTGGTCGCCGATGGCGATGTGCTTCAACACATGCGGCTGGGCGTTCTGGTCGCCCTGGTCGGCGCCGCTGCGATGGGCCACGACGGTCTGGTTGAAGCTCTCCTGGAACTCGCGGCGCAGGCGGTTGATGCGGCGTTCGGCTTCCTTTGAGAGTTTTTGCTGCGCGGCGCGGTCCTCGATGGCGCTCACGTTCTCGCGCATCTGGAACTCGAAGTCCTTGAGCAGCGAAGCCAGCTTGGTTTCAAGCTCGCGAGTGTGCCTGCGCAGCTCGACGTCGCCCTCGCGGGCAAGCCGGGCGCGCTCCTGGTTGAGCGCATACTGCTGCTCGCGTGCGGCTTTCTTCTCGACCTCAAGCAGAGCGAGATCGTTGTGGAGCTTGTCGAGGAAGCGGGCAATGTCCACCTGTTGCGAACTCAGGCGCTGGCGGGCGGCGGCGATGATGCTCGCGTTCAGGCCCAGCCGCTCGGCGGTCTGGATGCCGGCCGAAGCGCCGGGCACGCCGAGGCGCAGTTGGTAGTTGGGCACGAGCGTTACCTCATCCACGCCGGCCGCGGCGTTCAGAACGCCTTCCGTATTGGCGGCATAGATCTTGAGCGAAGTATGGTGGGTAGAAATCAGCGACCACGCGCCGGCGGCAAGAAAGTGGCTGGCAATAGCCACAGCCAGAGCGGAGCCTTCTTCTGGATCGGTCGAGGAGCCCAGCTCGTCCAGCAGCACCAGCGAGCGCGGTCCGGCCAGCCTCGAAAGGCGGTCGAGATTGGTGATGTGCGCGGAAAAGGTGGAGAGCGCCGCCTCAATGGATTGCGCGTCGCCGATGTCGGCCAGAAAGTCGGTAAAGACGGGAAAACTGGCCGCGGTAGCGGGGATCGGCAAGCCCGCCTGGGCCATCATCGCCAGCAGCGCCGTGGTCTTGAGGGTGACGGTTTTGCCGCCCGTGTTGGGGCCGCTGATGATGAGCTGGCGCTCGGCCGCGGTCAACTCCAGCGCGAGAGGAACGATTTGGCCGCCGGAGTGGCGCAGACGCTTTTCCAGCAGCGGATGGCGCGCGCCTTCCAGGTTGAGCCGATCAGGAGTAAGGACCGGCGCAACGCAGTTGTAGTCGCGCGCAAAACGGGCGCGGGCCTGCAAGCTGTCAACCAAAGCCAGAACCCGCGCGCCGACGACAAGTCCCGGCGCGTAGGCGCCCACTTGGCGGGTGAGAGCGACAAAGATGCGGTGGATTTCCGCCTGCTCCTCCTCGAGGAGCCGCACCAGCTCGTTGTTCTGTTCGATGGTTTCCAGAGGCTCGACGTAAACCGTCTGTCCCGAGGAACTGGCGCCGTGGACTACGCCGGAAATCTTCCTCTTCAACTCCGCGCGGACGGGAATGACGAAGCGGTCGCCGCGGATAGTGATGAGGTCGTCCTGGGTTGCGCCGTCCGAGGAGAGCTTGCGCAGGGCGGAGCGCAGGCTTTCCTCAATCTGTCGCTGCTGGCGCTCCTGCTCGCGGCGGATGCGCCCCAACTCGGGCGAGGCGTTGTCGGCCAGCGAGCCGTCGGGCAGAATGGTGCGCTCAATAGTCTCGGCCAGCGGGCGCAGGCTGGTGGTCAGTGCGGAAGAGATCTCGGAGAGTCCAGGCAGCTTACCCACCAGGCGCGCGGAGGGCGACTGTAGCAGCGATTGCCAGGAGGCGACGTCGTTGGCCAGGCGGGCCACGGCCTGCAACTCGTCGGCTTCGAGGGCCGCGTCCGGAATCCGCGACTTGGCGGCCAGTTGCGTGGGGTCGAAGAGGCCGCCGAGGGGAATGGAGACCTGCTCGGTGAGCATGAGCCGGATTTCGCCGGTGAGCCGATGCTGGCGCGCGATCCAGGCCTCATCGGTGGAGGGCTGGAGCGAGAGAATAGCGCCGCGGCCAACCGGCGAGGCGGAAAAGCCGGCGATCAGCGCCAGCAGTGGCTCCCATTCGAGAGCGGCAAAGTCGGCGTGTTCAACAGGCGACGGGATGGGGTCAAGAAGAGGCATAGTTTTCAGCGCTGGAACTATCTTAGCGGTCCGGAGAGCTGAGGCAAGGCAGGATGCCACCGGTCCAGGCTGGCGCTATGGACCTCTGGACCGCGCGGCTGAGTCCGCTTGATCAAAAAGTACAGTGGATGAATCGATGAGGCCAGACCATGTTTATGACTCAGCCACGGGCGCAACCTTCAGTTCCCCTTCCCACTGGGCGACCAAGGCGGCGGCCATGCAGTTGCCGATGACGTTCATGCCGGTGCGGCCCATATCCATCAGGGTGTCGACTCCGAGCAGCATCAGGACGGCGGCGGCGGGGATGTGGAAAGAACCGGCGACGGCCAACAGGACGATCAGCGTGGCGCGGGGAACGCCGGCAATCCCCTTGCTGGTCAGCACCAGGGTGGCGAGCAGAACGATTTGCTGAACTAGGGAAAGATGGATGCCCGCGGCCTGAGCGGCGAAGAGGGCCGCCATGGAGACGTAGATGCTGGAGCCGGTCATGTTGAAGCTGTAACCGGTGGGGATGACGAAGGAGACAATCCAGCGCGGGACGCCGAACTCTTCCATGCGTTCCATGGCCAGAGGCAGCGCCACCTCAGAGGATGTGGTGGCAAAACCGAGAGCGGCGGGCTCGGCGACGGCGGCGGCGAAGCGGCGCAGAGGGATGCGGGTCAGCAGCAGAATGGGCGCCAGCACCAGCAGTGCGAAGGCGATCAGGGTGACGTAGCAGGTGACGGCCAACTTGGCCAGAGGCAGCAGCGTCAGCAGGCCCATGCTGCCCACGGTATAGGCCAGCGCCGCCCCGGCGGCCACAGGCGCCATGTACATGAGGATGCCGGTCAGGCGGAACATGGTTTCAGTGAGCGACTGGAGCACAGCGAGCAGCGGTGCGCGCTTGGGCTCGGGTAGGGTGGCCATCGCGGTGCCGAACAGGAGCGCGAAGATGGCCACCTGCAGAATCTGGTTCTGCGCCACAGCCTGCGCGATGTTTTCAGGAAAGATGTTCAGCAGGATCTCTTGCCACCCGGCCTGGTGAGCAGCAGGAACAGCAGCCTGAATGGTGGCGGGCAGCGTGACGCCGACCCCGGCCTGCGAGAAGTTGATGGCCAGTGCGCCCAAGATGAGGCCCAGCGTGGTGGCCCCTTCAAAGACCACGATGGACTTGAGCGCAACGCGGCCCACGCCGCCCAACTTGCCATGGCCCGCAATGCCGGTGACGATACCGCCAAAGATGAGCGGAGCCACAATCATGCGGATCAGGCGCAGAAAGATGTCGGCCAGAAAGTGGGTTTGCGCGGCGAATTGGGGTGCGTCCACGCCCAGTTCCGCCCCGGCCAGCATGGAAAAGAAGGTCCATGCCAGCAGGGAACGGCGCCGCGCAACCAAGGGAATGCAAAGGCCAAGGCCCACCCAGCGGAGGGTGACGGCCAACTCCGCGGTTGCGGGAAAAAAGCCCGCCAGCAGGCCGGCGATAAAGAGCAGAACGGCCACCGCAAACAGGATGCGCGGCAGGCGGCCGTCCGATCTCCAAAGAGAAGGCGTTGTATCGGGAGTCATGGATGGACCTTGAGAGCTCAAGGTCTCCATTATCCCCTGCCGCCTCAGGCCAGGTCGAAGAGCAGGACTTCAGCGCCTTGGGGGCCGGCGGTTACGGAGGCAGCGGCTTCGTTGCTGAGGGCGAGGCCGTCGCCCTGGGCCAGCGCGAGACCGTTGACCGTCGCGGCGCCGCGAGCTACCTGCACCCAGCCGTATTTGCGGGCGGCAAAGGCGTGTTCTACCGATGCGCCGGGGGTGAGCCGGGAGGCGAAGAGGTCAGCGTCGGTGACCCAGATTAGGCTGTTCTGACGGCCATCGGGCGAGGCCAGCAAGTGCAGCTGGTCAGTTTCCGTGGCGATGGGGAATGTCTTCTGGTCGTAGCTCGGCACAATCCCTTCCTTGGTGGGCTCGACCCAGATTTGCAGCAGGTGCACGGGGGCGGAGTCGGAGCCGTTGAACTCCGAGTGGCGAATGCCGGTGCCGGCCGACATGTGCTGCAGCTCGCCGGGGCGGATCTGGCCGCCCGGGCCGATCGAGTCCTTGTGCGCCAGCGCGCCCTCCAGGACGTAGGTCACGATCTCCATGTCCTGATGGGGATGCGTGCCGAAGCCCTGGCCGGCGGCGACGCGATCCTCGTTGATGACACGCAGGCTGCGGAAACCCATGAACTTCGGGTCGTAGTAGGTGTTGAAGCTGAAGGTGTGGAAGGTGTCGAGCCAGCCATGGTTGGCGTGGCCGCGCTCATTCGAACGCCGGATGGAAAGCATAGGGGAAGACCTCGGATTTCTGGCCGTTCACAAGTTTACGATTCGCCAACAATTCCGAGCATCTAGTGCTTATTAGGTAAACACAGCGCGCGCGTATTGGCGAAACCGTCAATAGAAAACGGTTCCATCCAAGGGATGCGGGGGTAGGGAAAAAGATGCAGAGGTACCCGATGAGGCCGGCGCGCAGTGCATTGAGAAAAGTCTCTAACCTTCAAGTTCCAAGTTGGTTAGCTGGCCGCCGTGGCAGAGGCCGCCGCAACCGCGGGGCAAGCAGCGCCGCATTTTCCGCCGCATGGGGGGGTGGCTTCGGCCGGAGCGGACTCGACGGCGGGGACACTGCTCTTGCCGGCGTAATCCGTCACATAAAAGCCGGAACCCTTGAACTTGAAGGCAGGGGCGGTCAACGGGCGCTCCAGAACACCGTGACATTTGGGGCATTCCTGTTTCAGCGCATCATTAAAATGTTGAACAATCTCAAAGCGGTAACCGCAGTCTGTACAGCGATATGCATATAAAGGCAAGGCTCTTGACCCCTCCACGAGGAAATGACCTCTACCCCCATTGTATCGGCAAGGCGGCAATTGCCTCAAAAAAACCGCCCTGCCGGTAGTGTGTGGCGCTATTTCGCCGCGACCGGAACCGTTCCGCAGAGGTTTTCCCAAAGAAGGGAGAGGGTGCCTGTGTTGCCGGAAGCCTTGAGGATGTACTTCAGATTCTCAACCAGGGCGGGTGGCTTTTCCATCTTCATCTTGACGCGGCCCAGGTCCTGGGACTTGTCGTAGCTCAGGCCCCACTGGCCAACCTGCTTGTTGACGATCAGAGTCCAGTTGTCGGGGTCCGAGATGTCGACGAACAGGGTGTAGTCGCCCGCGGGGACAGCGAGATCGCCGATGGTCAGGTCCGCGTCGGTGTGGAGTTTGGTAGCGACATTGGCGCCGGCGCGCCATACCGGGTAGCCGGGGTTGTGGCTGATGAGCCCGTCCTTGGTGAAGAGGTGGCCGGCGCGGCCCTTGACGCCAGGGGACGAGTAGGTGATGGTGATGGCTTTGCCGCCGAGGGTGGCCGATTCGGTGGCGGCCGGGCTGGCCGGCGCCGCCTGCTGGGCGGAAAGCGTGGCGGCGACGAGCAGAAGGCCCGCTGTGACCAAAAGACGTTTCATAACGATGATTCTCCTCCAGCCGGGGCGAACGTGAATCATGGGGCTGCCCCGACGCGACGATTGTCGCACCGCGCGCCCCGGTTCGGAAAGCGATTTCAGAAAAGCTGGATGGTAACTGCCGTATGTTTTCACGCGGTTCCGCGCGGTTTCTGCGGGCAGGTGCGGCGGAGGGTAAGGTATACTCCGGTACGCGGTAGAAAAGTGGAGGTTATTCCGATGCGTTTGCAATCAATGGGTAAATTGGCGGCAGCCGGGATGCTGGCTGTGGCGATGATGACGCCGGGCGCAATGAAGGCCCAGGGTGGCGACACGGTTCTGAAGCCTGCGGATACGCAGAAGATGCTGCCGGCCAGCGTGTATTACAAGGGACAGTCGGCAACCACGCAGTTGCGCAATTCCGGCGGCGTCAAGTTTGCCGACGGGGCTTACCTGTTAGCCACGATGGTGGACACCAGCGGCTACTCGAGCGATGTCTCGACCAAGTACCAGGGCTACTTCATCACCGAGGTTCCCATCAAAATTGGTGGGACGAATCTGCCGGCGGGAGTCTACGGGATGGGCTTTATCAGCGGCGACAAGTTCGTAATCACCGATGTGGGTGCGCACGACGTGCTGACGGTGAACTCCGCCAACGACGAGGGGCTCAAGCGGCCCATGCCGTTGCAGGTGGTCGCGGACCCGGCCGGCGGCTTCCGGCTCTACGCCGGACGCAAGTACGTGATCTTCAGCCGGTAGTTTTTTCAGTGGACAGTGGTCAGTTTCCCAGGTTCCAAAGGCGGACCTGGGAGCTGACTGCGATTTGTGGCGCGCGCGCCGGAGCGGCAAAGATGGCGCATTTTGGCATCGATTTTGGGCCATTATCAGGCCAAAAATGGTCAAAAAACGCCAAAAAGGGCCAAAAATCGCGGTTTCCTGTTACTTAATAGTTAACTATGTATTTTTGTATACTATTCATTCCTTGCAACTTATGTGATTTTTATCCTTGAAAAACGATAATATCACTATAGGGGGTGGGGGTAACCGCGATTTCGGCTGGTTTTTTGCTCGGAATCGACCTCAAAAAAATCATTCCTAAAGACATTATGCGCGCATGAACCCTAATTCTACGCAAGGGAACCTGCCCATTCTCGAAACGTAGTAGCGGGCATGAAAGCTGACTCAGCGCGGCCCTACGGGGCGCGAAAACACGATTGGGATGCTGTCCCAGGGTTGCGCTGCGCTCCACCCTGGGCTATTTTCGCCTCTTCCCTCCGGGAAGACCGCTGCGCAGTGGACAGTGAGCAGTGAACAGTGGTCAACGGTTGATCCTCCGCTCAGGGTTGATCCTCTGCTTTTGCATTGGGCAGAACCGCCTTGAGGAACAAAGGGCATTCATGCGATTGCCCTGATGCCAGATGCTGGAACCGGCGGTCTTCGGCTGCTCTCTGCTAGCATTCTCTTTGGAGATTTTCCGAATGGACACTCTTGGCACCGCGGGCCTTGGCGCCCGGCGCAATGAAGATATCGCTCTCGATCTGTGCAAGTTCGTAGCCGCCACGGCCGGCGTAGGCCGTCCTGCCGTTACCTCCACGGGCTTCAGCGGCGCAGCCGCACCCAAGCCGGAGGAGCACGTGACCGAGTTGCTTGAGCTCTATAGCCGCTGCCTGAAGGCCGTTGAAGGCCAGGAACCGGAGAAAGAGGCCGCAAAATAGCCGGGAAACCTATTTTGCGCGTCGCCGTCGCCGGGGCCGGCTCCTTTGGCAAGAACCACCTTCGCGTTTACCGCGAGTTGGAAAAAGCCGGACTGGGCGTTGCCCTGGTTGCCGCCGTTGAGCCGAATCCGGCGCGCGCCGCCGACCACGCAGCCAAGTACGCTATTCCCGTCTTTTCCACCGTGGACGAGTTGCTCTCCGCCGATCTAAAGCTGGACACGGCCACCGTCGCCGTTCCCACCGTTCATCACCACGCCGTGGCCAGCGCCTTGCTCGAAGCGGGCCTGGACCTGCTGGTGGAAAAGCCCCTGGCGGCTACGCTGGCCCAGGCCGACGAATTGCTAGCCTTGGCCGCAAAACACAGCCGCATTCTGCAGCCCGGCCACCTGGAACGCTTCAATCCCGCCGTGCTGGCGGTCCAGACCCGCCTGCACCGTCCCATGTTCTTCGAGTCCCACCGGCTCTCCATCTTCACGCCTCGCGCTCTGGATGTGGACGTGGTGCTGGACCTGATGATTCACGACCTGGACATCGTGCTCACCTTTGCTGCCTCGCCGGTGAGCGAAGTGCGCGCCGTCGGCCTGCCGATCTTGTCGCCCAAGGTGGACATCGCCAACGTGCGCGTCGAGTTCGAGTCGGGCTGCGTGGCCAACTTCACCGCCTCGCGCGTCTCCACGGAGCGGGTGCGCAAGCTGCGCTTCTTTGAGCCGCGCCAGTACGTCTCCATCGACTACGCCCGGCAGGATCTGCTGGTGATTCGCCTGGACGGTGGAGCGGGCGTCCCCTCCGCCGCCAATCTTCCTCCTGAGATCGCCGCGGCCATCGCATCGGGCAAAGTCGATCCCGCCATTCTGGCCCAGCTTGCCGCGGCCGGAGCAGGCGGACCGGCGCCGGGTCTTTCGTTCGTCAAGCCGGAAGTCACGCCCGGCGAGCCTTTGCGGCTGGAGATTCTCAGCTTCCTTGAATCCGTGCGCACGCGCCGCACCCCGCAGGTGACGGCCCTCCAGGGCCGCAACGCGCTGGCGCTGGCGTTGGAGATTCAGGCCGCGATGGCCGCCCATGCCCATCGCGCCGGACTCGATAACTTTTTCGAGCAAGGCGCGTAAACGGGCGGCGGAAGAAGGCTTGAGTTCAGAGAAAGTGCCAAAAGAGCAAGCCACAGGGGGCTTTGCCCAAAAAGTGAGTTAACCGCCCGTCTTGCCCAAAAAGTCGAGCCCTTTCTCAATGATGGTCTGCTTGGGAGTTTATCGACCCGTAACTGACGAGTTGGCGGTTAACCGCCTAGCGCCACAAATGGGTCTGTCATCCCGAACGCAGTGAGGGATCCGCGGTTGTTCTTCGCGTCACAGCCAATGCAGCCATGGGCGGATTACGATGCCACCGATGCGCGAGCACAGCTATTTCACATACATCATGGCGAGCCGCAGCCACACGCTCTACATCGGTGTCACAAGCGACCTTCACAGGCGTGTGTTTCAACACAAATGGAAAGAGCACGAAGGGTTTACGGCAAAGTACAACTGCGATCGACTCGTGTGGTTTGAAGGGCACAAGGAGATTGCGAGGGCCATCGCCCGCGAGAAGGAACTGAAGGGTTGGAGACGAGCGAAGAAGATCGCATTGATTGAGGCGATGAACCCGGTCTGGACGGACCTGAGCCGCGATTGGTACGAATATGAGCCAGCGGATTATCGTCGTGCATTGGATCGAATGGATTCTTAAGAAGCAACCGCAGATCCTTCACTGCGTTCAGGATGACAGCGTGGTGGGTAGAGGAGGGCGGTGCCGGAAGGGTGTTGGGGTCGCATCGTAGGCAACTCTTCCCCGACCATGAGCCAGATCACCGGAACAAGCGAAGACTCGCCAAAGGTCAGAGTTGGCGGTCACTCTCCCGCAATTCGTTCAGAACCCTCGCTTCTTGGCCAACGATTCGCGGGGATTCCATCCTGCCGCAGGCGCAGCCAGGTTGTCGATGCGCATTCAGGGATCGTCTGATTGCGCTGCAACGATTAGTCCTCGACCGGAGATAGCAAACTGCTACGCGACCGAGGCATGACACTAGCGCCGTAAGCGGACCCAGGATAGTCCCGCCGCTACCACGTCGAGGAATGGTGGCAGAATGGCCGATGGCCAGGCCCACAAACCAAAATGCATTCCAAGTTGTGTGTTCATCCAGAAGGCGTGGCCGTTCTGACAGGCGTAAAGCACTGCCGCAGGCAACACGATAATGACGCTTACCAGGGCAATGACAGTTGCGCCTTGCCATCGCGTCCAGGATCCAAGTGCCGCAATTACCAACCCTACGCCGCCTGCCAACGTGCTAATGAGGAAAGTTCCGGTTGCGAGGCTTACTTGCCCTCCTCCATCCCCGATTCCGAAGGCAAAGCCAAATGTGTCGAACCCGGCAAAAAAGGCGCACCCGAAAAGCACCAGGGCATAGATCAGCGAAACGAGCTTTCCCTTCGGATTCATATTTGCTCCTGCTTGAATTCTTAACACTTTTAAAACGTATTCTACGGAAACAAACCAAAAATTGACCTTCGCACAAGTCATTTTGCTTGCAACTTGCGATCTGTGATTTGCAGCCCCGAGCGGTTGGTCGCCTACTCGGAATTAACGCCGCTTTGAGACTTTCAAAGGCAACCGCAGATCCTTCACTGCGTTCAGGATGACAATGCAGTGTGTAGAGGATGATGGTGTCGAACGGGCATCGCGGTCGGATCGTTGCCAATCCGGAGATTACCATGCAGTCACCCTTTGCAATCTCCGGGTTAGCGCAGCAGTGTTAGAGCAAATCCGCGAAATTCAGCCCCCTGTCTCAGGCGATTCCCAGCACCCGGTTCAAGAAGCCCACAATGTACTTCCACACCAGGTAGTAGCCGGCCAGCGCCGCCAGAAACATCGGCGCAATCAGCGTGTACGGCACAAAGCAGACCCCGAACCAGACGACGCCGTGCGAGCCGATCGCCAGCACTCCCAGGGCACTGGCCAGAGTGGCTCCCATGGGCATCAGCAGCAGGGGCAGCACTGCCCCATGCAGTCCGATGGGAATGTGGGTGCGCGGACCCGACCATAGCCAGAGCAAGTTCCAGAGGCCCCAGAGCAGCGGAACCACGGCCATGGGAAAGATCAGCATCTGCTCCACAGGGATGGGCACCTGGTACACCAGCCGGATCACGACAAACGTCAGCAGCAGCGGCAGGACGAGCGTGGGCACAAAGATTCCTGCCAGGTAGGCGCGCAGGTACGTATGGGTATTCATGGCGTTCTCCTTCTTGTTTCTCTTGCGAGCGCGGGCGCACGCGGTTTCTAGTACTACAGTTGTACTTGTTCCGGAGCACCCCGATCCGGGCCTAAAGGCCCTGATATTTGGCCTAGTTTCAGGGGGATGAAGCCCCCTGCTCCCTCCGGAATCCTCGATTTACAACGGTAGTGCTAGAGGTAATAGAGAAAGACGGGAATCGACGCCGGGAAAAAGGCGGCGAGTCCCACCAGCCCGGCCAGGAGCGCCCAATCGAACCAGGGAACCTGCGCCGGCCCCGCGCTCAGCCGCTTCAGCACGGCCGGCCACAGGTCACGGCTCGGTTCCGTCGCGCCTTCCATGGGCTTCAGCGCCTGCCGCAGCAGTTCTTTCACTCGTTCCTCATCGTGTGTGTTCATGGTCGGATTCCCTGCCCTTCCAGGTCTTTTCTCAACAATCGAAGCGCGCGAAAAACGCGCAGTTTGACGGCGGCAACCGAGATTCCCAAGGCCTCCGCCACTTGTT
>Ga0224527_1001320_pt1 | contig 12674 bp, 12 predicted proteins | sample CBST0metaG_FD_179882 | JGI IMG/M metagenome (GOLD analysis project Ga0224527, IMG submission 179882) | Peat soil microbial communities from Stordalen Mire, Sweden - C.B.S.T0 | ecosystem: Environmental > Terrestrial > Soil > Wetlands > Peat | place: Sweden: Norrbotten County, Stordalen Mire... | reverse complement strand
TTGAGAGCTTCAAGACGGGGCCCGGTGGTCTCTACGATCTAGACTTTCTCCTCGGCTTGCTTGAGGCACGTACATCCCTGCCGGCAGCCGGAAAGCAGATGCGCGAGCGGATTGGCGCTCTGGTGGAAGGGCAGCATCTCTCGGCGGTGCAGGGCAGGGCATTGCTGCAGGCCGCCGAGCTGTTTCGCCGGACGGATCACGCCATCCGAATTGTCGAAGGCCGATCCCGCGGATGGCTTCCTGAGAGCGAGGGATCGTGTCAGACAGTGGAACGGATTACCGGGGTTTCAGCTCTGCACGGGGTTTTACATTCTGAAATGGGAGCGGTCCGGTCCATATTCGATTCCATTTTCTCCGATTGAAGAGCGTCGCGTGCGGTGATAGTCTCGTGTGTTCACTCGCGAGCAAGATAGACAGCTCCGCAATATAGAGTAGCGGCGGTTTGGGGTGCTGCCGTTACCGTGCGCGTGACACTCGCTGGAGGCTGATGGCGCTTCCGGTCTACTCTTATGTTCATTCTAAGGAGGATTGAATGGCGGCTTCCTACAATGGAGTTCCGCTGCCGGCAGACGGCTGCGTGGTTGGGTTTGCGAACGGAAAGTTTTCAGTACCTGATAATCCGATTATTCCGTTCATCGAAGGCGATGGCACGGGACGCGATATTTGGAAAGCGTCCAAACGCGTGGTTGACGCAGCGGTAGAGCGCGCCTACGGTGGCAAACGGCGCATTGTGTGGTATGAAGTGTTCGCCGGGGAGAAGGCGAAAGAGCTCTTCGGAAGCTGGCTGCCAGACCAAACGGTGGATGCCTTTCGTGATCTGCGCATCGGCATCAAGGGACCGTTGACCACTCCGATTGGCGGGGGAATTCGCTCGCTGAACGTGGCGCTGCGCCAGATACTCGACCTCTACGCATGCATTCGGCCCGTCAAGTACTACAAAGGCATTCCCTCGCCAGTGAAGCATCCCGAAAACATGAACCTGGTGATCTTCCGCGAAAACACGGAAGACGTTTATGCCGGAGTGGAGTGGAAGCAGGGAACGCCCGAGGTCAAGAAGCTCATCGACTTCCTTAACAACGAAATGTTGGCAGGCACCAAGAAGCGGATTCGCCAGGACTCCGGCATTGGAATCAAGCCGATCTCGATCACTGCGACGAAGCGGCTGGTGCGCATGGCTATTGAGTTCGCGCTGAAAACCAAGCGTCCCAGCGTGACCATTGTGCATAAGGGAAACATTCAGAAATACACCGAGGGCGCGTTCCGCGAGTGGGGCTACGAGGTTGCTACACAGGAGTTCCGGGCTCAGACGGTGACCGAGCGCGAGAGCTGGATTCTCGGCAACAAGGACAGCAACCCCGTAATCACCGTGGAAGAAAACGCGGCGCTGATTGAACCCGGCATGGAGCACGCTCCCGAAGACTTTCGTCAGGGAATTTACGCTGAAGTTCGCAGCGTGCTGGATGCGATCTACACCACTCACGGGAAAGGGCAGTGGAAGACCAAACTGCTCATCAACGACCGCATTGCCGATTCCATCTTCCAGCAGGTTGTTACCCGTGCTGACGAGTACACGGTACTGGCGACACCAAATCTAAACGGAGACTACATTTCGGACGCCTGCGCCGCGCAGGTTGGCGGGTTGGGCATTGCACCCGGAGCCAATGTTGGTGCCGAACACGCCATCTTTGAGGCCACCCACGGCACCGCCCCCAAGTACGCCGACAAGGACGTCATCAACCCCGGATCAGTCATTCTGTCGGCGGTGATGATGCTCGAATTCATGGGATGGACAGAGGCCGCGCAACTCGTGGAAGACAGCATGGAGCGCACCATCGAACAAAAGTGTGTGACTTACGATTTTGCGCGCATGATGGAGGGAGCGACCAAGCTCGGTACCAGTGAGTTTGCCTCCGCGATGATTAGTAATATGGCGGCAAAGGCTTCCGGTGCGCGATAATTCATACGCTGCCTGTAACGGTCCGGCCGACAGGCACAACGTTCTCTTACAGTACTTAATATCGAAGCCCTGAGCGGCTTGAAAGGAACCAAATGCGCAAGAAAGTATCGATTGTTGGAGCAGGAAATGTGGGGGCCACCGCAGCCCATTGGATCGCATCAAAGGAACTCGCCGATGTCGTTCTGATCGACATCATGGAGGGCGTTCCGCAAGGCAAGGCACTTGACCTGTTGCAGGCGATGCCTGTCGAAAAGCGCGACAGCAACATCATTGGCACCAATGATTACGCCGACACGGCGAACTCTGACATCGTGGTGATTACGGCCGGAATTCCGCGTAAACCCGGTATGAGCCGCGACGACCTTCTCAACACCAACTACAAAATCATGCAGGACGTAGTGGGCAAGGTAGTGAAGTACTCGCCGAACTGCATCATCATCGTCGTCAGCAATCCGCTGGACGCGATGGCGCAGGCTGCTTACAAACTGAGCGGCTTCTCACGCAATCGCGTGCTCGGCATGGCGGGTGTGTTGGACTCGGCGCGCTTCCGCACATTCATCGCGCAGGAACTCGATGTGAGCGTGGAAAACGTCACGGCCTTTGTGCTTGGCGGCCACGGAGACACCATGGTTCCGCTGCCGCGCTACTCCACAGTGGCCGGGATCCCCATCACCGAACTGATTGAACCTGCGAAGTTGGCCGCAATCGTTGAGCGCACAGCTAATGGCGGCGCGGAGATCGTCAAGTACCTTAAGACGGGAAGCGCTTACTATGCTCCCTCGGCCTCAGCCGTGGAAATGGTGGAAGCGATTCTCAAGGACAAGAAGAAGATTCTGCCATGCGCCGTTTACCTTGAAGGCGAATACGGAATCAACGGTTTGTTCGTTGGCGTACCAGTTAAGCTGGGAGCCAACGGACTTGAGCAGATCATTGAAATCAAATTGACGGTCGATGAACAGGCGGCGCTTAACAAGAGTGCGGGTGCTGTGAAGGAATTGGTTGCTGTGATCGGCGCCTAAGTTTCATATTGAAAAAGGAAGCCCCGAGGCTTCGGCCCCGGGGTTTCCTTTTGTCTCGAATCAAAAAGAAGCTACACGCGTTCAATCGTGATGCTTTCCACTACAACATCGTCGTTCGGACGGTCCTGCCGGTTTCGCGGGAGCGTGCTGATCTTGTTCGAAATATCTTCACCCTCAACAATCTCGCCGAAAATGGTGTGGTTTCCCGTAAGCCAGGGCGTGGCCGCAACCGTTATGAAGAACTGCGAACCATTTGTGTTCGGTCCGGAGTTGGCCATGGCCAGTTTGCCTCCCTTATCAAACTTGTAGGAAGAGCCCTTGGTCTCGTCCTCGAACTTGTAGCCCGGGCCGCCCATGCCTGTGCCGCTGGGATCGCCGCCCTGAATCATGAAGTCTGGAATCACGCGGTGAAAGACGGTTCCGTTGTAGAGTGGACCGGGGCCTTTCTTGCCGCTTACGCTATCCTTCCAATCGCGCTTGCCTTCGGCAAGCTGCACAAAGTTTTCGACCGTCTTGGGCGCTTCTTTCTCGAAGAGGCGGCAAACGATGGTGCCTTGATTGGTAAGAAACGTGGCGTAAAGTCCGGGTGTGCGTTCGGCCATACTGGCCTCCTTACTGGTGAATTGTCGACTAGTCAGACTAACAGAAAACGCGTTGCTGATTCTCGTGCTCCGGCGGAGCGCACGGTGCTGCGTCACGCAGCGCTGGAGCGGACCTCTTTAATTCGACGCCGTTTTGCTGGTGGATGTTTTCTTTGCTGCTGTTGCTGGCTTCTTAGCTGCCGCGCTGCCGTCGTCGATCCTGATGTGCTTGATGATGACAGGAGTATTAGGCCTGTCATTTGCGCCACGCGGCGTGCGTGCGATCCTCTTCACCAGTTCTACGCTGGCCGCATCGCACTGGCCGAAGATGGTGTACTTACCATCGAGGAAGTGGGTTGCCGTCTCAGTGACAAAGAACTGCGAACCATTCGTATCTGGCCCTGCGTTGGCATAGGCAAGTCGGCCTGGCTGGTCAAAGGTGAGGCTGGGCACGCTTTCGTTCTTGAACTTGAACCCAATTTCGCCGGAGCCGGAACCCGCAGGATCGCCGCCCTGAATCATGAACTCCGGTATGACGCGGTGGAAGATCGTGTTGTCATAGAGCGGCACGCCGTGCATCTTCTTACCGGTCTTCGGATTGGTCCAGTCCTTGGTGCCCTTCGCGAGCCCGATGAAGTTCTCCGTACCGATGGGTGCAGCTTTGGGAAATAGTGGGCAATGCAGATCACCCATGCTGGTTTCGATGATGGCAACTGGCTGTGCCTTTGTGCCCGGTTGTGCTGTTTGTGCGAGTGCATTGAACGTCAGCATGACCACGCCAACGGTAATCAAAAGTTTGCGCATAAAGCAGTGTTCCTCCGAGTTCTTTATTTCGTTTGCGGAATCGCGACCTCAGGCCGCTGATCCGGATTCTGTTCGTGCTGAATTTGTTGCGATACGCGCTCTACTTCGCTGAAAACCCGCAGCAGGTTTCCGCCAAGAACCTTATGGAGATCATCTGCACTGTAGCCGCGCTTGTATAGCTCGGCGGTGATCTTCGGGAGGTCCTGCACGCCGTCTATTCCTTGGGGCAGGCACTCTACGCCGTCGAAGTCAGAGCCAATGCCAACGTGGTCCACTCCGGCAATCTTGATCATGTGATCGAAGTGGTTAATCAGCGCGCTGAGTGGCGGACGCGGTAGGGCAGCTTCCCTCATGGCCGTCCACTTGTCCAACTCGGCTTGAGACTCGGGTGTTTTGGGTGACATCCAGATTTGCTGCGCGCGCTTTGCTTCGGCTAAATGCTCGTTCTCGAAAGCTTTTTCCTTTTCGTTGTATTCATCGCTGATGAATCTGCAGTTGAAGTTCACCTGAGCCACTCCGCCATTGCGGGCCAGGGCCACCAGCATGTCGTCAGTCATGTTGCGGGGATGATTGGCAATCGCGCGCGAGCTGCTATGCGACGCGATCACCGGGGCGCGACTTACCACCAGTGCGTGATAGAACGAGCGGTCGCTGACGTGCGAGATATCCACCATCATGCCGAGGCGGTTCATCTCGCGCACCACCTCGCGGCCAAAATCCGTGAGCCCGGGATCCTTCGGCTTTCCGTCGTCGCCCACCTTCACGTCGCCGGAGGACTGTCCAAGTTCGTTGGAGTTGGCCCAAGTCAGCGTCATGTAGCGAGCGCCAAGCCGATAGAAGTCGCGCAGCACGCGAATATCGCCCTCAATGGCGTGCCCGCCCTCAACGCCGATTAACGCGGCGATACGCTTGTGCGGCCCAGTTCGCGCAGCCTGAATGTCTTTGACCGAGTAGGCCATCACGAGTTCGTGAGGATGCTTGCGCGCCGCCTCGTGAACGGAATCGATCATGTCCAGCGCACGCCGTGTGTAATGGTCCTTGAACTTCGCGGGGTCGACCCAGACAGAGAAGAACTCAGCACCAAGATTTCCCGCATACGCCTTGGCAAAATCCCAATGCGCCTTGCCGGAGTCGGTAGCTGGATCAAAGGAGTCGTCAACAAAGCGCCCCGGTGTATCGGCGTGGGTATCAATCACAATGGCCGACTGGTGAATGGCGCTGGCGCTGCTGGGGTCAGTAAGCATCTTGGATCCCTTGGCGGCACTTCGAGCTTTAGGCGATTGAGCTGCCGCGGAAACGGCTAGCAGCACGGCAAGAGAGGTCACGGCAAGCTTGATTCTCATCCGGTCTCCGTAGAAGTTCAGATTATACCGGAGGGCAGGGATCAGCATGGCAGGCAAAGAAGAACGCCCAGCTTGATAGCCGAGCGTCGTGGAGATTGCAGACTGCGCTAGCGCTTAGCTCGATAATCTATCGGAGCGTCGCGGTACTCTTCATAACGATTGCTGACCATGATGTGGTAGCAGGCCTGGCGGCGCTCTTCGGCGGCTTCCACCAATCCGAGCTGCTGCAATTTCAGTACATACTGGTCAAACCATGCACGCTGCTTTCCGCTCATGGGGCGCTTGCCAATGTCCACGGTCAGTCCGGCAAGGTGCGAGGAGGCAGTATCGCCGTCAATTGGTGCGGCATTGTGATTCCAGCGCTGCAGACGAGCCTGCTGATCCACGGTGCGCACGGCAGAAGTCACCTGAATCGGTTGGCGGAACTGCGCATAGAAGGCCTGACTCAGGTCTTCCAGAAAGGCGCGCGTCCACGGACGGCAGAAGCGGCGGTTCGTCTCGATATTAGGGGCAATCAGGAGCGCCCTGGAATCATGGATACTCACCAACTCGCCCCGGAGTTCCAGGCCTTCAAGCTGCTGTTCGTCGGTGATCCGAGTAAGCTTCAGCCTGTCAATCTCATCGTTCTGGCGCAAAAGGGAATCATGCGATCCGCGCAGTACGGGATTCCAGTGTGCTACCCGGGCGTGAGCATGGTGCAGAGAGCGTTTAGGAGTCCGGTAAGGCGAGCGCGTCGTCGCGGCCGATGCGAACAGGCCAAAGGCGAAGACAGAAAGAAGGATAACCGAGATGCGACGCGTTATGGATGAGATAAAGCTGCTCCTGCAGATATAGATGACTGGAACTGGTTCAGTGTAACCCAGTGCCGCTGATTTTCTGCTTAGGTATATCACGTACTACGTTAGTACAAAGGTGCGTAGCCATAGCCACGCACCTTTCGTCGCGGAGGTTTCGCCTACAGACGGAAGAAGTCCAGCACTGCTTTCTTCATCACATCACCGCTTACATCGCTAATCGACTTGGTAAGCGGAATGTCTTTAGGGCAGACCTCTACGCAATTCTGCGCATAGCCGCACTCCTGGATTCCGCCATCTCCCATCAGCGCCGCCAAGCGCTCTTCTTTCAACACCTTACCTGTAGGATGCATGTTGAACAGGCGGGCCTGTGCGATGGTGGCCGCACCCACAAATCCTGTGCTTTCGTTGAATTGCGGACAGGCTTCCATGCAGCAGCAACAACTCATGCATTGTGAGAGTTGATATGCCTTCTCCTGCACTTGAGGAACGATTCGCGGACCGTCGCCGAGGGCGTAAGTGCCGTCAATGGGAACCCAAGCCTTCACGGCCTTCAGGTTCTCGAAAAGGACGGTGCGGTCCACTTGCAGGTCGCGAATGACCGGGAACTTGGAGAATGGCTCAATCGTCAGCGGTTGCTCCAAGTTGTCCACGAGGGCGGAGCACGCCATGCGCGCTTTGCCGTTGATCAGCATCGCGCATGAGCCGCATACCTCCTCCAGACAATTGGAGTCATAGTTGACGGGGGTAGTCGGCTTGCCTTCGCGCGTTACCGGATTGATGGCGACCTCCATGAATAGCGAGATCACATTCAACCCCGGTCGCCACGCAATCTCGTATTCCTCCCAGAACGGCTCGCTGGTGGGAGTTGCCTGTCGCTTGATCTTGAAAAGTACGTTCTTATTAGCCATGAGTTTCTAATCCTTTTCGTTATCCGCTTCCGGAGAAGCGAATTCCGGGATCTCGTTCCTACTTGGTGTCGTAGCGGCGCGGACGCGGCTGAATCAGCGATACATCCACTGGCTCCCACTCGAAGCGCGGTTCATCGGCATCCGCTGCAAAGAACGCCTTGGTCGTCTTGAGGAAGTTGGCATCATCGCGTTCAGGAAAGTCCGGTTTGTAGTGCGATCCGCGAGATTCGTCACGCAAGAACGCGCCCTGCGTAATCACCCTTGCCAGTTGCAGCATGTTGTATAGCTGCCGGGTGAAGAGGAAGGACTGATTCGACCACATCGACTTATCCGCAAGATTGACGTTGCGGTAGCGCTCTAGCAACTCGACCAGTTTGGCGTCCGTCTCCTTCAACTTGTCATTGAAGCGCCTGACGGTCACGTGCTTCGACATCACGTCGCCCAGTTCACGCCAGAGCTTGAACGGATTCTCCGTCCCCGGATTATTCACCAGCATGGTGTTCGCTTCGGTCTGCCGTTTCTTCTCGTCTTCAAACGCTACCGCCAAGTTCTCCGGCGGAGCGGCGAGTCCCTTTGCGTACTTCATGGCATGAGGACCTGCTATGAAGCCTGCGTAAATGCAGCTCAGCAGGGAATTCGCGCCCAGACGATTGGCTCCGTGGATGGAGTAGTCGCACTCACCAATTGCATACAGTCCCGGGATGTTGGTCATCTGGTCGTTATCCACCCAGAGTCCGCCCATGGTGTAGTGCATGCCAGGGAATATCTTCATCGGAACTTCGTGCGGATCGTCGCCGACAAACTTCTCGTAAATATCCAGAATGCCGCCAAGCTTGCGATCCAGCGTGGCGCGGTCAATGTGTGAGAGGTCGAGATAGACCATTGGCTGGCCCTGGATGCCGAGGCCGAGGTCATACACAACCGCGTGAATCTCACGGGTGGCAATGTCGCGGGGCACCAGGTTTCCGTACTTGGGATATTTGTCTTCCAGGAAATACCAGCGATCTTCCTCGGGCACTTGCTTGCCGGGGCGGGTCTCCGCCGGGTTCTTCGGAACCCAGACGCGTCCACCTTCGCCGCGAGCTGACTCTGACATCAGACGAAGCTTGTCCTCGCCGGGAATGCAGGTAGGGTGTACCTGAATCATCTCGCCATTTGCGTAAGAGGCCCCCTGCTGATAGAGCGCGCCCTGCGCCGATCCGGTACAAACCACCGAGTTCGTGGACTTGCCGAAAATCGCGCCCACGCCACCTGTCGCCATAATCACGGCGTCAGCGGGAAACGTTGTGACTTCCATTGTGCGCAGGTCCATGGCGCAGATGCCACGACAGACCTTCTGCGAATCGAGTACGCCAGAGAGGAACTCCCAGTACTCATACTTCTTGACCTTACCTTCAGACTCATAACGCCGTACCTGCTCGTCCAGCGCGTAAAGAAGCTGCTGGCCGGTAGTGGCTCCAGCAAAGGCCGTGCGATGGAAGAGCGTTCCGCCGAAGCGGCGAAAATCCAGCAGACCTTCGTCGGTGCGGCTGAAAGGAACGCCCATGCGGTCCAGCAAGTCGATGATGCTGGGTCCCATCTCGCACATCTGCTTTACGGGTGCCTGGTTGGCGAGGAAGTCGCCGCCGTAGACGGTGTCGTCGAAGTGAGCCCAGGTGGAGTCGCCCTCGCCCTTCAGGTTCTTGGCCGAATTGATGCCGCCCTGCGCGCATACCGAGTGTGAACGCTTCACCGGCACCAGCGAGAACAAGTCAACATGACCGCCCGCTTCCGCAACCTTGATTGCGGCGGAGAGCCCTGCAAGTCCTCCGCCGACGATGATGATTCTAGGAGTTGTTGTTGCCATAAAAGTCTCTCTCGTCCTCGCCTATTTCGCCTGGCTGCTGGGAATGCTTTGCGGAACTACGCGGCTCTGTTCTGGCTCCGGATGCTGGTCCCATGCAGGATCTCGCTCCTGCGGCGGGAACTTGGCTACAAAGGCATAGATCGTCGCCAAACCTGCCAGTACGAGGACCGCAGAAAGGCCGATGCCAATCGCCTGCATACGCTTCTGCGCCTTGGCTCCGGTGACAATGCCCCATTTGGCGGCGAACAGGAAGAGTCCGTAGCCGAAGTGCCAGGAAGCAGCAACCACGCCAATGACATAAATACCCAGTGCCAGCGGATGCATCAACTCGTTCTGCACCTTCCAGAATGAGGCTTGGTAGTGGTCCACCAGGTGGACACCCGCAAAACGCATGTACCAGATGTGATAGGTCACATAGGCAAAGACGACAATCCCAGAGTAGCGCTGAAGCGTGTAAGCCCAGTTGCCGCTCCATGGATAGTCGATGACATTATTTTCACCGCGCCACCAGATGTAGATCCCGTAAAGCGCATGGAAGGCCAGCGGAATGAAGATGCCGAAGATTTCCATTCCCAGGCGAAAGGGAAGCCCGGTGAGGAACTTCACTTGTCCGTTATAGGCGGCAACACCATTCAGCGCTTCGGCGTTGGATAGAAAGTGCTCCAGCAGAAATAAGCCAACGGGAACAATGCCGGAAAGTGAATGGAGACGGCGCCACAGGAAAGAATTTCCTGTGCCTGCGCGCAGCGGCGCTACGCCTTTTGGCACGGCGGTGCTAGTGGATGGAACGGTAGAAGCCACAATGTCTCCTTGAAATCCTAAAGGTGACGAGAACCAATAACTATAGTGTTGTGTCGGAGATGAATCAACAATGCACAACAATGTATTCGAAACTTCGCCTGAGGCCAAGAGAAAGATTCGCCAACTCTCAAATTATTCTCATTCCTGTTGATAGTTCACTGCGGCACGGTATTCCTCGCTCATGGTCGAACTCAGGCAGGGTTTTGCAGAACGCGTTAGAATAGTTAATCGCCCACAGGTTCACTGCGCCTAGTTGCGGCAGCATCACGTACCGTGGCGAAAATAAACGTATTTGCAGGGAGAACAAGCAATGTCGGACACCAACGGCAACGGGCTGCGATTGAAGATCGGCCTCGCGGAGATGCTCAAGGGCGGCGTCATTATGGACGTCATGAACGCGCAACAGGCGGAGATCGCCGAGAAAGCTGGCGCGGTCGCTGTAATGGCCCTGGAGCGCGTTCCCGCTATGATCCGCACTGAGGGCGGCGTCGCTCGCATGGCCTCTCCCAAGATCATCAAGGAAGTCATGGCAACGGTGAACATTCCGGTCATGGCCAAGGCTCGCATTGGTCACTTTGCCGAGGCGCAGATACTGCAGGCGCTTGGCGTGGACTACATCGACGAATCCGAGGTGCTTACCCCAGCCGACGAGGAACACCACATCGACAAGCACGCATTCAAGACTCCCTTTGTCTGCGGAGCCCGCAACTTGGGCGAAGCCCTGCGCCGCATCGCCGAAGGCGCGTGCATGATTCGCACCAAGGGCGAAGCGGGCACAGGAGACGTGATCCACGCAGTGAAGCACATGCGTCAGATCGTGAAGGAGATGCTCCAACTCACGGTGATGAGCGAACAGGAACTTTATCTCGCGGCCAAGACTCATCAGGCTCCGTATGAGCTGATCCGCATGGTGGCCAAGGCGGGCAAGCTGCCGGTGCCGAACTTCAGCGCGGGTGGCATTGCCACACCGGCAGACGCATCGCTGGTCATGCAGCTCGGAGCGGAGGCTGTCTTTGTTGGCAGCGGAATCTTCATGAAGGGCGGCGCGACTCCGCTCGATCTCGCAATTCCTAGCGAGCGTGCCGAAGCCGAGTCTCGCGCCAAGGCCATAGTGATTGCCACCACCCATTTCAAGGACCCCAAGGTCCTTGCTGAAGTCAGCGAGCAGATGACTGGCTCCATGCGGGGTCTCGCAATCTCCGGCATCGCCGAAGCCGACCTGCTGCAAACCCGCGGCTGGTAACAGAACTCTTTCAGGGGCAGGGCCTTCGGGCTCTGCCCTTTGTACGTCTGGCAACGCCAACGCGCAAAGCACCATCTTCACAGCCAAATGAATCCCCCCAAAGATGCAAAGAATCCCGACCCTGATTATGGCAAGGGCGCTGTTGAGTCGTCTCGTCCGGAAGATAATGCGGACGGCAATGTCGCTTCCTTCAACGAGCAGCTTGATCATCGCTTTCAAAACTCCCTGAATAAATCCAGCGACTCTGGAATGTCGGAGAACGGCCAAACCGAAGAGTTCAGTATGGAAGAGCATGGCGAGAACGAACTGAACAGGGATGAAGCCAGCGCACGGCTCCCACTGGATGCCGAGTCGAATGCGGATGCCGAAACGCCCGGCGCGACCCAGCGCAAGAAGCAAAATGACAAGAAGGACGATCCACAGGCAGCCTAGGTAGTCTCTCCCAAGTTCTTTTCAGCGTACAACCTGCTAAATTAAGTATTAATGAAGATTGGAATTTTGGCACTACAGGGTGATTTTGATGCCCATCGCCGCAGGCTCTCCGAACTTGGTGCGGAGACTGTCCTGGTGCGCGATCCTGGGCAATTGGATGGCATCGACGGTCTCATCATTCCCGGTGGCGAATCCTCCGTATTTCTCAACCTCCTCGGCGAGCGTGGGTTCAAGAAACTCTCTGAGTTCGTACTCTCCAAGCCTGCTTTCGGCACCTGCGCGGGCTGCATTCTGCTGGCGCGCGAGGTAGAGAACCCTGAGCAGAGGGGGGTCGGAGCCCTGGATATCACGGTGCGTCGCAACGCATACGGTCGTCAGATTGATTCCATCATTCTTGAAGGACCGTCGAAACTTCCCGGTGGACCACTTGAGCAGGTTTACATTCGAGCCCCGCGTATTGAGCGCGTCGGACCCGAGGTTGAAGTGCTGGCCGAGCGTGAGGGCTACCCCGTGCTTATCCGACAGGGGAAGCTGTTGGCCGCTACCTTTCACCCGGAGCTAAGCGATGATCCTCGGGTTCATGCAGAATTTCTCAGGCTGGTGGAGTCTTACGCGAAATAGCGTAGGGAGATCGATACTGTGTACCTCCCAGCGAAACCACGCCGAAAGCACAACATAGCGGGTTTCGAGCTTGGTACTCCCCTGCAACTTGTACCAGTCTTTGCACTTATTTCCCAATCATGTTAACTTGAAGTGGTTACAAAACGAAAAAGTAGAAGCAGGAGCGCGTCAGTTTCCAGTGTTAGCACTCGAGCAGAAAACAAACATTATCGAGAAGTACAAAAGACATACCTCCGACACCGGCAGCCCTGAAGTACAAATTGCCCTTCTCAGCGAGCGCATCGGCCAGTTGACCGAGCACTTCCGTACGCACAAGAAGGAC
>Ga0224527_1001319_pt1 | contig 12683 bp, 18 predicted proteins | sample CBST0metaG_FD_179882 | JGI IMG/M metagenome (GOLD analysis project Ga0224527, IMG submission 179882) | Peat soil microbial communities from Stordalen Mire, Sweden - C.B.S.T0 | ecosystem: Environmental > Terrestrial > Soil > Wetlands > Peat | place: Sweden: Norrbotten County, Stordalen Mire... | reverse complement strand
CTAGTCAAGAAGTCCTCGAAAAGCGGCGAGTCGGCGACTGAACATGCAAAAGCGAAATGACGACGACTTCCCTGCCCGGAGCATCTGTGGCCTTCTGAAAGTAAGTGGCACAACGAACGGTCGCTTTTGAAAGGCTATGAAGATGACTAAAACGAGTCCGATGAAACAATGGAGAGCAAAGCGAACTCGCGGTGAAGCGGGAGTTCTCGCCGAGACACAGTTATGGCTTCCGAAAGAAGAGATCGCTTCGATGCGACAAGTTCTTGAGCGCATCAGCGCGCGGACTGTCGAGGGGCGCACATTGCGGGTTCGACTCGTAGAGGAAGTGTGCGCAGAGCTAGTTATAGGGCTCACACTTCATAACCGCCTGAAAAAAGGCAAGGCGTTCGCTTTTGAATATGCTGATAGGACAAAGGCACAGTGCAGGCTAATCATAGACGATACTGGCGAGTGCCCTCGGATTGCCTTTGTACGAGATGGGCTCCATGGTGTAACTGAAATCTTTGCATCTGCGGCGACTCTCGCCAAACAGCGGATCTATCCTAGCCGCCAAGGCGACGACATTCGCTGGTTCGACATCGTGCCATGCAACGGAAGGACCGTAAGGGACACGGCTGTATATTCCGTAGCGATGGCTTGCCCAAATGGTGTGTATGCGCAGCCTGTCTGGAGTGTTGCTGCGCCGAATGATTCAAAGTGCTTCTTCGAGTAAGCACATCCCACGGTCGTAAATGGGGGAGAAATACCCGCCCCGCGCCGGCAGTTCCGGCCCGGACTTGAAACGCCCTAGGTGCAACCCGTAAAAGCAAAAGCAACAACCCCACTAAAGGGCTCCGCCCCTCGCGCCCGCAAGGGGATTCCCCGGTCTTCCGCGCTCCGCTTGTGCAGACTTGCACCCCTTTACGCCCTCGCTGCGCTCCGCTCCAAGGGGCGGGGACACCCCTCCCCTTGCACTTGCTAACCCCGCAGGCGTGGGCCTGGGCCAAGGCGTTGTTGATTGCAACAACAGCCCGTCCACTTTAATACCCGAAGGGCGCTTGACTGAACCAGCTCGCGCATTAGATTGCAACCCCGCGACCGGCGGGTGATCCGGCCATGAGGTTACCAAGTGGGAAACATGATTCATGCAGGGTCTAACGAACAACATGAAGAGAAAGCAACGTGCCACGACACGATGAATGGTGATGCGAAATGGTGCGCTCAGTGCAATGGTCACTTTTTCCTTTGTACTGAGCCGGTAATCGCTGAGATCGCCATTAGAGCCAGGGTTAAGGTTTTGGCCGACGAACTGCCCGGCGTGACTTTCGGGTACGTCGGCAACTTTGAGCGGTGGGGCGACGATAGATCGTTTTGCATCTTCCTTCCGCATCCCGGCCGAGTTGGGACCTATGGAGATTCGGTCAGCTTAGGTCAGCTTTGGCAACTGCCGGGCGCACTCGACAAGTGGGATGGTCTGGCCGATGCGGCCCGTCGTCAGTATAACGACGGATCTATCCGCTGCGCGTAGCCGTACCAGAAGCGGTCTTTCGGCTTACTGCCGTAACCTTGACGGCTGAACGTATAGCCTGCTATATTACAGGTAATAGAGGTAACGCGATGAGCACAACAGCACAAGCCAACGCTTTGAAGAATTACCGCCAGCGCCTCCAGCAACGCGGCATGGGGCGATTTGAGGTTATGGGCTTGCTTCGGGACCGGGATCTGATCCGTACCCTGGCACGCCGCTTGGCCGAGGATAATGCGGATTCCAGCAGAATACTGCGCACTTCCATCTGTCACAGCATCGCGCCCAGGCCGTCCGGCATAGGCGGCATCGTGGCCGCTCTTCGCCGCTCACCGCTGGTCGGCGTCGATCTGGTTTTCGCGCGAGAGCAAACCTCCGGGCGGGCGGTTGATCTATGATCTGTTACCTGCTCGACACTTGCATCATCAGTAACCTGATAAAACCCCTTCCATCGGAATCTCTTCTCGCTTGGTTCGAGAAGCAGCCAGATGAAAGTTTGTTTGTTTCCGCTCTGACGATTGCCGAGATATGGTGTGGCGTGGTGAAGAAACCCGCAGGCAAAAAGCGCCAAAAACTGGAGCAGTGGTTTCGTGGTCCTGAAGGTCCGCTCAATTTGTTTGCTGGCCGAATACTTCCGTTTGACGAGAATGCGGCCCTCCTGTGGGGGGAGATCATGGCTAATGGAGAGAAAGCCGGAACACCGCGAAGCGCCATCGACATGATGGTGGGTGCCATTGCCCAAGCCAACGAATGCACCGTGGTGACCGATAACGAAAGGCATTTTCACGGTTTCAAAATCATCAATCCCCTAGCTTTCACGAGATGAGAAGCGGTCTAGGCAAGGTCGTGGTGAATAGAGGTACAGACCTTCAGATATTCGTAAACGGTCATGCTGATTGTCCTCGTATCGAGTAGCGGCCAGCCGGAAGCCGAATCCCTCGCAGATAGGAGAATGAAGTTGGAAAAACGAACATTGCAGAATATCAGCGTTAGCGCCTCCACTGGTTCCATAAGCGGCGATTGCCCTGGCTGCCGGAAGCATCTTGCTATTACCAAGGGGGAGGTGCGTAAAGCGGTGCACTCTTGGCTGACAACAGAAGCAGAACAAATGGAGAAAGAGGTAGCGCAATGCAATGAAGCCTACCAAAAGCGCAAAGCCGCACAGGAAACCCGAGACAGGTTCGCCGGGTTTACGAAAAAACTCAATGGAAAACAAACGGTGGGGCAAGTTAAGAAGCTGCGTGATCGTCTAAATGTGTTGCTCGAAGGTCTTGAATAACCAGCGGCCAGTTCGGTGGTTTGCGAATGGAGAATTCATGGGATTAGGGGACGAGAACATTTTGCCAAATTGGGGCATAGGAGCCTTGGAGTTGATTCGGATCAAAGAGTCTGGCGAGGCTGGCAGCTTCTCGCAATATATTGTCGAGTTAGCGGCCAAGAGAGGAAAGCAGAAATCGACATTCTATAGATTGATTTCGACAGGCCGCTATTATCAGCAGCTTTATCAGGAATTCGGAGTCCAAGGCGAATGCTTCCCGTGTCTTGGTGATGCAGATGTGAAGGCGTCGCCCGGAACACTCGAACTGCTTCAAAAAATATGTCGAGTCGTAGACGCCGACACTGCAATTGACCTCAAGCGTAAGACAATGCAGGGAGCCGTCTCACGTACTGAACTGCGCCCATTATGGCTGTTACACCGAACAACTAACGGCAGTAAGTAAAAGGAGAATCTGTTGACGAACATAGGGAGTGACGTGGATAAACAGAAATATCTTGTACGTTTGATTTCCGAACGGTTTCAACCGTTTGTAAAAGTCAGCGGCCCGTTATGCGCTGCGGCTGGCATCCTTGGTATTCGAGAGGGCAGTCTTTATTTAACAGAACAACGAACGTGGCTCTGGCTCGGCTCGAAGCCGGATATTGTGCAGACAATGACAGATGCAGAGGTCTCTACTGCGATCTCTCCCGTTGCCATTGTTAGGTCCCTGCTTACGTCTATGAGTTCAACTATCTCGGCGTACCAGGAGCACTTGGAACGGGTTGAGGTCGATGCAAAAGATGTTCTCAGTGAACTTGGATTCTACCTCACCGATTCGAGTGCGCTTGTCATCGAAGCGGTAGCACTGCAAGGTAAGCGGTACAGACCTTCAGAGGCGTCGTGAACGGTGCCTACCGAAAGGATGAAATGAGCGGAACAGAAGTTGCAAACTCCGCATGTTGCGACGAACCGATAGCGGCATACGGCCGGTGCAGTGGATGTGGGGAACCTGCCGAAGCCCCAATGAAAGCAGAGGATCGCACGATGTTTAATCCAATGAGAGCCAAGCCAGTAACAGAGGAAGAGTTTCGGGAAGCACTTGAAATTCTGTCGTGCACTCCACCGGATGCAATGCTCAAGTGGTTACGCGAAAGCTCCGAACTTCGGGAAAAGGGTGGCAAAGTAGTTCGTACACTCACGGCGGCTGAGCGAGGTGCACAGATCAGGATTCACACGTTCGAGCCGTCCGATATCCATCCCGATACATGTTGCCAATGCGGCAAGTTTAAGCAATGGAGAGGGCATAGTGCAGCACTTCCAGCCAATATGACTGAGTAACGTCGACCGGCACAAAAAGCGGTCGTATTTGAGCGGCGCGGGCGAGGAGCCAAATGTAAGAAAGGTTTGCTGAACGTTATGCTGTTTCTGTCGTTTGTTTCCTTATCTCCTGGTTAGGTCCGTCCGCCTATCATTGGAGCCTTATCCCGCCTACTATCCAACGGGTCATTTCTCCGGGCATGGCCATACTAGGCGGTCTTTGCGTGGTTCTGGCAATGGTGAGGCTGGGATTGGAGTGGTGGGCGATGCGGAATAAATCGGGCACTCTCGAATGAGTGCCCCTCAAGTAAGTGGCACAACGAACGGTGGTTTGTGAAGCGTACTTCAACTAAACAAAGCGGCCAGCCAGGAGCCGGAAATCCTGGGAAAGGTGGATGGAATGCATAACGACCCGGCATGGAATCTTCAAGTAGTTATCGTGTTTGGCGGCGGCATAATAGGTGTGGCTCTTTTCTTGTGGGAGGCATACATCAAGGCATATATAAACTCTGATCAGCACGAACGGGTGCCGAAACAAAGAAAGAGCGCAGATGAGCCCCGGCGATTCTGAAGGCAACGCTAAACAGTAAACGGCCATTTGCGAACAGAAAAGAAAGAGGATGACAGGCGTGTTGAAAAAAACGTTTAGGCTATTTAATGAAGCTCGCAGTTTCGCACGGAGCCTTCAACTGAAAAGCTCAGCCGAGTGGCACGTGTTCTCTAAATCAAGCGCCCGCCCATTCGACATTCCTTCAACTCCTAGTAAGACATACAAGACGGAGTGGCAAGGGTACGGTGACTGGTTGGGCACCGGCAACACTCCTGGCGGGAGTAAGGAGTTCATGCCGTATGCTGAAGCGCGTGAATATGTGCGCGGCCTTGGGTTGAGCGGCTACGTGAAATGGCACGAATTTTCCAAATCTAGCTTGCGCCCACCGGACATTCCGAGTAATCCCGAGTACACATACAAGGTCGAATGGTGCGGCATTGGCGACTGGCTGGGAACTGGAAGACGGCCCCTGACTAAGCGCTCAAAAGGACCTTTTCAGTCGTTCTCTCAGGCTCGTGAGTTTGTACGCGGTCTTGGGCTGCAAAACCATACTCAATGGCTGGATTATTGCAAGAGTGGCGCGAGACCGGCGAACATTCCGAGTGATCCGAGGGCGATATACAAAGCCGAATGGCAAGGCGTTGGCGACTGGCTTGGAACGGGTAATGCGCCTCTGCTTCAAAAACGGAATCACGCGACACCAGAGGAGTCACGTCTATTGCTTCGTAAGATGTGGTCTAAAGAATTCGCGACTCGCCGGGTCGAGCTAACCGAATAACGGTCGTAAATGGGGGAGAAATACCCGCCCCGCGCTGGCAGTTCCGGCCCGGCCTTGAAACGCCCCCAGGTGCAACCCGTAAAAGCAAAAGCAACAACCCCACTAAAGGGCTCCGCCCCTCGCGCCCGCAAGGGGCCTCCCCGGTCTTCCGCGCTCCGCTTGTGCAGACTTGCACCCCTTTACGCTCTCGCTCACGCTCTGCTCCAAGGGACGGGGATACCCCTCCCCTTGCACTTGCTACCCCCTACTGGCGTGGGCCAGGGCCAAGGCGTTGCTCAACTGAAAGCAACAGCCTAACTATTCGACAACCCGTTGACGATCAACCGCAGGTCAGTAGAAAGAAGTTCTTGACATGCGATAACCGCATATATATACTATACATATGATTAAGTCATTCCGACATGCCGGACTCGAAAGGTTCTTCAAGACCGGCAGCAAGGCTGGAATCCAACCACATCATGCGAGCCGCCTTGAAGATCGGCTAGGCATCCTCAACGAAGCAGAGAAACCGTCTGATATGGACATCGACGGATGGCACTTTCACCCACTGAAGGGTGATCTCAAGGGACAATATGCTGTGAATGTTGATCGAATCTGGAGATTGACATTTGCTTGGGATAACGGCGATGCAATCGTTGTGGACTATCAAGACTATCACGAAGGATAAGGAGCGAATATGGAAATGCACAACCCACCCCATCCAGGGCGCATTCTCAAAGAAGCGTTGCAAGGTCACAATATCACGTTTGTCGCAAAACATCTTGGCGTATCGAGACTAACGCTTTCCAAGATCCTCAACGGACGCGGCGGCATCTCTCCCGAAATGTCATTGCGACTGAGCGCCGCACTTGGATCAAGCCCTAATCTCTGGTTTCGGATGCAAGCCGCTTATGACATGTGGCAAGCCACTAGCAAGAAACTCCCCAAAATCGGGAGACTCCCAAAAGCCGCGTAGGCTATCCCGCTAATGGTGCAACGTAAACGGTCGTTTCTGAGGGGAGACTGAATATGGGAAAGGTAATCATTGCGGTTGTGGTTGCGGCAGGTCTTGTACTCTTTGTCGCATACGACTATCTCATCAACAACGCATGTGTTGGCGTGGACGGTTGTGGCGGTTCTCCGCGAGAATTTTGGTGGATGATGGGTATCGTTGGCGTTTTTGCCATCGCTGTAATCGCGAGACTGATCTCTGTGAAATGCAACGGGCGGAGCCGCGCCGAAGCGGGTAATCAACTAACGATTGGCTATAAAGGGACAAGTGATGGCGAATAGAAAGAGAGCGCGGTCGAACATCATCGAGAAACCGAACGTAGCTATCTGCGTTCCCGAATACACTATGTGCATGAGGTGGAACATAACTTTGGGGCTCCTCGCACTGAACGATACGGTCCGGCTCGGTAATCGGAAGAAATATATGCGACCGTGGCTGGGAATTGTCATTGAAAAAAGCGGCAGTCTTATCTCAGTGCGGGACGAGTATGGACATACCTACCAATGGTATCGCGTGGACCCATTTACAGATCAGGACTCGGTATTCGTGTGTCGGCGCGCGACAGACCAAGACATAAAGGAGTATTCGTCTGCCAGTTCTAGTAAGGCTAGTGCGATCTAAGGTCAAAGAAAGATGTGAAGATGATGGAACAATCTCATCGTTCGGTCTGGAAGATAGAACTTGACGGTATGGCAACGCGCGTGAATGGCGCGTGCCCGGTTCTTGCGTTCGTTCCACCCACGTCAAGGCAATTGCCATGGAGTATGCCAAGGAGGTTCAATGCTTGGGCAACGCGTCGAACGATCACAGTCACAGACGATCTGCTCGACGCAGACCCGTGCGTAAGACGATACATCCTAGCTCACGAACTGGGTCACATCGTAAAAAATCATTTTTATCTACAGGTTGGAAGCGCATTGCCGGGAGAGCTATCGATAGCTTTCATAATATTGTCTTGGTGGCATCACCTAAGCATGACTATGACTATCTATGTCCCGGTTGGCCTGCTCATTACGGCCGCCCTCGCCATTCACTTGTACTTGACGCCATTTCTTGAGTATCAAGCCGACAAGGTTCTCGTGGCCTTGCTTGGTATCTCGGAAGCAATGCGAGGATGCACTGAAGTTGGAAGGATCTCAGGGAGCCTAGACAATGTTCGGCGCAAGAGGCTCCTCCGGATGAAGGAAGAGAGCCAACAATGACGACAAGTGGGTCGATGTCAATCCATGACAGAACTCCACCTAACGAGATGGTTAACGTTACTGTGCAGGACACAGGCCTTGGCTCAATGCGGTCGGTCGGAACCTATATCGGTATTCTCTTGCAGTTGGAGCATTCCGGCGACCGGATTGCCATCATCTCTGATGTCATGAAGCAACTGTGTATTAGTCCAGAAGCTGTTGCCGACAGGTACAACGCCAGAACATGCGGCCATTGCGGCATGTCGGACAGCCCCTTAGATCCCTGCGAATGCAAACAACCCGCAATAGACAACGAACCGAGGGAACGATGAACCTAATGATTGTAGAAAGCCCTAATAAGGTAAAGAAGATCAAAGCAATACTCGGCCCCGGCTGGGATGTAGCCGCCAGCGTCGGCCATGTCCGCGATCTGCCACACAAGACACTTGGAGTGACAACGCCGGACTATGGCTTGGAGTATGAGTACACAGAGCGTGGCAAGGGAGTTGTAGACGGTCTCCGGGCCCGCGTGTCGCGAGCCGATACCGTTTACCTTGCCACCGATCCTGACCGCGAAGGCGAGGCTATTGCGTGGCACCTCAAAGAGACCTTGCACCTGAAGAAGTACCAGCGCGTCACCTTCGATGCAATCACAGACGCTGTGATACATAAGGCGCTTGCCGCCCCGCGCCAGCTCGACATGAATCTCGTTCACGCCCAGGAAGCACGACGCGGCGCGGATCGGCTTGTAGGGTACAAAGTATCCCCGGCGCTCTCCCGGCAAGCTGGCATTGCCGGTCTCAGCGCTGGCCGCGTTCAAACCGTGGCCGTGCGCTTCGTTGTTGAACGACAGCGCGAGATCGAGAACTTCAAGACCACGAAGCACTTTGGAGCCGAGGCCATCTTTGATGATGGAGCGTGGACCGCGCAATGGGACACCCGGCCCTTCCTCAAGGCTGATGAGAAATATATCCTCGACCAAGCCCTGGCCGAGCAAGCCGCCCAGTGCCGAGCCTTTCGCGTCACCGACGCTGCCACGAAGCCAGCGCGGCAAGCCCCACCCGCTCCGTTCACCACCGCCACGCTGTTGCAGGCCGCAAGTGTGACGTTGGGATACAAACCCGACCAGACCGCCCAGCTTGCCCAGAAGCTCTTTGAGCAGGGCGCTATCACCTACCACCGAACCGACAGCCAGAACTTCTCCGGCGAAGCACTCAGCGAGATCCGCGACTACGCCCAGGCAAACAATCTCCCAATCCCGCCGAAAGCACGGACTTGGAAGTCCAAGGAGAGCGCCCAGGAAGCGCACGAGGCTATCCGGCCCACACACCTTGAAGATCGCAACGCTGGCGAGGATGAGGACCAACGCAAACTCTATACCCTTATCTGGCAGCGCGCCGTAGCTTCGCAGCTCGCGGACGCAGAATACAGCGTCAATACCCTCTCGCTGGCATCTCTGCAAGGTGCAGATGAGTTTCTATTCAAGGCCACGGGCCGAACCCTCACCGCGCCTGGTTGGCGCGGCCTCACAGCTCAGGACGCCGCAGAAGAGGCCGACGAAGACTCCCAGACCAGCGAAGACGGCGCAGTCCCGGCGCTGCGTATTGGAACCGCACTTCAGTCCACCGGCACCCGGCTCCTCAATAAGCAAACGAAGCCGCCGAACGGCTATACACAAGCGTCTCTCATCAAAAAGCTGGAAGGGGAGGAAATTGGCCGACCGTCCACCTACCCCGCCATTCTCAAGAACATCATCACCCGCGCCTACCTCATCGAGGGGAAGAAGATTCTTTCAGCTTCAGACCTCGCGAAGCTCCTCATCGACTCGCTCACCGGCAAGTTTCGTTTTGTCGAGTACGATTACACCCGCGCACTGGAGCAGCAGCTCGACGACATCGCACAGGGTAAGGCGCTTTACCTTACGGTTGTCTCCGCGCTCGACAAGGATCTCAACGCCGAACTTGGACAACTTCACATCCTGCCCCAGCCTGCCCTTGCTGCGCACCGGCCTGCAGGCGGTGCGCCTACTGGCAAAGCCGCTGGCATGACTTGCCCGAAGTGCAAGCAAGGGCACTTGCGTCAGCCTAACGGTCAAGACTTCTACGGATGCGACCAGTACAGGAACGGCTGCACATTCTCGGTCAATCTCACTATCGCGAAGAAGAAGCTCACAGAAAAACAGGTCGAGGCGCTTTGCGCGAAAGGGAAGACGGCGCTCGTCAAAGGCTTCATGAGCAGCCAGGGCAAGCCCTTCGATGCCTTTCTGGTTTGCAATGAGACTACGGGATGGAAAACAAGATTTCAGTTTGAATCGAAGTAGCGCCCCATTCCCAGGCCGCGCCGGATCAATCTCGGCGCGGCTTTTTGCTGCGCTATTTACTCTCTGTATTCCTCTTTTTTGTTGGTTGACTTGCATATCTACATATGTAAGTATTGGGAAATGAAACGTGCATCTATCAAGGCGCACGGAGGTAGTATGCCTTTGCTCAATGACCCGATCCGGATAACATCCCTCGCTTTGCCTGAAAGCGTGTACATTCCAGCGAAGGATTATACGTTGCGCAACAAAATTCACTTTAAGGATCTTGTTGCGATGGCGCTCCGTGAATTTCTATCCAAACACAAGGGCAGCACACCGGCTGCGACCAACCTGAATCTCAAAATGCCGACGTGATAAGCGGTATGCACGCTGCAACCGTTTAGTCAAACGCTTTATCTTCCCCGTAGTAACCATGTAAACGGTTACTGGTAACTATCTTGAATCGTTACTAACGGGTATGCTAAATTGACTTCACCAAATGCCCCACAAACACCAAACCCCCATCGCGTCGAGCACGATAGGGGTTTGAGCTAGGGAACCCGCATCGGAGGCGGGATTTGTTATGAACAGTATATCAGACATAGTTTCGGCGCAACCAACCCTCTTCCCAACTTCCAATGAAGCAGACGCCGAGACACAGAAGAACGCCCTTGCCGGGCCAATGCCTGAACAGCAGAGCATACGAGGTAGCGAGCCACGCAATCACACTACCGAAAAGCGAGCGGCCGCGCTAGTCCTCGCAAGCAGTCTCGCGAATGCAAAGGAGATACTAAGCGGGCCGGAGCCCCAGAAACTCGTTCAGATTGCGAAGGCGCTCGTGCTGTGTGGACTACCTTACAAAGAAACCAAGCAACGGACCATCACCAGGCGCGCCCAAATATGCGACGAGATTGATGGCACCACGACGTTGATTGTCACTTATCAGGCAAATCTGCAAGGTGTCAGTTTACCTTTTGGAGCAGATCGCAAACCGCTCTTCTGGTTCACAGATAGAGCTATCAAACTCAACAGTCCATTCGTGCCTTTGTCCAATATTAGCGACTACTTTGATGATATTGAACTCTGCTCTGGCGGGGGAAACTACAAACGGAACAGGGAAGCATTCAGACGTATCGCCGGTATGTCAATCACCGTGGAGCGACATACAAGCCGTGCAGATTCCGCGATCATCATGCCGGTCTTCGAGGCCCATAATCTTCCCCGAGTATTACGGTCTGGGACCCTACAGTTTCCCAGTTCAGATTTGAGTTTGCCCTATGGAGTCCAGTTCAGCCCTTCGTTTTTCAATGAGTTAAAAAACGGACACATCCCATTTCCGTGGGCACTTCTGAAAAGCGTTTCAACGAAGCCCCAGATGCTCGATTACATGATGTTTCTACACTGGCGCTCATGGGCCGCGCAGAGCGAATCGCTCATCACCTGGAGTCAAGTGCGCGCACAAGTTTGGCAGAATGACACGAACATACAGCGCACAAGGCCACGATTTGAAGAAGCGATAGCGGCATTGAAAACGGTCTGGCCTGCTCTTCCCGCGAGGGCCACGAAGGCAGGTCTTCTTATTTGGAAGATTCCCCAAGGTAAAGAACTGATTCGTGGATCCATACGCCGTGCCTGATCGCATTTTTAGGTATAAATCTAGCGCAACTTGCTGATAATAAAGGCGATCTATTTTTATAACTGTTGAAGATTAAGCCGCAGCCCCGCATCGCAGTTCCGGGTATAAATACGGCGTAATTAAATGAAAATAAAAGACATGACCCATAGACAGCGAGCGCGGCTTTAGACAGAACACCGCCGCGCTCGCTAAACCGGAGTCACCGTGGAGAGAAGATCGCAGTTCCGGGTATAAATACAGTGTAATATAATGAAACTAAAAGACATGTCCACTCGCCCGCATGAGAGGCCTTGGCCGGGCACCGCCGCGCACCGCGAAACCGGCCTCACTGTGGAGAAAAGATCGCAGTTCCGGGTATAAATACGGTGTAACCTACACTCATATAAACACTTGATAGAATATGCACAGTGTACATAACCACCTCCTCCAGGTCGCAGTTCCGGGTATAAATCGTCGCAGTTCCGGGTATAAATCGTCGCAGTTCCGGGTATAAATCGTCGCAGTTCCGGGTATGCCTATATATAGAAGCAAGAAGTAGCAAGAAACACAGGAAGTCCAAGATGTTTTCCCAGTGGAAAAGTGCAAAAGCCACTTTCGAGAAACCCCAAAAGAAAACAGGCCCTACGGGTCTGAAGAAGGAGGATGGAAGTACAAGAAGGAGGATGGAAAAACTATCCAATTGAGGATGGGGTGGACTGGCGTCTTGCTGTTACATCCTACAGCTACGCTAGATCGAACAAAAACCCCGGTAGGTGACGCCAACGACCTCCGGAACACCTCATTCCCCCACCTTTACCCTAACAACGCCTTCACGATGCCTTCTGACGTGTTTTCGCGCAATTTCTCCTCGCAAAATTATCGATCACACCGAAATCAGCTCGTTTCGGTCGACGGGCCGCGTCTCATAGCTGCGCGGCGAAATCGTCGACCAGGTGCCCGTCGAAGTCAACCAAAAGAACCAAGAAAGAAAGCCCGCCGCGCCGGCAGTGACGGCGCGGATTTCTGCCCGAGAGATCCTGCCAACAGTGAGTAGCAGACAAAGCAGGGGTCCCTTCAGAAAAGGGAAAAAATCGTACGTTAGGGCGTAGGGAATGGCCTGAGCGGTCTGTATTTTCCGGCAGATACGCGGGCGTTGCTGCGCCAGAGGTAATCGCCGGTCAGGTTGATGT
>Ga0224527_1001316_pt1 | contig 12708 bp, 14 predicted proteins | sample CBST0metaG_FD_179882 | JGI IMG/M metagenome (GOLD analysis project Ga0224527, IMG submission 179882) | Peat soil microbial communities from Stordalen Mire, Sweden - C.B.S.T0 | ecosystem: Environmental > Terrestrial > Soil > Wetlands > Peat | place: Sweden: Norrbotten County, Stordalen Mire... | reverse complement strand
GTGATTCCCGTGCATTATGCCGGTCAACCGTGCGATATGGATGCAATTCATGCTATGGCGAAACGGCATGGTCTGCGCGTCATCGAGGATGCAGCCCATGCGCTGCCGGCGTCCTACCATGGCATTCGCGTCGGGGCAATCAGCGAACTTACTGCATTTAGCTTCTATGCCACGAAGACCCTGACCACAGGGGAAGGCGGCATGGTCGTTACAGACAATGACGACCTAGCGAAGCGCATGCGCATGATGCGGCTCCATGGCATTGGCAGGGACGCATGGAAGCGGTACAGCGCCGCAGGTTCATGGTTCTACGAAGTCTTGGATACCGGATTCAAATACAATTTGACGGACATTCAGTCCGCCATTGGCATCGTGCAATTGGGAAAGTGCGATCAGATGCGCGAGGCACGCGCAAAGGTTGCCCATCGTTACTCAGAGGCGTTTGCAGCCGAGCGGAGGCTTGAGGTTCCCACGATCATGGAAGGCTGTGAGACCGCATGGCATATTTATCCACTGCGCCTGAACCTGGAAGAACTCTCCATTACCCGTTCCGAGATGATCGAGAAACTCAAAGAGCGCGGGGTTGGTACCAGTGTCCACTTCATCCCGCTGCATATGCACCCGTACTACAAAAACACGTATGGATACCGCGAGGAGGACTTTCCCGTGGCCAGCAAGCAGTACCAGCGGTATTTATCCTTGCCTATGTTTCCGGGAATGACAGAGAGTCAAATCGATTATGTAATCGAAAACGTTCTTGAAATTACTAGGTCTGCGGCGCGATAGGCCTGATTCCCGGCATCCATTCCAGTAGAGAATATGCTTGAGCTTGTACCACCCTGCCTGCGCCTTGGCCAGGTGGAGGGTGGCACAAACATTACAGGCGGGTGAATCTTCAGAAGAGTCCTGAACTTTTCAATTTCAGCAGTTTCAGCGGGGCTACATTGATGCGGAAAGTTGCTTTAATTACGGGCATTACCGGGCAGGATGGCGCTTATCTGGCGGATCTTCTGCTTTCCAAGGGATACCTTGTGCATGGCATCAAGCGCCGTTCTTCCTCCTTCAACACGGCGCGTATTGATCATATTTATGAGGATCCCCATATCCCCGATCACCACTTTCAACTCCATTACGGCGATATGACGGATTCCACCAACCTGATCCGCATCATCCAGGCCGTGCAGCCGGACGAAATCTACAACCTGGCCGCGCAGAGCCATGTGCAGGTCAGTTTCGAAACCCCGGAATATACGGCCAACGCGGATGCCACCGGCGCCCTGCGTATTCTCGAGGCGATCCGCATTCTGGGCCTGGACAAAAAGACGCGCTTCTACCAGGCTTCGACCTCCGAGCTTTATGGCAAGGTGCAGGAAACGCCGCAAAAGGAAACCACGCCCTTCTACCCGCGCAGTCCGTACGCGGTCGCCAAGCTCTACGCCTTCTGGATCACCGTCAACTACCGCGAGGCCTATGGCCTGCACGCCTCGAACGGCATCCTGTTCAACCACGAAAGCCCGATTCGCGGCGAAACCTTTGTCACCCGCAAGATCACGCGTGCGGTAGCCGGCATTCACCTGGGTGTGCAGAAGACCCTCTATATCGGCAACCTGGATTCCAAGCGGGACTGGGGCCATGCCCGCGATTATGTGGAAGGCATGTGGCGCATCCTGCAGCAGGACGCCCCGGATGATTACGTTTTGGCCACGGGCGAAACGCACAGTGTGCGCGAATTTATCGAACTCGCCTTTTCCAAGGTTGGCCGCACTATCGAATGGAAGGGGAGCGGCGTTGATGAAGTTGGCATTGACGCCACGACTGGCGACACGCTGGTTAAGATCGATAGCCGCTACTTCCGTCCCACTGAGGTGGACCTGCTCTTGGGCGATCCGTCCAAGGCGGAACGCGTTCTGGGATGGAAACATACCGTCAGTTTCCCCGAATTGGTCTCCGACATGTTGACCTCGGATTTGAAAGTGGTGGCGGAAGAATCTCGCGTGCGAGGGATCGGCAATGACTGAATTTGACCTGACAGGCCGGCGCGTATGGGTCGCCGGGCATCGCGGCATGGCGGGTTCGTCGATTGCCTGGCGTCTGGCGCGTGAGAACTGCGAACTTATCACGGCAACGCGGAGTGAACTCAATCTTTTGTGTCAGGCGGACGTGGAAGCGTGGATGGCGACCAGGAAGATTGATGTGATTTTCCTTGCCGCCGCGACCGTGGGCGGCATCCTGGCCAATACGCTGCGTCCAGCCGAGTTCCTGTATGAAAACCTGGTAATTGAAACCAATGTCATCCAAGCCGCGCGGAGCACGGGCGTCAAGAAGTTGCTGTTTCTCGGTTCTTCCTGCATTTATCCGCGCATGGCCGAACAGCCCATGCGGGAAGAGGCGCTCTTGACCGGGGCCTTGGAACCGACCAATGAATGGTATGCCATAGCCAAAATCGCGGGCATCAAGCTCTGTCAGGCCTATCGGCGTCAATACGGATGTGATTTCGTATCCGTGATGCCGACCAACCTGTACGGTCCTGGAGACCGGTACGATGCCGAGAACGGTCATGTGGTTGCGGCGCTCATTATGAAGATTCATGCCGCCAAGTTGGCCAATAGCCTCACGGTAGAGTTGTGGGGGACAGGCAAACCGAAGCGCGAGTTCCTTTTCACCGAGGATTTGGCGGATGCCTGTGTCTTCGTGATGAAGAATTATTCCGACGAGATGTTTTTGAATGTTGGCACGGGGCATGACATCACGATTCTGGAATTGGCGCAAAGCATAGCCAAGATTGTTGGCTGGCGAGGGACTTTCACATTCAACAAGTCCAAACCCGACGGCATGCCGCGCAAGGTTCTAGATGTTAGTCGTATGCGCGCTCTGGGTTGGTCTGCGTCGACTGATTTTGAGACCGGTATGAAGTGCGCCTATGAGTGGTACGTTGCCAACAGGGCGTGAAGAGAGGTATCGGTGCTGGAATATGGCTTGGCCGTTGGCGTGGTTCGCGACCGCATTCATCAATAGCTTTCTGGTTGTGTAGCGATGGTTTCTCCTCCCAACTTGCCTTAGCAGTGCGCCGTCGGCATCCAACTTCGCCTACTCCGTCTGCCATGCGACTCACGATTCTTCAGCTTGCCGACAAGAGTGAAATAGTTTGTTTTACGGAGGATCGTTCGTCGAGCTATCCAGAATGGGTGAAAAGGAGAGATGGGGATGAACGTGAACAGAAATGTGGTCATAGCTCCTGTTATCCAATGCGTAACTGTTTTGGCAGGACTTCTTCTGATAACCGTCACGCCAATCGCGGCTGAACAGCCTGCTGCGCCTGAGGGCACCGGGCAGTCGGAACGCGATTCCAGTCGTGCTGCCGCTTTAGTAGGCGCAGTTAGAGTGACTGTGTCGTCGGAGTGGATGCCTTGGCTTGCCGCTTTTTCAGCGCCGAAAATACTTTGTAGATGTCTGATCGGAGGCCGAAGCTGCTTATGAAGTACGCCCAGCGCATGTCAAATTCAGTTTCCATTTGTGTGATCGGGTCCGGATACGTGGGGCTTGTTGCGGCAGTTTGCTTCGCCGAAATGGGCCATCATGTCATCTGCGTAGACAACGACGAAGCCAGGGTGAAGACTCTGCGCGAAGGCGGCGTTCCCATCTATGAAGAGCACCTGCCTGAGCTGCTGGCCCGGCATCGCGGCCGGGGCGTGGAGTTCACAACCGATCTGGGCGGTGCGGTGGAGCGCAGCGAAGCCATCTTTATCGCCGTGGGCACACCCCAGGACGACACCGGCGCAGCCGATCTGTCCTATGTCGAAGCGGTAGTGTCTGAGATTGCGCGCAGCATCGATGGCTACAAGGTGATCGTGGAAAAGAGCACGGTGCCGGTCTACACCAACGAGTGGATCCGGCGCGTACTGCATCGCCACGGCGTGGACCCCAAAAACTTCGACGTGGTTTCCAACCCCGAGTTTCTGCGCGAGGGCACGGCCATTGTCGACTTCCTCCATCCCGACCGCATCGTGGTGGGCACCGGCACTGAGCGCTCCGCCGAGCTGCTGCGGCGCATCTACGAGCCGCTCACCGGGGGCAGCTATTATGCCCAACCGGGCGCTTTGCCGGGGGCTTGCAGCGCCTCCGCGCCGGCCAGGCTTCTGGTCACGTCGGTACAGAGCGCGGAGATTATCAAGCACGCCTCCAATGCCTTTCTGGCTTTGAAGATATCCTTCATCAACGCCGTGGCCAACTTGGCCGAGACAGTGGACGGCGACATCGAGGACATCGCCGTGGGCATGGGCATGGACAGCCGCATCGGCGCCAAATTCCTCAGGGCGGGACTGGGCTATGGTGGTTCTTGCTTCCCCAAGGATGTGGCTGCCTTTCACTGGGTGGCGCAACAGCAGGGCGTGGAGTTCCAACTGCTCGACGAGATTCGCAAGGTCAACGATACCCAGAGGGATATCTTCTTCAACAAAGTGCGGTCCGCGTTATGGACTCTTCGCGGCAAGCGGTTGGCCGCCCTGGGCCTGGCATACAAAGGCGAAACGGACGACATTCGCGAATCCCCGGCCATCCACGTGATTGGGAAGCTGCTGGAAGCCGGCGCTCTGATCACGGCTTATGATCCGGCGGCCATGGATCGCGCCAAAGAGGTGCTGCCACCGGACGAGAAAATCAACTATGCGGTGGACATCTACTCAGCGGCCAAAAACGCCGACGCTGTGTTGATCTTGACCGACTGGAAAGAGTTTGCCGAGATCGATCTGGCGCGCCTCAACCGGGCGGTCCGCTTCCCCATCGTGATTGACGGCCGCAACCTCTACAAGCCGCAGGAGATGTTCGATCACGGCTTCACGTATGTAAGCGTGGGCCGGCCGGCAAGTTACCCGGCCCAGCAAGGCAAACCTCACAAACTGATCGTGTAGGAGCCGACATTTGAACCCCCTCCTTGTGCTGTGAGGCACCGTCATCCGGCGCCCTATTTCTGAACTTCGGAGCATAGACTTTGACTATGCAAGTACTTGTCACCGGCGCTGCCGGATTTCTTGGTTCTCACCTCACCGACCGCCTGCTGGGCGAGGGCCACACCGTTGTTGGCGTCGATAACCTCTGCACCGGCAACCGGGAGAACCTCACACATCTCAGCAGTGAGCCGCGCTTCCGGTTTGAAGAGCGGGACATCTGCCAGCCTTTCGATCCGGGTCCGGTGGACTACGTCTTCAACCTGGCCTCGCCTGCCAGCCCGCCTGAGTATCTACGCCTGGCCATCGAGACCCTGCGGGTAGGCTCTGTGGGAACCGAAAACACACTGGAGATCGCCCAAAAGTACAGCGCGGGCTATCTTCATGCCTCGACCTCGGAGTGCTACGGCGACCCGCTCCAGCATCCGCAGACTGAGGACTACTGGGGCAACGTGAACCCGGTCGGCCCTCGCTCGGTCTACGACGAGGCCAAGCGCTTTGCTGAGGCGCTGGTGATGGCCTGGCACCGTTCCCGCGGCGTGAACACGCACCTGGTCCGCATCTTTAACACCTACGGCCCACGGCTGCACCCCAGCGACGGCCGGGTCATCTCAAACTTCATGATGCAGGCCCTGCGCGGCGAACCGCTCACCATCTATGGAGACGGCAGCCAGACCCGCAGCTTCTGCTACGTCTCTGACCTGATAGAAGGGATCCTGCGCCTTGCGCGCTCCGGTGAGCACCTTCCGGTTAACATCGGCAACCCCAACGAGTTCACCATCATCGAGTGCGCGCAGGCCGTATTGGAGGCCACCGGCTCAGCGAGCGAACTGCGCTTTGAAGCCTTGCCCCAGGACGACCCAACCCGCCGTTGCCCCGATATCACCAAGGCTCGCACCCTGCTTGGGTGGGAACCTCAAGTTCAACTCAAGGAAGGTCTGCAAAAGTCGCTGTATTTCTTCAGAGGCAAGATACATAGTCGGGTCTCTGACAAATGTAAAGGGAACTTTTCCGATATGCGCGTTTTGCCTAATGATAGCGTGAGAATATGAACGTAAGCAGACGTTTGGCCATGCCTTCTGTTATCCACTGCGCGGCGGTGTTGGCAGGGATTTTCCTCATGACCACCAACCCGCTCGTGGCCGAACAGCCTGGAGCGTCGGATGGCGCCGGGCAATCGGAGCGCGATTCCAGCCGTTCGGCGACCGTTTGCGAGCCTTCCACACTGGGTTCGCCGTATATCCCGGTTGATAGCTGGGTCTATCCAGCCGTGCTGCGGCTTTACTCGCTCGGATTTGTGGACGATGTCTTTCTCGGCATGCGCCCGTGGACCCGCGCCAGCGTGAGCCACATGGTCGAGGAGGCCGGCGCCCGCATCGAGGACGCGGATGCCGGACCGGCCACCAACGAGGCTCAGAATATTTACTACGCGCTGATGCATGAACTGCGCTTCGACACCCAGGGTCCCTGCCTGGCGCACCAGGGCAACTCCCGCGTCGAGTCGGTCTACTCCGTTGCGCGCGCCATCAGCGGTACGCCTCTGCGCGACAGCTTTCATCTCGGCTCTACCATCATCAACGACTACGGCCGTCCCTACGAGAACGGCTTCAACAACTACTCCGGCGCCAGCGGCTATGCCACTGCCGGCCGGTTCACTTTCTATGTGCGCGGCGAGTTCCAAGGCGCGCCCTCTGCTGCCGGCTACTCCCAAACACTGGCCCAGGCGCTCAGCACGGTTGACGGCACGACCTTCCTCAACACCGCCACCGGGCTTCCATACGACCAGGCCACCATTCCCATGGGGCCGATCGCCACAACCACCGATGGGCGGGTGATCGAAGCTTACGTCTCCGCTCACCTCCTCAACCACGAAATCTCCTTCGGCAAGCAGGACGACTGGCTGGGCCCTGGACTGGGCGGCGGCATGGCCTATTCCAACAACGCCGAAAACATCTATTCCTTCCGCATCAATCGCATCGAACCGCTCCACATTCCGTTGCTCTCCCGGCTTACCGGGCCCTTCCGCTACGATTTTCTGGTCGGATCGCTCAGAGGCCACACCTTTATGCCCAATCCGGCGTATGTCGCCAACCCTTCGCCAAATCTGCCGAACGTGATCAATCCAGGCGACCCCTGGGTACACGTCGAGAAGATCAGCTTCCGCCCCACCGAGAATCTTGAATTCGGCTTCGAGCGCACCGTGATCTGGGGCGGCGAGGGTCACGCGCCCATCACCATTCGCACCTTCCTGAAGAGTTTTGTCAGCCTATCCTCCCCTACCAATGTTGGGGTGAAGTTCGGCCCCACCGACCCCGGCGCGCGCTTTGGCGCCTTCGACTTCTCCTACCGGCTGCCCTTCGTCCGCAAATGGCTCACGCTCTATGCCGACTCGGAAGTGCATGACGACGTCTCCCCCATCGACGCTCCGCGGCGCGCCTCTTGGCGGCCCGGCCTCTATCTCTCCCATGTGCCCGGCATTCCCAAGCTGGACATACGCGCCGAAGCCGCCACCACCGACCCGTCCAGCTCAAACGGCGCAAGCCAGTACGGCCATTTCATGTACTGGGAAACCATCCAACGGCAGGGCTACACCAACAACGGCCAGCTTTTCGGCGACTGGATTGGCCGCGAGGACAAAGGCGGCCAGGGCTGGATTACCTACCACCTGAGCGGCAACGAATGGCTCCAGGTGGGTGTGCGCAATCAGAAGGCCACCACGTACTTTATTCCCGGCGGCACCACCCTGAACGACATCAACTTCCAGGCGGTCAAGCGCATCGGCAAGGACTTCGAGCTCAACGGCAATTTTAGCTACGAGCGCTGGAAGGCTCCCATCTACCTCCCCGGCCAGCAGACCGTGACCACCACCACTATCCAGCTAACCTGGTTCCCGGAGAGGAAGATCAGCTTCTAATACTGCTGTGTCATAAACGTCGAACAATATACCAGCATCTCTTCGTGTATGATGGCTGCGTGTTTGAGGGTTGGGTTCGTGAGAAATGTCATTCAAGAAGCCATTCTGGCCATCGAGGCTGAGATCGAGGAACGACAGGGGCTGATCTCGAAGCTGCGGAAGTTGAGCGTGCGGCCGACCGCAGCGGAGCGAACCGACGGTATTGCGCGCCCCAAGTGGAGCGCGGCACGCCGGAAGAGATTCAATGCCACCTGGGCAAAGAAGAAGACAGCCAAAGCAAAAGGGGCCTGAGAATCAGGCCCCTTTTGCTTTCTCGGTTGTTGGCTATGCGGCCGCCGTGGTAGGCGTCCGTACCTCTCCCGTGGTTGCCCTGAGCGCGAGTAATCCGAAGCGGCCTTCGGCGGTCTTGTAGAACATTGTGCCCTTGCTGGCACGTTTGTAGAGCATCTGATCCAGGGTTTTGGCCGGTCCGATTCCGTAGGTCTTCTTGATGAGCGCGCGGATCTCGTCCGGTGTCTTCTCTTCTCCGTCGAGGCTGAGTAAGACGACCCGCGCCATTTCTAAGCTGTTGGGTCGTGCGTTTGGTGAATCCTTGCCCTCGGTGAGGGCCGTTAAGGTTACAGTCTGGGGTGAATAGACCTGAGGTCGGGCGCTGATAAACCCATCCAGGTCCAAACGCGCTTCAAGCGCGGCATTTAAGGCAGTCTTGTATTTCTCCAGCCGAACGATTTGTTCGTTGACTCCTGCCAGTTCCTTCTCCAGTACCCCGGTGGTTTCTTCTGTCATACACTCTCCCGGCGACCAGTTTTCTGATCTGCTTGGATTAGAGCATAAAGTCATATACTAAGTCAAATACCCTATGGCGTTATCGGCGACTTGAGTCTTATACCTTTTCGATGGTTCAATCTTATACAGAGTAGAATCTTGAATCGATGGAGGTTTAATATCCGCCGCGATGCGGCGGTTGCTGCACACGATCTCGTGCCAGAGTCCCAGGGCGAAGAGGATCGTCATCAGGGGGATCGGGATGTAGGGACACACGTCGAGAAGTGTCTGCCAGGTTCCCATTCATATTCCATGAGGTTCATAGAGGCAAAATACACAAAACAGAAGACATAAATCCATGAGAGTCAGGAACAAGAAGGGTAAACAGGCGAGGCTCTCGCCACTATCTAGTATAGGAACCGGGGGTGGGTAAAACCCCGGAAGTGCATCAACACCACGCGGCTTGCAGCCGGCTTCACCCAGGCCTACCTGTTGATAGAAGAGGCCCACCCGCTGGTGCTGAGGTGAGCCAAAAGGAATGGGCCGAGTATAAGCCCGGCCCAAAGAGGAGAGGAAGCGAGTCAACTACGCAGCGATCGCTTCCGGAACGCCAACGTGCCCGCGCAGGTACTTCATGACATCGCTGTACTGCTGGCGGGCCGTCTGCGTGCTGCACTGCAGCATGGCTGAGATCTGAACCCAGTTGAACTCCTTCCGGAAGATCATTTGGAGGAGCCAACGTTCAGCAGTTGTCAAGTTGCGGAACAGCTTGTCGCTGGTCTGTCGGACCCAGCCGTCGGTCATCTCGCTGATGTCGAGCTGGGCCTCCATCAGAGACGTGTCAGCTGCCCAGGCGGTGCCGTGTTGGTCCACGAAGTTGCCGTCCGCATGAGGCAGTGCATCGCTGGAGTGTGCAAAATCCTCGTGAGAGGAGACCTTTCCGATGCAAGTGATGCCCCGATCCAGCTGAAGCACTCCCTCCCTGGACTCGAGTTCGCCCATCGCCGCCACAATATGTTCCGCCAGGTAGTAGCGAAACCACATGGCCGCGAAGTATGTAAACCCAATCGGCCCCGATTCAAAGAATGCTTGCTGAGGTGGCCAAGCCGGCCCCCTTCGATAACCGATAACCTTCCTCTGGTTGCCGACCACCGAGACCAGGTACTGCTTGCGAACCAGCAGCCTAATACACCCAACAGCGTCAAAACCCACAACTGATGAGACGGTGTCGGCTGTGAACTGCTGGCAGAATGTCTTCTCATCCAATACCTCACAGACTTGACGGACCTTATCCGTATAGAGCGGATCGTAACGCCGGCAGGCGCGAAGGAAACACATCACCATCGCGTCGTAGATGTCATCCGTGGTCATGGTCTTGAAGGCCAGATGCAGGGTGTGACAAGTCTTCGACAGGACGGCCTGGTCGGGGTTGGATCCCCGCGGCAGCAACTTCTTCAGCATCTCTGCGGCGTCCTTGCCGACCCGGGATGTCGGGTTCGGCAGCTGACCACGAATCACCATGTTGGTGTACTTGATCAGATAGCCGTGGAAACACTCCACCAGCTTCAGAAAGGCCGCTTCTTTATCGGGCCCGTCTGGCAGCTTGGCGTAACGAATGGCGAGATCGTTGACCTCAGTCCGAACGTTGAAGTTGTCATCATCGGGCACAACCCAGCCCGCTGCATAATGTGTTGCTGACAGAGTATACGATCTCGACACGGAAGCCCCTCAAAGTGTCCCCACACGGAGAAAGGCCCGTACTCGATAGTTAGCTGATGCGTTTGTAGTCGAGGAAGACGACGATCTCATCTTCCGAGAAGTCCGCGCCGTAGGCGTCGCGCATGGCGAGCAGGACGCTGGAGTAGCTCTGGCTGCCGGAGTGGTTCCGATCGAGCACGGTGGCCGGAACCTCGTTGAACGGGCCGGTCCAGACCTTTTCCACGCGGCCGTGGCCGACAATCTTGTGATCCGGTCCCTGGGTCAGAAGAAGATCATGTCCCCTGGGAACGTTGGCCCACTTGTCGCCGCGGCGGATGGTGTTGCCCAACTGCCCCGGCTCAAGACGGTTCACTTTGAGGTTGTGCAGCTCGGTCGGCAACGGCGCCGGCGGAGGCATGAATGGAAACTGCATTTGTTCAATTGCGAGTGTTGCCATGGATCTGTTCCTCGTACTTCTGAATTGTTGATGGTGGGTCCGGTACTACCAAAGCTAGGCAGCGATGGGCAGTTCTTCGGCCAACACGACCTTGTCGTCGCCGATGATCTTCATGCCCGGAACGAGCGTCAGAATGGCAATCGTCTTGACGAAGCTGGTGCCCTTCGGATCTTTGTAGAAGCTCACAGTTTGCTCGCCGAGGTTCAGGTCGTCGGCTTCAATGTCAACGTCCTGCGACGGGTCTTCGATGTAAGAGACGTGGTACTTCATGGTGCCTCCGGTTTCGGTTGGGGCCGTGCGAAGACAAGCTGATTGCACTGTGCGCCAATTAGCTTATTCTGCTGCAGCCGGGTGATGTTGGACTCGGTAAGCAGTCAATCCTGCTATCCATGTCATGAACTGTTCGTAAGAACTATTGGACTTAGCCCGATTACACCTCCAACAACAAGAAACCACATTGTTCCAGTTGTATGAAAGCGAGCTATCTATACGATCAATGCCGTTGTAAATGTAGTCTCCATATCCAAATCGGCCTTTACGAACCGATGAAGGAGCACTGCCGCAATAGTGACAGTTTCCTTGAAAGAGAATCGTAACCTGCTCGTAAGTCAGATTGAACTCAATAGCACGGGATCGTGCATTACCAACATAAGAGTTCACGATCTGTCGTCTGGCAGCTTCACCAGAAGGAAGAGCCGTATCAGGCTTAGGATCATTCTTCGTTTCCTTCTGAAGACAGCCGCAACTCTTGATCTTCTTGCCCCAATTACAGCCAAGTATTTCTATCTCTGTCCCGCAATCACAAATGGCCTTCCATTTGGTCGAATGACCATGATTGGGAAACCTTTCGGCTATAACGAGACGGAAATACCTTTGCCCTACCAGATCACGCGCTCGTACGTGTGCCATCAGAATGCTCCTTCATCCAAGTCTTCACGACATCTGATACCACTTCTTTCTGGAAGACCAAAAGCGGTTTGTCGTAGGTATTCGTGATAGCACGGCCAAGCTGAACAAGACCGAACGCATCACAAATGTTGTCATCGAGAAACTTGACTCCCCACCGATCAAGAGTCTCCATGAGCATATGCTCCTTCTTGGCATTGCCGCGGCCCGTGACAAACTTCTTTGCCTGCGTTGGCGGGATCTCGATGAACGGAACATTCAAGTCATACAGCGCCACGCGGGTAACCCCGCCCAGCTCGCCCAGGCTGATGCCGCTCGACCCCTTGGCGCCGAAGGCATAGCCCTCGATCATCACCAGGCACGAGATCCGTTCACCTTCTGTCGGCCGCTCAGGCGCGCCCCACATGGCCAGGTTGGTCACCCGTTCCCGCAGCCAGACCAGACGGCGCATGCCCAGGACCGGGGTCACCTTCTTGGACTTGGTCGGATTGGGCTCCAAGACCCGCTCCTGACGGACTCCAGTCTTGACGTTGTACAGACACCATCCGGTGTGTTCGAGAGACATGTCGAGGCCCAGGATGTAGTCCGGAGGGGTCAGGCGTGTTTCGGTCAGAGCTGTGCTGGCCGGCTTGGGCAGTCCGGCGATCTTCGGGATCTTCAACTTGGGCACTCTAACTTTGGGTGCATTGGGAGTCATGATTTACCTGCGGAGCTGGCTCGGCACATGGCCGAAGTGGTAGTGGTTTCCGGTGACTGGACAGAGGTAGACGTTCAAGTCCTCGCCATCGTAATAGGAGGCACCCATCAGGCTGAGCATCTCGCCTTCCGCCTGATCAAAGGTGTCAAAGGGCTGCTTGTTCAAACAGCACCGCTCAATGCGGAGTCGCTGGGAGCGGCACACCGTGCGACTCACACGCTCCCGCCGGCGCCGTATACAACGCTTGCTGGCCATGGCTATACCTCAAAGAGCTCCTTCCCTTGTTCTTTCTGTCGTTCGGCCAGGGACTCAATCGTCTGCGACTTGC
>Ga0224527_1001315_pt1 | contig 12715 bp, 20 predicted proteins | sample CBST0metaG_FD_179882 | JGI IMG/M metagenome (GOLD analysis project Ga0224527, IMG submission 179882) | Peat soil microbial communities from Stordalen Mire, Sweden - C.B.S.T0 | ecosystem: Environmental > Terrestrial > Soil > Wetlands > Peat | place: Sweden: Norrbotten County, Stordalen Mire... | reverse complement strand
CTAGCCGGGCCGCCTCTTGCTTGAACTCAAGCGTGTACTGCTTCCGCGTTGCCTTCGTCATCTTCGCTTCCCTTTCGCTATTAGAACAGCTAGCTAAGAGGGACGTTTTTCGGGGGCAAGGTCATACACCTACCGGTACAAGCAGGAGATTGATAAGCAAACGGGAAGGCCCGTCATCGTCCGAGCCCTTGTTCAGATGGATGCCAACGACTTCTATTCCAACTCCTCGGCGACTCCTGCCGCCATCTCTCCGCTAAGCGAAATCAAAGACACAAGCACCAGAGCCATCGTCGCTCGCACACCCTACTTCCTTAGCCTGCTTTGTGCGCTCTGGGGTGTTTCGTTGCGCGTAGATAACCGTCGCAAAGCGATCACAACGTAAGCGTCCACAGCCTGTATTAGAAACGCCGTCAACCAAGGACCTCCAGGCAGATTCTCGCTCAGGTTAAAGAAGTTATGCTAATCGGAACATGGGAGCGAATTCGCGGGTACGATAGATGGACTGAGACTAGGGCCACGATCAAGTCGTCCACGGTGGCGAAAGTCGAGGCCGTGTGGTCTCGGCTCTATTGCAAAACGGACCCAATCGAAACATGGTGGTCTACCTGTCTGATTGAGTGGACCGACGAAACTGGCAGGTCCCATTCGGCCTCCTACGCCATTCCCGAAGGCTCCCCTTTGTTTCAGTTGTACGACGGAAACACAGTCGTCATTCGCTACGACCCTTCGCGACCAGGTCAGTACCATTTCCCTGATCTGCTGTGGTCCAGAATATGCTTGGCAATCAGGAGTGGGCTGATCACGATTGGCTGCGTTGGACCGATCACTCTCTTGATATGGTTGTGGCCACTCATGCTAGGCGGACCTGAATAGTGCCACCTCACTGGCAACCTCAACACAGGTATGGCTGACCCCTACGAAAACCCACGCCTCTACCCAGTTCAAGCCCATTTAGGGGTCACAATATCCTGGACGTTCGGTGAAATACGGAGATTGGCGGGGTCGATAGAGCGACTGGCTACGAATCGTTGCCACACCCTTTTAAGGCGTGGGGCCTGGGTCACTAGCTTTGGGGCATCGGCCTTGGCATTCCGGGAGCAGCGGAACAGAAAACTCGCTTAAGGTCCGCACGCGATGAGCGTACTACCATTCGCGGATACGCTCGGTTGCTTTTCCGGTCGACGATTTGGCATAGGGACGAGTACCCGACGATCACGGCGCAACCTCAATCCCGACCCCTAGGGCGTTTGCGGGGAGTAATCGTTGCGATCGTCCCCAAAACGCGCTGAATGAGCGCTTTGATGGCGTTCTTGGAGATTCTATCGGTGCGATGAAACGGGCGGGTTGTGGTTCGTGGCTGCCTACCATTCGCCATGAAAAACCGCGGAATGGGGCGCACGGAAGTTACGGGAAGATTCAAGAGTGGGCCACCCGCCAACGGACGATTAGCACACTCAAATCTTATCCCAATGCATAACAGTGGCAAGGTTGCGGGTCGAGACGGCATAATTTCACTGAATCAACGGGAGGCAAGTTCGATGGATCCGAGGGAAGAACTATCGAAACGGAAGAAGAACCCGCCTCCGAAACGGGGTAAGACAACCTTGCGGCTGCGGTCCGTGGTACTTGCTCTGCCTAGAATCGGCGCTTCCGTGTTGCGCAGGATCCGCGCAGTATGTTCCAACCTGAAGATTCATGTCGGGCAGCATCTGATCGTAACCGCAATGGGCGGGGTCTTCTTCGCGACGCTGGCACAAATCACGATAGGTATTCTAGCGATCTTTGGGACGGTCCTAGTTTCGTATGAGGTCTATGTCGAGGCAAGGCAAACTCAGTATGAAGATGCGGCACGGCAGGATCGTCTAGAAATTGCTGCAGTCTTGTCGCGTTGGAGATCTGAGGGGCCCGTCGGTCTGAATCCTCTTCTTCCCAAATCGTTCGGAGAAAAGTACGCGGACAGCCTTGAAACTAGCGTCTCGTGGCGGAGTTTTTCACCACCAAAACCTCGTGGAGGGGCTTATTCAGTGTCGAGAATAGTAAAAGATCTTGCTTGCATACATACAACAGTTATGTGCGGGCCGCTAGGAACGGGCCCATCCGATACCGATCTCTTCTCTGTAATCGAGGATCTCAAAGATGACGAATTGCTAAAGGGTCGATGGAAAGGGCGGGTTTATGTCTGGGCCATTGGCCAAATCATTCTAGAGGAAACTGGCGGCCCTTCAGGACCAAGAGAGGTCTTGTTTCAACAAGGAACGAGTCAAGAAGAGATGCGCAAAATACAGGTTGTAGGTCGAGCGTTTCCAGTTAACCCCGAAGGCCCCGGGTTCCACCAATGGAGGCGGGACTTCGAAACGCTCGATTCTAGCGTTCGTTTGCTGCAGGCAATCAAGACACCAATGGTCTCAGATTATCAAGCAATCTGCAAAACGATCGGGAAGGGTGTTGATAGCCATCAGGTTGCCAAAGAAATGCAGGTCAAAACAGAAAGTTTTTTCAGCGATGCCGCAGTGATTAGGGAAAAACTCTCGGATCTCGATCGACAGGCCAAAATGCGCAGCAACTACGAAGGTGGAAGGATCCACTTATCGAGGATTGGGATTCCCGTGGGCATTGCGCTTTGCGTTGGCGTGGTCGTCCCCATGCTGCTTTTATCCGCGGAATCGAAACTCAAGCCGTTGCGGCTTTTGATCACTGTAGTCGCAATCGGTTCACTGTCAGCTTCGTTCTATGAACTCATCCGAGATGTTCGTCCAACGCCACCGAATAATGACGAAGGTGCGTACCTAACTTCCCGCTGGTACCAACCCATGGCTGAGTTTGCGGGGGGCGCTCAGTTTCGGACGCAGTATGCCATTCCTCTTTATCTCGCGTTATTTGCGGATTCGCTCGACTCACCTGATTATGATCAATTTCCGAAACCGTTGAAAGAAGCCATCGAAGCTTACGTCATCGAGGCGAGTCATTATAACGAAGCCCTGAAGGATCGTGATGAAGACGTGATTAGGGACATCGGCCGTGCTCTCAAAGCACATAGTTCGATGCGCGAACCAAGCCCATTGGAGATACAGGCATCTGAATGGATTGATGTTTCTGACTTTCTCAGTGACGGGTCTGCAGTCCAAATCGAATCTATATTGGACGCTGCAGATAAGCGAAGCATCATAATCGACGCATATGCCTCCGACAAGCAGTTGTATCTTCCTCACAGTCCTAAGTTGCGCGAAGTGCTGAGCAGCGCGATACAGAACTCCCGTCGCCGGAATACTGGGTCAGTCTGGCAATCGCGGTGCATAGTTGACGCCGAGAAAACAAGCAAAACGGCAGGCCGTCTCCTCGCCGTATTGGTCCAACTGAGCCCATCAATCTTAGATGAACTCAAAGAACAAGAGCGGCTGAGCACGTTTCCATTAAAGCCAAAGTAGATAAGAGGCTGACCGCACTCCAGTTCCATTTCCGCATATCACTCACTCCTCCAGAAGGTGCAAATGGTGGTCGCGGAAACTCCTGCGCCGGCGACTGATCGCTTGCCGGTCGATTCGTACCGATATGTCGCCTTGCGACTGGAATCCTGAACGTTGACGGCTTAAGCGAGTTTTCTGTTCCGCTGCTCCCGGAATGCCGCCTTCTAAGCCGGCGTCAGCGCCCAGTGTGCGAAAATGCGCCAGCTTGCAATTCTCCCCTCCCCAAAACGCCGGAAAACGACGCGCCAGGAGGCTCGTAGAGACGCCTTCTCGAGGCGGCCTGTGGGGGTAGGTATCCTCTTTTGCTTCTCTCCTCAGATCAAAATCCGCTCCACCTCGTCGAGCGACATCTCATCGCTACGCCGGTCGTAGAGCTGGGTGGTGCGGGTGCTGGCGTGGTTGGCCATGGCCGCGGCCTTTTCGAGGGTGCCGCCATTCTTGAGGTAGGCTGTGATGCCCGTGGCCCGGAAACTGTGGTTGCCGATCTTGGTCTCGATGCCGGCCGCAGAAGCCCGGCGGCGGATCATGGCATAGGCATTGGCCTGGGGCAGGGAAGTTCGGGTGAGATGGCCGGTTCCCCGGCCGATGGTCCGGAACAACTGGCCCTTCGGGTCGGCGGTCAGGCCTGCGCCATCGATGTAGGCGGCCAGGGCCTGCTCCAGATTGTGGTGGCAGGGCATGGCGTGATCCTTGCCGCCCTTCTCATGCAGGCGCACCCACAATCGCCGGTTCTGGGTGAAGACATCCTCGACCTTCATGCCCAGGGCGGCGCCGACGCGGGCGAAGCTATAAACCATCAGCGAGATCAGCGCGCGATCGCGCAGCCCCGCCGGCGTCGTGGCCTCGATCGAGTCCAGCAGCGCCCGGGCCTCGGCCGGCTCCAGCACCGCGGTCTTGCCCGAACGCACCACATGGCGCGGCCCGCGCACCGAGGCCGCCGGATTCGCCGGCACCACCTGGCCTATGACCAGCCAGTCGAACAGGTGCCGCACGGCCGCCAGTTGCTGCTTGACGCTGGGCGCTGAAACCTTGCGCGCCTGCAGCTCGATCCAGCCCGCCACATGCAGCGGTTGAACCTGGGGCAGGGAACGGACGCCGATGCTTTCACACCAGGCGAGAAACTCGCCCACCGCCCGCGCGTAGGCCCGCCGCGTGTGCGGATTGCGGATCTGCGCAGTGAAGAATTCAAGGAAGCGCACGCTGGCACGGCCGCCAGAGGAAGCGACCAAGGCGGGCAGGGTAGTACCTGCCCGCACAAGATTGAAAGTGGTCGTCAGACCTGTTTGCAAGGTTGCCCCTGTTCCCAGTGTTGGGCTTTACGCAGTGCGAGCAGCGCAAGCTCGCCGAAGAAAATCCCTTGCCACGCATAGAGCCACGGATTGTGGATCGGTGCCACCACACTCCCTGCGAAGGCACCCACCGCTCCGAGCACAGCGGTCGCATGCGCTCTCCGCTCTTGCGGGATCGTGCGATCCCCCGCGATAACCTTGCCTCCAAACCTCGCCACCAAAGGCGGCAACCAAAGAAACGTCATAATTTCTTCCCCCTGCACTAAGGTGTACTGCAGATCTAGTCAGGACGTAACCCCTACCAGCGCCCTTTTTGAGGGTACCCATGGCACTCCTCCAAACGTCTGATAAAGGACATTATCACATATATGAAAATATCTCGACACCCCTAGATGAAATGCCGTATATTGCCGATGTGATAATTTGTCACGATGTGATATATTGTCACATATGGCCGGTGAACGCCTCAGCAAGTCGAATGCAACCAAACGGCTGAGGTGGTGTCTCGAATATGGCATCGTGGAGTACCACGATCACTTCGAGAAACGCTGTCGAGAACGCGGCATCGATCCGCAAGATGCGCAGCGCGCTCTACAGAAGGGAACGATCTACCAGGAACCAGAGCTCAACGTTCGGTTCCAGGAATGGAGATACCGGGTTGAATGGACAACGCCCGAAGGCCAAGCCATCGCACTCATCATTGCGTTTCCAGAGGCCAACGAGACTCTGGCGATCACTGCCATAGCGCTTAAATGAGCGCTTATCGCCGCATCAATCAAAACGCAATCGAGTGGTAAGGGAGAGACGAGGGAGACATGCCACAAACACAGCGTAGCTGTCGCGCGTGTGCGGGGGAAACGCAGTTGGTTCGCCAGGATTACCAGTTCAAAGAGTCTGGGCTCGATAATGTGATTCTCAAAGGAATTGAGGTTTTAGTTTGCAAGCAGTGTGGAAGCGTCGTTCCTCGCATTCCGCGCCTCAACGATCTCATGAGAACCATCGTTGTCGCCATAATTGCGAAACCATCGGAACTGGACGGAGCGGAAGCTCGTTTCCTGCGCAAGTTTATGGATGAAACGATCGAGCAGTTTGCGCGCAAACTGGGCGTAAATCGCTCGCACCTGTCACGTGTCGAAAACGGATCCTTGGCCATTAGCAAGCAGACGGATCGTCTGGTCCGTGCTCTCGTGCTCATTCACAAACCGGAATTGCTCGAGAAGATGGCCAGGTTGGGTAAAACAGAAATCGTGCTGAAGCAGCTCGAAGAGATTCAACCGCTACCTCAGCGAGTTCGGATCGACGTTGCTAGCGCTACAAGCGAGTACAACTACGACCTTGAGCCTGTTGCCGCGTAATTGCTGATAACCTGGGCCATCGCACCCTGGGTGTCGGTTGTGCAGTTTGGTGGCTGAGCCTCAGAGAGGCATCGCTCCGATTCTGCTGACCTTTGCGAGGGTTGGAGGATTTATGGAGATGTTTAATCCGGCGCATCCTGGCGAAGTGTTGCAAGAGGCGTTGGCAGGCCAGAATATCACGCACGTTGCAAAGCATATAGGCGTGTCGCGTGCGACGCTCTCAAGAGTGCTCAAGTGCCGTGGCTCTGTAACTCCTGAGATGTCGCTTCGCTTGTCTGCTGCTTTAGGGACTTCCCCCGGCCTCTGGTTCCGAATGCAGGCTGCTTATGATCTGTGGCAGGCATCGCGCAAGAAGCTCCCCAAGATCAGCAAACTACCAACCGCTGCATAACGGCTATGAGCAACGGGCTCGAACCTCCCGGACGCATCACAACTGGGGCAACGCCCTTTTAAGGCGTGGGCCCATCGAAAGCGCCCTGGGAGGGGCTGTAAGCCTGAACCGCCGATTCTTCCCGCCATGGCAAACTTTCCGGTTTACGATGCTTGGTGTGGTCGGATCTGTACCCATTCTGCCGTGAGTTGGCTGCACTAGCACGCGGGAAAAGAACCGCGATTTTCCCGCTACTCTGCATGATTGCTCTTCCTGCTGCAAGCACAAGAAAAAATCAGAAGACAGAGGTATAGGCATGGCGTGGCATGAATGGCAGAATGTACGTCGGAGTTCAGTTCCAAACCCAATCAGGCGCCGTTCGCAACTCGAACAGTTAGTCCACACGGACCGGATATGCGATGGCTTGATACCTACACCCAAGCTCAGCGCCCTATCCGACCGTTACCTGGCAGGAGAAATCAGTCTCGATGAGTACACCGAGACTATTCGGAGGTTTCGCCGTTGGTGACGTTTAGCTATCGCTTCAAGCAATTGCTGCCCGACCGCGCAATTCCTTCGCACCCCGCTCCCACTTGGGCTTAGATCCTCGGAGAGCAGCAAAACAGCTAGCGTGGCCAAACTACCCCTATATTGCATAACGCGCTCCCAACTGATTGTCCTTTCCTATGCCGGGACTTTGGTACTCAGAGAACAGAAAAAACTCGCCTTTCCATTCGAAAACGTGTACGCTGAAGCCGCATTCCCCTTTTCACCGCTCACTGCTCTATTTGGCAGTATTTGCCAGTAGTTGGCTGGTTGCATGGTTGTTTGAGAAAAGGAAATATCTTGTCCGAACCCAGCAATCATCACCGCATCTTCGTCGTTGACGACGAGCGCGTCATCGCTTCCACGCTATCAATGATTTTGTGCAATCAAGGCTTCGACGCCGCCGCCTTCACTGAGCCACTTAAGGCTTTGGAGGCTGTTCGTTACGAGGCTCCGGACCTGCTTATCTCCGACGTTGTGATGCCGGTGCTGTCCGGAGTCGAGTTAGCGATTGAAGTGCGGAAGCATTGTCCGGAGTGCAAGGTGCTGCTGTTCTCCGGCCAGGCTGCCACCGCCAATCTGCTCGAAGCCGCGCGCGCCAATGGGCACGCCTTCGAGATTCTGGCGAAGCCCGTGCATCCGACCGACCTGCTGAGGCAAATTCAGAACGTGCTTGGAGTCGGCCCGCCGGCACCCCTTGTCGACGAGTTTCGAGCGGAAGTTTAGTGAGAACGAAGAAACGGACCCGGAAAGTCCATTAGTCTTGACTCCGGTGTTTTCCCTTGCTTTGAGAAAGCTGGCCATGGAGTTCACCGACCGAGTGTTGACATGCATGGATTGCGGATCTGAGTTCGTATTCACTGCGGGCGAGCAGCTATTTTTTCACGATAAGCAATTCACGAACGTTCGTAAACGCTGCAAGCCGTGCAAGGCGAAACGTGCGGGCGCAACATCGCAAACACGCTCCGAGACCCGCACGACCTGTTCGCAATGCGGCACCGACACGACCGTCCCATTCAAGCCCGTGCAAGGCCGACCGGTTCTTTGCCGGTCATGCTTCGATGCGCAACCGAAGACGCAGCCAGCGACGGAACGTCAAGAAGGCGCCTAAAAGTTTGCCATGGCGGGAAGAATCGGCGGTTCGGGCTTACAGCCCCTGGGACTCGAGCGCCGTCCTTCTAGCCGGTCCTCTATTGGCTCTCCAAGGGCGTGGCGTCCACAGTTCAAACGGTGGTTTAGATTTGTACATGAGACAAAAATCTCCAGAGCATTAGACCTCGAATGGGATAGTTAGCGCGAGACTGGCCTTGAAGAGCTATTCGACTATGGAATCTCCCTCAAGAATTAGGGCAGTCCCCCACCCCGCAATCGTTGCATTACCTTTCAGTTTGCGGGCTTCTTCTATATCGTCAGCAGACCCTATCCATTTTCCTTTGTGATTCCACTCAGGGTCCGTCTTTGCTGGATAGCCCCAGACTTGGTACTTCCTTTTGTCGCCCATCCTGCCTCCTCTGTGTGGTCGCACTCCACACCGCAGTTAGGGATGCTAGCGCCGCAGCTCGCCAGCCGTCAAAGTAAGGTGAGTGGTGCAGGCTCCTGCGGCGCTAGCGATTGTCTGCCATGAGGTCCAGTTGGTCGCGTCCGGGTACAAACCTCCACCACTTCTCTCCAATGTGGGCCATCTGCTGCCCAGTGTTGGAGCGATCATTTCGCATTAAGATCTCCATTTCAGCCCCTTCCACGGGATCAGAGCCAAATTTCTGAAGAGCTTCTTCTCTGGTGATTGTTGTCATTTCGTTCTCAGCCTCTTGGGGTATGGCATCCACGCTAACTTCGAGCTCCTAGCTTTTCCTCAATCGTGGTGAGCCTTTTCAGCAATTCCTCGTGGGCTCTCCTTGACGAATTCAGAGCCTCTTCAATCGCGGACACCTTACCATCGATTTCTTTTGTGCGGATGCGGAATTCATGGTAGAAAGGGGCGGCCAGCCAGATCACAAAAGCGAGGCCAACGTAGAAAACAAGTTCTTTTTCATAGGAGGCGAGACTTTCGCCATTAATCCAGTCAGTTGCTCCGACAATCGCAGCAACGACTAACAGACAAAAGACCGTCACTCCGGTCGCCCTCGATTCCTTTGCCGCTCGGTCAACGTCATCCTTCTCCTGAAATCGCAGAGCCACAACGCACCTCCCAGTCCTGAATTCACCATTGACCGAAAACTGACGCCAAAGGGTGTATGCGCAAATATAGCGCAAGGGCTATCCTTTCAGGTTCCGGTCGGTTGGTCGCCAATCCGGACACGACCCAGATTTGAGCCGCTGTAGGAGGCGCTCCATTCAACCCCCAGCCTTCTAAGCCGGGGGTCTATCGCTTCATTACCTGTCGGGGAAGTCTCTTCCGATCTGAGGCTCGTTCTGCTGCGTTAAACCCAGCTCACGGTACACCGCCTCACGCTGCTTCTGCACTCGGCCCTGGCCTTCGTCCATGAGCCTATCGGCGTGTCGTTGCGCCTCTGGCGACGTGCTGTTTAGCTGCCATCTGAGCAGGTTCGTGCGTACATCTTCGGGGTCCGAACCCGCATTCAACTCGGTCACGATGTAGTCCAAATGGCGCTCATCGGCCCTGGCTTGTTGTACCGCTGGATCAACATCGCGGCGGTCACATTCGCTCAAAACGTCGGGCCGAATGTCGCGCAATTCTTGCGCCTCGCGCTGTTGATAGCTCATCTCCTGAGCGTTTTTGGCGTCCGCTTTCCGTTCCCAGAACGAGTGCTCGTCCATCCATCGCGCCTCGATCTTCTGCAATTCCGCTTGCGGTTTTGCAAGGTCAGAGAGCGCCTTGTCGCGCATTCCATGCAGCCGCTCCAGCTTTTCGTCTACCTTGCCGCTGAGCTTCTGCCACATCGTTCGAGGATCTTCGTGCTTCTGAATCAGCCCTTCATAGTGCTGCACCGTGCGCTGTTTGCCCGCAATTTCCTGCTCCAGCGCCTTGCTACACTCCGCGGTCGTGCGACCACCTTGTTGCAATGCCGCGTCGAATAGTGCACGTCCTGTGGCTGGATTTTGGAGCGTGGAAAGCTGTTCCAGACGCATATCGAACCACCGTGCGGCCTCGCTGGAGCGCGTGAAATCCTTCTTGTGGACCGACAGAAACACCTCCACCTCGCGCACTCGGAACGGATCGGGCGGCGGGATTTGTCTCTCTCGGGCTTCTGTTTTGTGCTCGGATACCGCCGCCGGCCGCGCTGTTTTCGTGGGGAAGATGCTGCGCACACCCTCTTTAATGCGCTCCATTGCCTCTTTGACCGTGGCAATCAACTGGTCCAAGAGGCTCAACTCCTGATCCCGCTGGCGCTCGATCTCGCCAATCTTCTCCCCGGCATCCGTCTCCATGGTCTGGATCGGATCGACGGATTCAAGCCCTCGCGTGGGCAGCTCCTGCCGTATTGCCCGGAGCTGCGCAATCTGCTCTTGCCGCTCCATGGCCTCCGGCCCGCTGCGGAGCGTCTTCGGTTCGACCAGGGCGGCAAGGTCTTCCCTGCCCTGCTCGGCCCATGACCGAGGATCTACCCTATCCTCGATTCCCTCTTTCTCCATGGCGCGATTCATCATCTCGCACCACCGCTCCCGAATCTCCAAAGGCTTTTCCCGGTCGTGCCAAGTCTCGCGGTCTTTCTTCGCTCCATTGCGTTTGAAGAATTGTTCTTCCGGAAGAGCGCGGGTTCGGTCGTCGATGGCTCGCTCGGAGAACATCAGGTGCATGTGCGGCTGCTCGATCTTGTCTTTGGCAGAGGGATTGTGAACCGCCATCGTATAGGCGAAACGGCCATCCATGAACTCGCGCGCCGCTTGCCGCGCCAGTTCGATGCGCTGCTCGTTGCTCAACTCGCGGGGCAGGGCTACCTGTAGCTCCGTATAGGTGCGCCCGTTGGCCCGTTCCTGGGCGTCTGCGGCTACCCAGAACTCGCGGGGATTGTCTTTGGCGAAATCCGGCATATTGCCGGATTCAGCCCACTCCACATCGCGCCGGTGGAGGTACAGGCCATCCCGCGTAATGTAGTCGGAATGCGAGGCGCTAGGCGGCGCGCTGCTCGACGACTTCATTGCGACGTGGACGATGGCCATGGCTTTTGCCTTTGTTGTTGTTTTTGCGGTTGCTGTTGCCCTTGTTTTTGCTGTTGCCTTTGCGGTTGTTGTTGCTTCTGCTCACCGCAGGTGCGCGCCGTTTGCGAAGCAAACGGGGTATCGCGCATTTAAAGTCTAACATCGGACTTGGATTCTTACAATAAGCAGAGTATTGTGTCTATATGGCTTATCAAGATTTGGCCCAAAAACTGGAATCTCTTCAAGCACAAAAGAAGGCTATTAGAGATAAGGCAGATGCTGAAATTGCTGCCGTAAAAAAAGGGCTGGCCGAAAAACAGGCCGCTCTCAGGGCCAACGAGCGCAGACTCCGCGCTAAAACACTCAAAACTCAGAAGCAGCAGGATGACCACGCCAAAATTTTGATTGGTGTGGCGATGAGAACCGCGACGATGGCAGAAAATTTGCACGCTGATAATTGGCAGGATAAGTACCGTGATCCCGCGCCGGAACCGCTTTCAGAGGAACAACGTCGCCGCGCCCAGATTCAGCGCGCAATACGCCTGAATCAGAACGAAGGACTGGAACCGACGCCCCGGCTCCTTGCCCTGGCAGACCGCTACATCAAGGGCGAGATCGACTTGGACGAGTACACGCAGACAATTCACGGTTGGTGACGATTATGCGCAGTGTTTTTGCGTTTCTACGTAAGCCCTGAGCACACGCATTCATGCGTGTAAGGTGTCCCTTTCCATTCGCCTTGAGCCATTCGACAACATGGCTCAGACCCAACATTACTGTGACCAAGGGCAATCGGACGTTATAAGGAGTTGTGAAGATGAAATGCCCACTTTGCGGTTCTGCGGAACTCGTTCGGGACACCCGCGATATTCCCTACGCGTACAGAGGTGAGGTAACGGTCATTCCTGCAGTGACTGGCGATTTCTGTCCGGCTTGTGGCGAATCTATTCACGGGGTGGCGGAATCGACGCGGATGAGCGCATTGATACTCGAATTCAATCAACATTGCCCCAGGTAACGTCAATGTTGGGTTTCGGTCAAGTCGCAAGTCGGTTGGCTGTTCCATTGCTCCCCTAAGCCGTTGCCGGCGTTTTCCGGTTAGACTGAATACCCTATGAGCGAAGCATCCCGAGTGGCGCAAATCGCAGGCCTAGTCCACGAGCTGGCCGCGCTCTACCTAGCCCAGGCGGCCGATCTGCGCGAGTATGCCGCGACCGTGGCGGCCGGCGAAGGGACCGTGCACTTGGAGCGCACGCTTCGGCAGCGGGAAATCAAACGGGCTGAGCTTTATCTCCAATTCGTGCAGGTGGCCTTCCCTAAATCATCGCCGGGCTCAAAGTAACAAACCGTCTGCTTCGATGAGATCTTAACGGGAAAACTTAACCGTGCCCCCGCTGGCGGAGAAAAGAAGCAGACGGACTTTCAGAGCTGTTCGGCACGATCGAAATTCCCGACGACAAGTGAGGTCTATGCGCAACACCGACGCCACGCCCGAGGAACAGGAGCTGCTGGCCGTGCTGCACGCGCGGATGGTGCTTAAGATCCGCCACATGCCGCCGCCACACGCGGAGTCCCATTTGTACGAGCTGG
>Ga0224527_1001309_pt1 | contig 12757 bp, 15 predicted proteins | sample CBST0metaG_FD_179882 | JGI IMG/M metagenome (GOLD analysis project Ga0224527, IMG submission 179882) | Peat soil microbial communities from Stordalen Mire, Sweden - C.B.S.T0 | ecosystem: Environmental > Terrestrial > Soil > Wetlands > Peat | place: Sweden: Norrbotten County, Stordalen Mire... | reverse complement strand
TGAATAAGCAGCCGCCCCGCCGTTGTACGTCATTTTCATGGTTACGATAGTCATTTGTCTAAATCCCTATCAGCATCTGCCGCAACACCTGCAGGGCATTGCTAAGTAATCCGGCTTTGTTCTCTGCGTACATCGCAGCTTCGGCGTTGTCACGCCAGTACTGCGGCCTGGTCGCGAGTTCCCACGGCCCAACTCCCAAGTACCTAGCAGCTCTTATGAGCCGATACCAGGTTGGAAGGGGGCCACGCTTGACCCCCCGAAGCTGCCCCGCGAGGTCGTCGATGGCTTTTTTGATGGTGTCTGTGCCTCCTGTATGGCGGTCACAATCTTTTCGAGTATCCGAACCGGGACAAGCGAAAGCGTCTCTTCAGTGACAGGTAGGATGTGCGCAGTAGTCCGCTTTTCGTTATCTTTTTTCGCCTTCGCGTAATCGTCCGACTCTTTGTTTTCTGGCAGTGCCAGCGGCTTAAGGCTGCCCTTGATGTCCCAAGAAACAAGCGACTCGGTGAGCATCAATCGGTAAATGTTTCCGATCTGGCTGTATCGAGCGGCGGCAAATATACGGTCTTCCAACGCCGGGGTAACTGAGTTTGGCCGGAACTTGATATTAAGCGGGATTGGTTCTTCGGTAGTGCCAACGTTAATTGAAATTTCATCTGAAACTTCAGCGGTTAATTCGTCTAAAAGTAGCATTGTTTTCCTTTAAGTGGAGCGGCTTTGTACACCGCTCCCGAAGTTTTAATACACTAATCACGTAGCATGAAACAAACTAGAATGCAAGCAGCTGCGATGTCACCTGAGCGGTCATACAGCCAATGGTTGGATCGTTGGCAACCTCGAAGTCATACTCACCCGTCCAAACGTCGTCCTTGTCGCCACGGCTTGGAGATTTTACGATAGTGATAGGCCACTGCAGAGTGCATCCATAAACGACATTCGCTCCTGCTACGCCCGTGCCTACGTCAATTATTGGGCCTACAGACTGAAGCGCCAGGTAGGTTTGACTCTGCGAACCAATCGGATTGTCTGTTCTGGATAGCGTCAGCATGGCCGCCGCCTGGGAGTCTTCTTCGACCGTCAGTTTTCCAGACATCTGTACGGTGCCTTCAACGATGCCGGAATATGACGCCTTGGTCGGGTCCCTGAAGAACGCCGGTTTGAAGCGGTCTTTACTGTCAAAGGAAAACTCCACCAGGTGAGTAAGTCCGGTTAGAGATGCAAGGTTGGTGCCATAGTAGATGCCGGCTGTAGTGGCCTGGATCGGGTACGTGGTTATAATTGTCGCTGCCGGCAAGTAAGTGATGCCGCCTGTAGCAATCGAGTCTGCCACGATCTGCCCGATCAGTGTAGCCGTAAAGGTGCACTCATCCCCGTTGAGCTTTACGGAGAAGTCCTTTATGAAACATCCGCTAATCTGGCATGCCCCGCCAACGGCGGTACCGAGCTGAATAGTGAACGTCTGCGGAGAGTCGGCCGCCGTAGATGTCGCGATAGTATTCCACTGCTTGGCTTTTGTGCTAGTTCCAATTGTTGCGGGAATGCTGATTGCACAATGCCCCTGGCAGAGGAACACTAGCTCGTCATAACCAAGTGGGCCGGAAAGACTAATTTCTGTCGACTCCTTGCCTCTTGTCTTTCCGATCACGCCCTTCTGGCCTCGGCCACGGAATGCCTTGTTAGGCTGAATAGGCTTGATCGCTGCTATAACCGTTGGCAGTTCAAACACTTTCGGCGTGGTTTCCAAGACACCGAGGCTAGTCTCCGCCGTGAAGACCAGCCCCTGAAATACTGTTGCTCTTTCCATCTGAGTTTCTCCTGTCGATGTGACTGTGACTACGGCTGAGGCTGGGCCTTCACCTCCTGCATTGACTGCCGTAATGCGGTAGTAATAGGTCCCTGACGGCTGCGCTATCTCGAAATTAGGGACGTTCTCCGAGGCTATTAGTGTCCATGCGCCGCTAACGGTTGGCCCCGAGTAAAGATTGTAGGACGTGACGTTATCGCCCGCTGCGTTAGTGTTGGCGTTGAGCATTAACTCGTTACCAATAACCGTAGGGACAAGTCCGGTAGGAGCAAGCGGAACAATAGGGGCAGCATTCAAAGTTATCGCACCGACGATGTTTGTGTTCCCTGTCGTCGTAAATGAAGGATTAGCGACCGTCCCCGCTGCCGGTACGCTTGCTGTTGCAAGTTCACCAGACAAGTAGATGCCGTCTGATGCACCCGTTCCTGTAAGGGTGTATCCGGCCCCTGCAGCAGGTATGCCGTTAACATTGAAACAATATGCCATGACCTGATCATTGGCATTTGTCGTTGTAATAGGGCACGTTGGCGTACCTGACTGCACATTGGCAAATTGTGCCGTGCCTGTCACAGACGGTACAGCCGTTGCCCCTGCGGTCAGATATACAACATCCAAGACTGCCGTGTTTTGGATAGGGCTGCTACTCATCGTAACAGTTGTTGCCAGTCCTGTCACCTGTGTCGGAACGGCGGCTGTCCAGATTTCCATTCTGCCGTAAGCGCCATAGGTTTGGCCGCCCGCATAGACCCATGTCAGTCCTGCCGTTGTTATGTTTGTTACCGTTGGTATCGTCCCAGAGTTAGGCCCAACGGCTATGATAGCCCGCCTATTAGGTCCACCTGTCGATAGTGCGAATGTTGGGTTACCAGCAGCAGCAAACGTTTGATGCATACCTGGGTCTAATGTTACAGTTGTAGACATATTTCTGCTTTCGAGCCGGACATGTCCGGCGGCTATTAATTGCTTCTGTGCTGCCTGATGCTTTGCTAACGTCTTATGCGGACATAGGACGTAGACTGCACAGAATAACCCGATGAAAAAGAACGCTATGATGGCCCTGTTGGGTCGAGATGTAGGTGTTAGCATGCCATATTATACGATAATAACATATATAAAATACGCGAAAAGCATACTAAATCAGATCATAAAGCTCCTGCGGCGTAATCGGCGACGATAAACCTTCTGTCTGTCCCGTAACTCCTGCCGCCACTGCGCTGAGATGTGAGCACCACCATTTGCCTTGTCGGCGGTCATTAAGTGTCAACCAAGACGGCAGCCAATGCGCAATGATAATGAGAAACACTGCGACCCAATCATAGGATTTTCCGACTTGTTCATTCAGCCAGGAATAAAGTTCCTCCCTGCGTTCTTCAGTGACATCAATCGTAATTATCGTTTGAGCTGAAGCAATGTCAAAGGCGACACTTACGAGGTCAGGGAAAGCATTGTATATAGTCCCGTTTACGCATGGGGCGACATGACTGTACTTGCTCCCAGTAAACCATCGTATGAGCCATGCCAGGATTCCAGTACCGCGATAGAATAAGAGTTGCATCACTTCACCGGCATTTCCACTATGGAGGTTGTCGCGTTAGCGAAGAATGCGCCCATGATAGGATTTCCGTTAGTGTCGTTAGCACCCGTCCAGGTATCCAAAACTGCTTGTCCCGCCCAAAGAAACTCCTGCGCGGTCGCGTAACCATACGATTGACTAGGAGCAACCGGGTCATTAACAATCTTTGCGTAGTTCGCATTGTTGAGAGTAGTCATATGCACCGCGCCCTGTACGGGTTGATCACCGGCTGTGTAAGTCGTTGCGGAATCGTAACCGTACCACTGGATACTTCCGTTTTTGTCTGCGTTGTCCATTGTGACCGTCGCCGGAACCCAGAAACAATTGTCGTGAAGTACGCCAGCATTATCGGTGAATGATTGTACAAATCCAGCGATGTAAAGAGGTGTTGTTGACATTGTTTTAATCCTTAATGCACTAACCAGATATTAGTGCCGTCCGATGTGAATGTTTCTACTGCACCTAGTGTCGAGAGTGTTGTCGTTGGCGAACCGATGACCGTATTCATTACCGTCACGGTGTAAGAGGAACTTAGATTCGCAATCCTAATATCCTGCCCTGTCCACGTCGATGCAGCGGGAAGAGTTTCGGCGACAGATGCAGTCGAATTGAAGGTTATGAGGTGATCTGTAACAGCTGCACTATCCGTGGTTCCGGTTGTGACAGCGCGGATACCTGTAATATTGGGAGCGTTGACTACGCCATTAGCCTGGATTTTACTAAGTATCGTACTTGTACTGGTTTCAATATCTAATGCATCTGCGCTTTGGCCCGATGCTTCATTCAGCATTTCTATTGGCTGAGAAGCCGAGTAATCGGTAATGTGTAGTTGTGCAGGGAATGTAGTAACACTGGCCGATGCTCCAAAATTAGTGTACGCATTTGTACCGTTAATTACTTCATGCATGGTGGAGTTGGAATATGTAGCGCCTTCGCCAAGCATTACTACCCCACCAGCATTTAACAGAAATACTTCATTGTAGGAGTTCTCCCCAACATAGCCATTTCCACCACTAAACGAGATTGATGAGCCATAAGTCCGATTTCCTTCCAGGTTGAGAACACGTCCGTAGCCATCTGTAGGGTTCCAACGAAATATACCCGCCATACCTTTCGTTGGTAATGCCGCAGTGGTTAATCCATATCCAGTATCATAAGTGATACCGCCGACCGAAGATGTGGGCCAATAGCCGGTTTCTCCGCCAGGGGAGGTTCCACGCCAAACACATAACGTAGCGCCCGTAGATGTAGCAGCTAAATTCAATAATATCTCGTGGTTTCCAGCAAGTAATTGGACTGAAAACTCTGTACACGGCATAGTCTGTGCCCCATACAAATCTTTCTCCGTTACAACGTAATAATATGTAGCAGGGGAGGCTAATGATCCACCTGTAGATTGAGAGATATAGGATGCCGTAGGGGGAGGCATTTCTATAATTATGTTGCTTCCAACTGCCATATCTAACGTTGCTGAAGGAGTCACACCTGCCGCCAATCCGATGCCAATCCCATAATTCGGATTAACCTGAAACTCGGATGTGGCATTCCACGACACTCCTGTGTCATACAACGTCTGCTCAGTCGTGCCCGACGACACAGGGTTTACAACTGAGATCGTACCACTCGATGCGCTGATCGTAGTGCCATCGGGCGTGATAGTAACAGGATTAAAGTTCGCCTGCGCTGCTGCCTCACAAGCTAAAAGGAGTAGTCCGGGAAGAAAATACTTTATACGCTTATTCAATGGCCCATGTCCCTGCTGCAATGTCGCGGAGTGCAAGCGACTCGCCGGATACTAGCGGCGGAAGTGCTGCCCCGCCTTCATAGACATCTGCACCGTGCAGAGTCATTGAAAGAGAATAGGCACCAAGTGATTTAAGATCGAACATAAGTCGAACACCTGATCCTGTCGTTTGAGGGAGTGATATAACTCCATTCGCGGCCAAGGTAACCGGGTAATCCGTATCTTGTACTGGCAGTGCCAGCGTGACCGTTCCGCTGATCGTAACGATTGGATTGACACCAGTAACGGGTGTGGGAAAGAATGACATTGTAACGCTCCATGTCCCTGAAATATATGATGCGAGAGTGACCGACCCATAGGCGGCAATCGTCATCGTTGAAATGCCGTTTACGGTGTCTGTGCCCAGGCAGTTAAGAGTAACCGCTCCCGATCCTGCATTAGTAAACTGATATGCCTGACCGTTGCCTGTGGCTGCTGCCAGCGGTAAAGAAACCGGCCCGGTATTAGTGTTGATAGCCTGTAGAACCGGCATGAAAGACGCTCCTGCCGCGCCTTGCGGCTGATAGTATATGATCCGGTATCGAGCGCCAAGCAGATTAAATCGTTCACCCTCAACTGCTTGGGATGTGTCGACAAGCATGTCTTGGCTGATCTTAGCTGCAAGCGTTCCGACTTGGCATACCTGGTTGTCGAGAGCTGCATCTATTGCCTGAAAGATCGCTGCTCCCTGTTGTAAATCGTCGCCCTGCGTACACGCTGCAACCTGAATAATTGCCTTTGTTAACGCACGTTGGCCCGTAGACCACCGAGTCGGCCGAGTGACTATTGTATTTATCTTTACCGCCGGGAGAGAGACACCCTGGGGAATCAGATTTCGGTACACCTTCGAATCAACGAGTGTGGTAAGCGCTACGTTAGACTGTAGAAGGCTGATAATCCAGGTTATGACCGCGATATAGTCCATTAGTTTTCAACCAACGTCAGCCAGCAATAAAGCAGTATCATCTCTGCCTGCCCTGATGTTACCGAGGCGACCGAGTAAGTCCCTGGATAATCACCGTTCAAAACTTGCACCCTGTCGGTGACTAACAAATCGGTTCCTACTGGGAACCGAGCTTCAAACATCGTCAACGAGCGGACTTGTCCGTCAACAAGTTCCTCAGCTTTTGGCCTGTGGACTTTCAGCCGGCAAGCAACTACGGGGCCGGATGGCTGCCATGCGGAAACCAAGCCGCCTCCGCCGAGCGCGTCACCTACGGCTGTTTGACCAGTGTTCCGTATGACCTGAGCGGTCTGCACTAAGACAGACCGCTCAGCTTCCGCGCGGATCGCTACCAATTCGAGCGCATCCAACGACATTTGTTAGGCCGCCGCCGCTACATTGATAGTAGGCAGTGCTTCGGTCTGTGCGGCCGCTTCGGCTGCGCCCGCTACTGTTCCTGCTGCCTGAGAGACGACATAAACAAAGCATTCGGACACGAGGCCGTCGGCAATGCCTTCCACCCAACTAACTACAGTCGGTTCCTCAATAGTGACAATGAGCGAAAGGATAGGGGACTTGATCGCTGCGACTGCCTGGCCTGTAATCTCGGTGATGTTCTTGTTCACGAGAGTAACTGCCTCGGCTTCGGTAGTCGGAGCCGAGGCAGTAAGTAGCGTGATGATCTGGGCTTTGACTGCCGAGACCACGGAGGCCTTCTCCGCGTTTTCGATACTCTTTGCTGTGCTTGCAATTAATGCTGATAGAATAGACATGTCTGATAATCTCCTGTTAACTGTTGCCCTGTTCAAATTCCGTTGGCATAATGGTAGGGCCTACCGGGAATGCCGGAATCGGTGTAATCGGTGTGCGCTGCGGTGCATACGTCACCACACTAGACGCTAATCGCCGAGCGTAAATCTTAATCATCTTCTCGCAACCTGCGAGAGCTTGAGAACGGTCAAACTTGACTTGTCCGTCGCCGTAGTCGTACATGGTCGCGCAATATCCACACTTCAGTTGCCAGCCTCGGTACACGCCGAAGCTAATGTGATAAGTCGGAATCCAATTTGGATCAAACGGCGGACGCCCGAACTTGTCAGCGCGTCGAGCTTCAAGGACTAGTCCGGCCAAGTCGTCAGTGGAGAGCGGTGGCCACGCCGTTGCATTGGTAAGCCGTGCAATCTGCGTGAGTACATCCGCTTCCGCCTCTGCCGCTGTTGGTGGTGTCCAGCTTCCTGTAGTGCTCATAGTGATGCCGTGTTATTCCATCTCGGAGAGTGATAGTCGACCGGTTCGGAACCGCCGTCAAGCCGCTGATCGGTTCTCATGATCGCGTCCCAATCGTCGTATACTTGCAAGGCAGGCGTTCCCTCAGCGCAAAGCTGAGCTTGCATTATCGCCTGGTTGCTCATTAGAACCGCGACGTGTATCCAGTAAGCGAGTGCGCGTTGGTCGTCTGAGTCGAAAGGAAGGCCGGTATATGGGTCTGCTGCCATGTTGGTTTAGCGGAGCAGTCCGTAAACTGCCCCGCATTTTCCTCTTAGATCGAGAGCACTCCAAGGTGAAGAGGATCTGCACCTGTCGGCTGTGTCGCTGGTGTCTCGTAATACGGAGACTGGGCAACATGCGAGTCAACGCCGCTAAACGTTACAAGCGTTATGCCGCCAGGATCAGCAATACCGGTACCTCCAAATGTCGACACGAAGGCGATGATATCGCCAGAGTTGACGTTCGCGTTGGCAGCAGTAATCGTCATCGTTTTAGCGACATTGGCGACCATATTGACACCCGTAATAAGCGCCAATGTTGCGATAGTGAGACCCTGCGTTAGGTTTTGCAAGGTCAGCGTCCGGGTGTTGGTTGTGACACCCGCAACGGCTGCGACGGCTGCATATGTGGCGGCCGTGATAACGCCGGAAACTGGTGCCTCAAATACCGGTGTCGTGACTGTAGTCGTGATCGCAACAGGAGGAACAGTAATACTCTCTGTATCTTGATAGGGAGCTTGATAGATTTGCGTTGCCATATTTTCCTTCGATCAGACCGGGCTTTTACGCCCGGCCAATTAATTCCGTCAGTGAGATTTACGCATGGACGAGAGCAGCGAACGGGAAACGGGCTGCTTCGTTAGGCTGCAGCCAGTTTATTGTGTTACCGACTTCCCAAGCGAACCGACATACCAGCTTGAGTGCTACCATGTTCTGCTGCGCCAGGTTAAAGATAATTCGGCCCGTGGCATCCTGGATAACGGCTTCATTCAACACTTCAACTTCGATGTCGTCACGGTAGCCAATGATGCCTTCCGAACGATCACCAGCGAACAGCATAGGAATACCGGTAGCCTGAGCAGGCCAAAGTCCATCTACACCAAAGGTTACTGCCTCGCCGTTAACGACAAAGCCAGAATGGCCGATCGCGCCATTAGCTGGGCCGGTTGCCGGTCCAACCTGAACATCAAGAAGCCTGTCGCCTAAGGTGTTACGAATGCGCCGTAGCGGAGCCTTGAACGTAGTAGGGGCGAGTAGCATATTAACGGGGAATCCAGAGTTTTCAACGAACTCGAATACACAGTTAATATCCTCAGCTACGCCGCCAGCCGCTTGTGCCGTTACACCCATCGTTTTAACCGGGGATGTTGGCGCGTTAGCACCAACGGCGACGAGCGCATTCTGAATGCCTCCGTAAATGGAAGGCCCCCAGCTTTGCGGCTTGTTAATACCGAAGAAAACCGCCGCGTCGAGAGCCCGAGCAAGCGCCTGCTCACACTGCGGCTTAATCCTGCCCCACACGTCATAATCTGTGTCGTCCAGTACTGCCTTCGGTATAGGAACGATAACAGCCAATTCCTCGGCGTTCAGATATTTGTTATCCCATTTGACCGAAGTGGTCTGAATGAGTCCTGTATCTGATCCGGTATTGCCGTTTACGAAGTACGCTGTTGCCAGTCCGGCAAGAACAGGCATACGAGTCTGTTTCCTGCTCATCTTGATCGGGCTGAACAACGACTGAGCTGCAGACGTATAATTGAGCGTTTCGAGGATTGCGTTACTGAAATCCTCAGGCATGAGCGCCGCCGTATCACCCCTTGCAACAACTTCACCAAATGTAGGCATTGATTAATTCTCCTCCGCTATTGGCGGAGTAATCCGCTCATAGCTACCGCCGTGCCGCATTCCGAACAAACTGATTGAATGACGCTGCTGTACTTGCCGCGCCGCCTGATCCTGCTCCACCGCTGGCCGATGAACCGAGAGGGCCGATCTTCTGAAATAAATCCGGGTCGCTCTTTCTGATCGCTTCTAACGCAGCACGAGTCTCCGCAACATCCGGCTTGCCTTCGTCAGCTCCCTTAATCTTTTCGATAGCTAGCAGCTTCGCCACGGTGCCTGGGTTCTTCGCTTTCGCCTCGGTCGCAACGTCCGCGAATGCTGCCCTGGTCGCTGATCGGGCCGCTTCGCCTTTCAGCGTGTCGCGCTCCCGTTCTGCAGCTTCCGCCCGTTCCTGCAGCTTCTGCGTATCGGTCTTCTGCGCGTCCTCGAAGGTCTTGAGCTTGTCGCCCGTTTCCTTCGCTTTCACCCTGTATGATGCTGCTTCATTACGGAGGGCCGTAACGTACGCTTCGTCATAGGTCTTTGGAGCTGCTTGCTGTTCGCCGGGGGGTGGGGTACCTGTCCCTCCGCCAGCGCCGCTCTCTCCCTCGAAATAAAAGGGAGTAAAAATACGATCAAAAAGGTTCACCTGGAACTCTCCGTTCTTGTGTGGAGCATAAAAAAAACGCCCAAACACAGTTGGAATTGTGTTTGAGCGTAGATCGGCTCTTGTGTCAGAGAATCTATCTCTGTCATAAGCGTATTAATAGCACACTAATGGCGTAGTTGTCAAGTAGATTAATAAATCTAGTTTATTTTGTTATTCTCCTTCTTTGACAAAGAACATCAACAGTAACTCCATTAGCGTCTCCTATGACAAATAACAGCGAACCGCATGAATTGCATTTCTTTTTTAGAGTAAATACAGATGGAGCTAGTGTTTCGAGAACAAACCGATTACATTTAGGGCAATTAGCCTTCATATCTTAATCCTTCATGGTAAAGTGTATATATAGCGTCGTGAGTGCGGAAAGAGCGCCGCTTTACTTCCGCAAGGGGGATTGATCCAGGAATTGCTCGCCCTGGCCGACGCTTATTGTTTTGTGTAAATTATCCTTAGACGGTGTCCAACTCTTCTAATTGCGGGCCTGTAAGGCCGCTGAAAGCAATTTCTATCTGATCGTCATATTTAGATGTGAAGCCTTCCCCGAACCTGTCCGTTAGCGCTTTAGTCTGCTGCATCGTTATGATGTTGTCTGCAGAGGCCTGTAATACTCTCCCATACATGACAAGTAGCGACAAGTCGTTAACATTGTTTTTTTGTGTTGCAGTATCCAGGGCTTCGGTAATTGTTTGTATAAATCTAGCTTGTTCCATTTGTGATCACCTCAATTATTGTACCGTCTTTGCGCATGATTATAACTTTGGACAATCGAGCGGAATACCGAGCAAGTGCGTTCTTCGTATACTCAACTATTTGCGGCTCATTCACGGATAATCTATCAATTAACAGAACAGCGGTTTGGGCCTGTTTGTTCGCTCCTCTTATACTTGATCGTATCGCTCCATTGACATTAACAGCAGATTCGCTCAGTCGCTTAAACTCAACGCTTACCGCACGGCCGTTTTCCTGAATGAAGCCTTCAGGTGATTTGACTCCTTCTACTGTTGACTCTTTCTGCAGCCATACTGTTTCACCCTGATCGGCTAGGTTTGCGGCTATTTCTCGCTCTTTGCCCTCCTTGGAAGGTGAATACCCGGGCTCTTCATGTACCATGCCGCCAGACGGTGCATCGTAAGTCTGTACAAAGTCCTTTTCGGGTAATCCTGGAAGTTTCAAGCCGTTTGGATGGATGCCGTCGACAACTGGCAGATGTCCGCCCTCCATTGCCGCCTTCAGATCCTTGAGTGACTTCTCGTATCGCTCCGGACCCCATTTCGGATCATCCTTGTAGCCGACCAACGTACGAAGCGGGTTCTCTACACCTTGCTCCTTCATCTCTTCTAAAAGTCGCCGCTTACCTGGGCCGACTATGAAATTCTGTTGCGCTGGCGTCAGCTTGGCGTAATAATCCCATCCTCTGTTTTCGTTCGTTTGCGCGGAGGTTTCCGGTATATCGTCACCTGACTTGCCGAGTATTTCAGACCATGGCTTTGTTTGGAGAGTCGGAACGCATCTGCAGGAGACATGAGAGGCCATAGTTTCACTTAACGGGAACCATTGTCCGTCTAACCCAAGACATACGCCGCAGGTTCTCACCTGCTTAGCGCTAGTCCAAATCCACCCTTGAACTATGTCGCTGTTGTTTCGAGCCGAATCCATCGTGGCAGTCCTGTATGCCCGCATGGTCTCCGTCCGTGCAATCCGTTCCGCCCGGAACAAAGGCACGGTAGCCTCTCGCTTGATTATCCGAGCTGTCACCCTTGGATTGCGGCCTTGGACAATGCCATCGACTAACGCCTGGTGGATCGCATTCGCCGTCTGCTGTGGTATCTGATCGAGTAACGCCTTAAGAGGGCTCCCGTCCGATAGATACCCAGCCATGTGTTTAACAGCATCGGGATTGAGTCTGCCCCATGCAATATTAACCGCCGCCATCTGACTGACTCCGCCAAGCTGTGCTGTGACGGACTGCTCCGCAAATAGCTGACCTTGCGCTATGGCATTAGATTGATTAGTCGTTATGAGGTCTTGCGCCTGTGCGGTCAGCCTCTGCATCTGATTGACCACTACAGCATCAATCGCTGATAGCCGATCTTGCTGGTAAGCCCAAGCAGGGGAGTACTGCCCTAGCTGCTGCGCTCTAGCAATCTTCGCGTTCAGTCGGTTAATTTCTACCTGGATGTGTTCCCATGCCTTAGACCAGGTAGAAAGCATTTGATTACTTGCCGCCTGGTCTTGTGCTGCGAGGGCTGCCAAGAACTGATTATGTATCGCCGTTAGATCGTCAAGCGGCATTAGTTGCCGCCTTGTCCTGTTGCGCCTGGCCCGTTTCCGCCCTGGCCGTTGCCCTTCGATGCCGATTGATTATTGTTAGGAATGACAGGCGCGGCGTTTAATTGCTTTGCCATCGCGTCTGCAGCGTTACTTGCATCCTTCTCTTGCTCTTCTTGGATTTCCGACTCGAAGGCCGTAACCTGCTCTGCCGTATATCCTTTTTCGATTAAGAGCTGACGTTTTGGTACGCCAAGTTCATTCCAGATCGTGCTAGCGTTAGCCTCGTTAAGATCGCCCTGGCTTTCATTCATCTTGTCTCTCGGTGTCATATCCACCCAGTCGACTTTCAGATTAGAAGGCACAGGTTTGCCCGTTGCCGTGAACCAATAGGATGCTATTGCTTGCCACACTGCGCCCCAGCATAACTGTCTATCCCGCGTCTTGAGCAAGAGCGGAAGTTCAGCCATCTTGATAGCTTCTCCGCTTGGAAAATCTGTAGTTTGCGCCACCAAGTGATGAGCTGGTATTCCAGTCACGCTAGCGATTGAGAGACGAATAGCACGGCCCGCTTCGATAAATTGAGTGATGTCAATTGGTGCAAAGTCGCCGAACTTCGCATTTTCGGAT
>Ga0224527_1001308_pt1 | contig 12760 bp, 14 predicted proteins | sample CBST0metaG_FD_179882 | JGI IMG/M metagenome (GOLD analysis project Ga0224527, IMG submission 179882) | Peat soil microbial communities from Stordalen Mire, Sweden - C.B.S.T0 | ecosystem: Environmental > Terrestrial > Soil > Wetlands > Peat | place: Sweden: Norrbotten County, Stordalen Mire... | reverse complement strand
GAATAACCCGGCAGCGCAATGACTTGATGCATGAACTCGCACATGTCGAATTGAGTCATGCTCCTGCTCGCGTCGAAGTTTCAGAGACTGGCTTGCTACTCCTCAGTGACTACTCGGACGAGCAGGAACAGGAAGCTGACTGGCTTGCAGCGGCGCTTTTGTTGCCCCGAGACGGTCTTATCCAAATGCGTTCTGCTCGGCAGTCCTCAGCGGATATTGCAAATCTTTATGGCGTAAGTGAAGCTTTATGCGAGTGGCGCTTGCGCATGACGGGTGTAGATGTGCAGCTACGGAGAGCTTATCGGTGAGGGTTCTCCCCGCTGCCACCTAATGGACCGTGCATGACCCGGCGCGAAGTCATCCCCGAAAATTGAGCAAGAGCCGAAACGGCGGATAGGCCAAGGGGCGCTGGGTGCTCGCTGAATTGAATGTGCAAGGGCCTCCAATTGACGCTAAGAGCGATCCATACTTCCAGGCTAAAACCAGCTGGAGATGCGCATTGGCGGAGATGCGCCAATCGAAATGTGTGGTATCGACACCCGCCGCACAGCCGTAGCTACAGCTGTGCACGAAATGCCCTTAGTGCCCCGCGGCCCACACGCCAAGCATCTTGCGCACTTCATACATTCCGATCACACCGGTGCGAAGCCTGAATTTGATGGGAACCACCCCGCCGAACAAGGGGCTATCGTTTGGGGTCGTTATCCAATAGTCTCCGGGATCCCCGAAGTAGGTGTGCAAGGCCATGCCCCCCCAGTAAGGAAATGCGCGTAATCGCGTCCTGGCTGAGAACGCGCGTATCGGGGCTGCGCCTCCATGCATGCAGCGTAGAAGGGGCGATCCCGCCGAGAAGAACGCGCATCTGATTGTCGTCGAGTCTCCACTCCCGGGCGATATCGAAGAAGCCGCGGAGTGCGGACGGTGACAGGGCACGGCGAGTCTCGAGGGACGACAGAGCGACCAGATTGTCCGGGGTTGGAGATTCGATCGTCTGGCGCTCACTCACACGCTTCCTGGAGGTAGCCCTAAGAGCCTGTTATTAAGTTTGTCCCTTTGATTTCTTTTGGATAGGGATAGAGAGTTGGCTGGCTGACGATGGAGGCATGGGAAAACGTGTCCGGTCAGGCTATCCGAGTGATGTGACGGATGAGGAGTGGTCATTTGTGGCGCCGTATCTGGCCTTGTGCCGAGAGGATGCGGGGCAGCGGGATTATCCTCTGCGCGACGTATTCAATGGTCTTCGTTACATCGCCAAGACGGGCAATCAGTGGCGCTTCATGCCCAACGATCTTCCTCCATGGACAGTGGTGTACCAACAGATGCGGCGATGGATCGATGCGAGGTGTTTCGAAATCATGGTCGAGGATTTACGCATTCTATTGCGCGAGTTCGCAGGACGCAAAGGCCAGCCTACCGCGATGATTCTCGACAGCCGCACGTTGCAGTCGACGCCAGAGTCGGGCGCGCGCGGCGGCTACGATGGAGCCAAACGCCGGAAGGGATCGAAGGTTCATGCGGCTGTAGATACGCTGGGACATCTGCTGGCTTTGCATGTTACGGCGGCGAATGAACAGGATCGCGCGCAGGTTGAGAAACTGGCTGAAGCGGTGCAAGAGATTACGGGTGAGAATATTGAGCTGGCATATGTCGATCAAGGATATACCGGTGAAAATGCGGCGCTGGCTGCCGACAAGCATGGTGTGCGACTGGAGGTCATCAAACATACCGAGGTCAAGCGGGGATTTGTGCTGCTGCCGCGTCGCTGGGTAGTGGAGCGCAGCTTTGCCTGGGCGGCACGCTTCCGTCGCCTGGCCAGAGACTACGAGCGACTGGCTCAGACACTTGCCGGGCTTCACTACCTCGCCTTCGCAATCCTTATGCTCGCAAACCTAGCTCGACAGCTCATGCAAAGTTCATAACAGGCTCTAAGGCCCTCATGAATGCATTCCTCCCTAAGCCGGCGGTCCAGAGGGAACCCGCTTTTGGACAATTCAAATGCGTCGATTGCCGCCTCCGTAAGTTGAAGCGGAATCGACTTCTGTTTGCGGACTGCCTTCTTGGCTGTTTTCATGATTTCACAGTCCACTTGATGCGGCCCTTGGCTGCAAACCAGATCGCAAACATACCCACGCACCGCCAATATCCCAACTGATCCCTGGCGAAGACCGCATGGAGGAGAGTGGGGGAGAACACTCGATTCACAAGCCATGTGATCGGTAGTGCCATGGCTAGAGCAGTCAGGGCGTTGGTCACTAGCAGCGTTAGGAATACCGGCACGGCCAGCCAGCCCTTCACTGTCAAACTTTCGACTTCCATTTAGGTCCGCCTTTCTTGGTTCTCCGAGATGACAATCGCCCTTATGACGGTTTCTCTTCACAGACTTGAAGTTATTGGTATCGGTTCTTCACTCAGCACTCATGCACCGTCCCGCAGACGGCTCGCCAAGCCTTCGGGGAGGCCGGCCCGCCGAATTCTCCTTTGCGCCGCGAGCACTTTGTACGGTACCCGGAATCAGGTAAATGAGACCGTAGTGTCGTCATATAGAGCGAAAGCCGCTCGCCAGTCGCGGTCACGGGGTTGCCCGACGGACCCCGGATTCAGGATGTAACGATTTCCTTCATGCAACTTCAGTTCAAATTGCTCAGCGCGGTCGCTCGACTCAAAGATTGGCGCCCATGCGGTCACTTCTCGCCTTTCCAAGGACCAGCCTGCCTGCCAATGCGTATGCCCGCAGAGGGTAATCCAGGCTCGCCTCCGATAAAGAGCATCGATGACATCTCCCCGGAGGAACATGTATTCATCCTCATCCCGAGGCGATCCGTGAACACATGCCACCTTACACCCGAGTGATCTCATGGCACCGCGAGGCAGCCGCGCCAACCATTTCGTGTTTTCGGCACTGAGGTTCTTTTGCGTCCAACTGGCAGCAAATGAAGCCAGCGGGTTGAGAGCCCGGTATTCGCCGAATTTCATGTTGCCGCTGCATACTTTGTCGTGATTTCCCCGCACAACAATCCCGTCGAGATTCCTGGCCACATCAACTACTTCGTTCGGGTTTGCACCGTAGCCGACGATATCGCCGAGATTCCACACTTCATCGTGCTTTGGCGCAGCGGTAAGAACCGCTTCAAGTGCCTGGAGATTCGAGTGAATGTGGGAGATCACAAGTGCGCGCATGTCGGCTTCGCAGCTTCTATACACTCAACGTGTCTCAGGTTTGGACCGAGCAAGTGGATAATATGCAAACAGTGTCTACGTAAACAGTGTAGACGCAAACAAGGCAAAACTTCAACACTTTGAACATGGCAGGTGCATTGTCAAAGCGCGCGTTGAAGGTTCTGGGGCTGCGCATTCGCGAGCTTCGTCGAGCGCAAGGTCTTTCCCAAGAGGATCTCGCGGACAAATGCGGTGTTCATAGGACCTTCATGGGAACGGTCGAACGGGGCGAGAGCAACTTGAGCTTTTCGAATATTCTCAAGGTAGCGTCTACGCTCGGAATGTCGTTGTCAGCGCTTTTTGAAGGAGTCGATCAGAACGTGGTATCTGGTGGACGGGGGAGCGCCGTCAAAGAGGATGGTCCTCCGCCTAGGGCTGTGAGACGCGCGACGCATCGGAAGTCGTAACAGGGGGACACATCCTCGAGCGTGCAGACGCCTGGCATGGGGCGACCGAGTTGCAAGACGCCCACCGATCACCCCTACGTGAACCTCGTTGCCGACGTCGTGTTCGGGCTGGTGCTGACGAAGCTCCACCTCCGTGCGACTGCACCTCTGTTACGCGGTCCGGCATCGTGTTAAAAGCCCCCAGTTCTCCTCATCTTCCATGGCTTGATCCGCTTCGCACTGTTAAGAGCTTTCCTTCTCGTCCGGACTTCCCTGCCAGCGAAAGATTTTGTCCTTGGGATTGTGCTTCCCCAGGGGAATCAGACGGTTAGTTGCACCGTAATTGTGGCATCGCTAGTTCAAATCCCGCTGTTAAGAGCCGCTCCTCGTGCATCCCGCGGATGAGGAGACGTGTTCGATGGGCAATTTCGCTTGGTCACAGGGAAAAAGATGAATGTCAGCCGCGAGCAGCCCTTCCCAAATCCAGCGGCGTCTCTGAGGTTCTGCAGTATAGTTCAACTGTTTGGCCAAGCGGAATTCAGGTTTCCAATTGAGATCCAGACACCGAGAACTACAGGAGAAAGGAGAAGTGGCCACTAGACAAGCAACTCAAGAAGCGAAGCACCAGCTGAGACAGCTTGGTGCCAACAAATGACGAAAGCGGCTGCGGGCTAGACCTAGCAGCAGGAACCGGAAAAACTCAATGGATGTTGAACACACAAAGGCACTTGTAAAATTTGGAAATCTAAGAGTACTCGTAGAAGGCGCCGTCGATGCGGCAAATGGTACGTCCGATGGTGTGACAAGGGACTTAGAAGAGTTAATTCAAACTCTGATTGCGGAGCGCTTCAGTTGCCTGGATTTCAGTCTGGCCGCCTCCAAGATCCGAGAACGCTGCAAAGTCGGCCAGAACTGGATGCCGGTCGGGAAAGCTCTGGCCAAGTACATTCACAGGTCGTATTCAACCTTGGACAGCATGATGAGTGCCGCGGCGAAGGCACAGAAACTGGGTGATTACCTTCTTGCAGCTCTCACAGGCGAGGGAGTCGATCCCACAGAGAAAAAGTACGACAGCCTGCTTGATGACCTGTTGGGTGCAGGGTTCTCTGGGACCGTCAGCGAGGCTCGTGATGTCGTTCGGCAAGCGCTGGCAAGATTTCACGCGGCCCGGAAGAGAAATGCCGATGAGCGCAGGCTGACGAGGATTGCAGCCGAACAGGAAGACCCGTCACGGATGCGGCGGATACTGAAGGAGCGGCTTCGTAACGTTCCTCCGAGTAACAGGAACGACGCGGGATTAGCGATATTCCGAGAGTTCGCAAATGCGGTCCAGGCTGAGTTTTCCGATTCAATTCTCCAGTATCTTCTGGGGCAAGCACAATCTGAGATCAGCCTGCGGAATAACCATCGTCGCTACACCGAGCACACCAAAAATGGATCGCTGGGTAGACCAGTTCCCACGACTGCGCCGGCACCGACGTTCGATTCCATTTCGGCTGCAATGTGACGGTACTAAGACCGGGGTTATGGGCTTGAAGCGGTAAATGCAAAAGCCGAACCCCGGTCACTCATTTCAGTCCCTTTTCAAATTTTGGACAGTCAGTGGACGTCGCTTCTCTTCAGTCCGTCCTTGCTGGGGGTGATTGTCCTCGGACGCCGAGTTTTCAGCTTCGGCTCACCTCTCCAATTTCGAAATCAATCCGCGACGCTCGAAGAGGTTCTTGACTTCGAGCAGTTCCTCTTCATAGATCCACTCCCGGTAGCGGTGCGAGTCGATTCCCAACTATTCCCCGAACTAACCTTTGACCGCATCGGCCATCAGTGAGAATCGGGTTGAGTAAACGCAAATGTGTGCCGAACGAACATGTGACGGCCACCACGCACGCCACAATCATCCGCCATGAAAGAAGCCAAAATGACCTGCTTATATTGCCGTGCTCCTCCCCTAGTTTCTAAAGCAGTTCAATCAGCCTAGCCTCTCTGCCGAATGAGAGTTCGGCGTGAACTTCAAAACTTCTTCCTAAGCTCGCCCCTCGCGCCACTATCAGGCACGCGAGGAGCGGGCTTTTTTGCTTCTTGAGGACGAGATATGGATCCAACCGAAAAGCTGCCAGCGCGCCGTCGTAAATTGCCTACCGCAATCGACAACCGCTACCCCGCTGGGCACTTACTTCTCCCAGAAGATGGGGAAAGACCTGCCAACCGTAACGGTCTTGAACATTCGGTCCGCCGGATGAAGAACGAGCATTCAGTCCATCTCCAGGCAGGCGTGAGAAACGGTTACCGCTTCTCACGCAGGCTGTAAACCCTGTGCAGTCTGGCCTGGGGCAGATGCACACCGATCCTGAAAACAAACAAAAGCTGAAAAGCGGCCGCAAGACAGTCTGAAACTGTTCCGCGCGGCCGCGGATTGCGAGTACCTAATGCCTAACGACTACTACAACGAACAATTGGGTCCGGTATGGCCTAACAACAGTGGCACTACTCCGCTGGTTATCACCCTAGATGAGCTTGAGGATGTGTTGCGTGACGCCATCCTTGCGGACTCCGCGTCCGACTGCGGCAAGGGCGATACTTACTTTGCCGAAATCGACGACTACTTCGCCCGCGATGAGGAAGAGAGCAAAGTGCAGCAGGGGGATTCTTATCTGCGGATACTGGCTACTCTACTACCACAACTAGCGGAGTTACTCGGCGGGCCGCTCGCTAGTTTGCATCGCGTGAATTTTATGTTTACGCGACTGGCCAAAGGGTGGTCCTGTCGATTCACCGACGAAGATCACACACGGGTCTTCAGAGAGCTACACTTCGAGACCGCCAACGAAGTCTTCGACACCGCGCGCCAGGGTCGGGCGTTCACAGATCATGGCTCGCGCACACAACTTGATGCGGCCGTCGCCCGCCACCATGGCGAAATTCAGCTTTGGCTGGACGACGAACAGTTCCGGCAGCTTACCCAAGTCACTTAGTCCGGTCGGCACTCTCTCGACCCGCGCAGCTAGGTAAATCCGGACCGGCGCAATTCTCACAGTGCTGTCGATTGCCAGTTCCCGTCTAGGGACCGAAGTAACGTTACATCGGTGAGTGTGAAAACACTCGCATGTGAGTGTTTTAATGGTACGATCCAAATTGTCTTCGAATTCGTCAAGCGCGGTTCGGGGACCGAGGGCTCGCAGAGGCGAGCGGAAGAAGAGGCGGCAAAAGTGAAAGAAAGGATTATTAAACCAAGATTTGAATGCCGGCAAGCGCCAGGGAGGGGCGCATCCATTGCCGGAAATGAACAGGCCAGGGGCCAGTTGATCTCATCTGTGCAATCGAGTGATACGGCCACCCACAACCACAGCGATTTCGAAGGAACGGCCCTCGCCGTCGAGATCGCATCGCTCAGCGATCAGGAAATAGGAACGTTACGGCAGTTTTTCTTGCTTCTGGATCGCTATGACCGTCAAGATGCCGCTAACTTGCAACGTGCCGCCTGAATGATGGCGGCCTAACTCCGCCGGCGGAGGCTTGGAAGCAATCTCCGTCGACGGTGAAGGAGAACTGAATGAAAGCAGTACTTTTCGCGCGCGTGGCATGCTCTGATTTACCTGGCATCCCGGCCAACTCGCAACTTGAACGGTTGCGCGAGTATGCAAAGGCTCACGACATGGAGATCGTAGATGAGATCACCCAGGTGGGAGTTGCCGATCCCACTCCGCCATATCGGTTGAGCGAGTACCTCCGGCAGCACACAGAAGTATCCGCTGTGCTCACGACGGAGTCGTCTCGCGTCATGCCAACAAAGCGACTATGGGACGAGATCGTCACGATGATCACCAGGACTAACGCTGAACTCCACTTCGTTCTTTCTGGGGCGATTTGGATCAAGGACCATCTCCCGCTTATCGCCCTCGTTCATTCGATGATGGATGAGAATTATTCCAATTGCTTGCGGGAAGCCATCCGGAAGGGCCAAACCGCTCGCGCGCACAAAGGTCGGTTCCCGGGTCGTGTGCCGTTTGGGTATCGCCTTGACCACCGCGGCGCACTCGTCGAAGAACCTGCCGAGGCGGCGGCCGTGAGGAACGCCTACGAGTTGTTCGCCAATGGCCATACCAACCTGCGCAACCTGCAGCAGGCACTCAGCTCCGAAAACGGGATACAAATACCGCTTTCGACATTGAAGAGGATGCTCAAGTCCCGGTTCTATTTGGGGCAGTTTCTGTGGGACGGCCGCCAGTACACCGGCAACCATCCGGTCCTTGTTGACCGCGTTACCTTCGAACTGGTCCAAATGCGCCTCTCGCGCCCCAGAGAGAAGCACGAGGGGGCTCGCCAGTGATCGGTTTGCGAACTAGCGTTATTGGACTGCCGTCGAACGCTCGGCACTTCTCACCACTAGCGGACACCAGTCGCTGGTCTTCTGGACCAGCGACTGGAAGGAAACGCATGGAAGCTGTTGTGCTTTTTACTCGTCAGCGTGGCGCTTGCTCTGATGCGACCGAACAGGAGGTGCTCAATGCCCAGGTTCGCGAGACCGAAGCGTACGCTGAGTGTCGCCAACTCGGAACCATAGACCGGATTGCCCTAGCCGGTATTTCCTCCAATGAACTGTTCCAAAAGATGGTTGCCTACCTCTCTGAGCACCCCTCAGTACGTGCAATCATTACCTACTCTGCCGACCGCTTGCTGCGTGAGCTCAACAACTTATCTAGTTTCGAAGAATTGCTGCGTGAGCGTTCGATTAAGGGGTTTTTCGCCCGCGAGGCGAGGACCGTGACACTTCACTACAATGCCGATCAACAAGGACAACTAAATGACAGATGATGAAACAAACGTTCAACTCCTGCCTGATCTCCAACGGCCACTATCCACGGTCGTGAAAGGAGATGAACCGCCACTCGCAAATGTTGTGCGCGTAAACTCACCGATGAACAAGGAAGGCGAACAATCCCATGTGGGCCGTGTTCCGGCTCGCGTGGGCCGCACCTTTTCGGGCAAGGACAGCAACCCACTCCCTCGGCGAACGTCGATCCGCCTGGCTGATGAGGGGAGTCGCACTTCGAGGAGGACAAATGCGCCGCTCATCGATGTGATCGCATATCTACGCGTATCTTCAAACGAACAGAAGCTCGGCTTTTCTCTTGAAGCACAACGTAGAGCGGTTAAGGAGTATGCTTCGGCAAATGGGTTGCGTATTGTCCGAATATTTGAAATCGCAGAAAGCGCCAGCACGCAGGGACGCAAAGTCTTTGGCGCAGCCATCGACTTCGCCTTAGCTGACCCTAATATCCGGGCAGTTATCACCGAGAAACCCGACAGGCTTTTGAGAAGTCTTGACGACTACAACCTCGTCGAAAAGTTGGTCTCTGAAAATGACCTCGAGTTCCACTTCGCCAAAGATAGGAATGTCATCCGTCGAGAATCCAATTCGCGGGAGAGGCTGGTCAATGGCCTTAACGCCTTGATGGCTAAGTTCTACATTGATAATCTCCGCGAAGAGACTATGAAAGGACAGCGCGTAAAGGCTGAACGTGGAGAGTATCCAGGTCGTGCCCCGTTTGGATACGCGCACGACAGAAACGACCGCGCCATCATTGCCCACCCAACCCGCGCCGGGGTCGTGAGGCTAATCTTCGAGTTGTACTCATCCGGCAAGCACAGCGTCAAGACTCTACGAAAAGCGGTTCTTGGCGAAACGGGAGAGAAGATCAGCAAATCTCGCCTCCACCAGATCCTCAAATCGCGCTTCTATAGAGGTTTCTTCAATTGGGGACAACAGGAATACGAAGGTATCCATCCGGTTCTGGTCGACGAGAAAACCTTCGCGTGCGTTCAGCGCCTGGTTGCCGGGAAAGGCAGTCCAAAGGGGAGCAAACATGACTTCGCATTCAGCGGGATGATGTTTTGCGCCGAAGACGGTTGCAAAATCACAGCCGAGCAGCACAAGAGTATTTACTCCTACTATCACTGCACCTTCGCAAAGGGTAAGCACGCATTCCCTTGGCTGTTAGAAAAGGCGGTAGGTGAAATGCTTGGTTCGGCATTCAAGTTAATCTCGGTCCCGAACGATTTGGCTCGCCAGATCGCAGAGTTCGATCAGAACGCTGGGGCTAATCAGAGCGCACAACGTCGAGATAAGATCACGCGTTTCCAACAGCGCCTTAGCACTATCAACACCCGCATTGAAAAAGCCTACGAAGATCGCTGTGATGGCATCATCTCGGAGGACTTGTGGGCTAAGAAGAAGCAAGAGTGGGAGGCACAAAAGACGGACCTTGAGGCTGAGATCGAAAAGGCTGAGAAGCCCGATCCTAAGCTGCCGGGTCTGACTGCAGAGAGGATCCTTGATCTTGCAGCTCGAGCACACCAGATCTATGGAGGAATATCTGATGTGGAACGTGCGGAAGTATTGCACTCGGTTGCATCGAGATACGTCACGGACGGAGTAACAGCTCAACCGCATTACCGTGAGCCTTTTCAAGTGATTTTCTCGCCGGTTGCGAACTGCGCCGCCGCAGCAACCAATTGATTCGCGGTCCTTCGTTTTACTACTGCTGAGCCACCCCAAAAGGTGGATCAGCAGTAGTAAAACGAACGGGGGGCGTTGTCAGGGGTTCAAAAATAGCTTCGCTGCGCCGGCAACCCCGGTGACCATGGAAGCCAAGGCCCCGATTGGATGGCTCCTTATCAACCTATCCTATACATCCTAAATGTTTACGCTCAAATACCCATAACCGGACTTTTCGCCGCACATTGCTGACACGCATACATATTTCTTGCCAACGATAGCCTAATATAGCGTATGCTATATAGCGTTACGATTTATCAAACATGGATTCCCATCAAATTCGAGAGCTTCGAACACGACTCCGAATGTCTCAACAGGCATTCGCAGCGTCGCTGGGCGTGTCGTTTGCGACGGTAAACAGGTGGGAGAACGGGAAAGCAAGGCCCCAAGCAGATCGGGTGCAGCGAATGCGCTCGCTCGCCGCGCAGCTTTTGGATGTTTCCGCGCCCGAGCCCACAGCAGAGCTCTCTATGCCACCTACCCGAGTTGACTTTGAGGGTGATGCAGACGCGGTGAAACTCGTGGTCGACGCATATCGGTTGCAGAATGGCCATCTTTTCAATAAAGCGTTTGGACTTGAACTTTCGCGCGTCGTCCCGCTACCGCACCAGAGAATCGCAGTATATGAGCAGTTGCTTCCCCAGAATCCTCTGCGATTCCTGCTCGCCGATGACGCTGGTGCCGGCAAGACCATCATGACCGGTCTCTACGTACGGGAAATGATTAACCGCGGCAGGATGGTCCGCGCCATTATTTGCGCCCCAGCAGGCCTCACGTGGAATTGGCGACGTGAGCTTCTGCACTTCTTTGACCTCGATTTCACCATTCTCCAGGGAGCGGATTTTGCCAAGGGCACCCCCCTGACGGACGATGGACATGGATTGTTCATTATCAGCATCGACACGGCGGCCACGGATTCGGTCCGAGAACGGTTAGTGCCGGAAGATCTCCCGCGATTCGATCTTGCCGTATTCGACGAGGCGCACAAATTGGCGTGGGGAGACCCAAATCGCCCGGACAGCAAAACCCGCCGGTATCGCCTCGCCGAGGCCCTCGGCCAACGCTCAACCCATATGTTGCTGCTCACTGCAACTCCGCATATGGGCAAGCGGTTTCCTTACTATGCACTCTGGCGACTGCTCGATGGAAAAGTATTCTCCACGCAAGACGCTTTTGACGCCCTTCCACAGGAGAAACGAACCAAATACTTCATTCGGCGCCTGAAAGAGGAGATGGTTGACTATCATGGCCAGCCGATCTACAAGCCTCGCCTTTGCCAGACAATCTCATTTAGGCTCTCCTCGGCGGAAGGCCGATTCTATGACGCGGCTACGGATTATCTAAGATGGAGTTACGAAAACAACCGAAACAACAACAAAAATGCCGCCGCCATGGTGGTCGCGGTCCTTCAACGCCGCCTCGCAAGTTCCACGTTTGCCATGCTCGAATCCCTCAAGAGAAGGCGGCAGCGCATCACCGACGGTGTGCCCGTAAGGGGCGGCGTGCAGATATCCCTCGACTCGATTGCGTCCTATCTTGATAGCAGTACGGCCGAAGAATTTGATCGCGGGGGGGATGGAGACGAAACCGAGGAGAGCATCGAAAATCAGGCGCTATCCCTCTCACGCCCGGGCGATGCAGCGCAGCTAAAAAAAGAACTCGAGTACATCGACCATGTGATGGCCCTCGGCGACCAGGTTCGCGAGTTGCAGCAGGAAACGAAGTTCCTGAAGCTCCGAGAGCTCATTGAATCCGCCGAATTCCGAGACCAGCAACTTCTTATCTTCACCGAACACAGAGACACGCTTGAGTACCTCCGCCAGCGTTTCGAGGCACTCGGCTACACGGGGCAGTTGGCTTATATTCACGGTGGGATGGACGTTGAAGAGCGCGAGAAGCAGCGCATATTCTTCATGCCTTCTGCGATTAGGCGCGAGCAAGGCATCAAGAACCCCGATGCACCTTCAGCCAGATTCATGTTGGCCACTGACGCGGCCGGCGAGGGAATCAACCTCCAGTTTGCATGGATCATGGTGAACTTCGATATTCCCTGGAACCCTGCTCGCCTCGAACAACGCATGGGCCGACTTCATCGCTTCGGCCAGCGCCATGCTGAAGTGCGCATCTTCAATATGGTGGCAGAGGGAACCCGCGAAGGTGATGTTCTCGCGACCCTTCTCGCCAAGCTCGACGAAGCACGTAAAGACCTGTGCAGCGACAAGGTATTCGATATCATCGGTCAGCAATTGGAGGAGGTTTCGCTTCGCGATCTGATGCGCGATGCACTCTTCGAAACCGCACCCTACTCGGCGCAAAAGAAACTGGATTCGATCTTTGCAACGCAGAAGCTGCGTGCTGCAGTCGAAGAACAGCGCAAGACGGCCTCAACGTATGGAGACGTCGCAAAGCGCCTCGGGCAGTTGAACACCGAGATCGAAATTGAGCGGTTCAATCGACTCCTCCCCGCATACATCCAGAACTTTGTGGAGAAAGCTGCACCCCGACTTGGGATGCAGATTGAAGGCGACATCACAGAAGCCGCGCGCTTCGCTCCGACTGGGGAAGAAGGCGGCTGGCTCCGGAATCTGCGCACCCGCTACCCCAA
>Ga0224527_1001306_pt1 | contig 12768 bp, 12 predicted proteins | sample CBST0metaG_FD_179882 | JGI IMG/M metagenome (GOLD analysis project Ga0224527, IMG submission 179882) | Peat soil microbial communities from Stordalen Mire, Sweden - C.B.S.T0 | ecosystem: Environmental > Terrestrial > Soil > Wetlands > Peat | place: Sweden: Norrbotten County, Stordalen Mire... | reverse complement strand
TCGGGAACCAGCGACCCGATCGTCACAAACTCCATCTCTTCCTGCGAAACCTCTGCCTTTTTCAGCATGAACTCTGAATACAACAAAGCCCTCGAAAAATCGAGGACTTTGTCAGCATTCTGAGGGCCACGCTACCTCGCGTGGCCCTTTTGTTCTGTCAAAATGCTGAACGGATTCAGGCCTTAGCTGCGGTTTGATCTTCGCGCGTGATGCTGTAGCTGGATGCCATGCGACGTGCTAGTTGCTCAGCAACAGCCAGTGCACGTTCACCGGTAAAAGCGGAGCAGTGTATTTCGGCCCGTTCGCCAGAAAAATACATTCCGACGATTGATTCTGCTTTGCTGGCCGTGTCTGAAAGATCCAAAGCATGGCAGTTGCTCACTATCACGGTATTGGGAAGACAAATGCGGTCAAGCAAACAGAACATCTCGAGTTTGGACTCCGGCTCGTCGGGACCGGTCTCCATCACAATATGTGCCTGACGAGCAGCGTCTTCGATGCGTGCGGCACAGTCGATGCGCGAGAAAGCCTCTTCGGCCTGGGCGCGAGACAGAGTTCCGGAAACAACCGCATCGTCCAATGTCTGACGGATTTCCTGCCGCGCTGACTCCAAAGAGGTCGGGATCAGATCTTCGAGGACCACGTGAAATCCGGCTACGGCGGCCCGACGGGCCAATGCCCGTCCGACCTTGCCAGCACCTATCACAGCGATGGTCTCCGCATCCGGAAAAGTCATTGCTCCTTGTCCAATTTGTCGACCATTGTGGTGAAGTTCGGGTCCGAATTTCGCATGTAATCCGCTAGTTTCTTGCGCTCTTCAGCCGACATGAAACCGCTGCCAACAACAATGCGACGGAGTGTAGTGGCGATGTCGTCCACGTAATTCATCATTCGAATCAGTTCACCGCTTGAAGCCATGATGCCTCCTGAAAAGCTCTAAATGTGCTTCGGTGCGCGAAGTCACCGTAGAGCAGTATTGTCTGCGTTCGAGGCGGGTTCGTCAAAAGGGCGACTTGGGCGACCTGCCCACATTCGCTCAACTCACCGCATCTAACTGATTCGGATGCAAGATTCTAGAACTTCGAATGGATTAAGAATGCGCACGCAGACGGTTCCCTCCCCCGAAACGGTCAACGAAACTACGGAGTTTCTGCAGCGTTTGGCTGGGAGCCAACGAAAAGTACGGCCTGGCTCGGCGTACCGCATGCAATTTAACGGCAGCTTTCGTTTCGTGGATGGGATTCGTCTGATTCCCTACCTACAACGGCTGGGGATCACGACCCTGTACTCGTCACCGATCCTGGCGGCACAGGCCGGCAGCATGCATGGGTACGACATAACCGACCATAATCGGATTAATCCTGAAATCGGGACCGAAGAAGAGTTGCAACAGCTACTCGCCGAGCTGAAGCGCAGCGGCATGGGACTGCTTCTGGATGTAGTCCCCAACCACATGGGCGCGGGTTACGGAACCAATCTTTGGTGGCAGGATGTGCTGGAAAATGGCCGGGCCTCGGAATATGCTAATTTTTTCGATATTGACTGGAATCCGCTAAAGCCAGACCTGCGCAACAAAGTGCTGCTGCCCATTCTCGGCAATCAGTATGGCGAGGAGTTGGAAACTGGACGCATCGTGTTGGTCTATGGCGACAAGGGGTTTCGCGCACAATATTTCGACAAGATACTTCCCATCGATCCCCAAACTATTCCGCTGATATTCCGGTCCCTGGGGGATCTTCGGAAGGCTGGCGAGTCGTATCGCGAATTGCTTTCGCTACTTGCATCGTTAGCTGAGTTGCCGACGCACACGTCTTCCGAGCCGGAACGTACCTCACGCCGACAGCGTGAACTTCCCTTCCTGATGCGCCGCTTCTTCGAACTGGTGGAACGTTCAGCGGAGGTGCACGAGTTTGTCCAGACCGCCGTGGCGCGGTTGAACGGAACTCCGGGCGATGCGCATAGCTTCGACGCGCTGCATGAACTGCTAGAAGCGCAGGTATATCGCTTGGCACACTGGCGCGTCTCAGCAGAGGAAATCAATTACCGGCGTTTTTTTGATGTCAACGACCTGATTGGGCTGCGAATGGAGGATCCTCAGGTCTTTGCCGCGACCCAAAAGCTTATCCGCCGACTGTTGGCAGAAGACGCTGTGATTGGTCTACGAATTGACCATCCTGATGGGATGTTCAACCCTCCGCAGTACTTTACGCGTTTACAAATGCTGTTTGCGGCAGCGAAGCTTTTCGGGCCCACACCGGTGGGCGAACTCGCCGAAAACGGGATCGAGAAGAACGTGCAGACCGCATTCGCCCAGCACGCGATTCAGCCTGGGCAGGAACCGTTTTACGTTGTGGTCGAAAAGATTCTCGAAAAGGGCGAAGCGCTGCCAAGGGAATGGCCTGTAAGCGGTACGGTGGGGTATGAATTCACCAATGCCGTAAACGGAATCTTTATCGACGCGCGTAATCAAAAGAGTTTCACCAATTTGTATCACCGACTCATTGGAGAATCGCTGAACGTAAATCGCCTGATTTACCAGGCGAAGAAACTGGTGATGCTCACAGCCCTTTCCAGCGAGGTCAACGTGCTGAGTCACATGCTGGACGAGATCAGTTCCTCCAACCGACGGGCTCGCGATTTCACACGCAAAGTTCTCAGGGATGCCATTCGCGAAACCATCGCTTGCTTCCCGGTCTACCGGACTTACGTCGATGAACGCGGCAACATTAGCGACCGCGACCGCGACTTCATAGCCGAAGCCATTGCGCAGGCAAAACGGATCAACGATTCGATGGCACCGCAGGCATTCGACTTCCTTCAGGACATCCTGTTGCTGCGTGAAGACAATGGTGGCACGCCAATTCACGGCTATCGCAGACAGCTGTATTTCTCGCTGAAATTTCAACAGCTCACGGGTCCGGTGATGGCCAAGGGCCTGGAAGACACGGTCTGCTACGTGTACAACCGATTCATTTCCGTAAACGAAGTAGGCGGAAATCCTGGGAGCTTTGGCGTCAGCGTAAAGGAATTTCATCAGGGCAACCGGGAACGGGCAGAGCTGTGGCCAGACGCGTTACTCACGACGTCTACGCATGACACCAAACGCAGCGAGGACGTTCGCATGCGCCTCGATGTGTTGAGTGAGATTCCACGCCCGTGGGCAGCCACGGTCATGCGATGGCGCCGCATCAACCGGGCTAAGCGCAAGACTCTCGACGAGGCCCATATTGTTCCCGATAGCAATGAAGAATATTTCTTGTACCAGACCTTGATTGGCACATGGCCCATGCCTAAGAAGGCGTCCCTTGCCCCGAACGATTGGGCACTGAGCCGCGAGGTGCGGATCTCCTATATCGCACGCATTCAGGCATACATGCAGAAGGCTGTACACGAAGGCAAGATCAACCTGAGCTGGATCAATCCCAATGAAGAATACAGCGAGACTTTAAACCGATTTGTAGCGCGAATTCTATCACCCGGAACAGCGTCAAAGCCCAACAACTTCTTACGCCTGATGCACGAATTCATGCCCAAACTGGCTTGGTTTGGTGCCGTGAACTCGGTGGCCCAAACACTGCTGAAATTAACTTGCCCAGGTGTACCTGACATTTATCAAGGACAGGAGCTTTTTGATTTCTCATTAGTAGACCCCGACAATCGGCGTCCCGTAGATTACGCCCACGTTCAGAAATATCTGGAGGAGTTCGGCCAACAAGAAGCCAGTCCAGAGAAGTGTCGTGAATTATTGAATCACTGGACCGATGGGCGATTGAAGATGTGGACGACTCATCGCGCTCTTCAGGTTAGGAACGAGACCCGTGAGATTTTTCGCCACGGTGATTACGTAGAAGTCGCTATCGAGGGTGAACGCAAGACTCACGTGATTGCTTTCATTCGGCATCATGAGCAGAAGGCTGCAATCGTGGCGGTGCCCCGACTGAGCTTCACGCTCGTCAACGGTGAACCCCGACTCGCCACAGCAGAAGAATGGGGCAACACGCGTTTGCGAGTGCCCCAAGAGTTTGCCAGTAGCGAGTTTCGTAACTCACTCACTGGGGAACGAGTCACGGTTCAAGATAACGGGGATTTGCTATGCAGCGAAATCTTCGCCACCTTCCCTGTGGCTCTGCTGGTCGAATGAGAACTGCCGGTCGGTAACTTCCGCGAGCGTTGCCAGTTTCTCCGCCAGCTTCGATTGCAAAGCGCCGGGAGCGTAACGCCACGTCCAGTTGCCGTCGCCGAAGCTCGGGACATTCATGCGCGCCTCTGAACCAAGGCTTAGCACGTCCTGCAAAGGAACCACACAGAGATTGGCAGTAGAGCTTTGAGCAAGGCGAACCATGGCCCAATTCACGCCATCGCTGGCATCTCCAAGCAAAGCTCCTGCAAATTTACGCTCGTCTCCCGAGCAGTTCTTCCACCAGCCCAAGGTAGTGTCGTTGTCGTGCGTTCCCGTGTAGACAACCGAATTTTGCTGATATCGGTGAGGCAGATAAATGTGCGCGCCTGGGTCGCCGAATGCAAATTGCAAAATCCGCATACCGGGCATCTGCCAGTGATCGCGCAGAGCGGTGACGTCCGGCGTGATAACGCCAAGGTCCTCGGCTATGAAGGGCAGATCACCGAGCCGTTCTCGCAGAACCCGGAATAGGTCATCTCCAGGCCCGTCAACCCAACGGCCATTTACCGCCGTTGGCTCACTATTCGGTATCTCCCAGAACTGCTGGAACCCGCGGAAGTGATCGAGGCGAATGATGTCGCAGCTTTGCAGAGCCCAGCTCATTCTCTTCACCCACCAGTCGTAGCCTCGCTGCTTCAACTCTGTCCAGCGGTACAACGGATTTCCCCAGCGTTGCCCCGTCACGGAGAAAGCATCTGGCGGGACGCCAGCAACACACTCAGGCTCCAAAGTATTTGCGTCGAGCCGGAATATGTCAGGATGCGTCCAGACATCAGCCGAATCGTAGCTGACAAAGATCGCCACATCGCCAATGATCTTTACGCCTTTGGTGCGGCAGTAAGAATGCAGCGCGCGCCATTGTTCGAAGAAAGCGAACTGCAAGAACCGAGCTCGGTCGAGTTCGTCGTGAAGTTCTTCACGAATCGCCGCCATAGCCTGAGGATCTCGATGTGCTAATTCATGTGGCCAAGTGTTCCAGCTCCGCTGTTCGTAACGAAGTCGCAACGCGTCAAACAAGACGTAATCTTCAAGCCACCAGGAGTTTTCTGCAACAAATCGGTCGAAGCGCGCGCGGTGTTCGCCACTTGCGCTGCGAAGGAATGACGCAGCGGCCTCTTGGAGCAGGGGAATCTTCTGCTGCATTACGCGAGCGTAATCAATGCGGCCCTCGGGAGCGTTGAGCGAGTGAACGCGATCATGGGAGATCATACCGCGATCCGCAAGTCGCTCTAGGCTGATGAGCAGAATGTTGCCCGCAAATGCTGAAGTCGAAGAATATGGGGAGTTACCGATACCCACCGGATTTAAGGGAAGAACTTGCCACAATCCTTGATGGGCGGCCGCAAGGAAGTTTATGAATTCATAGGCCGAGGGGCCTAGGTCGCCGATTCCGCCGTGAGCCGGGAAAGATGTAGGGTGGAGCAGTATTCCAGTGCTTCTCTTATCAAGCATGTCTGGTGATCGCCTATCGAATTTGCAGTTACTTCAATAGGATGCACTGCAGAATACGCTTTAGCGAACAAAAAAACGGGAAGGGTTTCCCCTTCCCGAGTATGAAGTTTGGTTCCTCTACTCTTTGTTGGCGCCGAGAGCTTCGATCTTCTTCTTGTCTATGATGATGCGGCCTTCTTTTTCAAGGCGATCACGCAGGGAAGAGATGAAGACTTCCTCTGCCTCAGAGCGCTTCCGTTCAAGTAGAGATTCCTTGATCCGGTCCTTGATCGCATCGAACTCTGCATCCGTCGGTGCTTGCTTTTCGAGCACAGCAACAACCGCGCCCTTTTGCCCAAGATTGATGGCTTGGCTGATGTCGCCCGGCTTCATGTCAAACACCTGAGGAGCTGACGATGAAACCTGGCCGAGATCCGGTACCTGCCCATCGGGGCCAACCAGATCACTGGTTTTCACTGTTGCTCCAACCGCCTTGGCTGCTTCACGCAGATTGTGCGAAGCATGTGCCTTATCGGCCAACTCCTGCATCTTCTGCGCCAGCATGGACTGCGCCTTCTGCTGCTTCAACTGTACTGCGAGGCGATCCTTAACCTGCTCGAACGTTGGCGTTGCCGGTAGCTTTACATCTGTCACCTGGGCTACCGCAAAACCGCGCCCCAAGGGAACCGTAGCTGGTGCAGAGTTTGCTTTCATGCCAAATACGGCGTCTGCAAACTGAGGAGAAGACCCGATACCGGGTAACGAATCGGTACGCGTGAAGTAATTGCTCTCCTGCACTTGGAGTCCATTGCTGGCAGCAGCGCGTTCGAGGCCGTTGGACTTCGCCTGACCTTCCACGGTATGCGCGAGTTGCTCTGCAAGCTTCTGATTCTTCTGAGCAGAGACAATCGGCTCGATCTCGGGGCGAACTTCGTCCAGTGGGCGAGCGTGGGCTGAAATCTTGTCGTCTACGCGGATGATTTCAAAACCATAGCTGGTCGCAATCAGGTCCGAAGACTGACCTTTGGCCAGAGTGAAGGCGACTTTTTCAATCTCAGGAGCAGAGCCGGAACCCTGTACCAATTGCCCCACCGAACCACCTTCTTTGGCGGTCGCAACGTCGTCTGAGTACTTCTTCGCGAGGGCTGCGAAATCTCCACCCTTACGAATCTGGTTCAGGACATCCTGGGCCTTCGCCTTGGCGACATCAGACTGCTTCGCGTCCACCTTGCCATCTGGACCGGGCAGGGGGAGCTTGATCAGAATGTGACGAACTTTGACCGATTCGGGAACGCGGAATTCAGCAGCGTGCTGATTGTAGTAGCTCTGCAGATCGCCGCTCGAAGCTTGGGCAGCATTCGGAAGCCGTGCCGGATCGACTACAACGAATTTGATCTTGCGCTGCTCCGGAATCGTATTGGCAAATTGCTGCTGATTCTTCTCGTAGAAGGCGCGTAGTTCCGAATCGTCTACAGAGACCGACTTTTCCAGATCCGCGAGGCTCAATACTGCGTAATCAAACTTGACCTTAGTCTTGAACTTAATGAAAGCGTCATGCACTTCCGCATTCGAAACGAAGACTCCAGCGCCAATTACCGAGCGCAGTTTACGAAGAGTCAATTCGTTGCGCAGTTCCAGTTCAAACTGCTGAATGCTCAGATTGAACTGCGATGCCACGAGATCACGATACTGGTCGGCACCGATGAACGTTCCATTCGGATACAGCGCTTGTGAGAGCGCACCGTGCTGCATTTCATAACGCAGGTCCTCGTCTGTAGCTTCCAGACCAAGACGCTTTGCCTCCCGCAGATACACCTTCTGCATCACCAAGGCATCCACTGCCTGCGGCAGAATGTATGACTTGAACTGCTCAGGAATGTGCTGCCGCTGCATCATGTTATGCGCGACCTGATCCACTTCCTGGATGGTGACGTCCTGTCCATCTACCTTGGCGACAGAATTGGCGCCGACTCCTCGGCCTCCAACGTCATTGAGAACTCCGCCCGGTACGAGCGTGACAACCATCATGATGCAGACGATGGAGAGGAAGCCGACCAGAAGAGCTTTCTGAAATCGGCCAGGGGTTTGCAGGAATCGAATCATCTTCCAATGGGCTCCGAAGAAATAAAGGGCGAATACAGCATTATAAACCAGTGCGCAGGGATGCTATCCAATCGGGAACTTACGGGCGAAAACTTTGAGAATTACCAGTCAATGAGTAAAGTTCGCGCTTCGAGGCCGGAATTCCGCCTTCCGGCTCTGCAGACTTTCCCTGCCCCTCGGTGCGCGTGCTGTAATAGAGGCTACATCTCTATGTCTCAGAAGAAGCAAGGGTTTCGTCGCAAATGGATTGGCGCCACACGGCGCTTACGGGAGTTGGGGATGATAGCCCACGGATTGGTAGATACCAATCACGTGGTGATGGCCCACATCATACCGATGCGACGGTGCAATCTTGCCTGCGCCTACTGTAATGAGTTTGACGCGACCAGCAAGCCAGTTCCGCTGGAAACGATGTTTCAGCGTTTGGACCAACTCGCACGCCTCGGAACGTCGATCGTAACCATCAGCGGCGGCGAGCCAATTCTCCACCCCGAACTAGACGACATCATTCGCCGGATTCGCAGCAATGGCATGATCGCTGGCATGATTACCAATGGATACCTGTTGACCGCCGAACGCATCGAGCGACTCAATCGTGCGGGACTCGATCACATGCAGATATCCATCGACAATGTCATGCCGGACGACGTCTCGAAGAAAAGCCTGAAGGTTCTCGACAAGAAACTCCAGTTGCTCAGCGAACATGCGGAATTCCACGTAAATATCAACAGCGTCGTCGGAGGCGGAATTCACACTCCTCACGACGCACTGGTTGTAGGTCGGCGAGCCCGGCAGCTTGGATTCACCTCAACGGTCGGAATCATTCACGACGGCGACGGTCAACTTCGTCCACTGAACGGGGATGAGCGCGAAGTGTTTTTCAAGATGCATAACATGGAGCGAAAAAGCTATTCACGCTTCAACTGGTTCCAGACCAACATCGCGAATGGAAAACCGAACGATTGGAAATGCCGAGCCGGAGCTCGATACATTTACGTTTGCGAGGACGGGCTGGTTCACTACTGTTCTCAGCAACGCGGTTATCCAGGCGTTCCGCTTTTGCAATACACCAAGGCAGATGTTCGCCGCGAATTTCTCACTTCAAAAGGATGTTCGCCGAATTGCACTGTGAGTTGCGTTCATCAGGTGAGTTACATCGATTTCTGGCGCTCGCCTCAGACTCTTCAACCGCAGCCGCGATCTAGCGAGGTCGGCGATCTCATCCAGATCCAAAGCGATTAACTAAAGGATAGTAGCGCTTGGGTGGAACAGTCGCTTCAATTCACGACAGGAACAACAGCTTTCCACAGCGAATCACGTCGAAACGTTGCAGGATCCAGACACGTTTGTTACTATCAAAAAGGTCCTGAGCCAATCAGTACTAGTGTGCGTGGTTGATCGAGCGCTTCCAGCAGCGGTCAATATCGTAGTAAGTTCTAGGAAGGGCGCGTAGCTCAATTGGCAGAGCAACTGACTCTTAATCAGTAGGTTGTAGGTTCGATTCCTACCGCGCTCACCATCTCTTTAATTTTCAATAACTTCGTCAAGCAGCAGGGTTGTTTTTGGTAACAGTTGGTAACAACTTCGCCGCCACCTGTGCGAGCGGCTGCCGCAGATCGTCGGTTGTCGTCCGATCATAGGTATCCATCGCAAGATTCACCCTCGAATGCCCCAGAATGCTCGAAATCACTTTTGGGTGAACGCCGTTTCGGCGCATCGTCGTAGTCAGGGTGTGCCGAAAATCATGCCACCCGCCGAGACGAATGCCAAGTTCCTTTGCCACAGGCCGGACGTAGCGCTTCAGGGCATTGCCGGGATTGACTGGGGTTCCGGTTCGCGAACGAAAGACCCAGTCCCCCTTCCCCAACCGCTCGATCCGCGAGACCAGCATTGGATCCAACGGCAGCTTGCGCTCCGAGGTCTTCGACTTCACCGCGTCCACATCTCCGTCGCAGATGCGCCGTGTGATGTGAACTACATTGCTGGAAAAATCGCTCCTCTTGACAGCAATGGCCTCTCCGATCCGTGTACCCGACGCGGCCAAGAACAACACCAACGTTGCATACGGCTCCTTGAGCTTTTCCGCCAAGGCGTTAATCTCTTCGACCGTCAACACCGACCGTGCAACCGTCCTGCCCCCGGTACGCCTTGGTAACCTTATCCGCGTACAAGGATTCTTGCTTAGCCAACCGCAATCGAACGCCCAGCCCAACGTCAGGCCGAGGACAACCTTCATGCTCCGTAGAGAGCTTTGGCTGTACCTGCGAGCTTGATCCGCCAGGAACATCTGAACATCCTCACGGTTGATTGCGCCTATCTTTCTTGCCCCAAACGTGGGAAGAACATACGAGCGCAATGCATTCTGGTAATGGTTGCGGGTCGTCGTCTTCATAGTGACGCCCTCAGCCTTTTCCCATCTCTCTGTCAGTTCTTGAAAGCTCATGTTCGCACTTCCTGACGAGCTTCGAAGAAGATCTGACAGACGGTCCCGAGCGGCATTCTTCGTGGGGAGATCAACTAAACTGCCGAGGCGAATCTTGCGTTGCCGCCTCTCAATTTCACCATCCGGATTCCGGATGTCCTCACGGAATATGCCGTACCACACTTTTGCTTTCTTGCCTGATTGAAACACGTACCCCCGTTGATACCTGGAAAGCATACTGGTCCTTTCCGGTCTCAACGATTTCCCGTCTTGGATTTTCGCTTGGAGTTGACGGGAAAGCAATACACGGTCAAAGCGAATTAGCCGCCCCACGCGGAGAGTGGGTAGTTCTGACATATGTCGCCGCACCCAGGATTGCGAGACGCCAAGGAACTTGGCTGTAGCCGCCACGTCCAGAAGCTCTATGCTCGAACGGTCGTCGCGTTCGTCCTGTCGTCCATCTCTCGGAATAGACTCCGCTGTCGTCACTCAGATTACCCATGCGGCGGGCTCTGGAGACCTAACCTCCTGAAAGAACCTTCGCCGACAGTCGCGGGCCAGGATCACATCGCCGCTTCCGCATGGGACTAATCTAGGGAGAAATCTTGCTCCCATTTATCACTTCTAGAGCACACTTATGTCTGGTTGGAATAAATCGAGTGTGCTGAGCTATTCGGGCAGGAAAAAGGATGCCGAAAGTGAAGTCCTATCGCTTCGTGCCACTTTCTTTGGATTTCTTCTTCGGCGATGGACCTGGCGGTTTAGGCGTAAAGTCTTCAACCTCTGAGCGCTTCAAAAGCGTCTTGCCACCGATGGACAGCGTAGTAAAGCGGCCCTTCCTTACCAAACCCGAAATTGCCTGGCGGGTGACGCCGCGGAGGCTTGCAGCTTCCACCTGCGAAACCCAATGCGAGGGGTCGAACTTCTTTTTCGAAGGATCTTTGTGATCGGTTGACATTGTCAATCGATCTCCTGTATGCTATCTATCATTGGCCTTTAGTATACGAGGCCTAGCGTTTCCCGTGAAGCGGAACGCGCTGGTGCGCTAACACCGCGCGCGTCCCTGACCAACGTCGCCTACAAGGAGGCAGCGATGGCTACCACTGAAGTTATCTTCTCTCCACCTCTGGTGCAATCGAAACCAGCGCATCATCCCTATCCACAGTCTGCCACCGCGGCAGGCGCTCTCTCCAGCTTCCGCATCGGGAGGGCGCACGATGACGAGTAAGAAACCTCCGAAACTCCAAGAAACAAAGCCAGCGCGCGAAGGTGTGATTCGCTGCACCAGCGAGGTCCGTGGCAAGCAGGTGCGATCTATCTATGTGAGTGGCGCCGATGAGTTCAACGTCGTCAACATCGACTTCAGCGATGGCACGGCTCTGACGGTTCAGATCATTCCCGTTGCAAAACTGAAAGTCGAACTTAACGACTGGACCAGTGGCGACGGTAGGCTGCTCAAGAAATGGCCAGTCATCATCACCTGCTGAGGAGGCGAACCTTATGGCCAACAAGACACCTGAGAGGTACACGGGTCCCAAGCGTTACTTCGAGTACAAAACCGCCGAGGGGAGGACGGTTCAGTATTTGCGCTACTGGCACTCGCCCTCCGGCGGACAGGCCGTGGTGGTCCAGTTCACCGACGGTACAAGAATACGCATTGGCGTCGAGCCCGTGCTTCGTGTCGAGACCGAGATTGGCGTACTCCGTGACGGGAATCTGCAGGATGTCGAGAAGCACCCTCCGATTCTGGGAGCACCAGTGCCATGAAACGGGGAGCGCCAGAACCAGGAGCACTGGAGAGTGGAAGCGGGGAGGATGCAATGTCGAAAGACGGAAAGAAGGAAAAGGCTAAGTTTCGGCCTGGAACCCACGGTGGCTGCGAAGCCTTGCTGTACGAGTTTCGTGAGGGGTCGCCATCGGACTCTATTGACGGTGTGCGAGCGTCAGCGATACATTCACGCGTAACCCTGATTGCCGCTGAGAGCTTCGAGGAAGCCGTTGCCTATCTGCTCATCGACTCGCCGGGCTTCAAAGTTCAAACCGCGACTTGCCTTGGCGTGATGGTCATGGTTTCCGGCTCGCCTGCAGACTAAAGATGCGCATCGCGCCCGCCGAAACTGTGTTCGAGGCCGCCCGAAGCGCCAAAGTGTGTCCACAACGCCACAGAGTGTGGCTCTGGATTTATAACGAAATCGAATATATCGGCTCGAAAAGTTATAAATCGAGTCTTCGCTTCTGCCCTATGTTGCTTGTGTGCAGGCAGAGATCGAGTTGCGGTGGATGCGGTTTGTGGTGGCGGTTGCCGAGGAGCGCAACTTCACTCGGGCCGCAATGCGCTGCCATATCTCCCAGCCCGCACTTTCACGCAGGGTGAGCGAGGTTGAGTCCGTCCTTGGAGCCAGACTCTTCGAACGGCGCACAAGAAGCGTAAGCATCACGAAGGCCGGGCATCTTTTCATTCGGGAAGCACGCCGCACGCTGGAACAGGGACAACGCACAGTCTCCCTCGTCAGGCTGTTACGAAACGCTGGCTTTGAATAAAGTTAAAGAACGGTGTTCCGGTGTCGGAGCACCGTTCTTTCTTATGGAGAGCCGGTTTCTGTTTATGCAGGACTTGGTTTTGAGCGCAGGA
>Ga0224527_1001305_pt1 | contig 12772 bp, 10 predicted proteins | sample CBST0metaG_FD_179882 | JGI IMG/M metagenome (GOLD analysis project Ga0224527, IMG submission 179882) | Peat soil microbial communities from Stordalen Mire, Sweden - C.B.S.T0 | ecosystem: Environmental > Terrestrial > Soil > Wetlands > Peat | place: Sweden: Norrbotten County, Stordalen Mire... | reverse complement strand
ATTGTCGCCCCCCAAGTAGCACCTCACCAAGAGGCTGAGTGAGTACGGTATTGCAATCCTCCGCGCCGACTTTCGGCCTGAGTCCTCCGCCCTCCAAAAGCAATGTGCGGATTCCGAAATCCTCAGTAGCAGACTCACTGCTTTGGTCAGATCGACAGAATTTGAACCCGCGACGACGTAGGAGATGTTCTTTTCGTGAAGTGTGGCAAGATAGTCGGTCGGGACCTGCTCACTGACGATACAGATGAGGTGGTCGCCATCGATCTCATCGCTCGACCAGCGAAGCTTGCCGACGGTATCAACCGAGATAGCATACGAGTCTGTGCGTCGAGCAATATGAACCCCTTCAGTTCCGGCAGGCGTATTCGTCTTTGAGACGAACGGTTCGTCCTCTGCAAAATGCTGCTGCATCGTCGTGCGGCCACAAATCCAGGCATTGCCACCAAGCTTTGAATGAAGCGTTTCGTATTCTCCCGAACGCATAATGCTTCGCAGGGCGTCGCCATCGATCTTGCCGTCGATCGACGATGCCATATGGCAAATGATATGGGGTCGCTTAATGCTCATTACATTACCCTCGCGCGCTGCTGTTCCCGCCAGCGCCTGGGGGGAACTCCTTCCCAAGTCCGGAATGCGCGGACAAAGGAGTTGGCGTCGTTGTACCCAAGCAGGTACGCCGTTTCATTCAGTTCCAGGATCGAGTTGTTGAGATAATGCCGCGCAAGCTGGTGGCGAGCTTCCTCCAGCGCCTTCTGAAAACTGGAGCCCCCATTCTGTAAGCGCCGCTGTACGGTGCGAGAGCTCATGTGCAACACGTCAGCGATGTCGTCAATCGTTGGGCGTCGGCCAGTGAGTTTTTCCTGGATGGCGAGGCGAACCCGCTCGACGAAGCTCTCGTCTCCGCTCTCTTGTTTCAACTCTTCCTCAAACTGCGGCGCCAGCAAACCTAACAGTTCGGCATTGCGAGTGACGAACGACCGCTCAGCGTCGGAAGTACGAAACACAATCACATTCCGTGGAGTGCCACATACGACAGGGCAACCGAAGTGGCGCTCGATCGCTTTCACATGCGTGCGCTGCTGCATAAACTCCACGCGCACGGGAGACAGGCGCACCCCCGTGCCGACACGAGCAGTCGACAGCACCCAGGCAAAGCAGCATTCGTCGAGTACCGGAGGCTCGGTTTCGTCGGCTAGCAACCAGCGGAACTGAACACTCCACTCAGCACCATCCTTCCACTGCACGATTTCTTCGGGGCAGGTGAGCTGCTTGTAGCGAGCCATCTGGTCGATCGCCGCCCCGAAGTTCTCCGACGAAAGAGATGCAATACCAATGGGATGAAATCGTTCCGCCCTTGTTTCGGTACCGAGTCGGAGCCCGATCGTCGGGTCGCGAGCCACTTCGCCGATAGCTCCCCACAGAGCAAAGAGTTCTTCTGTGCTCAGGAGTACGCGCGACTGTTTGCCGTAACTCTGTGGGAACCCCGCCCTGCGCAGGACTAAAGAGGCGCTCACTCCCAGCTCATCCAACCTCGTGAACATGCTGCCCGACACGCGAAAGTGTTTGTTCATCGCATTACTCAGACTTGAGAGATGCCAGGTCGATCGAGAAGCGATACTTCACATCTGACTTGAGCAATCTCTCGTAAGCTTCGTTGACCTTTTGAATCGGGATGACTTCGACGTCCGCGGTAATGTTGTGCTGCCCACAGAAGTCGAGCATTTCCTGGGTTTCGGCGATGCCGCCAATCGGCGAACCAGAGAGGCTACGGCGTCCCATGATCAGCCCAAACGCAGAAACCGACAAGGGTTTTTCTGGCGCGCCAACCAGTGTGATGTTGCCATCGCGCCCCAGCAGATGAATATAGGCGCCGATGTCATGATTCGCAGCAACTGCGTCGAGAATGAAATCGAAGCTGCCGGCGTGCCTTGCCATTTCATCCGCATTGCGCGAGATGACAACCTCGTCGGCTCCGAGTCGTACCGCATCGTCCTTCTTGCTCGGTGAAGTCGTGAAGGCGACTACGTGCGCGCCTAGCGCGTGCGCAAACTTCACGCCCATGTGACCCAGGCCGCCGAGTCCGACTACGCCGACCTTCTTGCCCTTTGTCACTCCCCAGTGACGCATCGGCGAATACGTGGTGATTCCGGCACAAAGCAACGGAGCCGCTCCAGCGAGGCTCAAGTTCAAGGGAACACGCAAAACGAATCGCTGATCGACCACGATGCTCTCCGAGTAGCCGCCGTAGGTGACCCCTCCAAGATGCTTGTCAGGTGCGTTGTAGGTGAAAGTCGCGTTCGGACAGAACTGCTCCAAGCTCTCTTTGCAATGCCTGCATGTGCCGTCCGAATCGACCAGACAGCCGACGCCTACGAGGTCGCCAGACATGAAATTCGAGACCGACGAGCCGACCTTGGTGACACGGCCTACGATCTCATGGCCGGGCACGCACGGATAGACCGTCGGCATGACCTCTTTCCATTCGTTGCGGACCGTGTGCAGATCGGAGTGGCAGATTCCGCAGAAGAGAATCTCAATCTGGACGTCATTGTCAGTAGGATCGCGCCGGGCGATGCTCATCGAAGTCAGCGGCGAGGTGGCAGAAGCAGCGGAATAAGCTTTCGCGTTGGACATTTGCCTACTTTAGATGTTCAGGGCAAGTTCCAGTATTCAAAATGCGCCATAGTGTATGCAGAACACGCCAATGCTTGCCACGCACAGGAGACCATGGAGGTGAACAACGCTTCTACCGTTATTTCGCGGACGGGGAGCGGGTGCGGCGCGGTCGTTCAAAGGCGTCCGCAGAGAAATCGGCCTCCGCATCGCTTTCCTGGTTCGTTCATCTAACGGCATATGGGTGGCAAGAGGTTTAACGTCTCGGTACTGGATCTGGTTGGCATGCGGGCAGGGGAAGCTGCGGGCGGCGCGATGGCCCGGTCGGTCGATCTCGCTCAGCGCGCCGAGGAAATGGGCTACAAGCGCTTCTGGCTGGCGGAGCATCACGCCATTCCCGGTCTGGCGTGCTCGGCGACGCCGGTGTTGATCGGACACATCGCCGCAGCCACTAAAGTGATTCGAGTCGGAAGCGGCGGCGTCATGCTGCCAAATCACGCTCCGCTGGTGGTGGCAGAACAGTTCGGCACTCTGGAGGCGCTCTACCCGGGGCGCATCGATCTGGGATTGGGACGGGCTCCGGGTGGGGATCTGCAGACGATGCGGGCGCTCCGGCGGGATTTGCAGCAGAGCGGGGACGATTTTCCCGAGCTACTGCAGGAACTACGCGGCTATCTCGGTCCGGACAAGCCTGGACAAACAGTGAAAGCGATCCCCGGACAGGGAAGCAACGTCCCGATCACCCTGCTCGGGTCCAGCGGCTTCAGTGCACAATTGGCGGCGAGGTTGGGTTTGCCGTTTGCATTCGCTGCCCATTTTGCTCCGGAATATCTGCATGCAGCCGCGCACATGTACCGCGAGCAGTTCCGTCCGAGCGAGGTTCTGCCGAAGCCTTATTTCACGGTGGCAGTGCAGGTCATCGCAGCCGAGAGCGATGCGACTGCACGACGGTTATTCACCACCTCGCAACAGCGTTTCCTGCGACTGATCCGCAACCAATCGGTGGAGTTGCTGCCGCCAGTCGATGCAATGGAACCACTCTGGCAGGGTTGGGAGCGAGCCGCCGTGGAGTCGAAGTTGAGCGCCGCGATCATAGGATCGAACAGCACCGTGAAAGCTGGGCTGGAAAAACTGGTGACTGACACCGGGGCCGACGAGGTGATCGTTGTAACCGATACTTATGAGCACGCCGACCGGGTGCGATCCTATCAACGGGTCGCAGGTATTGTCGCGACAATCAGCGAAGCTGTGACTGTGGGTTCTTGAGAGTCTCACCCGCAAATTGACTTGCTCCGCAAAAGAAGAGAAGCGCAGCTATCTTCACGGAAGGCGAGTGAACCCTTGCGATTGCGAAGCGGCTTCCCCAAATTTTCGGTGAGAATATCTATTTTCTCGAAATGAGGCGACTTTCAGCCCGTAATCGTTAAGTGCTCACCTTGGCGCTAAATGACCCCAAAACTCGACATTCGTGTGCTCGTGGATGATACTGGGTCCTCTTGTCGTTGATGAGGATGCGTTCCGGCGGTTGGCTCCGGGGTTTTCGGAGGTCTCAGCCGGAATGAGCAGGAGGCCCCAATGAAGCTGAAATGCCTATTTCTGCTGCTGGCCTGCACTGTTGCCGCAGCCCACGCAGAATCTATTCTGACGCTCGACCAGGGCCACGCGTACCAGATGACTTACACGGGTACGCACTGGGTCTCGCGAATTCTGGTGACACCCGAAAACGCATTTACCCGGAAGGCCGTTCGCGTCACCGTCAAAGGTATTGCGAATGGGACGCGCTCTACTCCCGAACTCAATGCCCTTTTTGCCCCTCCTCAGATAAACGTGCAGGTCGGGCGCTTCACCGCCATCGACATGGCAACCGTGGACGGAGCCGATGTGCCGCACGGCATCTACACGGTCGCACTCGAACTCACCAGTGGGAAAGCACGGCAAACGGAGCAGGTGATGCTCACCGTTCCGGCGGCGACGGTCTCCCCCGCGAAACTTGTCGTCACGCATGTCATCCCGGTCTGGGGAATCGGCGGGCAAGAGGTTCATCCAAAGCTGGTGGTACAGGAGAATGGGGGACAATCCCCAGCCCTGATCCGGATCGCGGACTTCCCGCAGTTTTCCAATGCCAGCGGTGAAACCGGCGGCAGTATCGTGACCAGGACAGGTTCGTTTCAGGTGCCGAAAGGAGAACTGGCGACCTTGGAGTACGATCTGCAAGGCGATTTTCCCCTGGGAACCACCACCGCCACTCTCACATTGAAGTCCGATCAGTTCGATGCTCCCGCGAGCGTTGCCATGGAAGTGCGCACTCGCCGGACTCCGCTGCTGCTGATTGCATTCATTGCCATAGGCCTGGTTCTGGGATTCTTGTTGCGGACGGTTCTCAAGCAGCAGATTCAGTTCGACGAAGCGCAGCAACAGGCGAGTCGAGAGATCAAGAAGTTGCGCAGTGAATGGGATGCGGCAGCCGATGAGGAGTTTCAGGCGGAGGTCAACGGCGCGATTCAGATACTGCAGCGCAACCTAACGAGCACTTCCCGCGCCAACGCCGACGAGCTTCCAGAGGCAGTGAAAGCCGCCGAAACAGCGCTGACTAACGCCACTGCCCATCTGCAAAAGCGGATGGAAGAGACGAACACCCAGCTAACGCAGGTGGCGGCCGCGGTGAGTCCTAGCTGGGATATCCCCTCCCCCGGCAGTGCCGCTCTGGAGACAGCGCGAGCGCAACTGGTGACCGCCCGGGAAGTCCTCAAGCGTGGCAATGTTGCCGCAGCCAGCCGCAGCCTTGACCCACTGGTCCGCGACCTGGTGACTGCCTTGGCGGAGACCTCCCGCTATTACCGCCAAGCCTACAACGCCTTCCTGCTCGACCTGGGAGAGGTGGGAAGCCTCTTGGTTGCCGGGCAAAAGAGCGGCTTCGACGATGCCGTCAAACAGCTCACCAAGGCCGGAGACGACGTTCCCGTGATGACTCCGCAGGATGATATAGCCAAGTGCCACGCGGCACTCGCCGCCATCAGTCAGGCCAATTCCGCCGCCGCATCGTTGTTGGGAGTGCTGAGCAATTCCGTCGTCCATACTTTTGCCGTAATGGACGAGTACCTGGCTGGCACGGCCCTGCCCAAGCCTCGGGAATGGGCCCATGCCAATGAGGCGACGCGCACCTTCGCCGCCGCCCTGCCCGATACGTTGGACGATTTACAAGATGGTCCGGAGAGAATGCGGAAGAGCGCGGTGGCTCTGCGGCGCGAATGGCGCAACGCCCTCTTGGACCAGGCAAATCCGCAGACAGCGTCGGCTCTGTTTGATCAGGGGAAGTACGAAGAAGTAGCGCAACTATTGGCACTCACACTGGTAGCACCTCGTACGCAGCGCCGCCGTGGAGCGGGAATCGAAGAGGTCGAAGGCGCATCGGACGAGAACTCGGAAGTAGATGATTCGGTGATTGGCTCCTCCGGCCTCGGGTGGGTATTCGCCCCTGTGTCTCAACCGGGAGTAACCATAGATGGCGGATTCCTCTACGCCAGAAAGACTTTCGATCCGGTCTCCGCCATTGAGATACACAGCTTCCGCACGTTACTTTTCGCGAAGTCGGTACAGTGGGGAATCTCCGCTATCGGACTGACGATTATTGGTTATCTTTTGTTCGCCGAAAAGTTCGTCGGTATGCCGCCGGAGATGCTCACTGCATTCCTCTGGGGATTCACCACCGATATTGGCGTGGACTCGCTGGTGAGCGCCGCCAAACCGAAAGCTGCGTCTTAAAGGATTCCAATCTGGCAGCCTGCCAGCTATTCATCACGCCTCCGTGAGGACGCGGTGCGCCAGCGGGTCGCCATAGAAGCAATAGGCCGCCCAGGTATCTTCCGCATTTCCTTCATAGGCATTCTTGCGGATGGCGCGCAGAATCTCAGCGAACGGGACGGCAGGCGAATCGATCACTGCCCTGTAAAAGGCTTCCGCCACCTGGTGTGCGATGCCGTCATCCACCGACCAGAGCGGAGCAATGACTCCGCTGGAACCTATCTCCACAAAAGAGTTGCCAAAGCCGCCTATCCCAACCAATGCCGGAACCAGCCTGCCGACCTCGCATGCGTTCAGAAAGACGAGGGTGCGCGCCGTTGGAAACGAGCTGGTGAAACCGGGCAGCGCCGCGATCTGCCAGCAATTCAATTCCTCTTTCGCTTGTTCGAGTGAGATCGACTGCGGGAAGCCTGACTTGCCGTGACACACAAAGTGAAGCAGCGTGGTCCCACCCGCGGCCAGCACTTTGTCGATGTTCTTCACCAGTGCTGGAGTAATGATCGCCGAGGGTGAGAAGAGTTTCTGCAACATGCTCGCTTCCAGCGCCGCGTTCGTCAATTGCTTCTTCGGCGGGTAATTGGGAGCCACAATGTAGGTCCGCGAGATCGCAATCTTCTGCGGCGGAGAAACGTAATTCGAGGTCACCCAGCGCCCCACAGCGAATTCGGCTCCGAGAGCGCCGCGTGTCTCCAGCACCCCGCCCATCTTAGGCCGCAGCGGAACCATAATCTCCCAGGGAATGAATGGCTCCTCGGAGACGATCAATATGCTGCGCAGCGGCTTGCCTGAATCCAGAATCCGCCAGAACAACTTTTGGAATTCCTTGGGCGTTGCCTTGAACATCTCCTGGCCCGCGCCCTTCAAAGCGGAGATGCGTGCGTCGGCCGATGCCTCGGCGTTCAGAGTGCTGGTGAAGGTTGCCATCGCGCCGCTGACGAGGTCTTCTGTCTTCCGGCGCAATGTCCACGGCCCCTCCCAGTGCTCGGAAAATGCGGGAGCATCCGCAATCATGTGGAAGTTGCAGCCATCCATCTGCGGGAGTTCCAGAACGCTGATGGTCAGATCGACGGCGTTTGCTTCGTACAGCACTCGCAAGGTCGGCGGAATATCCGCGACGCGAGGAGTTACGTTGGCGGCAAATGTTGTAGCCGTTTCCGTGGTCGAACTTCTGCGGGTTGAAACCACAATCTCCAACCCGGCGATGGCTGGTTTGCGCGATATCCGGCCGCTCGGCCTACCCCGGTACTGGAAGAGCGCGGTAATGACGGGCTGCGTCTTCACCAGGTCTTTGGCCGCCCGCACGGCAAGCGTGAACACCGCCCGCGAGGACTCCGCCGCACGCCGCTGAATTACCAGCTGCTGCATGCCCGAGACCTGACTCTCCACTTTCTTGCGCCGCCGTCCGTCGGAGCCTGCGTCGATTTCGAAATGTTCCGAGACCAGCAGTTTCACATCCACCTTGAAGCTCTGAACATGCAAAGGTGCGCTCAGTACGATGTCACTACTTTCTTCTCCGGCCTTCGGCTGCTGCTGGTCGGCGAAGATCGAGACATCGAAACGGGTGCCCGGCACGAGCGGCTCGTCGCAACTGAATTCCATGTGCGGAGTGCGCTGTACTGTCGCATCGCGCTGGGCTGTCTCTTGTGCCGTCGCGGCGGCGCGGGACGAGCGGCGCGGCTTCTCTACGGACTGCGTCTTGGTTGCGCTCTTCTCCGAAACTCCCTCCCGATCCACTCGAAGCCTGTGCGCTTTGGAAAGTCCCAGATTCAATCTGCGCGATTGAATTCCGAGTATCCGGTTCGGAACCACGGTCTCGACCCCATGATGCGAGGGCTGCTGTATCGCTAAGAACCCTTGATCTTTCTGCTTGAACGTAATATCGAGAGGCTCTGACGATACCGGGGGCGATGGATTTCTGAGGGGCTCTCCAGTCCGCGGATTGCGCCCACTCACAATCCTCCTTGGGGCACTCTGCTTCCGCGCTGCCTTCCTTCCTACCGCCGCCCGTTTTACTGCTGGCTTCTTCACCGGCTTCCGTTCAACGGCCTTTGCTGCGGTCTGTTTGACCGAAACTTTCTTGACTGCTGTCTTCTTGACCGCCGCTTTCTTGACTGCCACCTTCTTGGCGGAAGGACTCTTCCGACGCGCCATACTCGGCTCCGGAATTCCTTTTCCGGCAGTTCCTTCCCCGGCGCTCGACGGCAACGCGCCACCCCCACTGCCGCGAGCCCGCCGCCCGCGCACGAACCGCACGTCCGCCTTCAACTTCATCGCCCGGATGCGGAACAAGCCACCGAAACTCAGCAACATTCTCACCAACGCATCGGCGTTGCGAAGATCGAGGAGCCGCAAGCTCTCCGAGGCGGCCGCGAACATCTGCTTCGCAAGGGACGCTCTCGCGGCGGTGACAGCCGGTGAGACCTTGCCAGGCTTTAGCAACGGAATCAGCACGCGCGCCGCCGCGATCAGGTTTCCCGCGCCCTGGTATCGCTTCGCCTGTTCTAGTTTCTGCGCCAGCGGCGCGCCTGCAAATTTTCTAGAACCTCTAAGCTCGATGTTCTTCATAGTGTTCTATGCCGGAGAATTTATCTCGTGCGACTCATCTCTACTTGATCATTTCGATTCCGTATGTCCAGGTCTTGGCCCGTGCATAATTGTTGGCCTGATTCACCGAATCCGCGTACTTGATCCGGATCTGAATCTTTGCTGGATCGCTGGAGGTGAAGTAAGGGAACGTCGAGGATGCAAAGCTCAGCATCTGCAGCGGCATCAGTATGGAGACGTCGCCATACCCTTCGGCGCGTTGACTTCTGGACTTGGTCAAATCCTGCGGAAGATACCAGAGTCCAAGATTCATCTGCAGCCCGAGGCAATAAGGACTTGCCGCACTCCCTGTGGAGGCCGCTTCGTCCTTACTCCAGAAGAAAAGTTTCCTCGTCCCCGGCAGCGTAATGGAAGACCAGGCAAGCGAGGGATTGATCGCCGAGTCGTTGCCCGCAAGCCTTGGAGTCTTCGCCGTAACCAGTTGCTCGACGCGATGAGTGTAGGTTGCGGAGAGCGCGAGATCCGGGGCAAGCGGCGCATGCGCGATCCACTTATCAAAGGCTCCGCCCGGCCATGCCCACTTCGGCATCATGGAAATTCCCAGCGATGTCGTCGCCGACAGATTGCTCGCCGTCTGATTTCCCTGCACACTTTGCTCCAACCGTAGCGGCGTGTACCATCGCGGCAGCAAACCGCGCTGCATGCCCAGCGTAGCTGAGACCGCACTCTTGGCATCCTTGCCGTCGGTGGAGATCAAGTCGCTCGACTTGGCGTACACGTTCAGTTCGCGATTGGTGAATAGATTCGACTCAGCCAGGGCGATACTCAGTTGCCCCACGTCGCGCTTCTTTCCCGTGCTCAGCGCCTCTCCGGGAGCCGATTGCGGCGTCAGAAGAAGACTCAAGGCCCGGCCGTTCTTTAGTGTCAGCTTGCCATCCGACTTCCAAAGAACGTTCGGCGGCGTGCCCGCATCCAGAACCGAGATTTGTACATTCTCGTTCGAACTCACCGGTGATTTGAGAACCAGTTCCACGCTTCCCGGATCTCCCGAGCCATCGCATCTGATGAACAGGTGTCCAGAGGCATCTTTCTTAGGCGCAGCTTCTACCACCGCAAGCGCCAGTTGCCGCGTCGGCTTCGAGGACTTATCGACGACTTCGACCCGATAAGATGCGGGCGACAAACAGTTCCAACCGGTTTGGCTCGCCTTGGCCACCGCGTCAAACAGTCCGGATGGCACATCCGCCAGTTGCAGTGAGACGGCGCTGACTGGTTCCAGCGAGGGATAGCGGAAATAGCTTTCCTCTGTGGCCGGACTCACCGTCTGTCCCATCAGAAATAGAGCAGGCATGAGCGTCGCACATCCGAGGATCGAAAGCCGGGCAAAGGCGAGAAATATCTTCATCCAAGACCTGCAATCTGCGTGATCACGTCGCTCATTTTGCTTGTCGCGGCGTCCACAGTCTTCGCCACCTTCTGCTGCAGTGAAACGGTAAAGCACACCGCCGGTATCGCCGCAACCAGACACCCCAGCGCAGTCGTCCACGGTTCGCCTTTACTTCCGCCCGGAAACGCATCCACCACCCGCGCCTTCCAGAAGTCCGCACTGGCACCTGCCGGGTACGGCGCTACCGCAAGCGACTGCAGATACACGCCAACATAGGTAGGCAGCGGACTGAAGTGATCGAGAAGCGCCTCGAAGGTCGCATACGTTGTGAGATCTGCGCTGGAGACTGGATCGCCGGGCGTGTCGGCAACCGCGACCATGAACTGCCCCTGTTCCGTGGCGGATGGCAAAACGCGGGCGATCTTGGCGTTGGCGAAGGTCAGCAAATCCATCTTCGCAGCATCTTTGTTGAACGAGCAGGCTTGCTGAAACTGGCGCAGGTAAGTGAACCAAGAGGCGAGGTTTTGACGCGGGGATCGAGGGGCCACAGAACACCTCCGAACGAAGAATATCGATTCAGGTCTGAGCAACGAGAGGGGGAACTCGGTCGAGAAATTACTACTCATCCCTAACCGGAAGTCAAGAGAAAACAGGAACTGCGGAGAGTGTCAATGTGGATTTTGCCTATCTGAAGAATGGCGGGAAGTTCGAGGTCGCGCAACAGATGGTCAACATGAATCAACAAGGACCATCGGGCTCTACGAACGCCACGGGCGCGAAGCGTGTCATGCCACTTTGCGACTTGATCAGCCATGTCGTCGACGACCTTTTCCGCTTCATCTTTGGTCAGCGGAAAGCGGGCCCGCTGCGAAAGAATGTTCTTGCGGTTAATCGCACGGGATTTAGGGAGTTGAGCGCGCGATCCTAGTAGAATCGAGGCTGTGCAACGTGAGGATCAACAATGGCAAACAGATACGGTGAAGCAGCGCTCATGGCAGCCCGGCAGGGAACTTCCGTCAAAGTCAGTCCAATCGCTCGATGGGAGAGCGCTATGGAGAAGCTCTATCCCACGAGCCCAGCAGCACGAAAGAAAAGCTCTCCCCGTGGCGCCTTTCTAGGTCTCTGCGAAGAGGGGCTGGTTCAAGGTATTCCGGCTGGTACCTATAAGGCGTCGCGAGATGACAAGGCTTATGCAGTCCGCGCAGTGACATTTTTGACGGAAGGAACTGAGCAGCGGTCTACGAGCGCATTGTGGCGGGCCGTGACCAATGGAGCCGAGAAAACGCACAACAGCCAAATGGATGTCGTCCTGGCGCTCTGGAATAACGACCTGATACTAGGAAAATACTGAGCCGAGCAACGGGGTGCATGCCTGCTATACGTTAGCGTTCAGAACTAGCCATTCTTTTGAGAAGAGTGCAAGTGAGAGGTGTCATCGATGCATGCCGATGTGAATCTCTGGCCGTTGATAGGCGTAGCGATCATCGTTGTTGGATTCCTCTTTCGCGCCAACCCGGTCCTTGTTGTCGTCGTTGCTGCCGTGATTACCGGTTTGACGGCATCAATGCCCGTGAACCGAATCCTGACCGTGCTCGGAAATGGCTTCATCACGACTCGCAACATTCCGCTGATCCTGCTTCTACCGCTGGCCGTTATTGGCCTGCTGGAGCGGTACGGTCTTAAGGAACTGGCGCAAAGTTCCATTGCTCGTATCAGATCGGCCACCGCTGGCCGGGTGCTAATCGTTTATCTTCTGATCCGTGAAATCTCCGCTTCCTTTGGGTTGACCAGTCTGGGCGGCCATCCGCAGATGGTGCGACCGCTGATCGCGCCCATGGTGGAAGGCGCGACGGAAAATCGCTACGGCGTCATCCCGGACAGAGTGCTATACGGGCTACGTGCAATGTCGGCCGCTACCGACAATGTCGGACTTTTTTTTGGTGAGGACATCTTCGTCGCATTCGGGGCCATTGTGCTGATGCAGACCATTCTGCATGGCGAAGGGATCGAGGTGAACCCAGTTCACATGGCCCTGTGGGGAATTCCAACCGCAACCTGTGCTTTTGTGATCCATGCCTTCCGTCTAAGTCGAATGGATGCCCGGATCGAGCGCGAGTTCAGACAGCGCGCCCCCAAGGCCCCTGCTTCCGCAGGTGTGACAGAGGAGATCCGATGATCTTCAAACTCAACCACTTTTATATTCTGCTGGGATTGGTGCTTGCGATTGTTGCCGGTATGTCATTTCGCGACAGGGCGAATCACCGCCGTTTCACGACGGGCTCATTCTGGGCTCTCTATGCCGTGGTCTATCTGGTTGGAGAGCGTCTGCCGCCGGTACTGGCTGGCGTCATCGTCATTGTGATGGTTCTCATCGCCGGACTGGGTGGCCTCAAGGTCGGGCATTACGGAACCTTCACAGAGCAGGAG
>Ga0224527_1001303_pt1 | contig 12776 bp, 10 predicted proteins | sample CBST0metaG_FD_179882 | JGI IMG/M metagenome (GOLD analysis project Ga0224527, IMG submission 179882) | Peat soil microbial communities from Stordalen Mire, Sweden - C.B.S.T0 | ecosystem: Environmental > Terrestrial > Soil > Wetlands > Peat | place: Sweden: Norrbotten County, Stordalen Mire... | reverse complement strand
GCGGAGGACCTCTCCGAGGTTTCGATCTCTTTTGCAGAAGTGGCTGGGTCAGAGCCTAACCAAATTCGGCTGCCCAAGCTGCTGGTGCATCTGGGGCTGGCCTCGTCTGGCGCGGAAGCCAATCGCAAGATTGCCGAAAAGGCTGTGAAGCTGGATGGTGATTCGGCGAACGGCGCGGTGGTTACGGTTGCGGCGCTGCCTGCGCGCATCGTCGTCCGGCTGGGGAAACGAGCCAAGGTCGCGGTAATCTCGTAGCGTTTTCGGTCGAGGTTCGTGCTATCCCCACCCTTTCATCGAAAAGACTGGCGAAAGGATGGGCCACCCAGTAATTGCGCAAATGGCGTTTATTAGTTGGCCAAATGGCGTATAGTAGGGATAGAGGACAGATATGGCGACCCATTCCGTACTCAATGCGCTGGGCGGTGAATTGATTCTTGGCAGACCGATGGGCAAAGGCGGGGCCATGGCCGAGCTGGTCCGCGAAGGGCTCCCGGTCAAGGCGCTTTTCCTGCTGGCCCAACGGATGGACCTGCGGCAGGCGGAAATCTCCGAGAAAATTGGCATTCCTCAGCGCACGCTGACACGGCGGATTACACAGAACTCGCGGCTGACGGCGGCCGAGTCTGACCGGACCGTGCGGCTGGCTCAGGTCTACTCAACTGCGGCGGAAACGCTGGGCAGTGGGGACAAGGCGGCGGCGTGGCTCAAGACGCCGAATCGCGCTCTGCGCGGGGGGCGTCCGCTGGACCAGTTGGATACCGACCCGGGCGTCCGCGAGGTTGAGGACGTGCTGGGACGCATCGCCTACGGCGTTTATAGCTGAGGAACCTCTGATTCTGTCCTATTCCACATCGATTATTTCCTCAGGGGCTAAAGCCCCCATTCTTTTTGGTGCGTTTTCGGCACGACTAAAGTCGTGCCCTTTCAAAACATTGATCAATTTAGAAAGTCACTTATGCTGATCTGGCGCATTTGCAAGGCGCGCTACGCCGACGAGGCGTTTTCCGGGCTGGGGGCGCGGCGGTTCGGCGGGCGATGGAATACGCCGGGGGTTCCGATGGTCTATGCGTCGTCTTCGCTGGCGCTGGCGGCCATCGAGCTATTCGTTCACCTGGAACCGAATCTGCAACCGGACGATCTGGTCTCGATTGCGGCCACTCTGCCTGAGGGAGAACCGGCACTGCGGATGGGGCCGGATCAGTTGCCGGAGGGCTGGTGGACGGACGATTTCGAGCCGCTGCGAGCCGTCGGAGACAAGTGGATTCGCGAAAAAAGCTCGCTGGCTGTCGAGGTTCCCTCAGCGGCGCTGCGCGTGGAATGGAATGTGCTGGTGAATCCGCTGCATCCGGCGATTGCGCAGATCAAAGTCGAAGAGCCGCAAGCATTTCATTTTGATGCAAGGATGTTTCGGTGAGTGCGGGCTTCCCACCATAACCAACATCCCAACTCTGACATACCAATTCAAACGTTGATATAGATTTGAACGGACCTATTTTTAAATAATATATTTGCAATACACGCACAATACATGTATACATTAAGAGAGGTTGTAATCATGCCGAACAAGACGATTTACATCAAAGACTCTGACTTGCCCATCTGGAACAACGCACAAGAAAAACTTGGCGATAGCATTTCCTCGGCTTTCGTTGATTACCTCAAAAAGCGCTTAGAACGGCAAAAAGTGCCCGACATAGTTCAGGCCATGGATGCTCTACTTGCTGAAATCAACGCCGCCCACAATTTAAATATTGAGCGTCATCCATCTTGGTCGCCCATTATCCTCGCAACGGACTCGCTCAATATCGGCTATAAGTTGCACCAAAAACTGGCTAACCCAGACCGGATAATGAGCTTGGTAGTTCACCCCTTGGACTTTGACAATGATGGACACCTGAATTCAGCGGCCAGAAATCTGATCATCGCGGAGATCAAAATTTTTTGGGATGGTGTGAACACAGAACGGCACGTGTTCAGATACACACCCCTTGCTGCTCCGGCTTTTACTGCAGCGTAAAATATGCTGAACAAAGAAGGCCATACAAATCCTCACATGAAGGGCTGATTAGAACGATGGCACTCCCTCTTGAGATCCTTGCAAGAAGCTACGCCTCTATGTCTGATGAGGATCTTCAACGGCTGGCGCTTGATATAAAGTCGCTCACTCCTGAAGCAAGGACAGCCCTGCGGTTAGATATGGAACGGCGGCAACTTCCAACGGAAGCCCTTGACTGGGCAGCCCAGCCCGAACCACTGAAAGAGGAATCTCTTGGAGCATTTCGCTTATTTCTTCGAAATTTCGGGATCTTCTTTGCCTGTGACGTGCTGTATATCGTAGTGATCGGGAGCATTCTTTCCAACGTACACAGCATTGATGCCGGAAAATTAGGCGGAGCCATGACAAAGGCTTTTTTGAATCTCTCGCTCCTCGCCGCAATTATTACTTCAAAATTTTTCGTCCCCAAGAAGTTAAAAACCGTTTGGATTATCGGGGCATTTGCCCCGCCTTGCGCCTTCATGCTCTTTTTGCTTTTTAAATGATCTCGCCGGCAAATGAGTAGCCCTGCGGCACGAGGCAAAGCCGTGGCAAGACGAGAAACTTACATCAGTGTGCAAAGAAGAACCAAATAGCCTTCCCGACGTAGCGCACTATAAACCAGAGGATCCAACCGATGAGAAATGTCGATAGAAAACGATTGGGACCGAACAAGTTCAAGATATAAATAATCAACTTCACGGGCCTAGATCTACCGTAGGAGGAAATATCAGGCCACACAGCGCGTGCGTGCTGGTATCTCTCTTGTGCATCGGCGCGCGCAGCTCGTTCGTTAACACTCGATGTGTATCGTACATATTTCTTGTGTATACCTTCTCCGCTTTTCTTCATTCCGTGCACCTGACGATCATGGTCGTACACGACAGTCTACAAGCAGCGCTACATGCTTTTACTCGCCCGTTGCAAACTTCCGCGCGGAGGCTAGGAGCTTGGCGACGGACTCCTTCGAGCAGGATTCCGTGTAGATGCGAAGCAGGGGCTCGGTGCCACTGGCGCGGAGCAGAATCCAGGTTTCGGCGGCGTTGGGCTTGGTTTTCGCTTCGGGGTTGTCGAGGTAGAACTTGACGCCGTCGAGCGTCTCCTGGCGAAGAATCGGCATACCGGCAAGAACCGGGTCGCCCGGCTTCAAGGCGAGGGCGCGGGCGATCGCGCTACGCTTGATGTCCTCGGGAATGTGCAGGTCAATGCGTCCGTACTGGTGCTCGCCGTACTCGGCTTGCAGGTCGGCCACAAGCTCGCCCAAGGGCTTGCCTTCCTGGGCCATGACGTTGGCCAGAAGCAGCGCGTTCAGCAGGCCGTCGCGCTCCGGCAGGTGGCGCTGGAAGCCGATGCCGCCGGACTCCTCGCCGCCCATCAAAACTTCGCGCGTCAGCATGTAGTCGCAAACATATTTGAAGCCGATGCCGTGCTCGATCAGCTCGCGGCCATGCTTGGCGCAGATGCGGTCCAGCATTTTGGTGGTGTTGAAGGCGCGGGTGACGACGCCGGGCCAGCCCTTGCGCTTGAGCACCCAACTGAGCAGGATGCAGAAGATCTTGTGCGGATCGACAAAGACGCCGTGCTCGTCGGTGGCGCCGATGCGGTCGGCGTCGCCATCGGTACAGAGGCCGGAGGTGCAGCCGTTGGCGACCACAGCTTGGCCGAGGGCGCGGATGTTGGGCTCGATGGGCTCGGGATTGATGCCGGGAAAAAGCGGATCGGGATTGGAGCGAATCTGCACGCTGTCGACGCCGATGCGCTTGAAGATGTCGCAGACGATGGTGCCACCGCAGCCGTACATGGAGTCGACGCAGAACTTCATGCCGGACTTCGCGATCAGGTTGAGATCGGCAAAGCCCTCGATGGCCTTGAGGTAGGTGGGCAGGAAATCGACTTCCGTGATGGAGGCTGGTTCGGCGACGCGGGGCACAGGCTGGCCCAGGTGAGACGTGATCGCCGTCATGATGGAGGGCGAGCCGGAGCCGCCGTAGGAGGCCTTGTACTTGACGCCGTTCCACTGTGCAGGATTGTGCGAAGAGGTGATCATGATGCCGCCGGCCGCGCCGCGCTCACGCACGCCGAAGCTGAGCGCGGGGGTGGGCGTGACAGCGTTGGACAGCAGGACCGGGATGCCGGTGGAGGCGGCTACTTCCGCGCAGGTGCGCGCAAAGGCCTTGGAGCCGAAACGGGTGTCGTAACCGATGCAGATGCCCTTGGCGGGGTCTTCACTGGCATGAACATAGGCCGCGATGGCCTCGGCGGCGATGCGGACATTGGCGAAGGTGAAGTCGTCGGCGATGACGGCGCGCCAGCCGTCGGTACCAAATTTGATTTGAGGTTGAGGCATAGTTTGAATTCTCGTTCTTCCAGATGATGAGTGTAAATAATGAGGGCGGGTTCTGGCTGGCAGCGGGAAAATTGCCGCGATTTTACGAATGAAAATGCAGGTCCTTCGACTCGCTGCGCTCGCTCAGGATGACAGGTATATTTTTTGTACTGCGGTCAGGATGGACGGGGCGGGGCAAGGGGCGTGCTATCCCACCCTAGGCGCAAAAACAAAGACGCGCCGAGGGTGGGGCACCCGGCTTTGGTACTGCAACAAGCGGTCAGAGACCGGTCCGGAGACGCGCTGAACCACCCTTTTACGCCGCGGGTTTCGGCTTCCAGCCTCCTCCTGGGCTTACGCGCTTTGTACGCCGGGCCTGAGGCCTTCTCGCGCGACCGTCCAGCTTATATCATTCCGCGAAAAACGGTCGTTACGGGGCTGTGCCTTCAGGAGTATTGGCCTAAACTGAAGTGCGATGCCGCATTCCGCGACCAGTCCGCACGATGATTCCGTCCATGCACAGGGCCGCGAGGTTTCGTTTCCCAATGTGCATGGACCACTCGACATTGTGGGAGATGTGCACGGCTGCCTGGATGAACTGCTGGAGCTGATGGGAACGCTCGGATACCGGATAAGACAGCAGGCACAGGAGTTTACGGTGACTCCGCCAGAGGGCAGGACGCTGGCCTTTGTGGGCGATCTGGTGGATCGCGGCCCCTCCATTCCGGATGTACTGCGGCTGGTGATGAGCATGGCGCGGGCGGGACAGGCATTTATTATTCCCGGCAATCGCGATGTGGAACTTGTGCGGGCGCTGAAGGGGCACGTGGTGCAGATAACGTACGGGATGGCGCAATCGCTGGGACAACTGGCGGAGGAGCCGGGGGAGTTTTGCAACCAGGCTCGGCGGTTTCTGGATGAGCTGCCGAGTTACGGCGTCTTCGATGAGGGCAGGCTGGTGATTGCTCATGCGGGACTACGGGAGCCGCTACAGGGCAAAACATCGGCGGAAGCGCGCGAGTTTGCCCTGCATGGCCAGACGACCGGCAAGAGAGATAAGCTTGGCAGGTTGATCCGTTATAACTGGGCCGCGGAGTATCACGGCAAGGCGCTGGTGGTGTTTGGACATACGCCGGTCGTCAAACCGCTATGGGTGAACAACACGGTGGACATCGATACCGGGTGCGTATACGGAGGCCACTTGACGGCGCTTCGCTATCCGGAGCGGGAAACAGTCTCCGTACCGGCAAAGGCGATCTACACAAAGACGCGGCGGCCGTTTCCGGCAAACAAGAAACTGGCGCAAACAGCGGGCGGAATCGAAGGCCGGTGACGGGACTCTGGTTTCGCTCTATGATTTATGCGTGAACCTGCCCAAGACGAACTCCTGGGCAAGGCTGCTGGCCACGCGTTCAGCAGTCGAGATAAGAAACTGGTTGAAGACCAGCCCCACGCCACGATTCGTCTCCGGATAGTACGCATTGGAGATGGACGACGAGATTAGATCGCCACCTATGCTCGAGTAGTTTATCTGACTCCGTCCGTTGTCGCCTTTGCAGATAAACGCGTTGGCAAGTGCGTGGCTAGTGCGGGATTTGATCGTGCCCATGCCCTGATAGTAGTAACGCGGATCCTGGTGCAGAAGCGATGGCAGAATGGCGCCGCCGAAGAGGATGTCAGTGAAACCATCCGCATATTGAGTGCCCATGCGCTGGCCGAAGCCCTTCGCGCCCTGAACGTAGTTGGGGATGTTTACCGCCTGATTGATGCCAGCCATGAATCCATCCCCGAGGAAGACAATGGGATCGCGCTCGAGCCTGAGGGCGAGCTTAAACTTCAGCTTTGTCGTCAGCGGCGCGGGGTTGTGATCATAGACGACGTAGAAATTGGGAACAATGCCCAGAACGCGCTGCCGCTCCTCGAGATTGACCTGCTCAGTGGCGATCTCCGTGTTGGAGGAATAGACAGTGACCGAGGTGACTTCCCCTGCGACCTGGAGATTGATGTCCTTCAAAAAATAGACTTGGCCTGGTTTGAGAACGATGGCGGGTGAGGTCCAGTCTATAAAACCTTTGGCGCTGATGGTAACGCGATATGGAATACCCAGTTTGAGATCACCGCTTTCAAAGAATCCGCTGTCGTTCGCCACGACCGTGCGGCGATCCTCAATGACAGAATCTTTAAAAACTACAGTGGCCCCGGGAACAGATCCGCCATTCATATCGGTCACTGTACCGCCGATATTTCCTGTCTGCGGCTCGGGCGGTTGAGAGTTGGAACTGCTCGGAGAGGTGGGATTCTGGGCCTGTGACTTGGGAGTTTGTCCGGCCAGAGCCTGCTGTTCCAATGACGCGGCCTCAGCAATAGCCAACTGCGGCGTGGGAGCGTCGGGAGGGGTATCCGCGACGGTAACAATCGGGCGTGAACCCGATTCCTGCGAAAAGAGATGACAGGGCAACGCCAAAAGGGCTATGTTGAAAAAAAACGATGTAGCGATAAATCGAGAAACCAAACGCATCCATTCACCAGTTGTGGAATCAAAACCCTCCAGAGCAATCCACCTGGAAGGCAAACCTAGCCAGAGCTGCTGTGGACATATATCTTTCCAGATGGAGCCTTATCTCAAGGATTCGCTCCAGGAGCTACATCTGGTAGTGCATATGGGATCCCCTTTTCTTAGACGTAATCTCTGTTTAATTTGACGCAAATTTCCTCATTGTGGACGATATATTTCCCTGTACTGAACCCGTCATGCCCCACTTTTCGCCGTTTCTTCGACCGGAAGATTGCATTCGTTATGGAGGGGGTATTCGTAGACTATAGCAAAACCGGAGTCGATATATCCCGAAGCAGCAATTCTAAATGGACCTCCACATTGGCCATCCCATGAGCAGCACATCGGTCTGCTCCCGTAGGGAGCCATCGAAAATAGCCCAGGGCAAGCGGAGCGCAGCCCTGGGTAAGGGGCAAACAGAGGGCATCCGCCCCGGAGGGGCGGATCGAACGCTCGCGCCACGGATTGCTGAATCCAATGACGGTGCTGGGCTTTCACACCGCCCCTCCGGGGCGGGAATCCCTTGGTCGAACGTTTCCCCAGGGTTTCACCCTGGGCTATTTTCGTCTCTTCCCTCCGGGAAGAACTGCGCTGAATGCCTCGTTCTTCCCCCACTTAGAACTGCTGATCCCGAAACCGCTGCATTCAAGTCGAAGCGGCCATTAGAGTGGTTCGGGCATCAAGGGCGGGTAAAAGACCTTCGGGCCGCACACCATCCCAGACGGTGAGATCATCGCCGGATTTCTCGATCCCGAGGGCTACCTGATCGGGCTGATTCAGCCGTCGGCGGAGATGTGAGGCACCACCTCACACCTCACGCGGCGAAGTCGATGAAGCCGCGCTGGGGGTCGGTGGAGACGAGCTTCACGGTCACGCGGTCGCCCACGTCCAGGCCCTTGCCGCCTTCAACGAGTTTTCCGTCCACGTGCGGATCGAGGGTGCGGACGAAGGTGCCGTAGTTGTTGACGCCGGTGACGATGGCGCGGAAGGTCTGGCCGATGCGCGAATGCAGCACCACGGCGGCGATGCGCTTTTGCATTTCGCGCTCCACCTTGCGCGCGCCGTTTTCCATCAGCGTGCAACGTGCGGCGATGTCATTGAGCTGATCATCGGAGTAGGGCTGAGGCTGACCGGAAAGCAGCGCCTTCAGCAGCCGTTGTGTCACCACGTCGGGGAAGCGGCGGTTGGGAGCCGTGGAGTGCGTGTAGTCCTGGACGGCAAGAGCGAAGTGCCCCGGCGAAATCACGTCGCGCTTCACCAGCACGTACTCACCGGGCCCCAAAAGCTTGACGACGGAGAGCGAGAGATCGGGAAAGTGGTCGGGATCCTTCTGCCTCTGGGCGAGCAGAAAGTCGTTGAGAGCCTTCGAATCTGGTTCGGCGGGCAGGGTCGCGCCCAGGCCGGCAGCCACCGCGACAATGCGTTCCCAGCGCTTGGGAGTGCGCACGATGCGGCGGATGGAGGCGATGCCCGCCTGCTCGAAGGTGCGGGCAACAACGCCGTTGGCCGCCACCATGAACTCTTCAATGAGCGAGGTGGCGCGATTCTTCTGGAGACGGACAATTTCGATGGCTTCCCCGGCCAGCATCACGGGGCGGGTTTCAATGGTTTCCAGATCGAGCGCGCCGTGCTGGAAACGGCCGCCGACCATGCACTGCGCCGCCGTATCCTGCAACTTGAGCTGCGCGGCCAGAGCGGCGTTGGCGGCCACCTTGGCCGGGGCGGAGCCTTTGTCCGCCAGCCAGGCGCCCACAGCGTTGTAGGCCAGTTGCGCGCGATTGCGAACCAGCGCCCGATAGGCCTTTCCGTCGGAGACGGTTCCCGCAGCGTCCACGGCATATTCCACAACCACCGCTGCGCGGTCTTCATTCTCATTCAGCGAAGTGACGCCCTCGGAAAGCTCAATGGGTAGCATGGGGAAGACCTTGACGCCCGTGTAGACCGAGGTGGTTTCGCTCTCGGCATGGCTGTCGATGATGGTTCCCCGATGGACGCGGGCGTCCACGTCGGCCACCCCGACCAGCACGCGAATGCGGCCATCGGTCAACTGCTCGGCCCACTCAATCTGGTCCAGATCTTTGGAGGTGTCGTTATCGATGGAGGACCAGAGCAGCTTGCGGAGGTCCTGCGCGCCGGGCACGGAGGGCGGCTCGGCCTGAGCCTTGATTGCGGCCAGTTCAACATCGGTTCCGACGGCGAAATCGGGCTGAAATCCGTGCTCGATCATGGCGGCGTGGGCGGCTTCGACAAGATTGAAGTGAAAGGAATGGTTGGTAGGCATAAAAGGAATGAGCTCCTTGAGTACGAGAGCAGCCTATCACCTCCTGACACGTGAGTCTGGTACAAAAATGCAGAAGGCGATCGGAAATCCGGCCGCCTTTTTGCTTGATGAGCGTTCCATCCGCGCTTACGACGGAGGGTGGGCTTAGAGCGAAACCAGAGTAACTATATCCTGTGAGTATTGTGCAAGGTCGCCGCTGCCTCCACCCCACGAACAAGGACCCGTTCGCGGGGACCCTAAACCTGGGGGGTCGCGTCGACTTGAACGCTGCGGCTTCGGGATACATCAACTCTGGTTTCGCTTTAGTTGGCCAGCACGTTGACGGTGAGGTAGGTGCTCTTGCTCACCACGGCGTTGTCCACGTAGGCGGAGGCTGTGATTTTGAGCGTAGCCACACCCAGCGGCGTGCCGGTGGAAACTATTGCTGTGTTATTGGTGCAGCCAATGCCCGTGCCGGCCAAGCCGGTCAGCAGCAGAAGCAGGATCAACATACGCCCGGTCGAACGCCGGATGAAGGTGCGCGCACGCTTGCCGAACGGCAGCAGGAAGAATAACAGCGCGGCCAGCGCCGTTCCACCCGCCGTGCGCAGCCATTGCGGCTCGGGGTGGCGATTGGCGGACGTGGTAACGCTACCTGTAGTGAATGTCGCCACGACAAAGGTGACTGTAGCGGTGGGCGTCACCTGCTGCGGAGTGGGAGTGCAGGTCATGTAGTCCTGTGAAGGAACCGCGCAGATCACCTGAATTTCACTGGCGTACCCGCCATAGCCGGTGATGACAAAGGAAGCTGAACCGGAGCTGCCCTTCACGATGTCGAGGTTGGTCGCAGAATTGGTGGACGCCGCCGTGATGGTGAAGTCCTGAATAATGACCGAAACTGCCGCCGAGGTGGACGTCGCATAATAGGTGTCGCCGAGATAAACGGCAGTGATGGAGTCCGTGCCAGCAGCTAAGGCGGTCGACTCCGAGACAACGATTGAAGCGACGGAGGTATCGCTGACCCCAACTTCGGCGAGGGTAGCCGAACCGATGAGGGTGGTTCCAGACAGAAATTCAACCGTGCCGGTGGGGTATGCCTCCGAGGTGGATTGCGCAGCAGGAACGACCGTGGCCTTCAGAATAAGCGAGCCACCAGGCGAAACAGTGGATTCGCTCAGGGTGAGTGTTGTCGTCGTGGAAATCAGGGCGGAGACGGTGATGGTGATGGTGCCGCTGGTGACCGTCGCGTAAGTCGTACTGCCGTTATAGGTGGCATCGATAAGGTGAGAACCGGTGGCCAGCGTACCAGCCGTCAGGTTAAGCGTAGCCACGCCGCTGGACAGGGTGATCGTACCCAGGGTCGTACTCTCCGTTTCGTCGGTAAAAGTGACCGTACCGGTGGGCGTGGTGGTCACGCTCGTATCGTCCGAGGCCACTGTTACCTTGAGCGTCAGCGCATCGCTTAATGTAATGGTCTGCGTCGCGGTGATCCAGGTAACCGAAGCGGCGGTGGTGCCAGTCGCCATCGGAGTGGCCCAATGATTCACCAAAGACTGAGCATTGACCGTGCCCAAGCCGGTTGCCGTGTCGTAGCCGGAGACAGCGGTGAAACCGATCTTCTCCGAGGAGCCGCAGCCGGAGGTGCCAGCCACGCACGACAGTTGTGCGCTGCCCTGTTGCACGTCGTTGAAGACGCCGCTCGTCTTGCTGAGGGAATAGAGGCTGGGCGCAAGATTGCCCTGCGTGCCGTTCTTTTCTGCCACCAGGGCCGAGATGCCGGCAAAAATGGCGGCGGCGGCGGAACTGCCTCCACTGCGCACAAGCGTGCAGCCGGTGGAAGTCGAAGAAGTGGAAGTGCTCAGGCAGAAGGCCAGGCCGTGGTTCGCGCCGGAGTCTAGCGCCGTAGGCAGGGATAGATCGGGCAGGAGACGATAGCTGGAGCTGGAGGCAGAACTGGCGGTGCTCGCCTGACTGCTGGAGCTGACTGGCGAAACGTTGCTGGCTGAAGAGGACTGCCAACTTGGAACGGCGTAAAGCGTGCTGCTGCCGCCGCCGCCTGCATACGCCGGATCGGTTGTGCTGACAGGAGACCACGCCGCCAGCGCCACCGTGCCCGCCACCGGACCGGCCGTGCCATAGCCCGCCACGCCCACAGCCGTGTTCCAGGGCGTCGAAGCCAGCGCATTGACGCCGTAGCCGCTGCTGACCGGAGTATCGCTGCCCGCCAGTTGGCAGGCGGAAGCGCCGCTGTCTCCCACGGCGGCAACCATCGCAATGCCTTCCGCGGCGGCTTGCTGATAGAGCGTGGAGTAAAAGGCCTGATGCGCCGTGCTCATCCCGGCCTCGCAAGCCGAGTAGCCGACCGCAACGGTCGAGGCCAACGCCTGATCGACAATGGCGGCCAGAGACAGGTCAACGCCATCCGTGGCGCTGGTGGAAGCAGCCGGGACCAGCACGATCTGCGCACGCGGAGCCGCCGCTCCGGCCCATGAAGCGGCCAGAGTGGCCTGAGCCTGATCGTCCGCCAGTCCCGGATCGGAGCCGTTCAGAACCACCTTGAGCGGAAGAGCGGGCAGCGCAAAAGCCGCGCGGAAAGCGGCAACGTCCGCACTGGCTACATTGCTTCGCGACGCAATGGCGATAGTCTGCCCCGTCCCATTGACTCCAGCCTTGTGCAACGCATCCAGTTGAAGAAGCTGCGCGGCAAGCTGCGGAGTAAGCGCTTCGGCTGCTTCCATCGAGGTCTGTGCCGCAAGATCGGCAACCGCAGTGGAAACAGACAGCGGCGTGGTCAGAGCAGCCGTTGAAAAACTTCCGTCCAGTGAAACCAGTCCAGAGATCAGCGGCTTCAGCGCTGCGGGAACCGAGATGCTGGCGGCCAGCACAGGGCGCGTGCCGCTGACCGTGGTGACGGAGTGGATTTGCGTTTGAAAGGCCTGCTCGACCTGGGCGACGGTTCCGGAAAACTCAATCCATCCGCGACCGGCGGGCAAGGGCGTTACGGTGAGTCCCTGGCTCTGCAACCATGCAGAAATTGCGGCGACATCCGTGGCTGAGTTGCTGTAAGCGCTGGCAAAGGCCGAGGGCGTCAACCACTGATGATAGGAGGAAGAGGTCGAATCCGTGAGGTTGGCAAGCTCCACAGTCAGCGCCTGCTGCTGCGCCGCCGAAGGAGCCAGCAGCAGCACCATGCGCTCCAGCCGTTGACCGGCGGGCGCGGAACCCAGGTCCGTTTCAGATTTGCTGGCAGGCGGCGTGCTGTTGGCAATGGCCACCGACTCCGTGCTGTGCCAGTCGCCGGCCAAGCGGGAAACCTGCGCCACCGCGGACAGGCTTTGCGTTGTAGCGGAAGAAGCCTGCGCCTGCGCAACGGCAGCTCCGAGGCTGGCCAGGATAAAAAGTGCAAACGGCAGACCGAAGCTTCGTCTCTGTGCCATGTTCCTCTTTGTGTACACGAACTGGGAAAGTCCTGCGCCCGGTTTCCGGATAGAGCAGAAGTGGAAAATGCTGTTTACCTTATCTTCCTGCACGGAACCGTATTAGAGCCTCTGCCCCTTTCGGAGAGAGGTTATGCACGTCTGTTGTGCTTCGCACTGATTGT
>Ga0224527_1001300_pt1 | contig 12798 bp, 10 predicted proteins | sample CBST0metaG_FD_179882 | JGI IMG/M metagenome (GOLD analysis project Ga0224527, IMG submission 179882) | Peat soil microbial communities from Stordalen Mire, Sweden - C.B.S.T0 | ecosystem: Environmental > Terrestrial > Soil > Wetlands > Peat | place: Sweden: Norrbotten County, Stordalen Mire... | reverse complement strand
CTACTTTCTTCTCTGGAGCAATGCGCCCGATCATGACGAACGCCTCTTCCTTCTTCTCCCATGCGACATCAGGGAACTCAGTCCAAACGGAGGGGTACACAACAGCCGCGCAGTCCACGCCACAAATCTGCTTTAGAAGGTTTGCGGTCCATCTGGAATTCGCAATCACCACATCGTCCCGCAGCACATCCCGGCCGGAAGGCCTTGCATAGGCGTTGGCGATTCCCAAGTAGGCTTTGCGCAGTATCGAATCCCGGTAAATAAAGCCTGGCGAGGGAGGATCGACTTGCTCCCGGATTTCCCGATGCCAACTGAAATCGGCAATGAAGTGAATTGCTGGCAAACCCCAGTCCGTGGGATTGTCCGCGCTGATCCGTACATCGTACTCCCCCGCGATTTGGCGGGCAAAGCGCTGATAGCAGGCGCCTCGTAGAGCAGCGGCACTCTGCTTACGCGCAAGCCATGGAACCGGGGCAATGCGGACCTTCACCTCGTCTTCTCCGACTCGCGTCCCATAGTAGGCGTTCAACGCCGCCAGATTCCACCCTCCGGTCGTCACGACTGTCACTTCATAGTCTCGCTTAAGCGCCTCGATCAACCACATCACGCAAGCCTCTGATCCGCCGCGCCCCATGCATGGGTGGCCAATGACGATCTTCGGATGGCGTCCCAATGGAAAGTGACAATCGGGTTCGTGGAATGGGTTGGCCATGGTCAAGTTTGCTGCTGGGTGATACACAATAAAAGGCATCCGTGTAAAAACGATAAATGATCTGCAGGTTAAGTTATTTTGCAAATTTTACTGAGATTCAAGACCGCAATCGGCCCGAAGCAATTGAATATCCGATTCCGTATAGGTGGCTATCATTGCCTGCCTATTTCCCTCTCCATTTCCCCTATCAACATTTTCATGGCAAAGAGCGGTCTGTTGTGTCCCAGGAATACTTTGGAATGAGAAATAGGACCATTGCGGAAGAATCTGACGGACTTTATATCCAGATCGGATAGCCTGAGCGTGAAGCCAATGATCGTCTCCTTTGGGACAACAATTTTCAAAGGCCGTACCTGCGCGTTTTAACACCATCAGGAAGGGCGGGGGATAAACCGCTCCGGCAGCCCCCATCGCAACGTTACAGAAACTTGCTATAGTGGAATTGCAGCGCTCCCACCCTACATATTTTTCGATTCCATTCTCGTTCAACGGAACCACGTATGCCCAATAGCAGTTCACGATCTCTGGATATTCTCGATTTGCTTCAATCAGTTTTTTCAGCCAATAAGATGCGTACAGCATATCATCATCGGCCGTGACGAGAGGAACATCAAAGGAACTCTGCGACTCCACATAGGGATAGTATTTTGTGTGCGGTCCATAGTTCTTGCAAAGCTTGACTTCCAACCCGCGTTTCTGAAGCCTACGAAGCGTCAAAGGAAGATTGTCAAATAACACCGCGTCATCAACCCACAAAATCAAACGTGATGGTCGAACAGCCCCATTCGCAATCGATTCGATCGCGATGTAAACCGTTTTGCTTCGTTTGCCATAGGTCGTCAACGAGACAACAGGTCCCCCAGGGTTTGTGACCTGTGACCATCCATACCGGTTGATCAGCGAAAGCCGTACCAGCTGGGTGAGCGTGATAGCCTCTCTGATAATTCGACGGGGAAGGTGCATAAGTCGCTGAAAGTTGCGAGTGAAATCCATGGAATCTCCAGTTGGATGCAATTCAGTAAATAAACTGCTCCACGGCCGTAAAAGCATGGACGCGAAGGTGCGTTATGTGGTCTTCCTTGACGTTATCCGCCAGATCGGGGAACCCTGAAGAATGGTCGCATCCTCTTACGAAGAACTCATAGGCTGCCTTTGACCGGTTCAGTAGCTCGTACCACCAGCCAGGCCTCAATCCTTATGCGCGCACTCGTCACGTAATTATGCGGTTCGAATCCGCCACGTCCCATGCACGGGTGGCCGATGACAAATTATGGATGGCTTCCTAATTGGATTTTACAATCTGAATCGCAGAATGTGTTTGACATGATTAAACCTGTTGTTATTTGTGACACGAAAAGCGTTTATGTTACGAATAGCAGTTGATATGCAAACTAAAGGTTTTGGCAAACTTTACTGAGGTGCAACACTGCAATGGGCTCGGAGCAATTGGATTTCCGATTCCGTATAAGTGATCGCGATCCGACTGTCGGTTCCACGTCCGTTAAGTGCTGTTCGTTGTGAATCTGGTATCGATTGAAAGGAGAAATAGGGCGGTAAAGGAAGTATCTGTCGTACTGGGTACCCGGCGCGGAGAGCGATAGCATGAAACCAGAGATCGTTTTGACTGGGGCAACAACCTTCAAAGGCGGCTCCTGCACGCTTTAGAGCCATCAGGTACGGAGGAGAAAGGATCGTGCCGTAACCTCCTATCGGATGATAATAAATACTAGAATCGGTGGAATGACAAGAATTTCCCGTCATGGATATATTTCCAGAGTTCTTATCAAACTCAATCTTGCCAGCAAAGTAGCAGTTCAACGCTTCAGGATGCTCCCGGTAGGCATCTACCATCTTTCTTAGCCAATATCGCGGATACAAAATGTCATCATCGGCGATGACGAGAGGAAGATTAAAGAGGTCCTGCGACTCCACATATGGATAATACTTCTTGTGTGGCCCATAGTTCTTGCAGAGCCTAACCTCTAGCCCCCTTTTTTGCAGCCGATGAATCGATGCCGGAAGATTGTTGAACAGATGAAGCTCATCAATCCACAGGATCAACCTCGATGGAAGCATTTCTCCCCTTGCAATCGATTCAATCGCAAGGTATACGGTTTGCACTCGCCGTCCGAAGGTGGTTAGCGAGACTACCGGATTGCCCGGTTGAGTTACCGGTGACCTTCCGTACCGGTTGATCAGTGAAAGCGGAACAGGTTGAATATAGCCGAGAAGCTCGCGCACAATCCGCCGTGGAAGATGCAACATCATTTCTAGAACGCGGTTTTGATCCATTAAAGCATATCTCCTGGAGGCATACTCCGCATCGGAAGAATCGGGACCATCAAGCACAGCGCCTGCTTTCGATCGCCGATCAAACGCAGTCCGTGATAGCCTGGTACTAAAGATCACTACCGCCGTATTTTTGGTTAATATAATCGTTAGCAGCTCTAATGTGCGCCCAAACGGATTCTTTGCCGATCGCCTTGTTGTAGCTCGTCCCCCCAAAGTGGTGGATATAGGAGTTGCGAACCCATACCGCCCTATACCCTGTCCTCAGAACGCGTCCACAAAGTTCAGTTTCATTGCCGTAATCCGGAATGTTACGATCAAAGCCACCAAGCTGTTTCCAGAGACTACGTCTTATGAAAAAAGCGAACCCATCGACATACGGAAGATCTGTGAGAGTGGGGCCTGAGAATTCAGTTACCAAGCGCCCTGCATACTCATAAATCTGACTGTCATTCAGATAGTGACGGGTAATATATGCCAGGGGCAGGGCTTGCTCAGTTCCAGCATAACTCGTCGAAGGTCCGGCCACGCCGATTTTTGGATTATCCTCAAACACTTGCGTTATTGGCCGCCAGCACCAAGGAGTGACAACAGTGTCAGAGTTCAAAAGGCAAAGATATGTCCGGGTGGCCAGAGTAGCCCCAGCGCCACAAGCTACGCTATGACCCAATGGTTCCGTGTGACGAATAAGCTTCCATCTGTTGCGGCTTGAAAAGTCTTCGAGGAGTTCGCTGGTTTCTTGGAGTTTTGAGCCGTCATCGACCAGAATAATCTCTGCCTTCGGAGCGTACTTTTGCAAGCTCATCAGGCAACGCCTAGTCACCTCCGGAGCATCATGTACCGGCACGATGATGGACAAAGACGCGCTTGCCAGGGCGTCTTCCAGGGACTGGTCGCACTCTTTGTGGCGGGGTAAGTGGCGTGTTATGTAGTGACTTAAGATCCGCACGCGCAGCTCGCGCAGCGCATCTTTAACCGCCGTTGGCAATGTGCGCCATAAGAATGACGGGTAATGCCAGCCTGCCGCACGCTCCATTCGCTTCAAGGAGCAATTCGAGTTCGCGGCGTGGATACTAGAACTGTTGATTTTGTCGGTTTGAATCATCAAGAAACTGTAACCTCCGCGAAGTTCTCTACAAGAGCGCATATGCCGCCGTATGTGGGACCAACAGACACCTGAGGAGTTTTACGCAAATTACGACTTACGCCAGAAGACTCCCATGCCGTCAATATCAACGATCTCATCGTTGATGTGATTTCTGGACCGAAAATCCGTGACTGCCTGCCTGCACGGCCCGAGAAAGTAGTCATCGATGATGACGAACCCGCCGCATGAAAGTTTGTGGTAAAGCGCCTCTAACGCTTGGATCGTTGATTCATACATATCGCCGTCGAGCCTGAGGACGGCAAGGCGATCGATGGGTGCGTTGGGCAGAGTGTCTTTAAACCATCCCTCGAGGAAGCGCACTTGTCCGTCTAGCAGGTTATAACTCCGAAAATTGTCTTCAACCACCTGGCGCGAGACGCCAAGATAATCGACAAATGTATGGTGTTTGTCCCCCGCGTCTGCATGGTAGATCTCAGCATTGGGGGGGGGGAGGCCAGCGAAAGAGTCCGCCACCCATACTGTTCTCGTGGTATCTCCATACGCCTTCAGGATTGAGCGCATGAAAATACATGCGCCGCCTCGCCAAACGCCAGTCTCTATCAAGTCCCCTTGGATCCCGTCATTGATTGCCGTCTCAACACAGAACTGGAGATTGTCAAGGCGCTTCAGGCCAATCATCGTATGCGCTCGCAAAGGCCAATCACGACCGTTCCGGCGCATGTCTGCCAGTTTGTCTCTTGAAGATAGGCTGGAGTCTTCGACTCCGAGATAAGCGTTAGGTTTGACAAGGCGTATTCTGTATGGACTCATTAGCTTTTCCAGCAAGGCGACGCAGTGCTCTTTCCATCTGGCAGTTGAACTATTCTGCGGACGACATAGGGCGTAATTTGCCAACGGATCGTTCAAATAGATACTATCCGTGAGGGACAGCTTGATCAAGTCAAGGTACAGCGCCACGGCATCGGCGCGCTGAGTAACTGTTTCGAAGTCCGTATTCTCTTCCATATTCTTTTCCTTCTCCAAAATGGCTTTAGGCCTTATTATCCGACGCGGGCAAAGTTTTGTGCGATCATTCCTCGCGCTTCCTGGAAGCAGCGAAACCGGGTGAGGACCCCGTGTGTCAGGGCGACCACCGAAGCAGTAAACAACCCCCGAACCCCAAGGGTAAAGAATGTATTCCCAAACGAACTGGCCAGCAGTTCTGTAGTGATCCAACCCAAACCCAGAGCTGGAATTACCGGCCAGATTCGATTTACGACGTCCCCAATTCCGATGGAAAATTCCTGACGCAAGAAGGGTAGTAAAACGAAGCCCGCGCAGGCATAGGCAACGAGCACTGCCGCGGCTACCCATTCAATTCTTCCCGTCCGCAATGCTAGTAGGAGCAGTAATACTTCAACGACCCCCATCAACAGATTAGCTCGCAAGATCATTGTGGTTTTTCCGTGAGCCATTAGTAATGGACCTACGGGTTCGGTCACCGCTCGCAGTATCCCGTACACGCACAAGATTCTAAGTGCAAATACGGCCGGGAGCCATTTGTCGGTGCCTTTTCCGAGGAAGGTCACCAGGAAGAAGTGCGCATTCGCGAAAAGTGCAGTATTAGCGACAACAGCGATGAAGGCCACTAATTCGACCGTTTTGAGATACCAGCGCCGAACTGCAACCGTGTCATTTTGAATGGCGGAAAACGCAGGAAAAAGAACACCGTTTACAGTGGATGAAATAAGTCCGCAAATAAAGCTTCCCCAGGTAAAGGCCAGTGCATAGTAGCCCAATTGAGCGCTTCCCATGGACGCACCGACAAGAAAATTGTCCAAGTTGAATATGAGAAAACACACAACGCCGGTTCCAAATAATGGAATGCCAAACCGTAAGTATTCTTGCGCGACCGGCCAATCGAAACGTAATCGGATGGGAAATCTCTTTGCGAGTTGAAGGATAATTCCGCTGGCAAGCGTTGCGCCAACATTAGCGACAATCACTGACCAGAAGCTCCAACCGTGCAGAACCAGGGTAACCGTCAGAATACACTGTACAACTGCGCCTAGAACTCCTGGAATCACCAGTGCTCGATAATTCATTTCGCGAGTCAACATGACCTGCGGAACGAAGCCTATCGAGCTTACCAGGAAGTTCAGAGCCAATATTCGGATCACATTGCCGGTTGCCGGGTGCTGAAAAAGATGATGGGAGAAAGGAGCGATCAACAATGCGAATACAAATGCCCCACAACCCAGCACGATCTTTAGGGTAAAGGCCGTATTTAGATCATTTTGGTGAAGCTTCGGGCGGCGTATAACGGCACTGCCCACTCCCATATCGCTGAATTGGCCCAGAAAGCCGATAATAATGCCCGCAAACCCAACTACTCCGTAGTCGGAGGGAGTAAGGTTTCTGGCTATTATCAAACTGGTCAGGAAGCTACATACCAGAGTCAACCCCCTACCGAGGCTGGTATACATGATGTTGCGAAATGTCTTGGCTTTAGTAACGGTCATCTATGCCTTGCAAATTCATAATAATGAAAAGAGTTTAGCGGCAGCAGGTTAGTCGCAATTTTCAAGAAGTAGGCAACGCTCCCCGCAACCGTTCCGTGGAGTATACGAGTAATGATTTCTTGGTGTTTTCTTCTCAATGGTGGATTCTCGATAATGTGCTTATATCCGGCGCGCGACTCACTTTGTGATAAGGGATGTTCCATCAGTCGGGGTCTCGTTTCGCATCAGTTCCAGTCCAACCTCATAGAGGAATCGAGGGCCGTCCAGCAGATCGCGGCGCCAGAGTTTTCTGGGTTCCTTCAGAAACCGGTAGACCCATTCGAAACCTGCGCGGCCCATCCACTCCGGGCAGCGCGGAACCGTGCCGGCAACGAATGCGAAAGCCGCGCCGACGCCGATCGCAACCGGGACTTTGAGCCGATCAAGCCGCTCGTAAATCCACATATCCTGCCTTGGCATTCCAAGGCCAACCCAGAGAATATCAGGCCGCGCCGCGTTAATTCGCTCAATGGCCTCTCGGTCTTCCTCTGGCGTAAGGGGACGAAATGGCGGTGAGAAAACACCAGCAATCTCATGACCGGGGTAGTCGCGCGCGACCGCCTCTTGCAGGCTGGTGAGGGTTGAGTCTGTGTCTCCATAGAAGTAGCTACGATATTTCTTCTGGCTCGCCCGGAGGAAAAACTCGCGCATAATTTCCGCGCCTGGGGTGCGATCCACTCCACGGTGGCCGCGAAGGCGCGCAACCCAAATGGGCGCGATGCCGTCCGGAACCCACAGCTCAGCACTGTTCAGAATCGCCTGCAATCGCGAATCCTTGTATGCCGCCCAAAGACCATGAAAACCAGTGACGGAAACCCTTCGGCAGACCCCGTCGCGTTTTTCAATCCACTGCTCGATGTGGTCAACAGTGCTGCTCACCGAAAGTAAATGAACGCGTGAACCAAGGATATAAACGCGAGGTTCCTGCGATGTTGATATGTGATTTCTCTCAACCGTCATGCTTGTGGCCTCCCTATGGCCGGCAACCAAAAGCTCATATCGAAGCCCTCATTAACATAATGGTTGGAGTACAACGTCTACTGACGAAAGGCATTGCTAGCTTAGCGGCCGATCCCCATATAAACGGCTGAAGTAGCCGCCGAGCTGATGATAGCCTGGCCACTATTTGCAAGAATCGCTTTCATCATACTTGACGGCATATAGAGTATATCCAGTGCGCGCAGTTGCAGGTTAGCGTACTTCCCTTGAATCATTTTTTGGTAGGGAAGGGCAATATTTTCTACAGTGCCATCGGCATTTTTGCGCAAAAGATAAATCGTTCCCGTCTTCGCCGACGCCGACGTTCCACCAGCTAGCGAAATGACTTGCAGTACGTTGAGCGTGTTCTCTTCCTGCATTACGTACCCGCCTGGCCGATTTACAGCTCCCAGCACGTATACGACGCCGGCCCGCTTTATCTGTATAGTGTCCCCAGGGTATATGATGACATTCTCAATCAGCTTTGGATCGGTGCCTTTTGAGTAGTGGACAATAACCGGTTTGGTGTCCGCACTGCCGCGGGTGATCTGGATTTCATTGCCCGCAGTCGCCGAAGGCCCTCCCGCTAACGTCAAAACATCAACTAGTTTTAGCGGAAACAGCAGCGGATACTTGCCCGGTCTTCCCACTTCTCCAATAATATTTACTTCGGGTGCAGTGTATTCCAATAGCGTCAGAATGACCTGAGGATCCTTTAAAATCGCATCATCCCGAAGCCTTTTCTGGATTTGGACTCTTGCTTCAGAAACAGTTTCATCTGCGACGTGTATGCTTCCTAAAATAGGAAGTTCAAGGTCGCCTTGCTCGTCGATGCGAAAACTTCCTGAGAAGTCAGTGTCGTCGAGCACATTGAGGCTCACCAGAAATCCGGGGGCCAGCTTCAACTTTGTAATATCACTCGCCACCAACATCGACGCGGTCTGCATTGCTACCGGCGCCTCTGCACTATTGCGGCCGCTTCCTGCTGATGAGCTGCCTCCACCCGAATAGCTGGGCATGTTAGTCTGAGCAACCCCTAATTCTGGTAGCGAAGCCAGCAGTACAGCCGCAATAAAGGATGTATAAAGAAATCTAGGCATCATGTGAATCCTTCTCTCCATAATAGGACTGATCACCGTATCCGTATCCGTATCCATAGCCGTATCCGTATCCGTAGCCATAGCCGTAGCCAGCGACGGCACGGCTCATTCTATTCGCCACAAAGCCAATCACAGGCATTCGATTTTGTTCAATGAGACGAACCGCGCGGTCAAGTTGTGGCCTAGTAACGGATCCGAGTTGACTCACCCAAATGGTGACATCTACCTTCTGAGAGATCAAAACTGCATCAGTTACAAGGAGGGACGGAGAACTATCGATCAAGATAGCGTCGTAGCAAGAGCGGAATTCTTCCAGCAGGTCATTAAACGCTGTTGATCCCAGCAGTTCAGATGGCATTGGTGGATATGGGCCAGCCGGTAGTATATCCAGTGTTGGCACATACACGCCGCGATGAATAGCCTCGTCGCTTGTAGAGAAACCTGACAGCACAGTGCTGAGCCCCAATTTGTTGGAAAATTCTTCCTTGTTTAGCATTCGCGGGCGACGCATGTCGGCCTCAATGATGAGGACCTTCTTGTCATGCTGTGCGTAGGCTACGCCCAAGTTTTTCGTCAGGGTAGTCTTGCCTTCGCCTGGGACACAGCTAGTCACCAAAATGGTTTTGGGACCTCCCCCGCCACGGGAAAGCATGATGGCAGTGCGCAACCCTCGAATAGCCTCTGCGGCGGGTGATCGCGGGTGATCTAGTATCCAGACTGACGAAGGCTGGGAAGGCTTTTCCGGGGCTTCTTTATGCTTTTTCCCAAGCCATCGAGCGCCATGTGCGAGTCGCGCCCCATAGGCCATGCCCGTCTCGCCAAACTCCGGAATTACGCCGACCACTGGCCTCCCCGTAATCTCCTCGATCTCCAGCGGATTATTCACCGTCTGATCCAAGCTGTCCAAGCCATACGCTATCGCAAATCCAAGGAGAATTCCAGACAGCAGTCCAAGTTCCAGGTTTAGCCTGCGCTTCGGGAGGACGGGAACGGATTGAGAGCGCGCCGGATCTATGACGGTAATATTCGTAGACTGGACATTTGCGGAAAGATTTGCTTCCTGTAGTTTGGTGTAGAGGTCTTCATACAACTTTTCGCGTGAAGAGGCCTCTTGGCTCAACACTGCAAATTGGACAGCTTTCTGATTAAGCTTGCTAGCATCCGCCTGTTGCTGGTTAAACCTTCGACGAATTTCATCTTCGGTTTGCTGCGCCAACTCCAAATCGGCTTGTGCGCGCTTGACGATCTCCTGCATTTCTTGATGAATCTGGTCGTTGAGCTCGCGCATCTGGGTCTGAAGTTCCTTAAGGTGGCGGTTATTAGCCCCGTATGTGGCCGAGGCCGCCGCAATATTGATTTTCAGTGCATTCTGCTGTTGCCGCAACTGCTGGAGATTGGAGGTCCCGCCAGCTTGGGTGAGCACCATCGAATTGCTCTGCACCGCCATAGGATCTTTTCCGAGACCAAGGATCACGTCGCTATTGTTGGTTTGTACAAGGTGATAAATTGCCTCCTTTTCGATACGATTTGCTTCAGCCGCAGTCAGCTCAGTATTTAGGGCGTCCAGCTTCTCGAATACGACACTATGGATTGAGGCCCCTCCCGCGCCGCCGCTTCCTGTGGCATCACTACCAGAGCCTGCCAGCGCTGCGCCCGAGCTGAGGATTCCATTCTCTTTTTCATAATCCGTGAGCTTTTTCTCTGAATCTTGGACGTTGTTCTTGAGGTCAGACAACTGCTTCGTTAGCCAGACCGAGGCCTCGCTCGTAGCTTCAAAGTGCGACTGAAGGTACTGAATTTTGTAGCTATCGATCAGCGCGTTTGCAATCTGCGCTGCCTGTTTCGGATCGTGACTCTGGTAGACAACTTTAATCAGGCTAGTGTCGGGAACCAACACGACTCCTAAATTAGACTTAAAAATCCCCAGCAACCGCGTTCGCGTAAAAGGCGCCTCTTCGAGCGGCAAGCCCTTCTCGGAACTCAGTTCACCAGCCGCACCCGACTTGGCAGAAAAAGGGGGCTGCGAGGCTAGCCCAAGCCGTTGAATCACCGCCAGAGCCAGCGAGTCACTCTGGAGAATAGCAGCCTCTGTCTTCTGGGCTACAGGGCCACCTCCGCCCTCACCCAACTGCTGAAACAATCCGAGCCCTAAATCCTGAGAGCCTTTGCTGTTGTCCTGCAACTCAATCGTTGTGGTGGCATCATAAACGGGCGTGGTCTTTAGCGTTTGGATTACGGCCAATATCTCGCAAATTACAACCGTACCAACGATCCATTTCCAGCGCTTCGTTAACACCCGCATGAAACGCAGAAGCCCACTTCCATGGGCAGATTGATGATCTTCGAAGAGTATTGTAGAATCCGCCGAGGTGTCGCTTTTGGGCCGGGTAGTTTCGTCGTCGCTCAATTGATATCCTTGAAAAACAGCAGCCCATTCGTCCATGGGAACCGCTGAGTTGGCTCGTTAAGAGAATTGTGATCTGTGATTTATCCAGTTTTAGCCGTTTGTAAGAAACGCTCAGGCCAATTGGACAGATGCTTCTGCTTTGTCCTGCCATGAACACATTGTGCTTCTTGGGTAGTCGCAGTAGATCGCGAGATGAATAGGGGATATACATACCTCTTCCATCCTTTGACGGAAAGTTGTTGGCAACACAACTCTCACAGTCCGATCAGTTCAAATACTGTAAAATGCAGCGATTGTAGCTATGTTTGCCGCCATGTGAAAACGGTACCCTTGGCCAGTCGCCTATCAACACGCGCGAATTCTCGCCATCAATCGCAAACAGTGCTGGTCCCTCGTACCGTTGGTAGACTGACCACGCGGTTCAGGCTTTTACTGCGACGTTATCCTGCAAACGCTCCTGGGACGATGGCACTAGCGCATTTACCCAGAAGGACGCGTATTCATCGATAGCTTGGTGATTATCCAGCGGTGTTAGCTTCACCAATCCAGTTAGTTTGGAAAGCTCAGGCTGCGCGAGCGTTGTCAACGCGATCGCCGCAGTTGCAATTGCCGCGTCTAGATTTCGAATTTTGCCTGTCTGAATGTTCACTTTTAGATAGTCGTCAATCGCCGTGAAGAGTAGAGCCAAATGTTCGCGACAGGTATCTTCAGCTTTTCCGTGAACCTCGAGAAATGCGATTGCGATTAGCCGCAGCAATTCGGGTGAAAAGGAGACTATGTTCTGCAACAGGCTAACAATGCGTGGCAGCATGACTTCTGGCGGTTCGCATCGCGATGCTGGAGCGAGTACTTTCAGGCGGGGTTTGACGTCACTGAAACTCAAGTCAAGCGCCGACCGGAAGATATCTTCCTTGTGCTCAAAGTACCGATAGACGGTGACTTCGCTCACCTGTGCGAGCCGCGCAATCTCACGCGCACTGGTCCCGTGGTATCCCTGCCGTGAAAACAGGACCACTGCCGAGTGAATAATTCGCTCTGGAACTGCTGAATGTCTGGTCATACAACCTACTTGCAAGCCACTGAATATAAATGGCTTCAGGATATTGAAAGGATGTTTGAAAACTGATTTGCGCGACGGGGCGAGCGCCTTTGCGTAGTGGGCGGCTTATTCGCATTTACTCAGCGGAACTCTCGTAAAGGCCTATATCGAGCGAAAATGCAGCAGGGCGCGGCAACGCTCACCGAATGTTGGCTCTTCCGGGCACTCATAGTAGACCTGACGGTTGAGCGCCATCAGCAGCAGTACGGCCTCCAACTGCTCATCTTTGGCGTAAAACGTGCGCCCCTGATTCAGAAACTCGTCGGTAAGGTATTCGATGGCGTGACCGAGGATCTCCAGAGCGCGCCCGGCCTCGGGGGTAATGTGGCGCCTGCGGTTGGAGCGCATAGAGGTTGCGGAGACGGCCTGCGCGAAGGCCGGTATCGAGGAGTTGCTGGCCATGATAGCTTCCGCGTTTTCTATTTGTACCGTGCTTTTCCGCATTTAGCACCTCTCCGAAATGGCGTCGGTACCGTTTTCATGAACAAACCGCGGATTGCAGATGATGGCGTTCTGTTTTGCGAACTCAGGCGGTCGCCCCTTTATTCCGGCCATGCCTAATCGG
>Ga0224527_1001299_pt1 | contig 12810 bp, 2 predicted proteins | sample CBST0metaG_FD_179882 | JGI IMG/M metagenome (GOLD analysis project Ga0224527, IMG submission 179882) | Peat soil microbial communities from Stordalen Mire, Sweden - C.B.S.T0 | ecosystem: Environmental > Terrestrial > Soil > Wetlands > Peat | place: Sweden: Norrbotten County, Stordalen Mire... | reverse complement strand
ACCAGATAACATCGGTGTTATTTGGAGTCGCCTGTGCTGGATAGCCGGTGGCAGCATTAAGTTTATAGTCGGGAAGGGTCGCATCCACGGTCTGCTCAGTAGACGTTACAACAGACGCTGTTGGAACTGCGGGTGCATCGTCAGCAATCCTACCGTATTTCGCGCCCTTAACCGGTTTTAACTGCGGATTAACCACGAAGGGCATGAAGTCCTCCAACATGGGCTTCACGTTGTGGCGCAGATAAAGCATCCTGGCCTCGGCCAGCTGCTGTGGCGTAGCCCTGCCGATAAGCGGAGCAGGCGTGAACGTTCCGGCATCCTGTGCCGACGCCGGATTCAGCGATAACATAGACACAACCGTAAGGCAGGCCAACACGAAAAGGCGCACGGGAGAGATAACGTTTATTTTACGAGCAAAGTACAATTTCACGGGTAGGTCCTTATGAGACGAGCGCCGCCAAAGCGTAATTCTGTTTTAGAGGTGACAATGCACCAAACAAAACGCGCAGAGCGGAGACTATAAATAAAAGGTGGGCTCGACGACATCGGGCAAGTCATTTAATTAGCTGTATTAAGGATATTGCTTTCGAATTTGTGGCGATCAATCCGTGATCATCGGAAATCCCCGAAAGGATTCGCTCTTCTAAGCAATCGGTCAATCTCTTCGATATGACCGCACGTGAACTCCTTCATTCACGTTGGGACAAAAATTAGCATACGCTAGGTCGATCATTGATGTTAATTACTGAACGAAATTGCAGTTCTGACATCCGACACGACGACTACTCGTAATTATAACATAAAGAATCTAAGCGTGCAACGAGTTTTCGTATTATAACAAACTGTCGACTATTCGTCCGGCCCCGACTTAGCGTCGGGGCCGTTTCGAAGCTTCAGATTACATGTTTGGAGCAGGTACCTCAAGATTCGTAGCACTCTCAGCAAAGATCCAATAACCTTGCCCCGGAGTCAGTGAGCTTGCACTTTGATAAGCATTTGAAGAATTGCTGTATCCGTACACGGTGCCGCCAATCAACGGGGTTGATCCAGAACTCGCCTGTGCGAACGTTTGCGTCTGTGATGCGAACATCAAGGTCGAAAGTGGAACTGCGCTGGTAAACGGATCACCGATTTGGTTCCAGCCCGGTTCGAGCTGTATAACAAACGATGTATTCGTTGGTGTTGCAGTTCCCGGCAGCGCCACTGTCACAGCCTGTGGGAACCGAACCCAGTAGCCTTGCCCCGCCACAATGCTGTCCGCTGGTGCAGTAGGCGTCAATGCGTAGATTGATTCCAACGGCGACCACACAGCAAGCTTAACTCCGCTATATCCGAAGATCGTATCCAGGCTTACCCCGGTATAGGTCTGCGGAAGAGAGATCATCTGCAAACCAGCTCCAAACGATGCAATTGTCGGCGAAGTAATTGTATAAGTCGCCGATCCCGTACTACTCGTCGCATATCCGGTTTCAACACCTATCGCCGTAATCGTTTCAGTGCTCGACACAGTGATCGGCCCCTGATACTGAGTTGAAGCAGTCGTCGGAGTCGAACCGTTAGTCGTGTAGTAGATAGTAGTTCCACTCAAAGCATCAGCAATCGTTACTGTCATCGCAGTTGCTGAGCTAGATGTGCCAGGAGTGAATGTCGGCACAGGAACCGTCTTACCAATCGTAAAGCCGGCAGATGCGACGCTGCTGTTAGTGTAGCCTGCTGCAACACCGATAACAGTGATCGTCTCGCTACTGCTAACCGTAAGCGGCGTACTGTATAGCTGTGTCGAACCGGCAAGACCACCGCCGGCAAGCAATGCTGGGGTTGTACCGTCGGTCGTATAGTAGAGCGAAGCGCTTCCCATGCTATCCGCAAGAGTTACTGTCTCGGAAGCGCCAGACTGCCCGCCATCCGGCGAGATCGTCGGCGTCGGGACGCTCTGTCCAATCGTATAGGCCGCAGTAGCCACCGGGCTGCTGTAGTATCCAGACTGAATTGCAATTACAGTGATCGTCTGGCTTGTCGCCACTGTGATTGCACCGCTATAGGCAGTAGAATTTGCGGTCGGTGTAGAGCCATCGGTCGTGTAATACAACTTCGCGCCCGAATTCGCATCAGACAATACCACTGACAGAGCAGTGCTGGATGCCTCGGAACCAGGTGCGATAACGGGAAGAGCAAGCGTTTGACCAACAGTAAACGTTGCTGACGACACATTGCTATTCTCGTATCCCGCTTCGACAGCAATCGCTGCAACCTTCTCATTATTTGTCGATACCGAGAATGGTGTCGAGTAGAGGCTGGACGTAGCGGACGTTGCCGACGGGACTGATCCGTCAATTGAATAGTAGATGGAAGCTCCTGCAGCAGCGTCCGTCAACGTTACCGTTTTAGCGGTTGTCGATGCGCCGCCATTCGGAGAAATTGCCGGAGGAGGCAGTGTCTGCCCAATCGAGTAAGTCGCCGTCCCAATTCCACTGAAGTAGCCTGGCTCTACACTAATTGCGGTAAGAGTCTGTGATGTTGAGACCACAACCGGGCCGGTATACGCAGTGGTCGAACCCACCGGGCTGCCGCTGCTATTTAATGACGGCATTGTTCCGTCGGTAGTGTAGTAGATTAACGATCCAACAGTTGCAGCCGAGATACTTATGTTCTGGCTAGCGGCATATGGGCCCGCAGGCGGATTGAATGTAGGAGCGGCCACAGTTTGTCCAATTGTGAACACCGCAGTTGTTGGATCGCTGTTGTAGTAACCAGAAAGCGTTCCAATTGCACTGAGAGTGGTGCTGGTGGAGATGATGATGCTCTCCGCAACCGATGCGCCGCTTGCATGGGCATAAGTCGTACCCTTAGTTAATGTGAGGCTCGGCGCAGGAAGTGATTTGACCGAAGCGATCGTCGCCGATTCCGCTAGATTGCCGGTCGCGCCATCAATTATGATTTGCTGTCCTGCCTGGAACCCGGTGATACTGGTTACCGGCAGCAGCTCGGTGCCCGATGCGGACGCCGATGATAACGATGCCGCAGCATATAAGGAAGTATCAGCGTTCCCTGGAGCAGGAGTCTGACCGTCCGTTGTGAAGTAGATTGCACTTCCGGCAGTTGTATCGGCAATAGTTACCGTCGTTGCTGTCGAGAACGCGCCACCATTAGGGGACACATTAGGTGTAGCAACAGTCGCGCCGATGGTGTACGAAGCCGAAGAAATCGAACTCGTTATATAACCGCTGTCAACGGCAATAGCTTTGATCGTTTCTGATCCCGGGCCTACCAGGATTGGGACGCTTGCGGAATACAGCAATGTCGAGCCATTCGCTACCCCGGCAGTTACACTTGGCGCGGAACCGTCTGTCGTATAGTAGATCGATGCCCCGGCAGTTACATCGGTTAGGGACACTGCTTGCGCCTGAAGATAACGTCCGCCCGGCGGGCTGAATTGAGGCACCGCAAGCGTCTGTCCGATAACGAACGTCGCGGGGGCCGTTGTACTTGTGTTATAGCCGTTTTCGAATGCCGCAGCGGTAATAACTTGCGTTGTGGACACCATAAACGGCCCAGTGTACGACTTTGAAGCAGTAGTCGGTGGTGTACCGTCTGTTGTATAGTAGACGGTTGCACCGGCTTGTATATTCGTAATCGTCACCTGTGTAGCTGTTAGGAATGCTCCGCCGTTAGGACTGATCGTCGGTGTCTCAACCGTCGCGCCTATTGTAAACGTAGCGTCAGCAGGTTGGCTGTTAATGTATCCCTGCTCTGTCGCGTAAGCGGTAATCGTCGCCGTCGCACTGACCTGGATCGGTACAACGTACTGAATTGGTGTATCGCTGCCACCGCTTACGGTGTAGAAAATCGTCGAACCGGACTGTGTATCCGAAAGAGTTACCAACTGTGAATTGATATATGGTCCACCATTAGGACTAAATGTCGGAGTTGGAACAGTCTGACCAATTATGTATTTCGCGGCTGCGACAGTGCTATTAAAATAGCCGGTCGCGACAGCAATAGCTTTGATGGTCTGCGATGTGCTCACCATAATAGGGCCGCTATATAGCAGTGAGGAAGTCGTTGGGGTGGTTCCATTAATACTATAGTAGATTTGATAACCCGTCGGAGCCGTGTCGTCAGTAATCGTTACCGTCTGGGCCACAGCATAAGGTCCAGCGGTAGGACTAATCACCGGCGTCGGAACTGATTGTGCGATAGTATAAACAGCCGACGCAATCGGACTGTTGTTATAGCCAGTTGCGATTCCAACGGCATTGATTGTTTCGCTCGGAGTTGCGGACACGGTGATGGCACCTGTGTACGCTGTGGTGCTCCCTGTCGGAAGTCCACTCACTAGCGAAGGTATTGTGCCATCGGTAGTATAGTAGATCGCGACACCCGAAAGCGTATCGCTGATTGCCACTGACTGGGTCGTGGTGTAGGCACCCGCGGCCGGTGCGATTGTCAGACTCGGAACAGTCTGTCCAATCGTATACGTTGCCGTCGTCGTCGGACTGGTCGAGAACCCGTCAGCAACGGCGATTGCTTTTATCGTCACCGTGCTGGCCGTTTCTGATAAAGGAACAGTATATGGCGATGTATGCGAATTGCCGACCACCGGCGTAGTTCCGTCGATAGTGTAGTAGATAGTCGATCCGGCCTGCGTGTCGTTAATCGTCACCGCCAACGGACTCGTCGCATAAGAACCTGACGGAGGCGAGATGATCGGAGCAACAGCCGGTGTCGGTACCAAAGTCAGCGGAACATTGACATCAACGTAGGTTTGAGTCGCATTGATTGTCCCTGGCTGCGTGCTGATTGAAACAGCCGACCCTACCAAATAGATCGGCAGATCGCCGCCTGTAACATACAGTGCTGTAGGTACGGCATAATCTCCAGCTGGAATGGCGAAGGTGTAAACGCCATTCGCAGCTGTGGTTGCCGTCACATCACCGCCATCAAACGTAGCGAGCGCAGTTCCTGTCGGACCTGTAATTGTAAGCGTTGCCGCAGGAACCGGCAACGCGGCAGTTATTACCGCTCCGCTCGCATGAGGATTTGCAGTCGCAGTAACAGTCAGGCTTGGCGGCGCAGTCGTGCTAGCGCTGATACTTACATACTCAGACACCGCTGTTCCTGCGTCGATTTCTGCAGTCTGTCCTACTGCGAACCCGGTAGTGCTAGCCACAGGAAGAGTAGTCGCTCCGCTTGCAACCGCAGCAGACAGTGTCGAATTCGTCATCGTACCGTTTTGATAGACCAGGCCGGTGATGTTTATGGGAAGCGGATCGAGGACCAATACTATGGCAGGATTAGCGCCCTGCGCGATATTTACCGACGAAACAGCAGTTGAATAGCCGAGCAGGCTCGCACTCATATTGTAAGCGCCTGATGCTATCGCTGGGAAAGTTACCACGCCATCGGCAGGCGTAAACTGTTCACTTGGTGCAAGACCACCTTCCACTTCGGATGGTATGACACCAGCTCCGAGCAAAGGAGTCTGAACAGGCGCGCCGTTAATATGTGAATAGGCGAGCTTCGAGATCGTAAGAGTGTTGGTGCCGCTATCGATAGCCGATATCGTTACATCATCGAAGTTGGAGTTCCCCGCGTCGATATCAATTGTCTGCCCTACCGCAAGTCCGGCAACGCTCCCTACAACTATTGAAGTTGCGTTCACCTGTGCGGCCGCCGACAAGTATGTCACTGGAATACTCGAGACAACAAACACCTGAAGCGAACCGTTACCGGAGAGCGATAGGGTGAGGTTAACGCCGCCCGTGTCACCTCCATGGGTCAGCGCCATGCTCTTGGTCTCATGCTGGAAGGAATATCCCTCTTTATAAGCGACCACCTGGTACTGGCCGGCCGGAACTCCCTTGATCGTATACTGACCAAATCCGTTCGTTGATCCCGTATAGACCACGCCGCCAAGACTTGTTGCAACAACAGTGGCGTTAGGAATTGGCTGGGCCCCCTCACCGGACGTTGTTACAAGGCCGGTAAGGAGTCCGGTGCGCAGTTCACAAACGATGTTATGAATGATGTTCGTACGCTGATTTAGCGTCACAAAACCGTCAGGACCAACAAAACCGTCAGGAGCTTTCGGATCATTGTACGCCTGTACCTCTTGCGAAATCGCGGCGATCCCAAAGGACGAGTAGCTTACTTCAGAGCCATAATAGGGTTTACCGGACTCCGCATTACTGGCATAAAAGACTTCCTGGTTGCCGTCCGGATTAGTGAGCTGGGTGGCAGCGTTGCTCCTAAAGGGATCCATATAACCGCTGGCACAGTCGAGCGCAGCATCCGTCCTGATGTTTGTCTGGAAATAGGATGGCTGCCAGTCTGCGATGGTGATCGGACCACCGCTAGGACTTTCGTAAGTCGAAGTTCCGGTTGCCGGTGCAAGAGGAAATAGGTAGGATAAATGGTGGTACCCAACAGCGCTGGCTCCTGGGTATGTATCGTAAGCGATCGGTGTCCCTGACCCTGAAGCTAAAATTACGTTCAGAGGATTAGTGGTACTGTCAGTATCCTGTATATAGGCGTTTCCGTTGGAGTAATCATCGTTCAGGTCGTTATTGTAGAACGAATTGACTGTTCCGCCATTTTCGGTCAGCGCATAACCAATGCTCGGTCCTTCCATATGCAGCCGTCCGCCATTCTGCAGGAAGGTGTCGAGAAGTGTCTGCGTGTTCGAATCAGTGATTGTTCCCGCGCCAACATAATTGTTTCCTGCAGCAGGGCTGAGCCAGACCACGCAGCTCGGAGCAACAACCCTCGTCGTGTTTAAGGCTGAGTTGAATGGATCGACTGGTGCCTGAACCGTGGTCGCACCGTATGCGTTAAGAACGTTCGTCGGAACCGGACCCCGAGATAAAATACGCCAGATATCATACTTTTGCGAATTGGCTAAGTTTGTCGTCTCAACCCCCGTGCCTACTTGATTGGACGAAGATATACCGCCATCGAAGTACGAGTTAACACCAAGCCCATTCGTATAGTAGGGGAAGTACGACGCATTCTTATTGGAACTATTGGGAATAAACGCATTAAGCGGGCTGGCACCCCAGATTATCTTTGCTCTTTGCACTACAGTCTGTACATTACTAACCGTCTGACGCTCTTCAGCGATCAACGGAAGAACAACTGTTGGCGCTGCTGCAGCGTTCGCTGCATTCATTGTGCTGATCGGCAGACCAAAAAAGCTCTGCCACCCTGCGATGTTATTGTTGATATCGGTCCAATACGATTCCGTACCAAAATATTCCGCGCCAGGACCGTTGCTTGCGATATTGTTGTTAAAGAACTTCTGTGGTAACGCGTAGTCGTTGACGACGAGAATACTGTTGGCCTGCTGGAAGGTATGGGTAGTAAATCCCCAGATGTTGTCGTAGATACGCCAGTTTTCATCAAAGGATGCGTCTTCAGCGATCACGTCAATATAATAGTCCGATGGATCGAGCGGCGTGGTCCAAGTGGCGTAATACAGAACACCGCCGTTACTGTCCTGATCGTTCTGAGGCATGGGCTCGAGCTGCAGCCAGAGACTATTCCCTGCCGTGTCTTTAGGCGTCCCGTAATGGTCGAACGGTTCTCCGGACGAATCTTCATTACCCGGTGTATACGTCGGAGTGTAATAGTTTGAGGGATTGGCGGAAATAATGTCCTCGTCCCCGGCTGCGTTAGTCGTCGGCGCGCTCAGGTCAATGGCCTGGCAGTCAACTTCCTGCCCCATCGGGTCAAACGCCGTTCGGGCTATACGATAGACGGTACCCCCCACTGATACTTGATAAAAGCCCTCATTGACCACCTCCGTTGCGGGTACCTCAGTAAGGGACCTATCCACATTAAGTGAGGTTCCCGTCATGGAAGTAATTTCAGCTTCCTGCGCGACGACCGGCCCAGTAGCGTTAGGGTAATAAATTCCGACGATATCACCGACACGGAGGTTGCCGGGGTTGCTGACACTGATCTGATAGGCGGTGTTTACTCCCCGCTCTGTGCTAGCGGCGTTAACCGGTGCAATGCCGCCGTCAGCCCCGATTACTATAATTCGCTCGCCACCGCTGTGTGCAAACTGAGTTTTCACCGTGAGCGTAATGGATGCGGGCACCGGATCGCTTGCGGCTGTCACGCCTGAAACCGAGACGTCTTCGGTAGTGCTGCTGCCTGGATTAACAACAACCTGCGACCCAGCGGATATACCTTGCAGCGAACTGACTGGAAGGGTTGTGGTCCCGGCCGCTACGGGGGTTGAAGCGCTAATTGAAATCGCAGGCGGTGCGGTGGGAGAACCGATCAGCGTTGAATCTGTCACGGACTCGCCAACTATATGGGCGTTAAGCAGAACAGAAGTGAGCGTTATTGTATAAACAGGAGGCGTCGAGCCGACCAGAGCTTCATTCACAGCTTTTACAACACCAGTTTCTACGTCGGCACCTCCGGTGTTAATCGAAACCTGATCATTCACTGCAAAGCCGACAATTGACGATACCGTTATCGTCTTGTCACCCGGCTGCGCGGCGTCTATTAGCGAGGCGACACCGCCCGAAGACGGCTCGATGACCTGGTTTCCGAGTTCAATAGGCGCTTTTGTATTAGGATCCCAACCGCCGATCGCTCCATAGCCGGCAATACCATTGATCGTTCCGCCCGTTGCTTTCCCGTAAAGATAAGTCGCCTCGTTACTCGCGTTTCGGATCTGGTTCGTCGTCCAGTCAGACCGGCTGTTATCGTTGTCCGTGTACTGCGTAAAGACTTTGTGTTCAAGACCAGTGGTGCTCTGGCTGGCGCTTTCTGGATCTTTGATCTGCAGCCAGGCCTGTCCGATACCAACCTGTCGTTCGCTCAGTCGAACAACAAAGGTTGCATCCTGTCCAGACTGGACAAAGTGCGTTGTCGTTGCATTTGCACTGGTGGCAGCCGCTTTATCGTACGCACTCAGGTCGCCCGCATACACATGCACCACTTCACTGTTCGACTCATTAAATCGAATAATGGAAGGAGGTCCCAGCACGGTCAGCCTGGAGATCATAACTTCCTTGCCATTGTTCGGCCCACCGTTTGGTGTATAACTCTTCGGCTCGATATCCGATGCAACGTAATCGACAGGCGAAAGCCCCGTCGCTGTGGCTTCGGTGCTTGTGCTGGTAAAGATGTTCGGCGTCAACGGATTGTCGGAGATGCTATCCAGCAGGTATCTGTTCGAAATGTACGCTACTGAAATATAAGGCGGCAGCAGCGACGACACCGAAACCTGCTCGTCATCATAAAGGTGAGTAGGATCACTCGTGTCTACCTGATTAGTATCAGCCGCCGTCGCTTCATTGACGAGCTGCAAATTTCCGAGGCTCACGTCAATGACATTCGAACCCGAATTGAATGAATTGGTGTTCTGAACCAACAAAGCGGTTACGCCATCGCTGTTGTCGATTCCCAGAACATTGTCGAATTCCGAATAGTTCGGACTTAGATTTTGGATCTCTACCGTATCTCCCACCGCTATGCCAACGACAGAAGCAACCGGCAAAATTGTGGGTGCCCCCGATACCCAACCCGGTACATATGCAGTAGTGACCGTAGGCTTAGTACTCTGGTAGGCAGGGAAGTAATAAATAGAGTGCCCCACCGCCGTATTTCCTGGTGGAAATGCACTGACACGATTCGAGTCAAAAAACAGATCGAGGCCCGTGCCTACAACAAAGTCATTGGCACTACCAGTGGTCCAAACAGGATGCACATTTTCGTAGGCAGAGCTGCCGGTGGTAATTGGCACGACCCCTTTTCCCTGCGTGTAGACATAAATATTTCTTTCGTCGACACCGGGCGCGGCCGCAGTTAGTAGCGGTTCAGAGCCGTTAGTAACGGAGTTGTAAGTAAAGCCTGACGCTGTGCTGTCCCAAGCCAGCTGGTTGTACGCGGAAAAATTCGGGTTGTCGTTGTCATCGAAGCCGGCTGTCGCCGGGCCGGTTATTGCTACGACAATATTAGTCGACACTGAAACCGAGTAAATATTGTATGAATCTCCAGGGAGGGCCCTGCCCGAGAAGTAGATTTGATCGCCGATATAGAATGGATGACGTGCGAAATATCCCTGAGCGAGCGCTGTCGTGCTCGCCGGAGCCTGGTTCACGCTGTAGCCCACCCCGTTGTTATTAAACGGGGAGACAAAAAGGTGGTACATTCCGTTGCCGAGGGTGTCGGCACAGTAAGCGATACTTGTGTCGTTAGGCCCAAGCAAAGATGGATATCGAACATTCGTAGTTGCCGTCGCATTTGTTAAGCCGGTTAACTGCTCGACATAGACAGGATTATTTCTGCTGTCGATTGCGATTTGGCCGCCGCTCGCGGAAATAACATAGAGCTGGTAATAGCCGGTGATGTTAGAGGAAAAAACTAAAAAGGTTTCGTTGTGCGACCAAGTGACATCGGTATTGATCGGAGTAGACCCCGTCGGCAGACCGCCAGTCGCGTCAGTTGATGTGTCAAGCATATACCAGGGAGCTTCACTCGCCGCTCCGTTGGCAAATCCGCTAGCCAATCCGTTTGTCAATGTCGCGTCCACCGTCTGCTCGGTTGACGTGACAACTGACGCTGTCGGCAAAACGGGGGCGTCTTCTGCCACCCGCCCGGCCGGAGTTTTTGCACTTGGCCTCAGCGATGGGTCTCCCACACTCGGCATGAAGTCTTTAAGCGTCGGCTGAAGCGCATGTCGCAGATAAGCTGTTCTTAGCGCCTTGAGCTCATCTGGAGTAGCTCTGCCGATAAGCGGCGCAGGTGCATACGCCGTTCCCTGTGCCAAGGCAGCGTGTTGCGGAACTGTGGCAGCAATTAAAGCAATTAACAGCAGCGGCAAAAAGCGCAAGGGAGTGAGACTAAGTATCCTACGGGCAAAGTGCAATTTCATGGGAAGATCCTTCTACGACGAACGCTTACGTAACATTTTCTGTATCAAAGCAGGCAACATGCAATTCATTTCGCACGGCATGCAAGGCGTTATATAAACGCTCGTCTTCACTACATCGGGCAAGTCAGTAAATAGACTAAAATAAGGAACAGACATTTCGGCGGCTAAAGATCGGTATTCGATCTTCTATCAGGCACTGGGCAGGATAGGACGAAAACGTTCTTCGTCCCATCGACACCCAGGGAAACTTCTCGGCTCACGAACGCCACCTGGTGTCAATTATAACACACACCAAGCAAGCACGCAATACGCGAGGGGTCCTATCGAGAGATTTTGTATTTAAATACACAGACTTCATATAATTATCCATTGTCATTCCTTAAGATCCTAAAGGAGCGGGAATGTCAAGATCGGTCGCTGTAAAGGCAAATATCCAGTAACCATGGCTGGGATCTAACGAGCCGGCATTTGTATACTCATTGCTTCCGTTGTCATAAGCATAGAGACTCGATCCGATCATCGGATTTGCTCCGCTGGTCGCCTGAGCAAACGACGTCGTCTCGCCGCTGAATGACAAGCTCGATAACGAGACTGATGTCGTGAAAGGATCACCAATCATATTCCAGCCTGCATGCAGTGGAATGACAAACGGCGTATTTGTCGGTGTGGCAGTTCCCGCCAATGTCACCGAGACATTAATCGGGAAGCGAACCCAGTATCCTTGGCCGGCAATTATTTCATTCGCCGGCGCAGTTGGAGTGATAGGATAGTAGTTGCTCGCTGCATTCCAAACCGCAAGCTTGACTCCGCTGTATCCAAAGATAGAGTCAAGGCTTACACCGGAGTAGGACTCCGGCAGCGACATCAACTGAAGTCCGGCGCTGAACGAAGCGATGACCGGCGTTGTTGCTGTGAACGCAGCCGACGCCGCAGCGCTTGTTGAATAACCGCTTGCGACCACTATCGCAGTAATGGTTTCGGAACTATTCACCACGATTGGCTGAGAATAGACCGATGAACTAGTGGTTGGTGTCGAACCATCAAGAGTGTAGTAAATTGTCGCATTGGCTAAAGAGCTGGTGATCGTTACTGATTTGCCCTTGGCGATAGATCCGCCGTTAGGCGCGATTGTCGGCGTAGGAGCGACAGGCGCGATTGCGAATGAGGCAGAAGCCACACCACTATTAAGGAAGCCGGATTCAACGGCGATTGCCTGGATCGTCTCGGAACTGGACAGCGAAATAGCACCGGTGTAAAGCGTGGAACTCGACGTCGGCACTGTGCCATCTGTGGTGTAATAAACGGCAGCGCTAGGCTGAGCATCTAAAATCGTCACCGTCTGCGATACGGCATACTGCCCAGCGTTGGGTGAAATAGTCGGAGTAGGAAGTGTCAGTGCAATAGTGTAGCTCGTCGATGTCACAGCGCTATTGAAGTAGCCGCTCATGACTGCAATAGCCTTTATGGTTTCAGAGGTTGATATATTAAATGGTCCTGTATACAGAGTCGAGGCGGCAGTGGGTGCCGAGCCATCGGTTGTGTAGTATATGGACGCGCCGGGAAGAACATCAGCCAGAGTTATCAACTGTGTAGTGGCAAAGGCGGCCCCGCCTGCCGGAGCTATAGTTGGTGCCGCTACTGTTTGGCCTATCGTATACGTGGAAGAGGCAAACGAACTGGTGGTGTAGCCGGCTTCGATTGCGACTGCCGTAATTGTTGCGCTCGTCGAAAGCGCGATCTTGTCCTGATAGAGAATTGACTTGTCAGTCGGATTAGTTCCATCGGTCGTATAGTATATTTTAACACCCGGAGTTGTGTCGGCGATTGAAACGATCATATCGTTTGTTGAGGCCGACGCGTTTGGCGAAATAACCGGTGTCGCGGCGGTCTCTCCAATTGCAAACGATGCGGAGGCA
>Ga0224527_1001295_pt1 | contig 12830 bp, 11 predicted proteins | sample CBST0metaG_FD_179882 | JGI IMG/M metagenome (GOLD analysis project Ga0224527, IMG submission 179882) | Peat soil microbial communities from Stordalen Mire, Sweden - C.B.S.T0 | ecosystem: Environmental > Terrestrial > Soil > Wetlands > Peat | place: Sweden: Norrbotten County, Stordalen Mire... | reverse complement strand
CGCAGCGTCGGCTTCGATGCTGCATACGGGCTCGCTGGTCGACGTGACGTTTACGACGGGACGGAAAAGTGAGGCGCAGAGCATCACGATTCATGCGACTCCGGGAGAAGCGTATGTCTTCGCCGGGATATTGACTCATGTGAATGTAAGAGACGGCGTGCTGGCGGTTGACAACCAGGTGGATGGCAACAACTACGAGCTGTACTTTGATCCGCTGGCCGAGAAGAACGTGGAGAAGCTGGTGACTGGGACTCCTGTGCAGGTGACGGCGAACTTCGATGGCAAGCGGTATATGGCGACACAGATCAGGGTTATGGAGACTGCGCCACAGGACAGGGACCGGTAGCTCGCGGCGTGCGCTTTGTAAGAGCTGAAGACCGGAGCACTGATTGTTCTACCGCTATGCTCATCCCACATTCGCCAGAGGATGGCGAATGTGGGCCACCTGTTTCACTTCTGCTTCAAACTTCAATTCATGCGCGACTTACTTTGTGCGGTCCGGGATGGGCACTTGCTGATATCCATCAGTCGGACGGAAGTGAGATGGGTCTACTGGGGCGCTGGAAAAGCCGCTCATTTCGCTGATGGATTCCATCAAGACCATGCTGGTGGGTTGTTGCTGTGCGGTGGCTGGGTCATCGGCGGGAGGTGGCGGAGGGTCTTTTTTCTTGTGGCCGAATCCGCCCATCATGCCTCCGAAGCCTCCTAGTTTGCTTGCGATGGTGTTGCTCGCGGCGCTGCTGGCTCCCTGCTTTGCTACATCTCCCTTGGATGGCATCTCGGCGTTTTGATCGCTGGCGGGGAGAGGGGCTTCAGAGGCGGCGGGAAGAGGTTGACCGTCGGCGGTGCTGCCCATGCGCATGACGGTGTAGATTGGGACTCCTTTGAGTTTGGAAACTTCCTTTGCCATTTCGCCGAGGCCCTGCGCGGAGCCGGGTTTCATCTGCGACTGCGACTGCATGGAGGCGACCATGGGAGCGGTGACGCTGCCGTAAACGTCGCCTAGCTTGCGGGCATAACGAATGTTGAAGTCGCGCACTTCCTGGTAGCCGGGAATCTCCGGGGTGAGCCAGAGGTCGTTGGTCATGGCGATGTTGCCGGACTGTCCGCTGTTCTTGTCGGTGGCCTGCATGGTGAGAGTAAGGATGGACTCCTTCGTGTTGAGCCCGCTGTATTGTTTCTCAACCCCGGTGTTGCGGACAGCCACGTTGAACTTTAGATCAGTGTCGTTCTGCGCGGGTTCGGGCTTTGGCTGAGCTTCCTGGGGATGCTCTTGCCGGCGCTTGGCGGCTTCGCGCTGTGCGGCTTCGAGTTGCTCCTTCATCTGCTGGAAAGTGATTGTGTAGTACTGCTTCTTCTTATGATCGATGTGGGTGACAGTCTCGCGATCAAGATCGACGATCTCGGTGTGGTCTTGAGCGACGCGGGCCATGCGGTTTCCCTTGACGTAAACGCTGGAGGTGATGGGCTCTCCAATCTGGCGCGCCTGCTTGCTGAATGTCCCAGCAATTTTCATCATGCCCATGAGAGAGCCACCGGAGATTTTGGTTGACTCCGTGTACTGGAAATCGGCGAAGAGCCAAGTGGGTGTTGTGAGCGAGAGTGCGAGAAGCCAGGCGATGCGACGGCGCAAGGGAATCCTCCGATACAGCAGCGCAGGAGTGTAGTACGGGGCAAGAGTGGATTGGTATTGTCCCCGGGGTGGAATTTAGTTGCTGTACTAAAACGCGCTGACCATGTAGCCAACAGCGGAGACGGAAGTTGCATCGCCGCGCAAAGGGCGTTGGCGGGTTGGACGCGGGAATTGATAGGATAGAGGAGGTGATGGAGTTCGCCTTAACCGCTGCGCCAGCTAGTGCGGCTAATGACTCCTACAAGTCGAACTGCAGGAGAACTCCGAGTCGTGCTTGCCTATCTCTGGATATCCATCGGCGCCATTGTCGGCGCCAGCGCCCGATACTCTGTAAGCCGCTTTGTTGCCAAGGTTGGCTCCGCTTCTTTCCCTTATGGCACACTGCTGATCAACATTACGGGGAGCTTCATCCTGGGACTCTTCCTGGTGTGGAGCACGGAACGTGCGCTGCCGGACCCGCGCTGGCGGCTGCTCGTCGCTATCGGGTTTTGCGGCTCCTACACTACATTTTCAAGCTATGCCTTTGAGAGCTTCTCGCTGTTTGAGCAGGGGCACTACGTACTGTTTGCGTCCAACGTGCTGCTGAGCAACTTACTTTGTCTGGCGGGAGTTTTGGCCGGTGCAATGATTGCGAGAAGCATATAATGACGGGCGGAACAGAGCAGTCGATCCGAGGCGAGGGAGAAGCGAAGATGGCCGTACAGGTCACAATGTACCTGCATGAGGAAGATGAGTGGCATCGGCGCTCGTTGCATCTTGAGGTGTTGAAATACCTGCGCGAGGAGAATGTTTTCGGCGCAGTGGCATACCACGCGGTTGCCGGATTTATGGGACGCATGCGGCTGAAAACCGCGACGCTGGTGGATGCAGGCGGAAAACTTCCGGTGGTGGTGAGTTTTGTGGACACGGACGAACATATTCAACGAGTGATGCCGAGGCTTAAAGAGATGGCCTCGCACCGATTAATTGTGCGCGAAAACGTCGTGGTGGAGCAGGGCGATCTGGACTGATGGGACGCTATAACACCAGTCCGAGCTTGGCGAATTTGGTATGGGTTGACTCGTAGTCTGTGTGGTGGACGCCGCGAACGCCGAGACCTTCGGCAACCTGCACGAACATCAGACGATCATCAAGATAAGCGACCTGCTCGGGTTCAACCTGGGCGATGTCAAGGGCGATGCGGTAGATGTCTTCATCCGGTTTGCGCACGTGGACGATGCAGGACGAGATGAAGAAGTCCACGAAGGCTGACAAATTGAAGGTCTTGATGCGGCGTTCGTTGAGTTCGCGGCCTTCATTGTTGACGACGACGATTTTGAGCTTGTACTTCTGCTTGAGCTTGCAGATGAGCTCGATCATCTCAGGAAAGTCTTTGGACTGCCCGAACATGAACTCGCGAAACTCTTCGCGGGTGAAATCTCTTTTCTCGTAAAAGATCACACGGCTGAGGTACTGGTCGAGAGTTAGCTTGCCAACCTCGTAGGTATCGAAGGTGAGGTGATGGCGCTCGTCCATTTCCTTGCGATCGAGGTTGAAAGTCTTGGCTGCCAGCTCGCGGGAGGTGCGGTCCCAGCCGTTGGTAAGGAGAACTCCGCCGAGATCGAGAAAGAGAGTGGTGATTGGCATGGTGGAACCTCCGGGCGTGAACAGGTAAGGACAGGCAACCTAAACCAAACGTTAATGATAACGCAGATGGCAGAAAGTCGATGCAAGTTCCGGGTCCGGTGTTTCACCGACGGGAAGAGCGTCTGGGCCGCTTTGCCGCATACACCTTCCGCGATTCCAGTCTACCTTGAGGCATTTCCGCAACGAACCGCGCGGAAATATGGGTTAGAGACGAGAGTGGGCCTGCTCCAGACCCAGCTTCCGGGGGTGCTCCAAACTGGATCAACATCGTTGGCAACGAGCACGTTGAGATGGTATTTATCACAGATCACATCCAAGTTCTGGGCCCTTAGCGCCTCTGGATTATTGAAGATCATGAAAATAGACGGCACGGCCTTCCTGCACTGTTGCAGGTCGCCTCCAAAGTTACTCTCGCAGTATGAATCTCCCATTGCTGCCTGACGTGTGGAATAGAGGTGGGCTATTACGATCTGTTCGCGCCCGGGATTGTATTGAACGTGCACGTCGGAGTTGGTCAGCTTATCCAGCCGAGCGAATCCATCACGGATCCAATATGTGCGCTCGCCGAATCCCTGGACGCCTAGGAATGTTTCATCGCGAGTGACCCTTCCTGCCTCCGCGAGTGGTGCATAGAAACGAAGGGCGAGGAGTTGGTATGCGGCTCCGCTAACGCCCAGGATGAGGGTGAAGAGCAGAGAGAGGCCAGTCCATGACACTCGTGGGCGGGAGGCGGCGAAAGCTTGGACGCGAAAATAATCGTAGAGCAGGGGAGCAGCCAGGATGAGAAGCACAAACTGAACAACGAGAATTCCGCGAAAGCCAAGGTCGTTAAATCCCGTCGTATCTGACCGTAGGACAGTCATCGCAAGCAAGCAGACAGCGAACATGGTCCACACCATGCGACGCTGCCTGCTGAGCGGTTTTGACCCTGCCATATCTCTGCGCATGGCTAAGAACATGATGACGGCGAAGAAGCCGAACTCAAGCATGTACGTGATCAAGAGTGCCGGCAGCTTCGCTAGTTCCATCAATACAGGGTTGTGTAGATGCAGGTGTCGAAGAGGATCTACTATCGCAGGACCTTCGCGGAGGCCAAAGTAGGCTATGCGGGGAGCACTCTCAGCGCTGGATGCAGCGGAGAAGTTTCGAGGGTACAGGTCCAGCAGATACGGCCAAGAGAGCAGAAGCGTGACCACGCCCGCAGCCAGATAGGCCAAGAAAGCGCGGAAATGTTTTCTTGCCAACGTGTCGAGCGTCCAATAGATGACGAACAATGCAAATGTGAGCGTTACGTAGACAGACAGACCGGCTGCGCTGGCGAAGGCCATTCCGCAGAAAATTGCGAGCCAAAATCTTTGACCGGGCGGACTCTCCTCTTCAATCTGTGAGAAGAGAAGCATTCCGGCCATGCACGCCACTAGAGATGCAACATGATGAGGTACCCAAAGCATGGAGCCCACCCAGGAAGTAACCTGGTTTGGATCCCACCACTCCATATCTGGGGTGGCAACGTGTGGAGGCATACTCTGCGCGATGTAAGGAATCAGGTCCAAGCCAGTGACTCCAAGAAGAGCGACGCCTATCACAGACTTGCGGCGAAGATTGTCAGTCTCATGCAGAAGATGCTTCAGGAAGAGAGGGATGATGGAGAACAGCCCAACCCCGCTCCAGAAAGCACTTGCATTGAAGCAGGCTTTGGCGCTGATGCCGAGTAATCGCATAGGCAGCGCGCAGACGACGTACCAGTAATAGAAGTAACGAAGACGCGGAATGTATCCAATTGCATAAAACGGGTTGAGCGGAGGAACACCGGTTCTGGCAGCTGCCTCTATCAGGGGTACGCGAATCGACTGGTCGAAGCTGGTGTAACTAATGTAGAGACGATGTCCGACTTGCACATCCACAAGGGAGAGCTGCACCAACAGAAACAGAGTGAATAGAGCAGCCAGAAATAGCAGTGTATTGCGGCGCAATGGAAATATGGTTCTTGCTGGACTCCGAAATTGGCGCGCGAATACGAAAGTTGCGATGCAGGCAAGCAGGACGAAAACCGAAAGCGTAACTGCATAAGAAAATACCCTGGTAAGCAAAACTGACAGGATGGGGGTGACGGCAAATGAAAGCACTACTCCCAGGAGAAGCTTCTCGGCAGCAGAAGAAGTACGCGCACCGAAGAGGTTGCTGGCTTCCGCGAGAAGATATCCGGGTGGTACGAGGAACACCGCAAATGCAAACGTTGCTAATATCGTCTGCAAGAAGACTGCAATCGTCAGGTTAGCCATCCTGGCCTTCCACTTGTGCGAGTTGGAGACCCGGAATTCTGACCCGATGCGAGCCGCACCGATGCACGCCTCGATCGAAAACCTGTGCTCTCATGTTTCTCCGGGAGAAATTTTAGTGGCTGATGAAGATCAGAATAGCACACACAGGTTTCAGCAACGCCGTGCAGATTGTGACGTAGCGGAGAGTGTCGTTGCGCAATGAATATCATGTCAATCCCGCACGTTCTTCACAGTTGCATTCTATGCAGTTTGGATTACTGGCGTGGCAATAGAGGAGCACTGGCAGATGTACTCCAGGTCTTTGGTCGCACGTAAACGTGGACGTCACCGAGGTGCCCGTAGGGAACAAAGGTGCCCACTTCCTGATACTGCGCGCCAAGAGTTTTGACAGCGGCGATGAGTGCACGCTGTCCGCTGAGGTGGCCATTGCGCCAGAGTTGTTCCTGGCCGAGTAAGAAGGCGTCCGACTCAGCGCCGTAGATGATCACTGCCGGAGGATGGCGCAGGAGTTGGGCAGCTTCTTGACGAGCGAAAGCGTCTGGAACGACGTCAATATTGTGAGAACCGGAGAACGTCGCAGGCATCCGGTGTGATGTGCCGTAAAGAATAGAGAATTCTGGGTAAACGAAGATGGTGTCAGTGGGAGAAGAGTTCTGCTGGATAATGTGGACGGTTGTTTCGACGAAGTCCACCGTTGACTTAGGAAGTCGCAAGCCCTTCAGCTCGGGCAGGCTGGACGTCTGATTCGCAACCGCAACGGGAGGCTCTACCCAGCCCGCAAACGCGAAAGGCACTGTGAGTTTCAACTGAATCTCAAAGATGAGCAGCGCCATGCACGCTGTATAGACCAGCCATCTGCGCCATCCCGGCGTTTCTTCCAACAGCGCAGCAAGGAAGAACGCCAGGCCTGGAATGGTCATAGCCTCAAAGGCTGGATACGAGAGCGAGAGCATGAATGCGATGGAGAACGACACTGCGGTGAAGAGAAGGAACTGTGACTGGCGACGGGAAAGCCCACCCTTCGAGCAGAATCGCAGGAAATAGGCTACGCCCAGGAGTCCGCTGCCGAAGAAGACGAAAGGGATGAGAGAGCGCACGATTCGGTAGGAATCGATGTAGGTGCCGAGTGGGGAAGAAAGCAGGTAATTGTCCAGTATCTGGTGCGGCACAACAAAGGAGAGCGCAATAGCTCCCACGCCCAGCAGGAGTGCACCGAGGACCAGGTACCACGAGGAGCGGGTCGCATCTTCGGGCTCTTGATCGCGCAGACCAGCCCGATGAAGGGCTGCGCAACAGATTAGAAAGCCGATGAGGCCGAACGCGCTTTCCCAACGCATGGATTTGTATACATAGATGAAGCGAGTAAAGAAATCGCTAGCATGGGAGGCCTTGGCAGCGGGTCCGGTTACGAATATCTGCTGAAGGAACGTGCGCAGAATCCCCATGCGGACGGACCATGCAACAAGAAACGCGAGGCAGGCGAACCATGCTGCGAAGAAGCCGCCGAGGTAGGCAATACTCTTACGAAGGCCATCGAGACGAATCAGACATCCGCCCACGATGATGGGCAGACAGACGGTGATGGCGAGTCCGATGGTTTGCTTGCTTGCGATGCTGAGGAAGGCGAATGCTCCTGCGACGGCGCCGATGGCTAGTAGCGTATGCCGGGTGCGATTTTCATCGAGAGCGTAGCTGGATGCAAGGGCAGCAGCAACGCTCAACAGGATAGTGAAATGGTTGTAGGAACTCAGCGGGTCAGAGAAATCCGAGGCCGAAGCCGCCATGGTTACGATGGTGGCCAGTGCCGCGTTGCCAGCCTTGAAGAAGCGGGCCATCCAGGCATAAAGGAGCGTGGCGAGCAGCACCCGCTCGAAGACTCCCGCGGCTCGAATGGCGACCATAGTCTTGCTAAAAAGGGAGAGAACGGCGGCACATCGCAGCATGAACAGAGGTGGCCCGGGCGTGTAGAAATCGCGGTAGGGAACGACGCCATTGAGAAACATCATGCCGCCGCAGAATCCTCCGTCACCAGAGCGCAGGCCAACGAAGCGGTTCCAGAAGAACAACAGAAACGTCAGTGTGACGATTACCGTCACGCTGGCCCCGGCAACCCACACTGCTGCGCGGCTCGAGCGAAAACCGGGTGCCTTCATGCTGCTCCAGAGAAAATGTAAGTGCCTGATGGGGATGAGAATAGCATAGTCAAGTTTTCAAGGCGCAGAGCAGATTGTGACCAACGAAGAGTATTATTGCGCAATGAAAATACAGACATGCACGCTCATTCTATTCGCGGCTGCCATTTTCGGCAGCCTGTCTGCTACCGCGCAACAGCAACGTTTAAGTCCACATGAAACCGTTGGAGCTGTGGTTGATGGAAACCGGATCACGATTGTTTATGGACGCCCTTACACGAAGCATCCTGTGAGTGGGGAAGTAAGAAAGATCTGGGGCGGGCTGGTGCCTTACGGAAAGGTCTGGCGTACCGGTGCTGACGAAGCCACACTGCTGATTACTCAGAAGCCGATTGAACTTGGCGGAGTGACGGTTCCGGCGGGAGCCTATACGTTATGGACGCTGCCCGCAGCGGACGGCAAAGCCAAATTGATAGTCAACAAGCAGATTGGGCAGTGGGGGATCAGTTCGAAGGATCCGAAGCAGACCTACGACGAGGCACTGGATGTGGCTAGGGTTGATCTCAAGAAGGATGTTCTAGACCACCCGGTCGATCAGTTTACGATTTCCATTGCGCCGAATTCATCGGGCGGTGGGACGCTGAAGCTGGCATGGGAGAACACTCAGTATTCAACTACGTTCACAATCAAGAAATAGTGGAGGCACAGAAAGAAGCACGGTGGAAGATATTCCATCGTGCTTCAGACTGCAACAACTAGCCCGGACGGGGTATATGATCCGATAACCCGGGCCTGAACGAGACCGCAAAGCTCAAGAAGATGATGCCAATCGCGTCCATTCCTTGCCAGGTGGGACGCGTCTAAACACAGTACTGCGCCAACTTCTCCAGCGCAAAGCCAGGCTCCCAGTCTCTCAAAACCCGGCCTGGCTACGGTTCCACTCGCGGAACGGCCGAGATCGTCGTCAATGACCTCGATGTTACGGAAGCCAAGGCGCTTCGCTTCATTCACCAAATCATACTGTCGGCGCTGACTTTCAAGATTCATTTGGACCTGCGCCTGTGTCGACTGCCGGACGTAGACCACGGCTTTGCGTTTGAGTACCACGGCAGGCAAAAGATCAGCATTGGTCATCGTTGGCCTCCTGCGCGGCGCAGCCGGCGGCCAACATCAGCAGATTGGCCAAGCAACTCAGTGCTCGTTCCCTCTGCAACGAATCCATCCCGGATAGCTGGACTGAGGTGAACGCTAGGCTGCCCTGGCGCGGTGCCGCCGACAGCCCCTGAGGCGGCCGTCGAAGGATCATGAACGTCGAACTCATTGCACTCCTCCTGAACGACAGTGGAATCGTTAGAGGAGTTATCACGCAAACCGCGCTCAACCAGCAAGTCATGCAATTCACGCAAAGCCGCAACTGCAACCCGTGGCTCGCCAAGCTTCATGCCCACGCATGCCACTGGATCCAACATCCATGCAGAAACGACCGTGACTACGCCAGAGCCGTCATCGACATAGACAACACATCCACGGTTGCGTTGTTCACTATCTCGACAGCGAACCTTACGCCCGTAGAGCGGATGCCAACGATAGTTAATTTCGAGTTCTGCACCGATATGGGCAGAATGTCTGGGGAATCGCGACACCGCACAGCGCACGTTCGGCTGCTGAATTATCGATCTCTCTTCGACCATCATCGCAGTAGCGCGCCAGAGCATCCCAGTTGCTGAGTGCATAGCGGATCGCCGTCGAAGTGTCCGACTTCGGCGAGAGCTTTGCGAGCGAGGCTTCGAGCCACTCGCGGATGGAGTTCACGATGGGCCGTGAACGAAGATTGCGAACCTGCTGGCGCTCACTTGGAGAGCGGCCTCGAATCTCTTCTTCGATCCTGTAAAGCGGAGCGATAAGCTCGAGAGCTTCGATTGCGATCGCTGACTGATGGGCTTCCTTCAAATCGTAGAATTTGCGGCGAATGCGAGGCAAGGTGCCTGCTGAATGGATCCATCCTCGTACAGTCTGTTGAATCCAGCGTAGGCGTCTGCCTGCAGGATTCCGCGAAACTCGCGCAGATGCTGCTGGGGATGTTCGCCCTTACGATCTGGAGAATAAACAAACCACACAGCGGGCGCAGCGCTATCGCCGGCAGGACGATCATCACGAACGTAGGTCCAAAGTCTTCCGGTCTTAGTTTTGCCGTTGCCTGGTGCGAGCACCGGAACCGGCGTGTCGTCGCCATGAAGCTTATTGGCGGAGATGACGTAGCGTCGAAGTGCTTCGATCAGTGGTTCCAACAAACGACTCGTCTGTCCGACCCACTTGGCCAGCGTCGAGCGACCCAACTCCACACCTTCGCGGGCGTAGATCTCCGACTGCCGATACAACGGCAAATGATCCCCGAACTTGGCGGTCATCACATGCGCCAACAATCCCGGCCCGGCGATGCCTCGATCAATCGGTCGCGACGGCGCCGGGGTCTGACGATGTGAGTGGCAGACACCGCGCACTCAATCAAGCAAACGGCAAAAGGCCGGACAAGAGCGCAATGCTCCTGATCCGGCCTTAACTTTTGTTTGGGCGCGTCCGCAGATAGGCGCTAGTGTGGTGTCATCCGGCGTGGCAGCATCGTAGGACCAATCCTGCTAGTCGCCCTCCTGCTCCGGTTGCTCTGCCACTAGCAACCAGTACTAGTCACTAGTCTGGGCGGGTGGTTGCTCTGCCCGTTGATCAGCAGCTTTTCGGCTTCAAATTCGACTACATCTTGCGGTCCGGGTGGGTATGAACGTCCGGGCTTAATGCCTATGTCCAGAAGAGACGCCACTATTATATCTGCACGTTGTTCCGGCTACGGCTCAAACAGCAACGGAGAATGGTCGGCGCTTCTTAACCGCGAACCGTGAACGGATGTACACGCGCCCAGGAACCTCAATGAATTTATAGGAGGCAACTGAGACCAGCAGAATGATGATCAGGTACACGATGTTAAAACTGCCATGGACTGACAATCCGTATCGCTTGGCAAGAAACGTAGCCCAACTGTACGTGGGATCGGAAAGCAGATAGAGGCTGTAACTCGCCTGGCCAAGGAGAACAAGCATTGGATTGCTCAGAATGTTTGGGGCGCAGGCAAGAGCAAAAATCAGGACCGCATAAACAGGCACGAGCAGAGCGTTGTGCAGGGAGGGATAGGGCATCTTCCAGAGGCTTACTATCAGCACAACCAGCCCAATGACTGATAGGACCGCAGTAGCCACAGGATTGGAAAACCTCTTTCCGTCAACATAACAAGCGCCAATGCCTATGCCCAGTATGAACTCGGGGAGGCGAAGAATCGGATTGAACTTGATAACGGAAAGTAGTGTCGCATGGCTTTCGAAGTCCACCAATCCTTCAGGACGGACAAACGCATATATTAAAGATGGAACGATGCCTAATATCCAAACAGCGGCGAACGTACCTGCAAAAGTTCTCCGAAATAGCCGCGCCATTGGCGCCAGAATAAGCGGGAACAGCAAGTAGAAGAAAGCCTCGCACGAAAGGCTCCATCCTGGACCGTTCCACAAGAGAGCTACTTTCGGAATCCACGCTTGAACCATTACGACGGGATAGAAAGCTGCCGGGACAAATGGTATGCCTTGCTTCAGGCACTGATGAAGGAATACCGGGATGGAGACGATGAGTGCGGCAAAGTACACGGGAAGAACTCGCGCAGCTCTGGCGACCCAGAATTCCTGTGGCCGATAATCACTAGACAAGTAGTTGTAGCTTAAGATGAATCCCGAAAGTACAAAGAAAAGGGTCACCGCCGAGTAGCCGACGTATACGATCGGACCGACGTTGCGCAACAAGTCCCAATTCGGGGCGAGGTGGTACAGGACGACCCAGAGGGCCGCGAAAAACCTGATGCTCGTCAAACCGGATAAATTGCGCATATATTTGAATTCCTGAACGTCCTAAGGATGGAACTTGGTCTTGTGAAGGTCGCAGCGCGGCAGATAGGTTACACATCTACCTGGATCAGTGTTGGCCCTTCGGTAGTCAGGCCTTCGCGAAGTGCCTTGATGAAGGCATCCAGTGAATCAACGCGCGAGCCTGGGACTCCCATGCTTTTTGCCATTGCTACCCAGTCCAAGTCTGGCCGCCCGATTTCGAAGAGACTGAGAGCGCGAGGCCCGGGGCTTCCTACACCTAGTCCGGAGAACTCACGCTTCAGCACGTTGTAGCTGCGGTTCGCGAAGACCACTGTGGTGATGTTGAGCGACTCACGCGCCATCGTCCACGATGCCTGTACTGTGTACATCGCACTGCCATCGGCGGTGAGACAGAGAATTGGGCGTTCGGGACAGGCGATTGCCGCCCCCACAGCCAGTGGCAGAGCGATTCCTATTGATCCACCGGTATTTGCCAACCAATCGTGCGGCGGCGCTCCTTGTGTTGACTCCATCATGCCTCGGCCTGAGGTCATGGACTCATCCACGACGATTGCGTTTTCCGGCAACAGCGCGCCTACTGCGGCGGAAAGGCCTGGCAGCGTAATCTCGCCGGTGGGCAGCGCTGGACGTTTGGCGCTTGCAACCAGCGCAGGTGTTTCGCTTGCATCGAGTGCCTCCGACAGTAGCTCCAAGGCTGCGACGCTGTCTTCTCCGGCACGGGAAAGCGTATGGATGTCGCAGCCGGGCTGCGTCATCAGAGAGCTCTTGCCGGGATACGCAAAATACGCGACAGGTGCGGCGGAGCCAACAAGGATGATCTGTCGAAACTCTTTCAACTGCTCGATCGCCATCTCGAGAATGTAGTTGACCCGCTCTACCGGAACGATTCCAGCTCCACGCTCCATGCGGGTGAATGGATATGGCGAAAGGAGTTTTGCATTTGTGGCTGTGGCGATTCGTCCCGCGGCAGCCAGAGCTTTGCCGTAGAGTGCCGCGCCGGAGATGAGAATTGCGGTTCGCACGCCCGAGCGGAGCATGGTGGCCGCACGTTCGATGGTCTGAGGGGCGGGAACAGGAGCAACGGGCAGAGGCGAGCGCGTGACAATCCTTCCGCCTTCGCTCCAGGCTACGTCTGCGGGCACAATGAGGGTGGCGATCTGTCCGGGTGATGTGCGCGCTGCGATCACCGCGTCGGCTGCATCATTTCCCACTTCCGATGCGGCGCACGAGG
>Ga0224527_1001294_pt1 | contig 12834 bp, 9 predicted proteins | sample CBST0metaG_FD_179882 | JGI IMG/M metagenome (GOLD analysis project Ga0224527, IMG submission 179882) | Peat soil microbial communities from Stordalen Mire, Sweden - C.B.S.T0 | ecosystem: Environmental > Terrestrial > Soil > Wetlands > Peat | place: Sweden: Norrbotten County, Stordalen Mire... | reverse complement strand
CTCATGGAGGAAGTACTTCCTCCATGAGTTCATCAAACCCACAGGCTTCCATTCCGGGAATCAATTACCCAGTAGCTGTCAGCCAATCAATACAACCGACAGCTGCTTCTCCCGTGGCAAGTACATATTTCGGAATGCATATTCACAGACTTGCAGACCCAACAATACCCCTCTCGGAAGAAACACCATTCCCGAGTTTCCCGGTGAGTACGTTGCGCCTATGGGACAACACCGATTGGGACACTTCAGAGCCACACCGCAACACCTTTGATTGGACCCGGATGGATGGCAACATTCAGAAAGCGAGCGCGCATGGCGTTAGTGATTTTATATTCACCTTCGGCTATGTTCCTCAATGGGCAACTTCGGATCCGAACGATAATACTTGTGTTTTTCCTGGATCGTGCGATGCTCCAGCCAATGTTGCAGATCTGGATGGCTTTGCAAACGCCCTTGTTCAAAGATATTGCGGAGTAATTAGGTATTATGAGACTTGGAACGAGCCTTCGTCTACGATGTTCTGGAATGGCACTAATGCACAGCTTTTAGAAATCATCCAGCACATTTATGCAGACGTCAAGAACCCGGCGAATTGTGGATGTACGAACGGTTCATGCTCTCCCGGCGGCGGCGCTAATCCTAACAAGGTTCTTCTGCCGCCCGTCGATTCACCCACCTCACCTTGGCTCGAGAATTGGTTGAGCTACGTTGGCAATCCGTACCCCTACGCCGATGTAGCTACGTTTCATGGATATGGCTATGACAACAACCCGGAAAGCATCGCGAGTGGTGTGAAGTTTCTTCACGCCACACTATCACGATATGGGCTAGGATCGGCTGAACTGTGGAACACTGAGGCTAGCTGGGGCGACGGGACACTACCAACTCAGGATGAGCAGGCCTCGTGGGTCATTCGATATCAAATCATTCAATCGCTGTCCGGCGTGTCACGGTTTACGTGGTATGCGTATGACAATTGCGCTTGGGGAACCCTCTGGGGAGGCGGTATTTGTGTTGGTCTGTCGACTGACCCTTTGGGTCCGCATGAAGCCGCGACAGCTTACTCGACCGTGCAACAGTGGCTGACGGGAGCGACTCTTGAGTCTTGCCAGGAGCACACTGATGGGACCTGGTTTTGCAAACTCACCCGCTCCGGCAACTATGTCTCATGGGCGGTCTGGAATAGCAAAGGAACGGCCATCACATTGAACCCATCTGCAATGCCCGGCTTGGTTCAGTACCGAGATTGGCAAAATCAGAAGACTGTGATCGCGGATAGCGTACAAGTAGGAAGCATGCCGATCCTTATCGAAAATGAGGACGGATTCTGATGGCACCATGAGTAGCTTGTGGTACTCCGCACAAAAGCGGAACGTAGATTTCTCCCGTTGGCTATTTCTTTGGGAAAAAAGATTCCCGAGTAATGTGAAATAAGAATTTCGAGTTATAGACGAGGTATCGCTTCCACAGCCGTCGCGGTTCGAGTAGAAGGCGAAAGAGCCATTCAAGACCATGTTCACGCATCCAGCGTGGAGCCTGGTTCAGATTTCCGGCAACGATATTGAAAGCTTGGCCGACACCGACCATAACCGGCACATTCACCTGATGCTGATGTTCATACATCCATACCTCTTGTTTCGGACAGCCTAGCCCGACCCAGAGTATGTCAGCGTGACTTTCGTTGATCTTCGCAACAGCATCGGAGTTTTCTTCGGTTGTGAGCTCTCGGAACGGTGGCGAATAAGAACCGGCAATCCTCGTACCGGGGAAGTGTTGTTGAATCTTCGAAATCATTCTCTGCGTCACATCTGGATGTCCACCATAGAAGAAGTGGCGATATTTCCGGGAGTTCGTGACTTTGAGGAAATCCTGAAATAGGTCTGGTCCATAGACTCGCCGCTTCAAATCGAATCCCAAATGGCTCCCTATCCAAGTCAACGGCTTTCCATCAGGCACGGTCAATCCCGAAGTATTTAGCATTTCCATAAAGCGAGGATCGTTCTTTGCCTCCATTACCATATGTACGTTGCAGACTGCTACAAACTGGGTTCCCCGTCGCTCTTGAATCCACGCTTCGAAAACATCTATTACATCCGCGATTTGGACCGCATCGATGCGCACACCCAGAACTGAAAACGAAGGCACATTTGATACTCTAGGGGTTTCTGTAATCATTCTTCCTCTAAGAATTATTGCGAAATTGCCCGCTGATAGATATCCATCAGCATCGTATGATTCTTCTCAGCTGAGTACTTCAGTTCATATTCGGCACGCGCGGCTAATCGCATGCATCTGATTTCCTGAACATGCGCTAGCATCCATTCGACCTGCTCTTCGAGTGATCCTTCCGCATATGGATCAAAGTGTAAGCCCGTCCGCCGGTGCGCTATCAGTTCCTGCATGGAACCCAGATTCGATGCGATCACAGGAGTGCCTTTAGCAAGCGATTCAACTATTGTCCGTGGAAATCCCTCGTACCAAAGTGATGGAAATACAAGTGCCAAGGCGTTGCCCATTAATGTAAGAACTTCAGGCAGAGACTTGTGGCCTAGGTATTCGATGGCCGGATTTTCGGACGAAGCTCGCTTGCAATGGTCTGCCAATGGCCCCTCACCAGCGATTTTAAGGGGAACCAAAGCACCCAGGCCCTTCCATGCCCGAAGCAAGACATCCAGACCTTTTTCCGACGAAAGCCGACCGACGTAGAGGATATAATTCCCCCGACCATCACCCACTCCTGGATCTCGCTCCAGAAAGTTCGGCTTCACATCCAGTTGCGCGGCCGATATACCACCTTCAACGAACTTGTTCTTTGCAAATTCTGTCAAAGCTATGTAACGCCGGACTTTATGTTCATAAGTTCCCAAGGCGTTATGCACGGCAGTGCTGGCCACAATCGCAAGTGAACCTGCTTTGCTTCCACGATAACAACCGTAAGCCATCGCAGGTATTGCGATACGCTTACCGATACACTTCTCGCAAATCGAGCCATCTCGAAACAAGAACGAGCCCGCACATAGCCGACGATAGTTATGCAATGTTTGTACGACAGGTACGCCTGCCTTTGAGCACACGTAGAGTACTGACGGCGACAACACCGGAAACAAATTGTGAACGTGAACGATGTCAGGACGGAACTGCCCTAACTCTGCGCTTACGCGCTGCCAGGACGCGTATGAATACATGTACCCAAGCGCCGCCCGCACTTTGCCGACCACACCCTTGATCCCATCGTTATTCGCTTCAAGTAAGCGAACAGAATGCCCGCGAGATTCCAGAAGCTCTTTTTCTGAGCAAACAACGGCATCTTCCCCGCCTGCTTGTTGGTAATAATTGTGTAGCAGCAATATTTTCATTGTGAGGTAGTTTCAGTAAACGTCTTCGATCCGCGGGGCCGCGCTGCTACTTTGCCTTCGAGCGAAAGGCGGATGCGGTGTCTGAACTAATTTGCTATCCCTTGTGTCAATCTGCCAATTGGATAAACATCTCTCAGCGTCTTGAAGTACTGATTCTTGACGCCCCACCTGGTGTATTTGGCGCCGTATATGTCAAAGACGGCAGTCACTGCAGAAGTGATCGGTACCGGCTTCACCCACATATAAAAACCGATATTGAATGCGACACACAGAAGAACTGCACACACTTTCTTACGCGTTACTGTTCCGATGCAAGCAGATAACACTACCCCGCCGAGTAAGTAACAGAGGTACGATGCATCGGACATGTAGACAAGCAGAAAGAAGCTAAGTCCCGGAAGCATCCAGAGCCATACAAGTATTCGGGACTCACGAAACTCGTCGCGACGAAAGAGCCAGGGAATGAGTGGCCAAAATGACAATGCCAGCGGAAGCACTACACGAATCTCGTTGGCAATAAACAGCCTTACAGAACCACTCGTAATGGGCGCAACCGAACGGAGCTGTGTGAGGTTCGTATCCGAATGAGGTGCACTGTTTCTTGCTGCGGCTTCTCTCATCGCCATTTGATTGGGAACGAACCATGCGAGACACATTCCGAAGACAAGGGCCACGGTCAGTGCCCGCCGCTTCCAACTCGGCACATACTTGACGAGAAAAAACAGAAATAGCGGGCTCAGGAAGAACCCGTCCGACGGACGAAATCCCGCGGCCAATGCGAACGCCAATGAGACTCCAACTAAATCCCCAGCATTTTGGTTTTCGCGGTTCCGCAAGATGAAAAAGACCATCAGGACGGGAAAGAAGAGTTCCGTTGCGTATGTGCTGTGAATATTTCCAGCAAACCAAGCGATGTAGAGTGATCCGTAGACGACCGTCGCGAGTTCGGCCATTACTGGCCTAAGCATGCGCTTTGCTACAAAATAAAACACGAACACTCCGAGCGCGGAGGCCGTCCAATTTATGTAATGAATTCCCATCGCAGGATCGGCGAACAGGGATGCTAGTCGAGTAAACAGCCAATATCCTGGTGGTTGGATTGCATATATGTGTTCCTTGATGGCATCAATATGGCTGGGACCATCTGCGAAATAGGGCTGTCCGCTGGTCGAGATGCGCGACACTAAGACGACAAGAGCTGCTACGTACGGAAACCATGATCGGCTTGGGGACGACGTTGCACATGAAACCTCGGCGACTTTTTCCGGCGCGAAGCAATCGACTGACGCTGTGCTCATGAGAGATTCCTGTCTACAGTTGAAGTTAGGGATTACTCTGCTTGCTTCGCGTTCAAAAGGGCCGCTTTTACTTCCGCGATTATCATTTCCGCAACTTCACGAATCGTCTTTATCTTTCCGGAATCACTGGAAGGTAACTTGCCGGCGACTGCCTTTCTAAACGCAGTTAGGAATTCCTCTGGGCTAGCAGGTTCAAAGATGCACTCTGCAGAAAATAGTTCTTTTGCACAGCCTGCATGCTTGGAACAAAGCACGATAAGTCCGGACAGAACTGCTTCGTTTGCCACGAGCCCCCAGACATCATGCATGGTTGGGAATACGAGAACGTCTGCGCTGCGATAAAAGGCCGGCATCGCCTCTGCGGCCTGCACTGGGTAGAAGTGCAGATTCTTGACATCGAGTTGGGCGGCAAGCGCTTTCAGGCCCACAAGATCAGGTCCGTCACCAACGAATACAAGTGAGAAATTGGCGCCTTCACTCTGCAATGCCGCAGCGGCTCTTACGAGTTCAGCTACGCCTTTTCGGGCGATGATCTGTCCTACGTGTAATATCACAGGCTTCGGGAACACACTAATCGCCGGAGCAACTGGCTTTACGTACCACGATTCGTCAACACAGTTTTGGATCTGCAGAATTCTGCCCCGACTTACGTTGAGTGAAATCAGGTATTCAGTTGAAGTCTGCCCCCAGCTTATCCAGTGCTTGATTGTTCCCGCAATAAGACGACGGAACAGACGACGCGGGCGGTCGAGGCCACCTTCTGTATGCAGTGATCCTTCCCAACTAACCCAAACAGGAACACGGAACAGAAATCCATAAATGATTGCGAGGATGGTGCGAAATCCGAGTTCGATGGTAATGACAGCGTCGGGACGGATCCTAAGCAGTTCGATCAGATATCCTGGTTCAAAATGAAAGAAACGCTGGTCAAAAAGTTGTCCGGACTTCCGCACTTTGTAAGCATATTGCCATCCCCACACTGGGCGCTCGTGAGCACCAGCAACGACTCCCTGATCCCACGCGCGATTCGATTCCATCTGTCCGTGAAGAATGAAGAGCTCAAAGCACTCCGCGAGGCGAGCAAGGATCGGTACCCTATATGGAGCGATCAGGTTGATCATGAATGCGAGCTTCGGCTTTTGATTTTGCAGATCCTTGTTAACGCTCATCTGAGAGATTCAGAACTCCCCCGCTTCGGCCTAATAGCGCACAGCAATGAATGCAGTGTGATTCGGATGTATGGAAGTCCCCCGAAAAACGGCCAGAACACACCAGCATGCGCGCGCGCATAGCGGTAGTATTCGCGAGCAGGGAGCCCTTTCGTGGTGAACATTTTGTTCAATCGCTCGCTAAGAGGGAGGACTGGGTCCAAATATGTGTCTTTAACTTTATTCCAACTGCACGTACCTACGAATCCCGGTGCTATCCACACAGAGCAGCCTAGTTTGCGTGCACGCAAACCATAATCGAGATCTCCCATGTTGTGGGTAAATGAAGAACTAATATTGCCCACCAGATTAGCAACACTTCGGGGAATAAGGACCGCGTTTCCGTTCATCGTGTCACATGACAACGGTTCCGAGCCGGGAGGGAGCAGAGCATATTTCAGCGGATGGATTCGACTCCTGTGGACGACTCCGCCGTAGGTTAAGGTACCCGAGGCTGGGTCGCGCAACGAACCCACCATAATAGAACAGTCATAATTCTGCGCAATCAGATCTTCGTGCGCAGCAACCATCCGAGCAAGGGCATCTGAATCTAGATATGTATCGTCATTGAGCCAGAAATAATAATCATAATCTTCCTTGAGTGCTTCGCCAAAGGCACATCTCATACCTCCGCCCCAATACAGATTGCCGTTTCCCCTCAAGAGCCGGATTTGTTGAAATTCTTTCCGAATCGCTTCGGAGGTACCGTCGCTACTTCCGTCGTCCACCAAGAACACGGTCAACTCCCCGTGCTTTGGCAATCGTTGCTCAAACAAACGTCGCAACGCTGCGAGAGTGGTCTCTTTGCGGTTATGGCAGGTCAGGAGAACGGCAAAACGACCGGGCAATGGATTCTTTCTCTTCCGTCTCACGCTAGTGCCTCGCCTGGTGAAGTAAGCTCCGCAGCCGTGCCCACGTTCACCCGCTTTCGCGCGCCAAGCCTCGATGCGCCCATACCTACGGCCATGCCAAGGATGAGGCTTTGATCATAATTCGGGGGATAAGCCACAAAAAATACCATTTGCGAGATAAGAAAGACCCCTAACATGTACTTCGGCAGATATCGAGGAAAGCGGCTCTTCTTCTTTCGAAGTTTCCAGAATCTAGTTGTCTGGGAACAATAGAGCCACAAGAGAACGATTAGTCCTACGATGCCTTGAGACAAGAAAGTCTGCACGTAGAAATTGTGCGGGTCAGCTTCTACCAATGTCTTTCCGATTATGCGGGACTGGTCATATCCGGCAGGCTGTCCGATAATGTAGTCGACCATTGTGAGATTCGCATCCCCAAGAAGCTGGCTCCACCCCTCAACCCTCCAAAGGAAAGTACTCGGATCTGTCGCCGAATTGACCAACATCGCTATCATGTAACTTGGGTCGAAAGCGAAGAAGATGAGAGGGACGGCAATGGCCAATACCACCAATGCTGTCGCGAGGCTTCTGCGTAGCGCACGCGTCTGCTTTGAGAATATCCACATCAGCCCTACGATTAATACAATCCATACTGTGCGGTGCTGGAGGAGAATCAGAATGGGTGGTAGCAGGTAGACCAAGACCTTTTCTTGAAGCTTTGCTTTGTGTCCCGAGATGGTGATGCACGAGAAGTAAAACGCTATGCATAGGAACATCGCTTGTGCTGAGTTCAGTACGCGCATAGGGGAAGTTTCCATTCGTTCCCATGTCGACGCGATTCCTAAACCGATTATCGTGGCAACCCACCGAAAGACTGAGACCCCAATCAGAACCCACGTAGTGTAAAACCACAACCGAACCATTCTTTCCTGCTGACGCCTCAGAAACATGAAGCTGCTGAAGTAAAACGTTCCGGCGTCAAAGTAGAAAAGCAGTCGCGAGCCTTGGCCCGCCTGCTTAATTCCAAATGCAGAGGCTCCTCTGGCAAATGCAAGAATGTACAGCGTAACCATCACAATTACAGCGAGTCTTGTGCGAGTTACTTTTGTGTATCCCTCGACATAGCGGAGAATACCTGCCGAGAAAAGGAGAGCAAACACAATGTCCGAAGCGTAAACATTGAGTCCGAGGTTAACTGATGGCAAGCCGACAAAAATGGTATCCAGAGCGAAAACAATTAGAACCAAAGCCGCCCCTGAGTTGGGCGACTTGACGAAAGCTGTGCTCGCGAACACCATGCCGATCAACCCGAGTAGCGCAATAATCAGGAGCAATGTTCGTCCTCTTTTGAGCTTAAGAAATTGTCGACTCTAGTATTCGTTGGGCTTGGCCGCATTATTGTATTCGGGTCTATACGAGTGGCGGCTCGGCAAGGAGCGCGACATCCTCAGTGGAGAGTTGACGTTGAGCAACGGCACGGTATTGTGCGCGGAGAATTCTCGCCGTATGGCCCCATGTGAATAATTTCACTCGTTCGGTTCCACGTTCTATTAACTGGGTGCGAAGTTGTTCATTGGTCCAAAGAGTGTGTAGAACATCCGCAAGTTCAGATGGATCGTGTGGATCAAACTTGGAGGCCGCATCTGAAGCTTGCTCTTTAAGCGGGCTTATGTCTGAACACGCCATTGCCGTCTTAGTTAGGAAGGCTTCAAGTAGCGGAAGTCCCCAACCTTCAAATAGGGTTGGAAAAACTACAAATCGACTCAGTCTATACAACGACTTTAGTTCCAGGGAGCTCACAAACCCAACGTATTTCACCTGATTTTCCAAATTTAATTCCTGAACGCGTTTGTTGATCGTCAGGACAAAGTTGTCGCGTCCGCCAGAGCAAACGATGGGAATCACGCAACCATAGCGATCGCGCGCTATCGCTATGGCTTCGAACAAGCACAGATGATTTTTGTGAGGCCAAGTGTGTGCTGGGTAAAATCCAAAGGCTGGCGGGAGCGCATACTTTTGTCGCAGCACCGCCAAGTCGATTGGGCTCGGCGTTAAGTCGCCGTCGAGTACTGGAGCCCATGGTACGACCGTTATTTTCTCTTCAGGTACTCCAAGCCGGGCCACCAAATCACTCTTTCCCCACTTTGAGGGGACCGTAACCACCTTCGCGAGATCACACAGTGTTCGATACCAGAAATCTCTCTCTTTGAGTACTTTCGGGCTGAAGTACTCCGGATGATGCAGATGTTGGAGGTCGTGAATCTGGTACATGCTTGCCACCGAAGTTTGAAACCCTGTTGTCTGCACGAAGTGCATCACGTCGACTCCGGCGGCCTCGATGGTTCCATCGGACATAGGCATTTGGAGTTCATCGGAGACAACTAGAGGCTTAAGCAGTTGCCAGAGCTGGCACAGGCCTGGCACCTGCTTTAGAATATATCTGCCTCGCGATGCGCTGTTCTTTAACGGCAGGATCCGGCAGTGCCCGGAAACGTGAGGCTTGAGCCACTCATGTGAGCTCTTCAAAGCCAGAAAGAGATATTCTTCGTCACCGTCGGTCAATTGGGAGAAGCCAGCCGCAAGTCCAGCTATGATGGCACGCTCGCCGCTTGCGGGACCGTCTGGGGCGCAGGCGTCTATGCAAACTCTCAGCGGATGTGTATTTTTCATTCAATCACCTGCGACAACACGTAAATGGGTGCTCCTCTTTTAGTCTTCCCGCGCATGCGGAATCTAGAGCGACGATCCCGCTTACAAAGGGTAACAACCGTAGCGAGCCAGATCTGTTCTTGGATCTTTATCGGCGAGGGCAACATGTAGACGTTCGATCAGCGAATCAGGTAGTGAACAGTCCGTTCCGGATGGGTATCCTCGGAAACTCAACTCTGCGCCCTTGCTGGATCCAATGTGTTCTGAACTTGCCATTGTAGGAGATCCAGACTCTTTCTGGCGGGGCTCATGTCCCCACAGGCTGGAGCTTCCCGTGTCGATGTGTAATTGGGGTTCGTACCAGACATACGGACCTTCCGATAGGTAGCAAGCCGCAAGACTGTAGGAGGACACGGAGCAAACGCGGAGATCAGCACTGGCCATTAACAGGAGGTCGCTGCACTCAGACAGTTCCCGACAGCGCACCTGATTTGGGTTGTACCTGGAAACGAGTTCTAGATACTCGGGTGTTTCCTTGTCAGTAAAAAAGCAAAACTCGACCTGACTGGCAAACTGCTTTCGAAGACTTTCGCAGATGCCGCGATACCACTGAATCGGAATCTTAATATTGAATTGTGAGCGAATATCTTTGCCATGTTGCGCTGCCGAGAAATCGCCTGCCAATCTGAGATGAACCGCTATTAAGAGTTTGTTGCGGTCCAGCTTGGATTGGACTTTGAAGATGTTTGACAGCGCGTTGCGGGAGTTCAGGAGTCGAGACCTAAGGAAGCTTCGAGCTGATGCTATCGCAAGATAACCCCCGTACATTCCACCTACCGTAACAACGAAATGACTCTTCTCTGAAAATCTCTTGTTCTGTGCCCAAGATCGAATTGCTGCGCCGTAATCGACGATTCCTGTGCTGTAGTAGTCATCTTCGGTAAAAGCATTGACGGGTAGGCTGCGCAGAATCGCCTCACTCACGAAGTCAAAACGACTGGTCCCGAAGTTTCGATAGTAACGACGCTGGTTAAGGCCCCAGGAAGGGCCAACGAGGTGCGCGTTCAGAGCCTGGCTCGCGATGAAGCCCTTGGCCCAAGGGATCATCTCATTACCCAGTCCGGCACCTCTGGTAGTCAGCCGCTTTGCCACAACAAACCGCGTCATGCTGTCACTCCCGCCCAGCGACGACGGGGCGATCTTCGGTCACGGTCGAAAGATCAGACGCGCCACGGAGAGAATGTAAATGTGACTTCAACCAAGGTGGTAGGGCCGAAGAGTAGGTGTAGAAGAACTCTATTGTTCTGGCTCCAACTAACAAACGTGCCTGATACCAGAAGAGCAACGTTAACAAGACAATAGCGGATGTAAAGATTACTGCCAGTCGTGCCTCGGAACTTGTTATCAGAAATCGAATGTTTCGATCGATCATCCACATGCAAAGACCGAAGCAGGCGGAGAATAGCAAGCCTCGGAAAAATGTAGCTGCGACCTTTACCCAAGTCCCGTGTATTACGGAGAACGCACTGATCACTAGCAGCAACAGTCGAAGGGCATTAGTTCCACATACGATCCATGCCAGGGCAAGGAGTGAAACTTTTGCAGCGAAGTAATACGCAACCGCCGCAATGCCACAGGTAATGGCTTGCGGCCAGAGTTCTCGCTCGGGTTTCCCGAGACCACTCAAGACGGGACCAAGCATGCACATGCATGAGTAGAACATCACTCCGATAGCCAACGGCGTTGCCAGGGGGACAGCCTGAATCCACTTTGATCCATAGATTCCTGTGATGACTGTTTCAGGTATCAGCGCAAAGGTCGCATATGCCGGGCCCACGACAGCAAGTATCAGTGCGATGGCCACGAGTGCCATCTCTCCCACGACTTCTTTCCTCTCCTGAGCCTTGGCGGTGGAGGATAGAAGTACTGACTGAAGGCTGCCAACAACAACTCCGCAAGGCGTGAACGCGAAGCTGCATACTCGCCCATAGAGCCCCAGTGCGAATGATCCTTGACGATTGCTCACCGCAATGTTGTCCAGGTTCACATGGCCCCAGTTCGCAAGATTAGCGAGAATCATCTTCCCGCCGAACGAAGACATTGATCGCGGCGGTAGTCCCATTAACGGCATAAGTGGATGGCGGACCGCCAGGTACATGAGCCCGCAGGTTGTACACACCTGAGCTATGTACGCGGTAACAAGGCTCCACACGCCTCCGCCACGATATGCCATCGGAATCCCAATTAGAAGATAACCTATTAAGTATCCGGCAAGGTTGCATTGCTGAATCGTCTTAAACCGCATTTCGCGACGTAGCAACGCAGAAGATGTTAATCCTACTCCTTGAACTGCGATGAGCAGAGACATGATACGTATTACGGGAACTGCACCGGGATCGTGAAAGACCTCTGCTAATAGGGGTGCCAGAAGAGCGACAATAGCGGCTAATCCGAATCCGATAAACGTTTGAAAAGTGAATGTACTGCGGATGTCGGAATCGGACAAATCCTTCTTCTGCACTAGTGCGAGACTGAAACCCCCATCGGTGAAGAGGTTTACAAATCCGTACACTGTCATGGCAATCAGCACCCGGCCAAATGGCGCTGGCCCAAGGATTCGCGAAAGGACTGCTCCGATTAACAGTGAACTGGCGGCCGTAGCAAGACTGCCCAGATAGTTCCACCGAACTCCGGAGACGGCTGCACGAGCTATGACCTGTGAACTTATAGTCACGGAGTTCCATTCAGAATAGGATCAATTGCGGTGCAATGGGAGTGGCCATTCACGGCCAGTCGATGATTAGTGGACATGGGCTGTTTATCTATGAAAGCGAAATAGCCTCTGCGGCTCTTCTTCGGTACCAAAGATAAGCGCACGCAATCTGAACTTTCCGGAACTGCACTTGTGCGAATTCGATGCACTGCACAAACTTCCTAGGGAAATATAGCGCAAAGCGAAGCGATGATGGCGCTTTGCCATGCGTGTCCTCCCATCGTTGCAATAAACGGCGAGCGGGTTCCGAGCCTTCACAACTAAACACGGGCAACACCGCGAGCAATTCCCTATTGGCAACGTAATTCTGGGCCTTCAGCTTGCTTGCTTCCGTGACGTCCGGTGCTTGAAGAATAAAACCTAGGCTTGCTGCCAGGGCTCCAGCTTGATAGCCTTGCGCTTGGTTATCTTGTGCAACACATCTACGGTTTGAGGCATTCACGTGCCATATCGCTTGAGGCGACTTTGAGTATGCGATTGGATACAAGGCCGCGATCCTGAGCCAGATATCAACGTCTTCCGCAAACATTTCTTGGAATGGGCCAGTCTTCTTAATGATGTTCTTCCGGATAGCGAAGGCGGAAGAAATCAGGGTGCCAGAAGGAGTAGTAAAGTAATCCTTAAACAGTGGCTTGTCCCTGTGCAGATATTTCGGCGGTATTGTAACCGTGCGCGCCCATCCCCCCCCCCTGTGTATCC
>Ga0224527_1001293_pt1 | contig 12838 bp, 6 predicted proteins | sample CBST0metaG_FD_179882 | JGI IMG/M metagenome (GOLD analysis project Ga0224527, IMG submission 179882) | Peat soil microbial communities from Stordalen Mire, Sweden - C.B.S.T0 | ecosystem: Environmental > Terrestrial > Soil > Wetlands > Peat | place: Sweden: Norrbotten County, Stordalen Mire... | reverse complement strand
GGGCTAATATCGCTCGGATACGGTTTTCTCTGTTTCATTCCCCAGGATTACCGTTCATAACAAGCATCTGTAAATAAATACCTTGATGACCGCCGAAGAGCAGGTACAAAAATCGTAAACAGGCCCTTAGCCCAATGCAGTTCGAGCTGGACTGGGCCGATGCGATGACGAAGATCGCCGCCTGAAAAGTCGGCGACGATAGAATGAGGCCGTGGAAATAACGGTTTATGGAAGGGCGGAAAACGATAAAACCGATTCCCACATTTCCACCGCCACAACGACCACGGAGATAAGCAAACTTCCCCCAAACCACGCCCATTACTGAGGCTCGCATATTATGGTGACTGAGACTACGATTGTCGATGGCTTAATCTGCGCTTTACGGTGCGATCGAATGTAACCTAATTATGCGAGCATCAGTAAGAGATACGCATTCTGAGGGCAAGGTCAGAGGAGGTCATCCAGCGCGGCGAATTCGTCTCCCATAGTCAGTTCCATAAGCAGGATTGTAGCGCACCCTTTGGATGCCACTCAATCGCATTCACCTCGCCCTAATTCCCAGTCGAGTCCATGCGGTCGAATTCCATCCAGATCCCACCTGTATCTGGATGGAATCGGTCATCAGAAAACGTAGTTTTCTGAACATCTGCCGGTATAAGACAGCTTGATATCATCTGCGCCGGAGAGGAAGTACAGCGCAACTCGTGCCCGTAAGGACTTCCAACTTGCGCACCGTTCTCTGTGATCGGGCGCGCATTTTCAGGGGCATGCCTTTCATCATCGGATGTGGAACAAGGAGACAGGAACCGATGTTCAGGGGAGAACATGGCATGCCATGACTTCTGTTTGTCTTGAAACTCCGGCCATGATCTCTGTCCTCAACAATATTTCAAAATGCCGGGTGGGGCCAGTGGGGGTGATCCCGCAGTTCTGCAGAGCGCGCGAAATCCGCTGCGGATCCGTTACAAGGTCGCCGGCGGCTGCGGTTCCTTCACCATTCGCTCCGGCGAGGAGAAGGACCTGCCCGTTCTGATCTGGATTTTGAATAAAGGCGATGATTGCGAAGGTGTAGCCGGTGCCGCCTCCATTTGCGCTCGGGATGTATGCTTCCTGCTCAGGGGGACGGGCATGTAGATTGCGAATGAACTCTGAGCCTAACTGGTGATCAAAGACGAATTTAAAATTCAATTTGTCTGCGAAAAGGGAAAACCACGGGTTGGATCGCGGGCTGCCTAAGAAGATGAAGTTGTCGTTGTTGCTCAAAAACGACAACTGGAAGCTGCGGGCGTCCTGTACTGCCAGTTTTTTAGAAAAGACTTGAGCTATTTGAGCGACCTTCACGACCGTGGGAGGGTCCGGAGAGGCTGCGGAAGTTTCTACCGATAAGAGGGTTTTGCAGACGCGGAGCTGTTCCGGTGTGAGTTTCTCCGGCTCCGGAATATAGCGATGATTTGCGTAATCAGAGAGGGAAAGATCGGTTTTGATGATCCCCTGAACCGAGTCAATCACGGGATCGCTTGTGACTAGGTGTGTGGAGGAGGAGTTGAACAGTGCCGACCACGGAAGAGCATAAGAAGTAGCGGAAGGCGGCACGATCCGGTTCAGCGAATAGACGCACCACCCGAAGATCGCTGCCACGGCTAGAATCACTACATAGCGCCAAGCCCACCTCTTCTTCGAGGCGACAGCCGGAGACGATGCGTCGACGGGCTCAGGCAGAGTCGTCCTATGACTCGGTTCCTCAGCGACGGCTTCCGCAGGCAAGGTGTCCGGCTTCGGAGGAGGCTCAAGCGAACTATCCGGCAGAGACTCCTGCCGACATTTTCGACTGATGTGGGGAATGTAAGAACCCACTGGCAGGTCGATGCGGAATTCACGGTCTGTTTCAAACCAACCATAGTGCTGAAGCAGGCGCTTGCGCACGTCGGAAGCCGTCACGCGTACGATTGCGTCCTCACCTGTATCATAAGAAGGTTGCCGATTGAAGAACTCGACGCCGATCAGCCGCTCCTTCAACTGGTCGAAGTTGCCGGCGATCGCCTGTTCTATAACAAATTCGAGGAACTGTCCGCTGCGGTGGCTTCCCTTGAAGGCGGGACCTTCGACAATCTCTTTCAGAATCTTTCGCAGCGTTGCGACATCCTGTGGGGATTCCAAGATCCTGGCAGTCTCTGTGTCCTCTGGGACTGTTTGGTTTCTGGATCGCGTCTGCCTCAAAATATTGTCGCCTTCCGTAACATAGCGAATTTTACACTAAACCTGCCACAAAATTATTCCCGACGGTCTTGAGACGCGTACGTCGCCGGTTCACCTTGCAACAGGCGGAACAAATGGGCGTCGAGGCGCAACGTATATACGGTTAGACTCAGGATAGGAATATAACATTTTTAAAATCAATGACGTGCAATGACGTTAGAGCTTTTCATAACCTTGAATTCCGGGCTATTTGAGAGCAACAATAAAACGTTTACAAAATGTGCTTGGGGGTTGTCCGTGGAAAAGCAGCTCTCTCAGGAGGGGAGGAAGAGCAAGGAGACAGCGGCCACAATATCTGCGAGAAAAGCTGCGCAGATGACTTGTCGGAGCCAAATGCGAGCCCGCGTAAAACCGGACTGAATGCGGTTCTGTTAAACGTCGCTGAGATGTGGAAAACAAAGTTGAAAGTGTCTCGGAGCGAGCCGAATGCAGCAAAGAGGCTGAGAGTATTCCGCTTGGCCAACGCGCATCCAGGAGTTGGGGAACACGAGTTGCGCTATGCGGAAGGAGATCACTTCTTCAGGTGTGCGGAGACACAGCAGTCTTGGCAGCCTGAATAGACAAGTAGTCCTAAGCAATTATTGGAGGATTTTCAGTGAACATCACATCATTGCAGCAACGATCGAGGCATCTTCCATGTCCTCGAGGACAATCTTTTTCTGACGGCCTGCAGCACACGCTGCGGTTTTTCATTCTTTTAGCCTTCGTTTGCCTGTCCTCTTTTCCGGCATTTGCCCAGGGAGCAAGCGCGAGCGTCAGTGGCATCATTTCGGACACCACCGGAGCGGTATTGCCGGGAGTGACGGTGGTGGCACAGAACATCGACACCATGCTGAAACAGACCACAGTCAGCTCGTCTTCGGGGCTATATTCGCTCGCGCCGCTGCCACCGGGAAATTACAGCATTACGGTGACCCGGCAAGGCTTTTCGAGCTATACCGTGCTGAGGACGTTAACAGTAGGCGAGGCCGCATCTTTGAGCATTGCGTTGAAGGTGGGGACGACTGAGCAGAGCGTGACGGTGAATGAGGGACAGGTTCTGATCGACACCACTAACGCGGAGATCAGCAATGTCATTGGCCAAAAGGAGATTACGGAACTGCCATTGAACGGGCGCAATCCGGCAAATCTGATCTTTTTGTCCCCTGGCGTGCAAAACGTGCTGAATCAGAAGGGCGTGGGCACGCTGCCGACCAGTAATACCTTTCTGACCGAAGTGGGCGGCTCGGGCAATGGCCAGCAGCAAGGAAGCACATTTGCCATGTTGGACGGTATCCCGAACATGGACATGTACGATGGGCTGATGCAGCCGTTTCCGAATCCGGAAGCGACGCATGCGTTCCAGGCGGTCACCGACAACTATAGCGCGCAATTTGGGTATTCTCCGTCGGCCGTAATTAAAATTGAAACCAACAGTGGAACCAACAGCATCCATGGCAACGTATTTGAGTTTCTCCGCAATAACGATCTGAATGCCGCGAACTGGTTCAGCGGCGCGGTCGACCAACTCAAACAGAATCAATTCGGCGGCTCCATAGGCGCCCCGATCATCAAAAACAAGCTTTTCATCTTCGCCAACTATCAAGAGACGAAAGCGAGTAAGGCGTCAGAGACCGACACCTCCTTTACGCCTACGGCTGCCATGTTGCAGGGCGATTTCAGCGCCCTGCCGATTACGCTCAACGAACCATTTGCCACCGTAAATGGTGTGAAGAATCAGATCGATCCGGCCCTGTTCAGTTCCGCAGCGGTAACGATGGTTCAGGAGGCTCTGCCCCTCGGGCAGGTTGCGTCAAGCGGTCAGGTGACCTTCGCGGGACCGAAAGTCAAAGAGTCGCAAGAGGAAGGTTTGCTGCGCCTGGACTACACGATGTCCGACAAGATGCGCTTTTTCCTCCGTAGCTTCATCTCCCATTACGATAATCCGGGAGGACAGGTAAAGGGGAACGTCTTGGCTGGCGTGACTAGCCAAAGAGGGATTTTCTTTAACGAAGAGGTCAGCAACACGTGGTTGCCAACAGCGAGTCTGGTCAATACGATTAATGCCGCATGGACCTACCTGAACGTGTGGGACGGAAGCCAGGTTCTGGCCAAGTCGGGTGAGCCATTCTGCCTTTCACAGATCATCAATGTCAGTGATGCGCCAGGATGCTACCTGCAAGCGGCCAATGGGAATTTCTCGGTTAACGGTGGGGTACCTAACGAGAATCCCAGAACTACATGGTGGCTCTCAGATGATGCGATCAAGACGTTCGGGGCGCACACAATCAAGTTTGGCGGTAACTTTGCGCACCAGTATTCGAACAATCTGACCACTTGGCCCGCTGCGCCGGCCATCAGTTTCAGCGGCCAATTCACGGGCTATGCAAACGCCGATTTTCTCCTGGGCAAGGCGAGTAGTTTCTACCAGGGTGCGGCCCAGTACACAAAGATGGTTGGCGTTCAGTTCGCGCTTTATGCGGAGGATCAATATCGCATGAATAGTAAGCTGACCGTGACTGCTGGCGTGCGCTGGGATCCTGATTGGGCGCCTACCGCGGTTAACGGCGGCGTGGGATTTGCGCCTGGGCAGCAAAGCCAGCGGTATCCCACGGCGCCGTTGGGCGTCATCTATCCTGGAGACGAGGGATTGAACTCCACGCTGCGCCAATCGAGCAACAAATACTTCGAGCCGCGCATCTCGGTGGCATACGCAGCTACGCCGACAATGGTGGTTCGTGCGGGATTCGGTCTGTTCGATGCGTCATTATTCGGGGCCTTTTACAATCACACGACCGGCATAGCGCCTACTGACCCTGAGTACAATTTATCGGCTACGGCGACTACCCCCATTGACTTTGCAAATCCGTGGGCGTCGTTTTCGAATACGGGCAGCGCGGCTACGGACGGCAAAGATCCCTTCACGCCGGACACACTTTTACCGCAACCGAACTTGCCGGCGAGCCAGGCGATTTTCCTGAAGCCGATGTCAATCGGGGCAATCTTCTCGCCCAAATTCAAGTTGCCTGTCACGCAGACGTGGAACGCCTCGATTGAAAAGCAACTGACGCAGGCCGTGGCGCTGCATCTGGCGTATGTTGGCAGCCAGACGTATCACCAGTCCACGATTGTGGATCTCAACCCCGGCATCTTCGCAAATGATAGCCAGCGGACCACGTATTCGGACTTCTCGAATATCACTGAAACGAACAATGAAGGAACATCCTCCTACCACGCTCTGCAACTAGGTGCGACCGTGCATGGGTACCACGGTCTTACGGTGGATTCGCACTTCACCTGGTCCAAGATGATGGACCTAAGTGATTCTGGCAACACAGCGTGGCATGGTGGACTCGGTGATCCGTTCTCCTCTCCGGCCGACAGGCGCTGGAACTACGGCGTGTCGGGCACGAACATCCCGCTGGCCTGGGTGTCGTCCGCTGTTTACACGACCCCGAAGCTAAGCACACAAAACTTCCTGCTGAAGACCGTTGGCGGATCCTGGGAAATCAGTGGACTCGGGACGCTGCAGTCCGGTTATCCGTTCTCGATCTGGGGCGGAAACGGTGGCGACAGTTCGGGATCGTTGCAATGGGGCGACCGCGCTGATCTCGTGTCTGGGCAGTCTCTCAGTGTGCACCAGGGATCGAAGGCGCAGTGGCTTACGCATTATTTCAACACCGCGGCTTTTACTCCCAACGCCTCCAATACGTTCGGCACTACGGGCAGAAACATACTCAAAGGACCGGGTATGAACACGTGGGATATCGGCATGATGAAGAACTTCCATGTTGTCGAGGAACGGTATAACCTTCAGTTCCGCTGGGAAATGTTCAATGCATTCAATCATCCGAATTTCGGAATGCCCGACAACACGGTCGGCGATACAAACTTCGGACAGATCACTTCTATGGGCCCTGTTGCTCCTCGCGTGATGCAGGCCGCACTGAAGCTATCGTTCTAACGTTCGACTAGGCTTCACTGGCCTGGCGCTATAGCGGTTCCACAATTGCTGTACCCCGAAAGCATTGCCCTCAAGGTGGCATGTTCCTCTCCGGGGTCCCCGGCGAGCGTATTTGCTCGCTGGAGTGGAAGTAAATGCCACCTTGTACGGCGCCAGAAAGGGCACGTGAATTGTGGAACCGCTCTAACACATCCGTTTGCTATCCGATCGATAGCAAACGGATGTTTTTCTAAGAGGGAGAAAGAACTTGCCGTCGAGAAGAAAGTTCCTTGGACAACTGATGTCCGTTCCGTTAATTTCCTGCTGCACGGGCTCGATGCGGCTATTCGCACTTCCGGGAATGGATGGGCGAGCCGCTTTGCTCGAAGAAGGCGAGTCGCAGTTCAAGCATCCTCATGTAATTCGTTACGACGCCGACTGCTTCACGATTCACGATCAGGATGTTTTTGTCTACAGCGCCGCCTTCCACTATTGCCGTTCGCCGAAGGAACTTTGGCGCGACCGCATGCTGAAGTTGAAGCTGGCAGGCTTCAACACAATTGAGACATATGTCTTCTGGAATTACCACGAGCCCGTCGAAGGCAAGGCCGACATGACGGAACTCGAAGAGTTCATCAGTCTGGCGAACGAGCTTGGATTGTGGATGATTCTTCGCATCGGGCCGTATGTGTGCGCGGAGTGGGATGCGGGAGGCTTTCCGCACTGGATCATCGCCAGGCAGTTCCCGCTGCGCAGCGACCACCCGGAGAGCATCAAGACATCGCGGTATTGGTATGACCGCGTGCTTCCGATCGTGCACAAGAACATGATTACAAAGGACGGACCGGTGATTATGGTCCAGATCGAAAATGAGTACGATTACTGGAAGCTGCCCGATCAGCAAAAGATGAACTACATGACAGCCTTGGCGCGCATGGTATTGGACGCGGGCATCGATATTCCGATCATCACGAACTGGGTGAGCCAGGCGCGTCAGAATACAAATCCGTTGATGGCGCGGATTATGGATACGGCTGACTTCTATCCTCGCTGGAACGTGGAGAAGGAGATTACGCTGGCGCTTGCGAAGCTGCGAAAGGAAGAGCCGACGTCGCCGATTGGCATTGCGGAGCTGCAGGGCGGCTGGTTCAGCCAGTACGGCGGCAAGCTCTCAGAGGACCAGGATGGCGTGAATGCGGCCCAGTTGAATCTGCTGACCAAGAGCGTGATCGAACGCGGCGCGTCATTCGTGAACTTCTACATGGGGCACGGCGGCACGAATTTTGAATGGGCTGCGCGCAAGGTGACGACCACCTATGATTACGCCGCGCCCGTCAGGGAGCCGGGAGGGTTGTGGGACAAATACTATGCCGCCCGCAGCATTGGAGGTTTTCTCGATCAGTTCGGGCCGATGACGGTTCGAGCCGGCGAGGCGGAGAGCGCGGCCGCGACCAATCCGGATGTTTCTGTCAGTTTGCGGAGAAACGGCAAGAGCGGCGTCTTGTTTGTCCGCGAGAATGCGAACACCGACCAGCAGTTCCAGATCACATTTCCGGATCCTGCGACGGACGGCAAGAAGAAGATTACGATTCCGTGGGAAGGAAAACTCGCGATCAGCGCACGAGGCATGAAGATGCTGCCGGTGCAGGTTGCTATTCACGGCGGCCAGCTTCGCTACTCGACGGCAGAGATCCTCGCCAGCGGCAGCCAGGGGGATCGGAACTATCTGATTGTTTACGGAGAGCCGGGCGAATTGGCGGAGATTGCGCTTGCCGCGGAAGAGAAGCCGCATCTGCTGGGCACGGCGAATTATGAGCATTTCGATGCTGAGACGAAGACGGACACCTTTGGTTTTTCGATAGAGGAGTCTTCGCAGATGTTTCTGTGGAACAACAAACTGCAGATTGTTGTGCTGCCGCGCGAACTGGCGGAACGCACCTGGACGGCGGAGCTGCCTTCGGTAGCGGGCGGAGATCCGTCCCATGCTCCTGTAATCACGGATTGCGCCTTGATGAGCGCAAACAAGACCGCTCAAGACAGCTCGGCGATAACGTGTGACTATGCGGCCGGCGAGCATGAACTGTGTGCGCTGATGCCTGTTGAGCCCGCGCAATGCCTGGTGGATGGAAAGCCTGCGCGCTTCCAGTATGATTCGCGCTGGCAGGCCGCTCGTGTGAACATCAGCACACCACAATTACCATTTCAGCCGGTTGCTTTGGCGGAAGGCGAGTTTCTGGTCGAGGGCTTCGATCTCTCTTGCGGCGACTGGTTGAATACTTCTCCCATGCCTCTCGAGAAGCTCGGCAAGCTTCCCTACGGCTACGTAAAGTATCGTGTTTCATTCGAGTATCACGGCGAACAGAAGCTATTTCTCGAAACTCATACAGAGGACGGCAAACAAGTTTTCCTGAACGGCCAGCATGTTTCCGAACTTTCGACCGCGAAGAAGCTCGTGTCGTGTGTACTGGATCGATGGGCAAAGCGGGGACAGAATGTGCTGGAGATTTCCTATGAGGCCTTCGGCAGCGAAAACGGAAATGCCGAAATGTCAGAGTTGAAGGGCATCAGCGCCATTCGCATCGGCGATGAGCTGAAGTCGCGCGCCATTGACGCAGTCGCGATCCAGCGATTTCCTGCCGCTATAAAGGAACACGGGATGGATCTGACTGTGGCGCCGGACGCGTGGAAGAAGGGAGTGGCGGGCAGTCCCACGGGAGCGGATGATTTTGTGCCCTCATTTACATGGTTTCGCGCGGCGTTCCCCTTATCCTGCAGTCCGGAGTACTTCACTCCATGGAAGATAAGAATCGATGCTGGCCGCGACGCTCTTCTTTATGTGAACGGAAAGTTCATCGGTTACTATCAGACCATTGGACCACAGTCAGAGTTTTACCTGCCCGAACCGTATCTCTACCTGGACGGAAGCCGGCCGAACATTGTGGCAGTGATGCTGGCGTATGCCGATGGCCTACGGGACCTCAAGCAGCTTGTGGTATCGCCTTACATGGAATTCGCCACGCGCAAAACGCAAGTGGAGTTCCATTGGGGGGGCGCGGACCGGCCTTTCCATTAAGACTCACGCGGGGCAAGGTTGACGACGCGCCCGCAGCTTGTTGTCACTAAAATCATGCTAGGGAACCTCTGAATAAGTACAACTTTGAAAGGGCACGACTTCAGTCGTGCCGATAAAGCCAACAAAATCAACGAGGCTTTAGCCCCCGAGGAAAAGCGGGTTGGACCATTGAGCCTTGTTCAGAGCTTCTCTAGAACTGGTTGCATCAATCAGATTTCGCAAGGGCACGGCCGGATACCCTCTGGGTGCCGTGCCACAAAACGAGCATAAACAACGGGCTTCACAGGCTGCGGAAAAACTCAATTTCTCAAAACGAGCGAAAAATGGATCGCGCTAGGAACGATTCGCGAGGGTTGGTTGATGGTTTTGTATCCCCCAATTTTTGCACTTTCGCTATACATTCGGAGTTTTTCCGCAGCCTGTTTAGCCCCTGAGGGGTGCTTTTTCATCGCTCCATGTATTTATGCGACCAGTTCTAGAGCCACGCCCAGAAGCCTAAGCGTAAAGCGCATCCGCTGAGGCATTGCCGCAATCGCGGGTCTATATTTCGAAACCCAATCGACCGCGATCGGGTTGGAAACCAGGAGAGGATTGTCACATTGTTCAAGAAGATGAGGACTGTTTTGTGTCGAAAATATCTACAGGGTTGCTTGCTCTTGCTCGGCATCGCTGCCGCGTATGCCAATGCGCAGGTGGAGTATGTTGATCCAACCATCGGAAATGTGGCAATCCTTCTAGCCCCCACGCGGCCGACTGTCTACCTGCCGAACAGCATGGTCAGAATGTATCCGTTGCGCGAGGACGCTTTCGACGACCGCATCGATGCTTTTCCTCTTACTATCAGTTCTCATCGAAACAGTGAGCTGTTCGGTATTATGCCGGGCGATGGAATACCCGCCTCGTATGACCAGGAAGTCACGACGCCGTACTATTACTCCACACGATTCAGCGCATCCGGCATCATCACGGAGTTCACTGCGACCGAACGGTGCGGCTATTTCCGCTTTAGTTTTCCCCAGGCCAAGGCGTCGCTGGCGCTTGCGAATCGTATCTCCGGGGATATGCGCCTGCACGACGGCAACATTGTGGAAGGCGAAGAGCAGTTCGACAACATGAAGGCGTACGTTTACGGGGTCTTCAGTGAGTCGGTTTCTGTCGCGGCCGGGCGTATTGGGGAGAAGCAGCATCTTCTCATCTCGGCGGACAGCAGAGCGCTTGAATTTCGCTATGGCGTCTCATTCATCAGCACAGACCAGGCGAAGAGGAATCTTCTGCATGAGATCCCGTCGCCGGATTTTGAAAAGGTTAAGTCTGCGGCGAAGGCCCGTTGGAACAGCACGCTTGGTCGCATCACCATGGAAGGCGGAGACGAGGCGCAGCGCCGTGTCTTTTACACCGCGCTTTACCGTAGTTCCGAGCGCATGATCAACATTACAGAAGATGGACGCTACTATAGCGGTTTTGATCATCGCGTACATACTGATCCCCAACCGTTTTACGTGGACAACTGGCTCTGGGATACCTTTCGGGCGCTTGAACCTTTGCAAACGCTGCTGAACCCTGAGATGGAAGCCGACAAGCTGCAGTCTTATGTGCGTATGTACCAGCAGAGCGGTATCATGCCTACGTTTACAACTGTTTCGGGTCCATTGAACTGCATGAACAGCGATGATTCCGCTCCATGGTTCGCCGATGCATGGTTCAAGGGAGTGCGAAACTTCGATCTGGCAACCGCCTATGAGGGCCTTCGTAAGCGCTCACTCGACAGTACGCTCCTACCCTGGCGCTTGGGTCCAAAGATGCCGCTGGACGATTTCTACGCAAAGCATGGCTACATGCCGGCGCTCCGCCCCGGGGAGAAAGAAATCTATCCTGAGGTACATCCATTTGAGAAGCGGCAGCCTGTGCCTGTCACCCTGGGCAACAGTTACGATGACTGGTCAATTGCTCAACTCGCTCGCGCTCTCAATAAGGCAAACGATGAGAAGCTGTTTCTATCGCGCGCCGCAAACTACAAAAATCTCTTTCGAGTAGACAAGGGGCTGATGTGGCCGAAGGACGACGCCGGCCATTGGATCGAACCGATGGATCCTAAATTTGACGGCGGCATGGGCGGACGCGACTACTACGATGAAAACAACGGCTACACCTATACGTGGGATGTAGGTCACGATTATGCCGGATTGATTGAAATGATGGGAGGAGTACAGCGGGCAGAGGCCAATCTCGATCAGCTGTTTCGCGAGCCGCTCGACAGGCCAAAGTATCAGTTCCAGGCTAAGTTTCCAGACTCCACCGCGATGGTCGGGCAGTTTTCCATGGGCAACGAACCCAGCTTTGCCATTCCCTATATTTACGATCGCTTGGGTGCTCCTTGGAAAACGCAGGCGCGTGTTCGGATGCTGTTGGAGGCGTTTTTTACTGATACGCTCCAAGGGATTCCCGGCGACGAAGACGGCGGCGGTATGAGTGCGTTTGTCGTTTTTTCGATGATGGGTTTTTATCCAGTGACTCCGACGATACCGATCTACGACATCGCCAGCCCTGTATTCACGAAGGCCACCATCCATCTACGCAACGGCAAGGATTTTGTGATCATCGCGCACAATTCCTCCCGCCAGAACAAATACGTTGAGAAGATTGCGCTGAACGGAAAGCAACTCGATCAGATATGGTTCCGTCACTCAGATATTGCGCAGGGCGGTTTGTTGGAGTTGACGATGGGAGATACGCCGAACACGACGCTGGGGTCGAACCCAGAGTCCTTTCCGCCGGACTCGATGAGCATCCACCCTGAAGATTATCGATAGCGTGGGGTGCTAGGTCTCTGACCGCTTGATTTTGTACCACGACTGGGTGCCCCAGGTCTCGATTTTGAGACCTGGGAAGCACTAACTCAATGAAACTTCTTCATCCGGTCATAGACCTAGTTGAGGTTGAAAATGAGCAATCTGAAAAGCGGATCATTTAAAAAAATGAAAGCGCAATGCTCTGTGAGAGCCACCCTCATTTGTGACGCTTTTATCTTCGTGACCATTTCCCTGCACTCCGCGTCGTTGTCCGGTGATCGAAAAAATGGAGTTCCAATTGCGTTATTGTCCACACCTTGGACTGCGGAAGCCAAGTCAGCTGCGGCGCCTTTGCCGGAATATCCCCGGCCCCAGATGAAGCGCCCCCATTGGCTCAATTTGAACGGGGAATGGGATTATATGGGGGGAGCCTCGTACGTGAGTCCCACCGAGACATCGCTTAAGCCACCCGTATTCCCAACCAAACCGAAGCACATCAAAGTGCCCTTTCCTCCCGAAGCGTATCTTTCGGGGATCATGCGAAGCCAAGAAACCAACATGTGGTATCGGCGGAGTTTCACCATTCCGGATTCGTGGAAAAAGAAAAGGGTATTGTTACACTTCGGTGCCGTTGCTTGTCAGTCGGTGATATTTGTAAACAGGCATTTGGCGGGGACGCACGAGGGTAGCTGGGAGGCTTTCGAATTTGACATTACGAATTTGCTTCACCGGGGGCGGAACGAACTGGCCGTTGGCGCAAGAGACACTCATAATGGCCAACATTCCTGTGGCAACGGT
>Ga0224527_1001292_pt1 | contig 12847 bp, 8 predicted proteins | sample CBST0metaG_FD_179882 | JGI IMG/M metagenome (GOLD analysis project Ga0224527, IMG submission 179882) | Peat soil microbial communities from Stordalen Mire, Sweden - C.B.S.T0 | ecosystem: Environmental > Terrestrial > Soil > Wetlands > Peat | place: Sweden: Norrbotten County, Stordalen Mire... | reverse complement strand
AAGATGACGGTCGGCAACAGTATTGCCATGAATGCGCCGGACACTGCCAATAACGTGCATGTCCAGAGTGGCCAGCAGGGCGCTCGGAGCCTCCAGTCGGCTGGCCGCGTCGTGATTTCCGGCAATCACGACAATCTTGATTCCCGGCCGTGCGGAACGTAGACGGCCAAGCGTTCGATAAAAGAGTTGTTGAGCTTCGCCGGAGGGATTCTGGCTATCGAAAATGTCGCCAGCAATGAGTACGACATCCACCTCACGCTCTGCGACAATCTTTACAAGCTGATCGAAGACAGCGAGATGCTCCGACTCTCGGCTATAGCCGCGGAGGGTATGGCCGATGTGCCAGTCAGCGGTATGAAGAACGCGTATCAACTTGACATCTCCGACGATTGTTTCATGCACAATGAATACCATCAATCCTAGTCCAGTATGCGCGGCACTTCGAATTAGGAGTCTTCGCCATTAACGTCATCAAGTTCGCCTCTGACCACAGCCAGCCAATCTTCAAAGTCGGTCAGACTGACATTGTTTTTTGCGAGATTGCAGCCAAGGTGCGTGATTCGGATGTTTGCGTCGCTATAGGCAATGTCCAAGCTGTCCGTGCGATCTGGGGATGCTTGCAGGATGTAATTTTTGGTCCCCGGCAAGAGCGGGCCTTGGCACAAGAAACAACGCCCCTTCTGCTCCTGCCATTTCTGGCCCAGCAGGATGTGCAAGCTGGATTCGCTCGTGGTACGAACAGGGTTCAATGATGTTCGCTCGGTGCCACTGGCGTTGACTCGGCCAAGGATATTTCCCACCATTCTGCCGATCTCGCGGCGGATCTCGATGTTCAGGTCGAGAATGACGCGTGCGCCAAAGCTTTTCGCTTTTCGCGGTGGTTCGAAATCAATGGGGTGAACCGGAAGACCAAGGACGGCATTCTTCTCTTCTGGAACAACCTCCACCACATTGCCGCGATTGACGATGAGGCCGAGCTGGCGGTATGTGGCTGGCAGGATGTCGTGAGCCAGTGGAAGATCATCGAAGTCCCAAATGCCCAAAGCTGGCATGGACCAAAGCCAGCGGCCTCGAAACTGATTTTGCGATTCTTCCCAGCTCTTCGCCGGGATGCAATCGCGCGTCTTAAGCAACTGCTTCGGCTCAATGTTGACGGCGGAAAGCAGTCGCTGCCGATGCGCTGGATTTCCCGTAGTGGCGGGATTGCTGGTGCCAATGTAGAGGATTGCATCGCGTCCCGGAACGAACTCTTTGCGCAGGTAATCACCGACTGATCGCTTAGAAAAGGAGACCGCAGGCCATTCTTCGGACGCCGGTCCCCATTCTGACTTCACCCAGATGCGAGTATCCTTGCCGAGCACTTCATTGAGAACCATGATTCTCTCCTGCTGTTTCAATCATGATCAGCAAACAAATATGCCATGAAGAGAAACACACTTTTGCACTAGTCATTTCAATGATCAGAGCAACGGGCAACTTGCCCACTTTGGTGTTAAGACCGTAGTCCTTTGTCGTGCCCGTGTAACGGCAACTCTCAGCATGAGCCGTGCCTGTTCGGTTTCATGTATTGTTGCATTTTCTCTGAGTAATCGCCCCGTCCGCGCCCCCTCAAAGATAACAACTTCGTCAAATTCCTTCCCTTTCGATTTGTGAATGGTCATGATGTTTACGCCACGCCACACGCGAGTCGAACTCGAAAAATGCTCTTGCAATAGTGCGCCGGCAACAATCTCACGAGCGCCAATATAGGCACCCTCGGCTCGCCAGCGTTCAGCAAGATGCTCACGTAGATCTGTACCACGATTCAGAATCCGGATAAACCTAGCATCTCCAGAAATGGTCTTTAGGAAAGCTCTGAATAAGCCTGCGTTTTTCTGCGTGCTGAATAAATAAGGTTTGTAGCCTTCGAGATTTCTTTTCGAGGGGCGACAAATCTCGATTTTTGTGGTCTTGTTCTGCATTTCCGTAGGCCTTTTGGCGCCTCTGGACGCACTATTCCCAGGCAGGTACCAAGCGCTTGCGGTGTTGGTAGAGATTGACTAAAGCAAAGGCCGCCAGATGCCAGTGTTGATTCTTCGCGATGCCGCGATAGCGCACCTTGGTATAACCGAAGACGCGCTTGAGGATGCGGAAGCACCATTCCACCTTGGCTCTTACTCGTGACTTGGTGCGGTTCTTGCGCTTCTGCTCTTCATCCACGCCCTGCTTGGTCTTCACGCGTCGATTGGTCATGTCCTGCGCCTTGGGCGCCGCTTCCTGGATCACTTTCGTTTGTCCTTGATAACCGCCGTCGCCCCAGACTTTGTTCTCCTCGCCGTGCAGTAAGTCGGGCAACATGTGCTTGTCATGCACCGAGGCCGCCGACGTGCAGACCGAATGTACGATGCCTTCCTTGGAATCGACACCGATGTGCGCTTTGGCGCCGAAGTAATACTGGTTTCCCTTCCTGGTCTGATGCATCTGGGGATCGCGCTCCTTCTTCTCGTTCTTGGTCGACGACGGCGCGGCGATGATGGTGGCATCGACGATCGTTCCGGTAGAAATGCGAATGCCCTTGCGATCCAGATACAGGTTCACCACGTCGAGAATCTGGCCGCATAAATCGTGGGCTTCGAGCAGATGGCGGAAGTTCAGGATGGTGGTCTCATCGGGCGCAGCGGCGCGGCCCAAATCAACGCCGGCGAAGGCGCGCAGCGCGGGCGAGTCGTAAAGAGCATCTTCGGCGCCAGGGTCTGAAAGGTTGAACCAGTGCTGCAGAAAGTAGATCCGCAGCATGATACTGAGACCCACCGGCTGGCGACCTTTGCCCGCCTTGGGATAATGCGGCTCGATCACTGCTTCCAACTCAGACCAGGGAACCACCGTATCCATCGTCTGCAAAAACTGCTCCCGGCGGCTCGCCCGGGCATACTTCTCAAAACTCGGCTGGCTGGCAAATGTTATCTGGCGCATCGCGATCTCCACTCAATTACAAGTTTATGCAATAGCGCTGTGAAGATCAGACTTGTTCAGAGGCTACTTAGAGCGTCGTGCGTGGCGCCGTCCATTAGTCGCCGGACTTCAATCCAGTCAACGGTCGGATCACCAGTGAGCGCATAACCCATTCGCGCTGTGGCCAGAGCCTGAATCTCAGATAAAAGTTCCAGGCGCTTCTTTCCCCGAATTGAACCGGAATCCAGATAAGCCTCAAGGGCGACAGCTAGCGCAAGATCCTGTTGGCTGATCCTACCGCCCTGACGACCGAGCATATGCTTGATTAGGTCTGCCATCAGTTCCTTAACCAGGTCAGTGTGAGTGGATGCACCTTCAAGCAAACACCCAATAAAAATAGCGGAAAGAGCAGGCCCCTCCGGATCGATCAGTACTTCGTGCTGGACTTCCGGAAGCTTGGTCGACGAGCTTGCAAGGCAACTAGACACATGAAGCATCATTTCTTTTGAACTCACTAAAACCGCCAGAGACCAATCTGCTTTCTGGTTGCGGACAAGTCGTTGCCGTGCTGCGAGAACCGCGTATTTCGCTGGGAGGATCGCGTCCGCATAGTACGCATATTTACTCACCTTCACATGCGCATAGCTCTTACCAATATTGGCACCTGTAAGCAGATCGTTCCCGAAAGCCGTAATATCAGTTCCGTCGCTACGGTTATTCTCATTGCCGAAGTCGAAAATGGCCGGGGTGAATGACTTGATATATTGGCCAATTCTCGCAGGGTCGGCTCCGCGAAACTCGTAAATACGCTGCTCTGCATCCGCGAGGGAAATAATACGGCTTTGCTCTCCGAGCGCGGCAATCATTCGCCACTCATCAAGGTTTGTGTCTTGAAATTCGTCCAAAATGATGATCGGATAGCTGTCGCTCAGGATTCGGCGCAATCGTGGGCTATGTTCCAAGAGATCTGCGGCTAGACTTGCGAAGAGATCAAAACCAAGAACGCCTTCCTCTTTAAGCAGTTGACGAAGTTTTGCTGGACGGTCGTCCTTTGGTACACCAGCTACTCTGCCGGCAGCCTCTGGCGGAGGAAGCAATCGGAGTCGAGCGTATCCAGTGAGGAGATGTCCGAATGTCTGAATGAAGCTCCACGCGAATCCGTGATAGGTGTTTACCTCAAGTTCGCGCTGGTATTCTCGCGGAATCCGAACTTTTGCTTGCTCCATGACCCGTGCGATAGTGGCACGTGCAAAGCTGAGAAATAGAATATTCTGGCCTGGCAATAGTGATCGCGCTGCAAGCCCGGTTGCCGCCTTAACCAAGGCAATCGTTGTCTTGCCGGAACCGGGACCACCAAGAATCAGCAAGTTCCCTCCAGTTTCGAGGAGTGCCTTCCTTTTTGTGCATATCTTGAGATCAGTTCCGCTCACTTGGACCTCTTTCTGTTACGCACCTGCCGTAGAGCCATCTGTTGGTTGCACAGGCTGGGGTTGCTGAGCGGAAACGGATGGGGTCGAGGGAGTTGGTGGATAGACGCATTTCTTGATCTGAGCGAGGGTATCTTTCACAGACGCTGGCATCTCAGTGACCGAGCACTCGGCCAAGAGCTCTCCGGCATTTCCACTGCCCTTTCCCCAACTCAGGTACTTCTTAAGAGCCGTACGAACTTCTGCAAGCGGCGTTGCCGGTCCCGGCTTGCATCCAGCTAGATGCGAAGGCCATTCTCCATCTGCGTCCAGCTGAGCGACAAACCGGCGCAATGCTGATTCAGCCGTTTCGTTCAAGACAAGGTCTTCAAAACCAGTCGTCGAAGATTGAAACGGATGGTCCACTGCGGCTTCGATGCTCGCCTTCTGTGTGGCATCTCCCTGCTTGTCATAAACCGCGAAAACAGTCTTACCAAGGTCACGAAAGAACTTTCCGTAATTTGCTATTTGTGAGTCTGTTTTTGCGTTGAAGACAGCGATACTCAGTGCTTCAAGCGATGAGTATGTTTGCGGGTCAAGCTCTCAAGTTTGCGCGCAGCTGCTGGGTACGCCGCGGTTTCCGTCTCCCCCTCGGCAATCAACACGCGACGCGCGAGCAACGCCTCGGAAAAGCGGAGACGAAACTCGGAGCTGTACAACTTGGGCTTAATATGGGCAGGAAATGTCACTGGCTTGCCCGTTAGAGTGCCGGACGTAGTCCGTGACAACACCGTAATCTCACCTGGCTTAAATTCTTCAAGCACGTAAGGGGAATGCGAAGTGAATATGGCTTGAGATGATTTTCCCCTGACCCCAGACACAATGCTCTTCTGGCTCGATGGCGGAATGGCTGTTTCAGGCTCTTCCATTGCGAAGATGACAGCCTTCTTTGCGTCAGCAATCATTGAGAGCAATGCCAGGACCAGCATGTTGATCGTACCGGTACCTTGATGCTGGTACGGCGCAGCGTGTGGTGCCTCACCGTTCTTTGCTCCAGTGGCCATGAATACAGTCAATGTCTTTCGGAGATGTTCTCGAGTAAGGTCGGAAACACGCAGCTGCGGATCAGCAGCCCAATCGAGTGGAACAAATTCTGAGATTGCAGTTTGTATGCCCGAGAGAACATTGGTGACTCCAGTTGTGGTCTCGTCCGCAACGGATAGTTTCCTGAGCTGCGCGAGAACATCCTCCCACATTTTGGGCCGAATATCACGAAGACGAAGAATGATGTCAAGAAGCGACCCTCGTTCGAGGCTCAGCGCACGAGAGCCTGTTCTGAGTGCTCTGAGCAAGAGGAATCCACATTGACGCTTATCGGATGTACGGAACGGCGGCTGCTGACCATTGTCAGACAGGGGACAACAAAACACAGTCTCGGCCCTGAAATCATCATCGTCGGATTCGTACCAGCCACGGAACGACACGCGTAATGCTTCTTTCACCGTGGGCGCTTCGATGGCGCTGATGGGTGGACCTTGAACGATGCTCGCGGTGGTTTCATCCCAGAATTCCAGATTGCCCTTGAAATTGCGAATCTGCTCGGAACTCAAGTCTGTAACGACCAGCTCAATCTCGATGGAGACCGGATTCCCCTCGGCATCCAGATAGCAGCTTGCATAGAAATCATGCTCATCTATCGGAGAAGAGCGGGATATGCGATCCGGTCCAAGCACAAGGTCAATCGCTTCGAGGACTGAGGACTTGCCTGTATTGTTGTCCCCGATCAAAACCGTGTGACTGCCGAAGTGCAGTTCGGCCGCTGCGATTCCACGAAAATTCTTGATGCTGATTCGGGCAACTCGCATACAATCCCTCTATCCTTGATCGATTCTCCTGTGGTCACCATTGAGAGCGGCATGAAGCACCGACTCAAGCAGGCGGCTGGTCTCTGTCTGTGCCGTGCTCAAATTCGCTTCCAGCTTGTCGCAGAACGCCATCAACTTATCCACCTTGGCGACGATGCGATGTTGCTCGGCGAGTGGTGGGAGTGGAATAAGGAGAGAACTGAGTTCCGTTGTGTTCACATTCTTTAGTCCTACGGCAGACCTAATTGGAACTTCGATCTGTGTCCGAGTGTGGGGCGAGTTCAAGGCCAGAAGAAGATAGCGGGTATCAATGTGATCAACGCTCGTCCTAACCCTAACTAGATAACCTGCATAGCAGTACCCGACACTTGCGGATTCGATGATCGCTGGCCGGCCAACAAGCTCTAGGCTCCCATTGGAACGAACCATCAGAATGTCACCAAGGCGCAGACGGAGATCGTCTGCTTCGCGTTTGCTCAGAGGACCAAATTTGAGGTCGTCGATGTTGATCTTCCCGTTGTCAATATTCGGGATGCGAAGAACAGGTTCCCCACCCGCTTCGTAGCTGCATTTCACCGATGTTCCATACTTAAAACTGAATGCAATCTCTCCCAGAGATGCGGCTTTCCAATTGTCTGGAAGATCGAACGCAAGGAAGCGTGTCTGGGACGCTTCGGTTCCTTTCTGTGCTTTGATTACGCCAGCCTTAACAAGTTTCGTCCTTGCAACATCGATGCACTTCAGTAGCTCGGAGGCCGGTTTATCGTTGGGGCTTTGATCGACTAGCTTCCCTTTGACTGCTAGGTTGAGGATTGTCTGGCGGAGTTGCCTGATCTGGTCGGGGCGCTTGGTGAGGCGCGGGAGATGGCCGATGAAGAACTGGGCATGGATACGCAGCTCATCCGCGTACTCACCGCTGTTCAGGTGATAATGTGCGGATGCAGTGAGCTGCTCGCGGCGGGTCTCCTGCTCACGCTGCGTTGCCTCCAAACGATCACACAGCGCCATCAGTTCATCGACTTTGGTGGCGATGCGGCCTTGCTCGCTGAGAGGTGGTAGGGGAACAAGGAAGTGCATGACGTCCGTGAGACGAAAGCTGTTTTTTAATCCTCTCTGCGGTTCATCGAATTGCCCCTGCCCAAAAGGCGAACTGAATACTTGAGGAAGGAATCGGCCGACCATGCTCTCGACAGGTCGGACAAGGCATGTGTGCTGATTGATGTATGCTTCTCCAAAATCGGCAGGTATCAGGCCAAGGAGTCCGACATCCCCTGTGATCGATATTAGAATGTCACCTTCCCGCAGTTTTGTTCGGGAACCCTCACCATCCGCTGGAGGGTTGACGTGTTGAATATTAGTCAATCGAAGGCAATACGAATCACGGGACAGATTCCCCATACGAAGGAAGATCGCACCCTCACTGGAATAGTATTTCGCCCAGTCTCGCGAACCACTCGTTACCAGTTGGGACAATGCTCCCAGCCTTGTCCAGCACCAACCGCTCGGCACGGCAAAAGGCAAATTCAATTCGTCAATAGATGGCAACAGAGCCTGCTTGCCAATAATTCCATTCTTTACAAGATGTCGCTTTTCCGCTTGGATTTTCTTCAACAACTCTGAAGCAAGCTCATCATTCGAATCTTGCTCAACCAGCTTCCCGCGCACAGCAAGATCAAGAACAAATTTGCGCAGGCGTGCGACCGCATCGGACGCGTCGCTGATGCGGTCATAGTGGGCGAGGAGAAGTTCGGCATTCATCGCAGCAATGCCTCGGCCAGAATGGTCTTCAGTTGGTCGCGCAGCGTGGCGGCCTTGGTCTCCGCATCGTCGAGTTTCTTCAGCAGCACCTCGGGCGCAGCGAATTCATCCGCGACGATGTTGGGGTTTTTGAAGTCGAGGTTATAACCGCGTGCCTTCACTTCCTCCGCAGTCACCTTCCAAGCCACTTCCGTCTCGACGCGGCCTTTACGCTTTTTTCCGCCCCACCAATCGACGCAGGGCTTGAAGTGCTCGACGCGAATGGGCCGAGTCATGGAGTAGGCCTTTTGGCCCTCGGGCACGTGGTGCTCGTAGAACCAGATTTCCTTGGTGGGCGTGCCCTTCTCGAAGAACAACAGATTGGTGCCGATGCTGGCATAGGGCCGGAAGACGCTGTTGGGCAGCCTGACGATGGTATGCAGGTTGCACTCTTCCATTAAATGTTCTTTCAGCCGCGTCTTGACGCCTTCGCCAAAGAGCGATCCATCAGGCAGGACCACGGCGGCGCGGCCATCGGACTTGAGCAGGCGAATGATCAGCGCCAGAAAAAGATCGGCAGTTTCGCGAGTTTGGAAGTGATTGGGGAAGTTGCTCTCGATGCCATCTTCCTCACGACCGCCAAAGGGCGGATTGGTGAGAACGATCTGCACGCGGTCTGACTGCGTGTAGCTGATGTAGGGCCGGGCCAGCGTGTTGTCGTGTCGGACGAAGCTTGGATTCTCGATACCGTGCAAGAGCATATTGGTGACACAGAGCATGTGGGGCAGTTGCTTCTTCTCAACCCCATGCAGCGCGACTTGCATATTAACTTCGTCCTCAACCCGCTTCACATAGTGCTCGCGCATGTGGCGAATGGCGCAGGTGAGGAAACCGCCGGTACCGCAGGCGGGGTCGAGCAGGCTTTCGCCGGGATGCGGATCGATGCGGTCCACCATGAAGGCGGTGACAGCACGGGGCGTGTAGTATTCGCCTGAGTTCCCGGCGCTTTGCAGGTCATTGAGGATCTGCTCGTAGATGTCGCCAAAGTGCTGGCGCTCGACGAGGTTGTTGAAATCGACCTCGTTGATCTTGTTGATGACCTGGCGCAACAGTTGGCCAGACTTCATGTAGTTGTAGGCATCCTCGAAGACATCGCGAACAACGCGGCGGCGGTCGCCCTGCTTGCCGGCAACGGAGAGTTCCTTGAGCTGCGGAAAGAGTTTGTCGTTGATGAAGGCAAGCAGCTCGTCACCGGTGATGCCTTCCGGGTCGGCGGCCCAGGTGCGCCAACGCAGATTGGCTGGAATGGGCGAACGGTAGCCGGATTCAAGCATTTCAAGCTGCTGGTCCTGGTCGTCAATGATTTTGAGGAAGAACATCCAGCAGAGCTGGGAGATGCGCTGGGCGTCGCCATCGACGCCGGAGTCCTGGCGCATGATGTCCTGAATGGATTTCACTGTATTGCGAACAGACATGGGTCAAGCTACCTTCTGGTAGAGGGCTGATTGGAGTTCCTGGACGGCGGCGTCGAATGCTGCGCGTGTCCCGAATTCCTTGATGAGTTGGAGAGGTGTTCCCATCGCATTGAGCGGCGGAATCTGCAAGACTCGCGGGTCACCCAGATCGATGATGCCCTGATCCTGATATTTCTGCAACAGGGCCTCCAGCACGGCGCGCGCCTGGGGACCGTATTTGGTGAAGACATCGCGCTTGCGCACATTGTCTGCCCGCTCGCGGCGGGTGAGCGCTGGCTGGTCGAAGGCGACGTGGCAGATGAGATCGAAGGGGTCCAGATCCTTGCCGACCTCCTCGGCCAGCGGGTCCAGGGAAAGGCCTTCGTTGGCGAGCTCATCGATGATGATCTGCTTGCGGTCAGCCGATTTCCAGCGCCGGAGGAAGTCATCGAGGCTGGCAAAGCGGTTCTTCAGGGCCTTTTTGGTGAAGTCGCGCAGGGTTTCAGTAATGAGCTTGCCGTCTTCATCGAGGTACTCGACGCGCTCGGCAATGATGGTCACGCCGACTCCATCGACATAGACCTTACGCCGCGGGACCCCGCCGGGGGCCAGATCGATGTTGGGCGGTTCGCCGTCGATGATTACCTCGTCGCCGCCGGGCTCGGGCGGAATGGGATCTTCCTCATCGCCGGGCGGTGGCACATCCTCTGGCGGAGCAATTGGGTCATCCTCGCCAGGCTCGTAAACGACAATCGGCGGGCCATCGAAGCCCGGGTCGGCAAAGTGACTGGTTGCGCCGCGGAAGTCGATGAGGGTGAAGTAGAACTTCTTCGTATCCTCATGGACGCGTGTGCCGCGTCCAACAATCTGCTTGAACTCGGTCATGGAGCCGACTGTACGATCAATAACGATGAGGCGACAAGTCTGTACGTCTACGCCAGTCGAAAGCAGGCGCGAGGTGGTGACCAGCACCGGATACTTTGACTCTGGATCGATGAAATTGCCCAACTGCGCCTTGCCTTCGGTATCACTGCCGGTGATGCGCATGACATAACGCTGGTTCTCATTGCACATGTCCTGGTTCTCGTTGACCAGTGCGCTGCGCATACGAGCGGCGTGCTCTTCATCGACGCAGAAGATGATGGCCTTCTGGTAGCGGTCGCCGGTTTCCTTCAGGAAGTCCGTAACCTTGGCCGCAACCAACTTGGTGCGGTCGTCAATAACCAGGGTGCGATCGAAGTCCTTCGTGTTGTAGAGCCGATCTTCCACCTCTTCGCCATCGCGATCGGTCTTGCCAGGCTCGGGCCGGTATCCGTCGATATCCACATCGACATGAACCTTGACGACCTTATAAGGAGCAAGGAACCCGTCCTGAATGCCCTGGCGGAGTGAGTACGAGTAAACCGGCTCGCCGAAGTAGGTGATGTTCGAAGCGTAAGCGGTTTCCTTGGGTGTTGCTGTCATGCCGATTTGGGTGGCATCGGAAAAGTGGTCGAGAATCTCGCGCCACGCCGAATCCTCGGCGGCGCTGCCGCGATGGCACTCGTCGATGACGATGAGGTCGAAGAACCCCGGCGAAAACTCGCGGTAGAGCTTTTTGCGCTCCTCCGGGCCGGTGATGGCTTGGTAGAGCCCTAGGTAGACCTCGTACGCTGTGTCAATGCGGCGCTTCTTGTCGACGGCAGTGGTGAGTTGGACCTCAGAGCCGTCTGCCCGCTCGATGGTTTTGGCATCCGTGCTGAGCTTTGCCATGGCGGCGCCAAAGGGGCGGAAGTCATTGACCATCGTCTGATCGACGAGGATGTTTCGGTCAGCCAGGAAGAGAATGCGTTTCTTGCGCTTGGACTTCCATAGTCGCCAAATGATCTGGAAGGCCGTATAGGTCTTGCCGGTGCCGGTGGCCATGACCAGAAGAATGCGGTCCTGTCCCTTGGCAATGGCTTCAATGGCGGCGTTTACGGCATTGCACTGGTAATAGCGCGGGGATTTGCCGCTACCGTCGTCGAAGTAGTCCTGGAGGACGACCTTTTCCTCGTCGTCGGTCAATCCCTTCCATGCTCGGTACCGATCCCACAGCTCCGCAGGCGACGGAAACTGATCCAGCGTGAGGCTGGTCTCCTTTTCGTCGCTGTTGCCGGTGCGGTCATGGGAGAGGAAACCGTCGCCGTTGGAGGAAAAGACGAAGGGAATCTGGAGCGTTTCGGCATAGCCGAGTGCCTGCTGCATTCCGTCGCCGACGCTGTGGTTGTTGTCTTTAGCCTCAATGATGGCTATGGGGATATTGGGCTTGTAATAGAGAATATAGTCGGCACGTTTGGCTTTGCCACGCGAAACAAGCTTGCCGCGCACGATAATCCTGCCCTTGGTAAAGGACACTTCCTCGCGGATTTGCAGCATCGGGTCCCAGCCAGCCCGTTCGATGGCAGGCGTGATGAATTTGGAACAAATATCTCGCTCGCTGAGGTCTTTCCTATTCATGCGGCTCTCTTTGCTCACGTGTAAAGTCCACGTCATCTTTGCTTTGGCTGTAACAGGCGTATGGGATCTACTGCTTTGGGCAACTCGTGACAGTATAAAGGTGTTGAGTGGGATTACGTCGCGCCTCGAAAATTGATCGGTTGATCAAAGCCCGATCTGGAGGAAAGCGGAAACTACCCTGCAATCAAGAGGAGGTTTCGCCGCGCGCTCCTAACAGCGACCATCCTTCCGACTGGCTTCAATCTATTCTGAACCCTGAGGCGCTCCCGGGATCAATACTGGAATGTTGGCTGCGACCTCTGCCATGACAGAAGTGCTTTTGATCGTAACCCATTGAAACTATGGCACTGATGGCAAACAAAAGCACTCTTAGTCCTTATAAAAATCGGTAGGCAAACTCTCAGTACCCTCGCCAGCACCCTCATCGACCTCTGCTTTTTGGTTACAGACCCCTGCTTTCCGACGGCAAAGGTCAGGGGAAATCGACCTCTGCCTTGGCACAGCAGAAGTCCCGGAGCCGCGACGACTGCTGCCGTTGTTCGGCAAAGACCCGCGTTGCATCATCGTCAGGGCAAAAGTCGGACCGGCGAATAAACCCTTTAAATCGGCACCCTCACTCCATGTGACCTCTGTCTTTTGGTTAACAGAGTCTTCCGAAGTATAGTTATGTTATTGATAAATAATGTTTTGCATTGCGCCCTTCGAGGGTGCTGGCGAGGGTGCTGAATCTTCTCTTATTATTCACCAACTTGCATGTTGACGCTGCTTTCGCTCGCAAGGGGTGCCGGAAACCGTGGCGCAGTCCGCCGATGAGCAGAGCAACCAGGCGCTGGTTGTGGCCAACTCCGTCTTCGCCGGTGGATACCGTACTTGGCGCGGATCGGCGCGCAGGACATTACCATGATGCTTGAAAATCCAGGCATCATCCGTTCCCGCGCAAAAAAGGAGGCGACGATTGCGGGTGCTCAGAATTTTC
>Ga0224527_1001288_pt1 | contig 12856 bp, 12 predicted proteins | sample CBST0metaG_FD_179882 | JGI IMG/M metagenome (GOLD analysis project Ga0224527, IMG submission 179882) | Peat soil microbial communities from Stordalen Mire, Sweden - C.B.S.T0 | ecosystem: Environmental > Terrestrial > Soil > Wetlands > Peat | place: Sweden: Norrbotten County, Stordalen Mire... | reverse complement strand
TCCTTTTCAGGGTAGGTGATCTGGAACGGCACTGGTTTGCCGGCAGCGTCGAGCAGGGGCAGTGGCGCGCCAGTCGCGTCACGCATCGCCGAGCCGTCCTTGGCGGTGGCAAACTGGTAAGTATAAGTAGAAAGAGATTGCGAGTCATACTGAAAGCCCGGCGTGCCCGAGGGATGGCTGGCGCGGTAACCGAGAGCCAGTACGCTAAAGACCAGCAAGGCTGAGATCTGCACTATGTTGATGGCCAGGTTGACGGCCGTCGATGTGCCCGCGCCCTTCTGCGCAATCCAGGCGACAAAAAAGGAGAAAGCTACGGCCACCAGTGCCATAAAGACCGGGCCAGGATTTGCGCCGCTTAGAAATGTGGGATAGAGAAAGCCGACCACATAGCCAACGAAAATGCCCGCGGTGGCTACCATGACTCCAGGATAAACCCAGTAATACAGGTGCGAGCCCCAGCCGACAATGAACTTGACGATACGCGCGTATTTAAAAAACTTGTCTTTAGTCAGAAGCGCCTGCTCGGCGTAGTAGTAACTTGATCCGCTCCCTGGATAAAGTTTGGAGATTTCAGCGTAGGCAACCGCCGTCGCCAGGCAGAGCAGTAAAGCCGCAAGAATGCCCAGCCACATGGTAGGCGCCGTAGTGCCAGTAATGGCCTGGATGTAAAAAATGAGCCAAAGAAATGCGCCGGGGGCGATTAAGGCCATTGCATTGCTGGTCAGACCGGTAAGCCCAAGGGTGGCCTGCGTTTGAGGTGCTTTCTGTTCTGCCATGCGCGTTCTCCTGGAGTTGATCTTTGTTGGCTGCTTTGAGCCGATGGTCTCGGAGACTTTGGGTCGTCCATCCGTCTCCGATTTACTGGCCGGGACAATACAATATGCCGTGTAAACTGGTTAAAGAATAACGGCAAATCAATAAGGATCAAATAAGGAAACGCGAATCAATGCGCATATTATAGCTTGTTTGTTATTAAAGTCATCCTTCTAAACAAATCTATACCTAGTTGGGCCACGGTAATTCAGATGTTAGATAACAAGTATAATCCCATGTTAGATGGTCCAAGCGCGTTTGCAGAAGATGGCTTTCTGCGATGTGCCATTCATCCTGTGAAAAGCATCCCTAAAGGACTAAAGACTCCGGTATTGCAGGCGTTTTGCGGCACGGCTAAAGCCGTGCCCTTCCAAAACCGGTTTATGAGATAGCTCCTAAGGCCCGAACGAATGCGTTGCATCGCATCCTGCCGCTGAAATAACTGTTGCCCCGTGCAGACGCACCTGCTCATACCGCCTTCCCATTTGCATCCGGCATCGAGATATGGACTAAAGGAGCAGCCATCGAGCGAACAGCGTCCTTGTGAACCTTGAATACGCGTTCTTCGAGCGGAGAAGAATGAACAAAATCGGAATAGGCCTGCGCAAGATGATCTCGAAAATAGGCGCGGGCATCTGCTTCTTCAGGCTCGGCGGAATTCTTGCGAAGGTTGTCTCCCATCCGCCGTAGGATATGAAGCCGTGCGACATCCAACACCGAAGGGTCATAGGGGACATCAAGATAAAGAAAAAACTCCTCGGCGGAAGATAGCTTTGACAAATGTTCGCGTACGGTCATGTTCAGCCTCCAATTACGCACTTACGGGACTATCCATCTCGCAAGCTCTCTGATAAAACTCAACTAACTCCTTGGCGTTGACAATGCGCTTGGCCTGAATGGCCCGTTGCCTGACTTGTGCAAGCACTGATTTTGTGCGGGATTTATCGGCAATCAGGCCTAACGATTTAAGAGCGTTAGCGACAGACGCCATTCCGGAGTGCTTCCCAAGGACAATCTCACGTTCCCGGCCAAAGGTCTGAGGAGATAAGGCCTCATAAGTCAATGGATTCTTCAGCAAACCATCGACATGAATTCCAGACTCGTGCGTAAAAGCGTTTGCGCCCACAATAGCCTTGCCAACAGGAATGGGACGACCTGAAGCTTTGGCAACCAATTTTGCAATATCAGGCAGCTTTTTCAAGTTTATGTTGCTGTCAGTATGATAAAACCGGTTCAGGGCAGCGGCCACTTCTTCCAAGGCGGCATTGCCCGCGCGTTCTCCGAGGCCCAGCACACAAACACTGGCATGTGAGGCTCCGGCGCGGACTGCCGCTAGTGTGTTCGCCGTGGCCATCCCATAATCATTATGGCCATGAAACTCGAGATCGACGCCGATTGCCCGGCTTAGCCTCGTAATTACTTCATAAACAGAAAAAGGCTCTAAGTTTCCAAGCGTGTCCGCGTAGCGGTAGCGATGAGCCCCTGAACTAACCGCTGCTTCGACGGCAACCAAAAGAAAGTCAATTTCGGCTCGGCTGGAATCCTCTCCACCCAGAGCAACGCGCAATCCGCAATCTACCGCGTACGAGACTACATCGCGAATCCGGCTGAGTATCTCCGCGCGATTCATCTTCAGCTTAGCGCGCATCTGGATATCGGAAAGCGGTATGGACAGATTCACTCGCTTCATCCCTGCTTTTCTAGCCGCATCCACATCAGCGCGCGTCATGCGGCACCAGGCTACCGAATCGGCAGTGCGCAAAGCTCGCCCAATAGCTGCTATCTCTTCGCTTTCCCTGTCGCCAATGGCGGGGGTGCCTGCCTCTATTTCATCTACGCCAGCCTCTTCCAGAGCAAGAGCAATCGCCAGCTTTTCATCCAGGGTAAATGAAACTCCTGGAGCCTGCTCCCCATCTCTCAGAGTCGAGTCATTAATGAAGATCTTCCTTAAGTTAGTCATAAGCAGCCTCCATGGGCCTGGAATCAACTTGCATATCTGTTATTGCGCGCGGCAGAACTTCAAGAAGGCGATCCACATCGCGTTCTATGTTATTACGGGAAAATGAAAAACGCACAGATCCGCGCAAATGGCTGAAGGGCACCTTCATGGCGCGTAGCACGTGCGATGGCTCCATAGAGCCTGTGCTGCAAGCAGACCCGGATGAGGCAGCTATCAAGGCACGATCGAGCATTAACAGAATAGAGTCCGCTTCTATCTCAGAAAAAGCTAGATTCAGGGTGTTGGGCAGACGATTATGCCTGTCACCGATCAAAATAGATTGCGGAACGCTACGCAGGATCTCACGCTCCAGCCGGTCTCGCAGTAAAGTGATTCTGGGCATATCATTCGGTAATAACTGCTCTGCTATTTCAGCGGCCGCTCCAAAACCGACGATCGCGGGAGTGTTTTCCGTACCCGCTCGCCTGCCTCGCTCCTGCCTCCCGCCATGAATCAAAGGAGAAATTCTAACTCCGCGGCGAGCATACAGGCACCCAATGCCTTTAGGGCCGTGCAACTTATGAGCGGAGATTGACACCAAATCAATCTCTGCCGCTTCGATATTCATGGCGACCCTTCCGGCGGCCTGTACGGCATCGCTGTGAAACAGAGCGCCAGTCTCATGCGCCATTGATGCAAGCACTTCAACGGGAAAAACCACCCCGGTTTCGTTATTGGCCCATTGAATCGAGACAAGAGCCGTTCGCTTGCTCAGAGCATTGCAATATGCATTCAGATTTAGGCGCCCGAGGTTATCCACAGGAATACGATGAATTCTGGCTCTGCCTGCTTTTTCCAGGTAAGCGCATAGTGCCAGCACGGAAGGGTGTTCGACCGTGGAGGTAATAATCTCGTTGCGCCCTGCTTGCGTTTCCAGCGCAGATAGGATCGCCGTGTTGTTTGATTCGCTCCCACCCGAGGTAAATATAATTTCGCTATCGCGGTCTGCACCGATCAACGCTGCGACCTGTTTCCTAGCCACCTGTACCGCGTCTGCCGCAATCGCGCCGAGAGCATGAAATGAAGATGGATTCGCAAAGCCCTCCCGATAGAATGGCAGCATGGCATCTATGACGCGCTCATCGGGTCGCGTAGTGGCATTATTGTCCAGATAAACCCATTGATTCGGTGCCGGCATTTTTGTCATGGCGAGTTTCCTCGAAAAGACCATCTACAGCATGATTTTTCGCCAACGGCTTCAGACGGCGCTTGCGAAAAGCCGGACGACTAACCCGCACCCGGCCTGTGATGGAAACAGCCGGAAACTGCTTTGGCGATGCCAACTGCATTGCCGGCTTATAAGAGCCAACGAACGCACTTCCGCCGCGACCAGATATGTGTTAGAGGTTACTGCGACATTCACCAGCAGAATTGCCGCATTTCCCGTTCTCTTTACTTTTTATTGCACGTTGCGTGCCATTTGCATTTTGTTGAAAGTAAACAGTATTATGCGCCATCGAATAAAACAAGGGGGAGCTTTGTCGCATTTCCTACATATAGATTGTCGCTCAAAGTGCAGTTGCGCCTTCGAGCGAAACGCCTACAAAGGTCTCCTGGCCATAACGCACCCGGGCCAGAAGGCTTTCCCCGGACTCATCGCCAAAACAGCCAGTAAAGTCTCCGCACTCCGAACAAGAGGGAGCCAGGCACAGACTGAATCCTTCTTCGCGGCAAATCATTCGATAAAAAAACTTCTTCCATTTCATATCTTGAGTGTTACGGCGGGCTAGCAGCATAAAATGCCGCTGCATCAGCCTTGACAACTCGCCGCGGTTCATAAGCCCAAGATCCTGCCAAAGATGATTGGGACGCGTGGCCCGGCGGGCAACCAATAATGACAGCAGCGAATTAAGCCGTGATGGTTCAGTGCGAAAACGCCACAAAAGTTCTTGCAGGCAACGCTCATCTTCGTTCAGGGATGACTTACTATCCAAGCCAAACGCTTCCATCTTCTCCAAGGTTCCGGGAAAGTATCGGTCGATATTCGCGCGAAGTTCATCGCCATGTATGCCAAGAGCGCTGCTGAGTGATCCGCCGGCGTGGCATTCACTAACGCCGGCGGCAAAGACGCATGCCAGTATATGCCCGTCAAATGGATCGCAGACTGTAGCGGCGTTCGCACGGTGCAAAAGATGATAGATGGCCTGTGGCGTCATAATCTCTCCTTTCTAAGATGAACCATGCGTCTGGCAATTTTTGGGGCATACCCGCGAGCAAGATGCGCACCCGATGCATGCTCCAGGATTAGCCAGGGTCATAACTTTGCGTTCAATCTCCTCGTCAAAATCCAGAGGTACAAGCTCGCCATCCTCGCTGATTCCTTGCAGTGATATTACCGACTGGCCACAGACCTTGAAACAACGGCCGCAGCCGATACAGGTTTCGGCGTCTATCGCCAGCAGATAGGCCGGATGCCAGGGACTGCCATCACGGGTAAAAGATTGAGCTGCCGCCACTACTGTTTCCATACATACTCCCTTTCATAATTGCGCAACTTCCGGGTATTTATCGATCCATTCCAATGCACTTTCAACCAGCTTTTCCCCTTCGGCCTCCAGTATCTCCATGCTTTCGAAGCCGAATTTGTGAATATCTCGCAAATGCTTGTCGATCACAATCAGACGCCCGGCTGTTAGCACAATGCGACCGAATCCTTCTTGATGAAGCTTCATAAGTGGCGAAGCCATCACGCCGGCTGTCTGTTCGACCGCCATTCCTACGGCGTTATAAAACAACTCAATGCGCCACAGGGTCTTCGCATCAGGGCTGCCGATCGTCGGCATCTGCCTCCGCTGTTCCCTGGTCAGGATGTACGGCGCCAGCAGATCAGTGTCGCTTTTTGCGTCCCACGAGCCGTAAGCATCCTGTGCCCGCCATTGCTTGACCAGTTCTTTCAAAAAGCGATGCGAAGCAGGCGCATCATCGTGCGCCGCATCCTCATTCATAGGCCACTCCATCTTCAAAATCGATGGTGCGCGGCTGGCCTTTATGCAGCGCCTTGCGCAGCCACGGCGGAGGATTCCCGCTAAGCACGCGCTGTAACTGCAACAAAATGCTTTCTATCTTCTCTGTCTCCGCGACCTTGACGGGGTGCACGTTTTTAGCCACTACGCGTGCTGCGGCTGATCCCCCGATCGCCGCAACGTAGAGAATTGCGCAGTCCTGAATCGCTTCCAATTTCGGGGAAAGCTTGTCTTCATTGCCATCCTCGGCTAAGTTGCCGCTGAATTCTTTGCAGCAAACATAATTCGAGTGATCCGGAAAAACATCATAAACGGCTATTCTTTTGGCCCAGCCAAAGTGAGAGTCGACGTGCCTTCCATCTTCTGTTGTAAATGCGACTTTCATATTCCTCCCTTGCCGTTATCTGATTTTCACTGCATTACGGAAGAAGCGAACGGTTGAGCATTGTCTCCTGGCGGCATCCAGGTTTCAGGTGTAGGTTCATGGGCGCTAGCTAAAAAGATATTGCCCACCGAAAAGATCAGGTCACGCGTTCCCTGGTAGCCGACTGTAACCTGGTGGTTTGCTCCCAGACGATCGAAGACGGGCATCCCAATGCGAAACAACGGTATGCCGAGACGCTCGGCTGCTTGCCGTCCGTGCGAATGCGTCACGATCAAATCGGCTCCGGCGGCGCGCATTTCCAGGTCCTCCAGATCGCCCAGTACAATCTCTTCAGTTGAAATTCTCTCCAGAGCTGGCGACTGTGTCGTAGTTACGGCGGCCTGAATCTCGCATCCCATTTCGCATAGCCAAAGCGCCATTGCCGATAAAAGATCAGGCTCGGCGGCCAATGCCACTCTCTTTCCGCCAAAGTAGAAGTGCCCGTCCAGCATGGCGTCAATTAACTGACTGCGCTGCCGGCGATATTTCTGAGGAACTGAAACGCGGCTAATGCCTGACAGAAAGCTCATCAATTCGTCATTGGCAGCCAAGCCTGTAAGTCTTTCGAATAGCCTGTATGGAACGCCGGTTCGATGCTCCAGCGTAATGGCTGCGCCGCGCATCTGCTCTCCAATGGCGATCGTGTAAGATGACGACCCCAACTTGCGAATCTGCTCAACGGTGATTCCACCCATGGTGGTAGGCGTAAACTCATCCGGGATGTGGCCGTCCAGCGAACCAGATAAATCGGGAAGAAAGATCGGATCAAGCCCGAAATCCTCGATGATATTGCGTAACTTATCAATGTCACCTGGAGTTAAATGACACCCAGGAAGAACATTTATTTGTTTTGAAGGATGAGTTATAAGAAGGGGAACCTCTACCAGTTCCTCGATCATGCGGGTGACCGCCGCCGCCCAGCCATCCTGAAATGCTCCTTCAAAGTCGGGCGTAGAAACATCGACCAAGGCAATTGAATCGAGTTCAGAATGGGTTGCGCGAATCATTTTCATAAATCCTTGCAGATCGTCGCCCTTGATCTCCGAGATTCCGGTGGTGCAGATACCGACGAATGCAGGTTTGGAGCGTTCCGCGATGTTGACCAGCGCCTGCTCTACATTCTCAAATCCGCCGAGCACTGTGGCCACTTCACTCATGGCCGTGGTCTGCATCGGAATCGCCTCGCGAAAGTGGCGTACAAACAAAACCAAGCCAAATGAGGTGCATCCCTGCGAGCCATGCAAGAGGGGCATGGCGTTGTGAACGCCCATGAAAGCCAGCGCCGCGCCAATAGACTGACTCATTTTGAGCGGATTCACTGTGCAGCGCTTTTGAGTGACAACGACCTTTGCCATAACTCCCCCTTGCACCATTAGCCTAAGCGATGTGAAGCTGAAGTGCGTTTTCTGCCTTTGCGGATTCCCATGGAGCTATTCTGCGCACCTGTTCCCAGATAGGGTTGGAAAGAGCTTTGTCGACTTCGCGGATCAACTGCACCATTCCCACATAGCCGGCATAGGCGTGATGCCGCTCCTGGTTAATGTCGAGCCACGGAACTTTAGCTTTCAATGCGACAAATTGCGTGCGCCCACCGGAAAGCATGATGTCAGCTTTCGCCTCTTTGAGCATTTGGTACATCTCGCGCGGTTTCAGGTTCTCATACATATGCGCATCGACTCTTATCAGTTCTTTTATGCGCACCTTGTCGTCCGGGGTGGACTTCTTTACACTGGTGCCTGTAATAATCAGGCCAATCTCCTGCAAGGCCGATACCACTGACCAAGACTTAACTCCACCCGTGAATAGAAGAACCCGCTTGCCAGCCAGCCGTTTCTTATAGGGAGCTATCTCGCGCCATGCGCGGGCTTCCTCGCGTTCGATCAAAGCCTCGGTGCGCTCCAGCAACTCAGCGGGCGCGCCGCGCTCCACCAGCAGTCGGGCTAACTTGCGCAGCGAATCGCTGGTGTCACCTATGCCGTAAAAGGAGCCTTCAAAGAATGGGATACCATAGCGCTCCTCCATTTTGCGAGCGACATTGATCAGAGCCTTCGAGCAGACCATCATCGCCGCGCGAGCGCGGTGCGAGCAGGCAATCTGATGATACCTTGCATCTCCTGAAATACTAGCCAGAATGCGAATGCCCAGCTCGTCGAGCAATGGCTTGATTTGCCATTGCTCCCCCAACAGGTTATATTCGCCGATAATGTTAATATCATATGGCGTGGTTTCCTCCGGTTCCTCGGTCCCGATCACATAATCGAGAAGCGCCTCGCCGGCGAGCTTGTTCCCCAGATTCTTTGAGCCGGCAAATCCCGGCACATTGATCGGAATTACGGGTTTTCCGCATTTCTTCGCGGCCGCCTTGCAGACAGCTTCCAGGTCATCGCCGATCATCGCGGGGACGCAGGTCTGATAAACGAAGACCGCGGGAGGATTGTGTTTATTTACAATTTCCTTGATTGCCTGGTATAAGTGCTTTTCACCGCCAAAAATGATGTCCTGTTCATTCATTGCCGTGGTGAAGCTGGTGCGATAAAGCAGCGGACCGGAGGACTTCGAACCGCGAGCATCCCAGGAGTGGCCCTCGCACCCGATTGGCCCATGAATCAGATGGGCCACATCGGTAATAGGTTGAAGGGCAATCTTGGCGCCATCGAAGGCACAGCCACCGGCAGCGGCTCCGGGAGTGAGCAACTTGTTGCACCCCTTCTTTCGCTCCTCACTCGGCTTAGCCTGATTCGTGGCGCAACCCGGCTCGTTTAGGACCTGCTGTATTTTTGAACCAAGAGTACCCATAGCCGCTCCTCTACGCCACAAAAATATTTTATGAGCCTAAGTTGCCGCGGAATGCGCGGTTTCGGATTACGTGCATTCCGCGAAAGGAGACAAGAACTAGCGGATAAGGTCGAAGCTATAGTCGTTCTTCGACACATCACTTGTTGTCTGATCCATATGATCGAAGATCCGGTCAAGAATTTTCACCAGGACGTTAAGCCCGCCCTGATATCCCCAAACCGGATAGCGATGATGATGGTGGCGGTCGAAGATAGGAAAGCCAATGCGAATCAGCGGCGTCTTGGTGTCGCGCTCCAAAAACTTTCCGAAAGTATTGCCGATCAGATAATCGACAGGCTCGGTGAAAAGCAGGGAGCGCATATGCCAGAGATCCTTGCCGGGGTACACGTGGCAGTTCTTACCAAATGGAGAGCCAGCCAAGAGAACTTCGGTCTTTTCTTTCCAGGCTGTTCCGCCATTGGTGGAAAGAATGTGCACGGGCTCGGCGCCTAACTCGAGCAGAAATGCAGTCAGGCCAAGAGTCAGATCCGGATCGCCGAAAAGCGCAAACTTCTTGCCGTGAATATGAGCGTTTGAATCGGCTATTGCATCCACCAGCCGGCCACGCTCTTTCCGGATCGCATCGGGAATCGCTTTTCCGCTGAGCCTCGAAACCTCAAGCAAAAAGCGGTCCGTGCCCTCCACCCCGATGGGGTGATTGAAGGCGACCGTCTCCTGCCCGGAGGCTTCAATCAGATCCAGCGTCTTCTCCGTGCAAAACTCCTGCATCGAGATGGTCGCATGGCGTGGATCGCGTTGGCGGCATCTTCCAATGTTGTTCCGCCGTCGTACATACGAAACTCGCCGTCGCTGGGCGTGTCCCACACATCGCTGTTGTCGCCGATAAATGTGTACTCAACTCCCATCAGTTCGAAGAGACGCTTGATCTCGCGCATATTTCCGACGGTATAGCCGTCAAAACCGCCGATGAAGTTCAGCTTGCCGTTGGGCTTGCGTTCCAGCTTGGGCGTTGTGCCGGCCTTGCCATTCCAGAAGTGATCGATAATTCCCTTCAAGGCGTTATCATAGCCGGTAACATGGCTGCCGACAAAGGCTGGCGTATGCGCAAAGGGCACATCAAGTTCGGCGGGGATCACCCCTTTTTCCTTGGCGTTCTTGATGAAGGCGTTAAGATCGTCTCCAATGACCTCTGCCATGCAGGTTGTCGAGACGGCAATCATCTTTGGCTTGTAAAGGGCAAACGAGTTGGCCAGGCCGTCAATCAGATTATTTTGCCCGCCCAGAACTGCGGCATCCTCGCTCATCGAGGAAGATACAGCTGCGGTAGGCTCTTTGAAATGCCGCGAAAAGTGACTGCGATAGTACGCGGTGCAACCCTGTGAACCATGAACAAAGGGCAGCGTAGCTTCAAATCCGAGGGCGGCAAAAACCGCGCCCAGCGGCTGGCAGGCCTTGGCCGGATTGATGGTCAGCGACCCGCGAGCGAAGTTTTTCTCGCGATACTCCCAGCTCTTGGTCCACTCCTTTACCCGTTCGAGTTCTTCGGCCGGGGCCGGGTCTTCGAACATACACTTTTTGTTGGCGAACATCTCCGTGTATTCGGGCCCGCGGAATAACTCAAAGTGATCGATCACCTTCTCTGCATTTTGACTCATATCGTGATTTCTCCTCTCGGGTTTCCGCGTTGTTTAATAGGGAGCCTTGGTCAATTTCCAGACCGGAGCATTGATCGCCATGTCCATATCGCGTGCAAAGACGGCGAAGCCATCGTAGCCGTGATACGGGCCCGAGTAATCCCAGGAGTGCATCTGGCGGAAGGGAACGCCCATCTTTTGGAAAATGTACTTTTCCTTGATGCCAGAGCCGACCAGGTCGGGCTTTACCCGCTCAACAAACTTCTCGAACTCGAAGCTGTTAATATCGTCGTAGATCAGCGTGCCGTCTTTTACGTAGTGTGTGGTGCGCTGATAATCGTCATTGTGGCCAAACTCATAGCCGGTTCCGACCACATCCATGCCCAGGTCCTCATAGGCGCCGATAACGTGGCGGGGGCGCAGGCCGCCAACAAACAGCATTACCTTTTTGCCTTCCAGGCGCGGGCGGTACTTGGCGATGACGGCGTCGGACATGATCTGGTACTTGGCAATCACCCGCTCGGCGCCCTCCTTGATCTTGTCGTCGAAGTTGGACGCGATGTTGCGCAAAGACTCGACGATTTTCGTCGGGCCGAAGAAGTTATACTCGATCCAGGGAATGCCATACTTCTCTTCCATGTGACGCGAAATATAGTTCATCGAACGGTAGCAGTGAATGAGATTCAGTTTGGCGTGTGGCGTTGATTCCATCTCGGCCAGCGTTCCATCTCCGGGCCACTGCGCAATGATTCGCAAGCCTATCTCTTCAAGCAGAAGACGTGAGGACCATGCGTCACCCCCGATGTTATAGTCGCCGATGATCGCCACGTCGTACGGTGTACTCTCAAAGCGCGCCGGTTTGCCCGTTTGCTTGTCCAAGACCCAGTCGCGAACCGCGTCGTTGGCGATGTGGTGGCCCAGCGACTGCGAAATGCCGCGAAAGCCCTCGCAGCGGACAGGCACAATGGTCTTTCCAATCTCCTTGCTCTTCTTGCGCGATACTGCCTCGATATCATCGCCGATCAGGCCGATGGGGCACTCTGACTGAATTGAAATTCCCCGGCTGAGCGGGAATAATACCTCCAGCTCGTCGATAAGTTTGCTCAGTTTCTTGTCGCCGCCAAAAACAATATCGTTTTCCTGAAAGTCCGAGGTGAACTGCAGAGTGCCGAAGGCATCCACGCCTGTGGTGCCGACAAAATAGTTGCGCCGCGAGGCCCAGGAGTACTGGCCGCAACCTACCGGCCCGTGACTTATATGGACCATATCCTTGATCGGCCCCCACACCACGCCCTTCGATCCCGCGTAGGCGCAGCCACGAATGGTCATCACGCCGGGAATCGTCTTGATATTCGACTTGACCCCGCACTCGCCCTTTTCCGCTTCATAACTGCCAAGGTGCTTGGCGCGTTTTTTTGCGCTCTTCTCCGGATATGCCTCCAGCACCTCGCTGATCAGCTTATTGTTTCTCTCTTTGATTTCTTCTATCGCATTTCCGCTCATATGCACCTCGCCCCGGTTGGATTTAGAGTGTCCGCGCCGGCCTTCAAACAGCAACCGGCGCTAGATAGAAGATCAATATCAGGCCGCGACCTCGGCAGCTTTTTTGCCCACCAGAGATTCATCGATGTCCTTGATAATGCCGTGCTCCATGAGCATCTCTTCAAGCTCCTCCATGGTGATCGGAGTGGGAATCGTGCCCTGGCCGGCATTGGCGTGAATCTTCTTGGCCAGATTGCGGTAGTGCTCGGCCTGCTTGGAGTCAGGAGCATACTCGATCACCGTCATGCGGCGAAGCTCGGCGTGCTGCACCACGTTGTCGCGGGGAACAAAGTAGATTAGCTTGCTGTTCAGCTTTTTGGCCAGGTTTTCCGCCAGGTCAAGCTCCTTGTCGGTCTGGCGCTCATTGCAGATAAGGCCGCCCAGACGTACGCTGCCCGAGGTTGCATACTTTAGAATGCCCTTGGAGATATTATTGGCCGCATACATGGCCATCATCTCGCCCGACATGACAATGTAGATTTCTTGCGCCTTGTTTTCGCGAATGGGCATGGCGAATCCGCCGCAGACCACGTCGCCGAGCACGTCGTAAGATACATAGTCCAGATTTTCGTAGGCGCCGTTTTCTTCCAGGAAGTTGATTGCGGTAATCACGCCGCGCCCCGCGCATCCCACGCCAGGCTCCGGACCGCCGGATTCAACGCAGCGGATGCGCTTGTAACCGTAC
>Ga0224527_1001285_pt1 | contig 12875 bp, 10 predicted proteins | sample CBST0metaG_FD_179882 | JGI IMG/M metagenome (GOLD analysis project Ga0224527, IMG submission 179882) | Peat soil microbial communities from Stordalen Mire, Sweden - C.B.S.T0 | ecosystem: Environmental > Terrestrial > Soil > Wetlands > Peat | place: Sweden: Norrbotten County, Stordalen Mire... | reverse complement strand
GGTTGAACATGTTCACAGTTATGAAACTCCTTGTATACTTGAAATAACTGTGAATGATGGATCAAATAATTATTTAAAATGGATGGAAACAGAATTACTCTAATAAAAGGGTTAATATCAACTAAACGATAATAGCGACAATCAAAAGATGATTTTTGATTGTTTTTTAAAAAAAATATTCTAAATTTGTCAAGAAAATATTTAGTTAAACTAAAAAATTATTTAATTTTATTCTGGGGTGATCATTTGACGGACATTAAAGTTGAAGAGAAATGGCAGAGAAAATGGCAGGAATCGAATATATTCCAGTCGGATCCAAACAATAAAAAGAAAATATTTGTGACAGTTGCATATCCATATCCTAGCGGTGCAATGCATATTGGACATGGAAGAACGTACACCGTTCCGGATGTATATGCCCGTTTTAAAAGAATGCAGGGCTATAATGTTCTGTTCCCCATGGCGTGGCATGTAACAGGTGCTCCAGTGGTCGGGATAGCCAAACGTATCAAAAGACACGATCCATGGACAATGGATATTTATAAAAATATTCATAAGGTGCCCGAGGAAGAAATTGAAAAATTCACAGATCCTAATTACATTGTTGAATACTTCAGCTCAGAATATCATGATGTAATGACCCGTATGGGATATACAATAGACTGGAGAAGAGAGTTTAAGACACTAGATCCTCATTATCAAAAATTCATTGAATGGCAGTTTAGGAAATTAAAATCAAAGGGCCTAGTACGAATAGGAGAACACCCTGTTAAATATTGTCCGGAATGTGAAAATCCGGTGGGGGATCATGATCTTCTCGAAGGTGAAGGAGTTGGAATAAACGAACTCACACTTGTTAAATTTGAATTAGATGGTGAATATTTAGTTGCCGCCACATTCCGTCCTGAAACTCTATTTGCAGCCACAAATCTATGGTTAAACCCTGGCTCAGGATATATTAGAGTTAAAGTGGGTAACGAAACATGGGTGATGGCTGAGAAAGCCTATGATAATATTTTCAACCAGAAAAAAGACATATCTATAGAATCAAAAATTAATGCCTCGAATTTAATAGGTAAACAAGTTAAAAACCCATTAACTGGAGCTGAACACATAATTCTCCCGGCACCATTTGTAAATCCAGAATATGGGACTGGTGTAGTATACTCTGTACCGGGACATGCACCTGCAGATTTAATAGCACTCATAGACCTTAAAAAGGATGAAAAAGAACTTGAAAAATACGATATAAAGGATGAAGTTCAATCGATCCATGCCATTGGCATGATAAAACTTGAAGGTTACGGGGAGATACCTGCAGAGGATATGATAAAAAAGTTTGATGTCAAGAATCAAAACGATCCAAACCTCAAGGAAGCTACTAATGAAATATACAAGCTTGAACATGCAAAGGGTATTATGGATAATAATACTGGGGAATATCAGGGTCTTAAGGTTGTTGATGCAAGAGATAATATAATAAAACTATTATTATACACTAAAAAAGGAGATATTCTCTTTGAATTTGCAGAGAGGCCAGTTATTTGCAGATGTGGAACTAAATGCGTAGTAAAAATATTAGATGATCAATGGTTCCTCAAATACTCGGACGAAAATTGGAAGGAAATCACCTATAAATGTCTTGAGGGTATGAACATAATTCCAGGGGAAGTAAGGGCCAACTTCAAATATTATATTGGATGGCTACAGGACTGGGCGTGTTCAAGGAGGATTGGACTTGGAACTCTATTACCTTGGAATAAAGACTGGTTAATAGAACCTTTAAGCGATTCAACAATATATATGGCATATTATACTATTGCAAAGTATATGAAGGATATAGATCCCGAAGATCTTAATGATCAGTTCTTTGATGAGATATTCCTAGGTTTAAAATCAGATTCAGAAAATCCATACAATATAAGCCCGGAATTAACCAAAGAGATGAAAGATGAATTTAATTACTGGTATCCATTAGATTGGAGATTATCCGCCAAGGACTTGGTCGGTAACCACCTTTCATTCCACATATTCCATCACGCAGCCATATTTCCTAGGGATAAATGGCCAGGAGGTATAGTTGTATTTGGAATGGGTCTTTTAGAGGGGAATAAAATGTCTTCATCAAAGGGTAATATTGTGATGCTTGAAGATGCAATTGAAACCTATGGCTCGGATGTAATAAGATTATTCTTAATGTCATCTGCAGAGCCTTGGCAGGACTTTGATTGGAGAGAAAATGAAGTAAAAGGTATAAGCAAAAGATTAGATTGGTTCTTTGAATTTTCCGATCGCGTTGAAAAGATGTACGGCTCCAGTATATGCCTCGAGGATCATGAAACAGTCCCACAAGTAACAAAACCTATAAACAAATGGATGATTGCACAAGTCAATATGAGAATAAAAGAATCAACAGAAGCTTTAGAAGGATTTCAAACGAGAAAAGCCCTTCAAGATTCATTTTTCCTCTTTAAAAAGGATATTGATCATTTCTTCTATAGAATTGAACACGAATCAGAGGATGAAAATTCAATGAGGGAAATTGCAGATGTTATGGTGTATGTTTTAGGAATATGGATCAGATTAATGGTTCCATTCGTGCCCCATGGATGTGAAGAGCTGTGGGAAAAACACTGCGGCAGTGGATTAGTATCAACTACCGAGTGGCCTAAATATAATATTGAACTCACGGACGAAAAGGTTCAGAAGGGTGAAGAAATAGTCCATGGATTATCTCAAGATATTAACGAGATAAAAAAGGTTATTAGTATTAAACCAGAAAAAATCCACGTTTATGTAGCTCCAGAATGGAAATGGAAACTTTTCGATATTGCAAATAAAATTGGAAAACCAGATATTGGAAAAATTATGCAGGAATCCATTAAACAGAATGTTCACGACAACAAGAAGGAAATTGCAGAGTTTGCTAAGAAGATAGGAAGAGAAATGACCAAGATAAAATATATTGGCAAGATCGACGAGTACTCCACATTGAACAATTCAATTGAGTTTTTGTCGGGAGAAGCAGATGCACAGGTCATTATTTACGATAAACCAACCTACGATCCACAGGGCAAATCAAGAAATGCAATGCCCTACAAACCTGCCATATACATAGAATAAATCATAGAATAAATGTTTTATTTTATATTTTTTTTAATTATTTTTTTGGTGAATAAGTTGCAAATAAAACGCATGGAAGTGGAAGATCTCGAAGAAATTATCAGGATCGATGAAACAACATTTAAACGTCCAGAACCGCGGTCAATTGAAAATTTAAGCGCCCTCAGAATGTCTGATCCAGAAGGTTGTTTTGTTTTGTGTGATGGAAATAAAATTGTTGGTTACAACTATTCTAAAACTATGGGCAGCGAAGGATATTTAGGGCCCCTTGGAATAATACTGAGTTACCAAAATAGGGGATTAGGAAAAGCTTTAATTTCTAAAAGCGTAGATTATCTGGTTAAAAATTGTAATGTGATTGGCTTGGAGGTTTTTCCTGAAAATGGAAATGTTATAGGGCTTTACCAACGTATGAGATTCACACCAGGGTTTCCTTCATATCTCTATCAAATATCAGAAGAATTTAAACTAAAAAAAATAAATTCAAATGATCTGTATGTTACAAATGTAAGCGAAGTTTCACAATCAGAATATGGTACAATTTTGGATGCTATTGATAAATGGACCAATAATTCTTATAATGGATTGAGCTTTAGAAATGATCTGGATGCCACCTTTGAGCTGGATGGAGATATTCTAGTGGTATTTCAGGGAGATAAACCCGCCGGATTTGTAGCATATTCACAAAATTTAATCCCTACTCTGTGGGGGGCTGTAGATAGTAGTATTAAAGATTGTAAACTTCAAAAAGAGATTATTGAATCATTGATACTTCAATTTGGTGAGTTAAATGGATTTGATGATGTAATTATCCAGGTAAATTCAAGGTACAAAGTACTTGTAGATATTTTATTTGAAATGGGATTTAGACTCCGAAGAAGTGTTAATAGAATGTATTATAAGGGTTTTGAAGGTGATGGGTTTAAACAAAGCAATCAGTTATTAATGAGACCATGGAGAGGTTAATTAAAATTAGACTATTTATTATCACCCTTCAAAAAGTTCCTTAAAACTCCAATCCCTTCAACCTCAACTTCAACAGTATCTCCAACATTCATTGGCCCAACACCAGGCGGTGTTCCTGTGGATATCATGTCTCCTGCTTTTAATGTCACAATATCAGATATAAATTCGACGAGTTCGTAGACATCAAAAATCATATTCTTAGTGTTAGAATGTTGTTTCAACTTTGAATTAAGTCTTAATGATATATTTTGATCCATGGGATCTAATTCTGTTTCAATACAAGGCCCTATAGGGGCGAATGTATCGAAACTTTTAGCCCTCGTCCATTGAACATCTTTCCTCTGTAAATCACGGGCTGTAACATCATTTATTATAGTGTAACCGCCAATATAATCCGATGCATCAATGCTACTTACATGATGTGCTTCTTTTGAAATAACAATTCCCAGTTCTGCTTCATAATCTACCTGTACTGAACTATTGGGATAAATAATATCGTCACAATGTCCTATAGCTGCAGTTGAAGGTTTTATGAATATGATGGGTTCTTCTGGAATTTCCATATCGAGTTCTTTTGCATGGTCAGTGTAATTTAGGCCGACACAAACAATTTTGGATGGTGGAATAGGTACGCCTACATTCACATCTTTAATATTAAAGGTACCTAAACCCTCTAATTTATCAATATTAGTGGATCTCATGGCTTCAATCATTGAAGAGTTAATTTCTGTAATTTCTTTCCCCTTTAAAACTCCAATTTTATCAAGATTTTCTTTTTTAAAACTGATTAATTTCATTTAAATTGCCTCATTAGAAATTATAGAATTGTTTTCTCTAAATTATCCTTTCAATTGGTACAACTAAAATATCACGCGCACCTATCTTTTTCAGATGATTTACAAGGTTAAATACATCTTTTTCATTAACTACTGCATGTACTGCAACAATATCTTTACTTGAAAGTACGTTTGAGACTGTAGGGCCTGTTAATCCGGGCATGGCCATTTTTATTTCGTCTAAGAATTTTTGCTCGACATTCATCATGACAAGTTTTTTACCCTCTGCATCTAATACTCCTTTAATACCCGTTCTAATGGCTTCTATTTTCTCATTATTATCCTTATAACTTTTTTTATTTGCTATGAGTTTTATGGAGCTTTCAAGGATAGTGTCGATTATTTTGAGGTGGTTCATTTTTAAGGTGGTGCCTGTACTGGTTAGATCTGCAATAATATCTGCAACTCCAATAAATGGTGCTATCTCTGTTGACCCACTTAATTCCACAATTTTGACGTTTATACCATTAGTTTTGAGGTATCTTCTGGTTAAATTAGGAAATTCAGTTGCAACCAATGAACCATCTGCAATATTTTCTATATTGTTGATGGATGAATCATCAGGAACTGCTAAAACTAGTTTTGCGCTTCCAAAATTCAGATCTTCCAGTATTTCAACCGAAGCACTGTTTTCTTCTATAAGATCGAGACCGGTCATTCCAATATCTGCTGCACCGTCTGCAACGAATTCAGGAATATCAGCGGCTCTTGTAAACATTACACTTATGTCTTTGTCGTAGGTTTCTGAAAAAAGCCTTCTGTTGGCAGTATCCTTTACTCCAATTCCTGCTTTGCCCAGAAGCTTGACTGCAGGTTCGCTGATCCTTCCTTTGGATGGCAGTGCTATTCTTATCTGCATTAAAAATCCTCCTATTATAAATGTTTAAATCTTGATTTGGTACAAATTATTTGATAATATTCTAAAATTTGAACTGTTAGATATTTATGTTCTTCCCTCAATTCATATATTGGTGTGAACATGGAAAGTAAAAACATTCTCATAAAAGATGCTACTATTATTTCAAATGAAATTAAAAAGGGCTCATTACTAATACAAAACGATAAAATTGCTGAAATATCCGATAAATTAAGTTTAAGTGATGCTGATGAAGTTATAAATGCCTCAGGCAAAGTTTTAATTCCAGGGTTGGTCAATACTCATACTCACCTTTCAATGACACTTATGAGGGGTTTGGCAGATGATATGCCACTTGATACATGGTTAAACAATTATATATGGCCTGTTGAAGCAGAACTAAACCCGGAATACTGTTATGCTGGAGCTCTTGTTGCCTGTGCTGAAATGATTAGATCTGGTACAACTTGTTTTAACGACATGTACTTCTTCATGGATCATGTTGCAAAGGCAGCGGATGAAGCAGGACTTAGAGGAATAATATCCCATGGTATGATAGACTTTGGAGATGAGGATAAGAGAAGACAAGAAGTTAAAGAATCCATTAGAATAATAAAAAAATGTCACAACACTGGAAATGGGAGATTAAAAGTCGCGTTTGGGCCACATTCGCCATACACGTGTTCACAAGAATTATTGAGTCAAGTTAAAAGAGAAGCTGCCAAATATGGGGTTAGAATACATATACATGTATCTGAAACTCAAAAAGAAGTTTCTGATATTTTAGAGGCACATGGAAAACGGCCCTTTGAATATTTGGACGAAATAGGATTTTTAGGAAGTGAAGTAACAGCAGCTCATGCAGTGTGGTTATCTGAAAATGAAATGGACATAATCAAACAGAGGGAAGTCAAACTTTCACATAACCCATCAAGTAACATGAAACTGTCGTCTGGAGTTTCTCCAGTTTCAAAACTTATTAATAAAGATGTATGCGTTTCAATAGGTACAGATGGTCCGGCATCTAACAACAACATGGACATGTTTGAGGAAATGAAAATAACAGCACTACTTCAGAAGGTAACAACAATGGATCCAACTGTTTTAAATGCTGAAGAAGTTTTTAAAATGGCTACAATTAATGGAGCTAAATCATTGGGACTCGAAGACCAAATTGGTAGTATTGAAATGGGTAAAAAGGCTGATATTACCCTTATTGATGCAAGATCCCCTCAACTCACACCCTTTAGAAATCCAATTTCACACATTGTATATTCTGCAAATGGGGGTAATGTCGATACAGTGATATGTAACGGTGAAATCCTCATGAAGAACAGGAAACTTTTAACACTCGACGAAAATATGATACTGGAAGCTGCACAGAATGCATCAGAAGAACTTCTATCAAAAAAATAGATATTTATTTGTATTTAATTTTTTTTTAACGGAATTTGTGAGGGCATACTATGGATAGATTAGTACTATTTGATATTGATAAAACCTTGCTTGTTGGTTCAACAGTTCATTACACAGCTCTAAAAAATGCATTATCCGAAGTTTATGGGATAAAAACCCCCCCACCAGTAAAGAATATGCAGGGAATGACAGATCTTAAAATTATCTGCGAAACTCTCCTACAAGAAAATATCGACTTAAAAACTATTAAATCAGGATTAGGTCGGACTATGGAAATAATGTATCTAAAATATAAGGATGCACTCCAAAAACAAGATTTAGAAGTACTTGAAGGAGTTAAAGAACTACTTGAAAATCTTCAAAGAGCAGGCATACCCATGGGTTTAGTAACTGGCAATATGGAGGCTATTGCATGGTTGAAACTTGAAAAAATAGGATTAAACAAATATTTCCATTTTGGTGGTTTTGGTGATAAGATAGTTAAACGAAGTGGACTTGTTAAAAATGCAATTAAAGTATCAGAACAAAGTCTTGGAAAGTTGGATAATGGAAAAATTTTCCTGATTGGTGACACACCTAGGGACATTGTAGGTGGTCAAAAGGTTGGTGTTAGGACTATTGGGGTTGCAACTGGAGATTTTTCTGTGGAAGATCTAGCAGAAGCCGGAGCAGATTTTGTGGTGAGTGATCTTAAAGACTCTGAAGGGCTGCTTAAAATTATTCTGGATAAATAATTGATTTTTTATTATATTTAACATAATATGATCAATTTATTTTTAATATTCTTCATCTAGTAAATCATATTTTTATCCAAGGAGTAACATAATACAGTTAATAGGAGGTTATTATGGTATCCTACTTTAGGGAAGATATAGAAACTTTGCCCCGTGACGAGTTAGATGGGTTGGTTGATGAACGTATACGTTACACAGTTAAATATGCCTATGAAAATTCTCCCTACTACAGAAAATGGTTCGATAAAAATGGTGTGAACTATTATGATGTTCATAACCACGAGGATCTGAGGGAACTTCCAATAATTTCGGGTGGTGTTATTAGAGAAAATCAACCTCCAGAAACCAGTGATTTTGGATTTAAATCTACATCATGGGATAATATATTCACTATCCATGAAACAAGCGGTACTAGTGGAGTTCCTAAATCGTTTTTCTTAACATGGGATGATTGGGAGACCTATGCTGAGAAGTATGCACGTGCATTTGTATCCCAGAACTTTGGAGCTGGAGATAAGGTTGTTGTCTGTGCATCCTATGGCATGAATGTAGGGGCCAATACAATGACGTTGGCAGCTCAAAAAATTGGTATGACCATAATTCCTGAGGGTAAATGCACATTTCCTGTTCGAATTATTAAAAATTACAGGCCAACAGGTATTGTTGGGAGTGTTTTCAAACTTCTACGCCTTGCAAGAAGAATGGAATCAGAGGGAATGAATCCTAAAGAATCCAGTATCAAAAGATTAATAGCCGGCGGTGAAAGTTTTTCAGAGGAATCCCGAACCTACCTCGAAGAAGTATGGAATGTTCCTGTTTACAACACATACGGAAGTACCGAAGGCACCATGTGTGGGGAATGCATAAAAAAGGCAGGACTCCATGTACCGGAGGATCTATTGCATTTGGATCTGTACGATCCAACCCTTGAAAACTTTGTTAAAGAAGGGGAGTGTGGTAGAATAGTACTAACAACCCTTTTACCTGTTGGTGTAAAAACAGGAAATCTATTGATTAACTACGATACAGACGATACCACAGTAATTGTTACAAGAGATAAATGCAAATGTGGAAGAACACACCTGCGAATATTGAATCCTCAGAGAGAATCAGAAACTGTTTGGGTTGCTGGTTTCCCATTTAACAGGGTAGATGTTGAACAAGGAGTATTCCAACGTGATAATATGGATGTTCTCACAGGTGAATACGAGGCATTTCTATATGGTGATGAAGATGAGACCACACTAAAAGTTAGAATGGAATGTAAGGATCCTAGAAGTTGTGATAAAGATATGGTTGAGAACAACTTTATCAAAACCTTCCTTAAATATAAGCCCGGTCTACAGCAAGCATACATAGATGGAACTTTTCACATGATCTTTGATTTTACTGAATCAGAGGGTCTTGAATTTTACCGTATCAAGGGAAGACCTAAACGATTAATGGACCGCCGTTGAATTTAATGTTAGTTAAAATAATTCATATTCTCGAATAGCATTTTAAGAACATCAACAGAATATCTAGTATACAGAAATAATCAATATATCCAATTCAACAATAAACCATTTTGGAGTAATGATTATTCAAAGACTTAATTATTATAATATTTCATTTTCATAAAGGGAATAATAGGAGAAAAGCCAATGTTAAACGCTGAAACATATGTAACCGAAGATAAAGGAATCGGGGGTAGGATAAGAACTAAATATGAAGATTTCTATGTCGAAGAAATACCTGAACATCTTCCAAGTGGAACGGGTCCAAACACATGGCTTTTAATTGAAAAAATTGGAAGGAACACACTCGATGTTGTGTTAGATATTGCAAAAGAGATGAAGATCAGTCGTAAAAGAATGGGATTTGCCGGTATGAAAGATAAATCTGCACTTACAAAGCAGTGGTTATGTGTATCAAACAGTGAAGCATCAGATCTTGAAGGTCTTGAAGATAAACTGTACAACGTAAAAATTCTTGATATCAAACAGAACGAGAAGAAACTTAGAATTGGACAGCTTATAGGTAACAAATTCAAAATATTAATAAGAGACACAGAAGATCCAGAAAACGATGTAAAAATAGCAAACAACGTTCTAAATCAACTTGAAATATTTGGTGTTCCCAACTACTTTGGATGGCAGAGGTTTGGAAAAAACAGATCAAACACCCATCGAGTAGGTGAATTCCTTGTTCATAACGATATAAAAGGTGCCGTTGATTCATACATAGGAAATCCCTATGAGGGGGAGAAGAATCATATAAAAGCTGCCAGATCGTATTATGATGAGGGTGAATTTGAAGAGGCCTACGAAAGCATGCCTGCAGGAATGCGTTATGAAAAGATGATGCTTAGGGAACTCATTAAACAAATGAGAAAAAAAGGAGAACTAGATGAAAAATCCTATAGAATAGCCCTTGAAAGTCTTCCAAAACCATTAAAAAGAATGTTTGTACATGCCTATCAATCATACCTGTTCAATAAAGCTGTCAGTGAAAGATCAAAACTTGGAATAAACAAATACGTTGAAGGAGATATAATAATTGATAACGAAGAACACATTGTCCACGAATTTGATCTAAAGGATATAAACAGAAGGATAGAAGAATTTGAAGTACATCCGACCGCACCATTATACGGTACCAAAGTACCACTTGCAGGTGGAGTTGTAGGGGAATTAGAACAAAAGGTTCTTGACGAAGAGGGAATTACATTAGAAGACTTTGAATGTCCAAAAACTCCTAGATTAGGAAGTCATGGACTTAGAAGAGCTTTAAGATTTAAAATATGGGACGTCTCAGCAATTAAAACTCCAGAAGGAATACTCACAGAGTTTTCAATTCCAAAGGGCTGTTATGCAACAGCAGTACTCAGAGAAGTAATGAAAGAAGATGTTTATTAAATTAAATTTTTTTATATTTAAAAAAAATATTTCGAAAAAAAATAGAATATAATACTCACTTCTATTCGTTCTAAATTACAATTATTCTGCGTATTTTTCAGGGTCTTCTTCGAACTGTTTTTTGCATCCAGGTGCACAGAAATAATATTTCTTACCCTTATACTCACTAACCCATTTTGCACTGTCCTCATTTACATCCATTTTACATATAGGATCTACTGCCATATTTCCACCTTCCTGATAAAGTCATTATCAATCTAAATATTTTACAAATATATTTATATCATTGATATGATTTAATTTTTACCAAAATCTCTAATAGTAGATATTATGTTATTAATTACCATCAACACTTTATTAATATTTTATTTCAAGTGGAATAACTGCTTTTCGATGATTTTCAACGTTTAATATCTTTACATCAATACCATAGGTTTCGCTCATGTTCTTCTCCGTTATCACTTCTTCAGGATCCCCGATCGCCATTAAAGAACCTTTATTTAGTATTGCAACCTTGTTCGACGAGATGAAGGCATGATCAGGGTAATGTGAGGTCATAATAACAGACAAACCACTTTTTGAGATTTTCTTAATAATATCTAATGTACGTATCTGATTTCCGAAATCAAGGTGAGATGTTGGTTCATCTAACAGCAACATTTTTGGTTGTTGTGTTAGCACTCTTGCCAATATAACTAACTGTACTTCTCCACCACTGATTTCAGTGTAGGGTTTGTCCTCCAGATGCAAGATTCCAAGGTCTTTCATAGATTTTCGGGCAATTTTAACATCTTTTTCACCAGGAGAATCTGTCAAACCTAAATGGGGTGCCCTGCCAAGTAAAACAACATCTAAAACAGAAAATGCAAAGGTTGAACGGTGTGTTTGGGGCACATAGCCCATTATTTTGGCTAATTCAACTTTGCTCATTGTTTTAATATCATGGTTTTGAAATAAAATATTTCCCTTGTCCAACTTTAGGAGACCATTTATACATTTAATTAATGTGGATTTTCCGGTACCATTTGGACCTAAAATACATAAAACATCCCCTTCTTCCATTGAAAAGCTTATATCTCCAAAGATTTTTTCTTTTTTATTATAAGAAAATTCAGCACCCGATATTTCAAGTATTTTGTTCATGACCAACCCTCATAGCCTTTATGTAGAAGATAAATAAAGAATGGTGCACCAATAATTGCGGTTAACACACCTAAAGGAATTTCAACCGTACTTGCAGTACGACATATATCATCAATTACTAGTAAGAAGACAGCACCCAACGAAAGGGCAGCTGGTAAAAGTTTCTTATGGTCTGGACCCACAATCATTCGGGCAACATGCGGAATTATAAGACCTACCCAACCTATAATGCCACTTATGCTTACTGCTGCAGATGTTAGAAGAGTACAGCACAGGATCACTATGATCATAAGTTTTTCTGTATCCAAACCAAGAGATTGAGCCTCTTCATTACCCATTGAAAGTATATTAATTCTCCATCTGACCATTAAAAGAACAGTGAAACCTATTATCACAGGTATGATTATCATCATCACACTTTGATTGGTGACATTTGATAGACTACCCATGAGCCAATACGTTATTTCTGGCAGTTTATTGTAGGGATCTGCCACGTCTTTAATGGTTGAAGTTAAAGCAGTAAACAGGGCAGCTATTGCTATTCCTCCAAGCACAAACATAAGCGTTCTATCCCCGTCAAAACTTTTACCAATGGCATATGTCATGCTTACAGCTATTAAACCTGTGATAAATGCCATAACCTCAATTACAACAGAACCTTGTCCGAATAAAATTGCTAAGGCTGCTCCAAAAGCTGCGCCAGCTGATACACCTAAAATATCGGGTGATACTAATGGATTTCTGAATACGCCCTGGAATGAAGCTCCAGAAATTGATAAAGCGGCACCAACAATCATTGCAGCTGCAATCTGTGGTAACCTAATATCCCAAACAACAGTGTAGATATTGGGGGATAAATTATTGGGGATATGTATTATAGGTGACAATATCACTGTTACAACGT
>Ga0224527_1001280_pt1 | contig 12908 bp, 17 predicted proteins | sample CBST0metaG_FD_179882 | JGI IMG/M metagenome (GOLD analysis project Ga0224527, IMG submission 179882) | Peat soil microbial communities from Stordalen Mire, Sweden - C.B.S.T0 | ecosystem: Environmental > Terrestrial > Soil > Wetlands > Peat | place: Sweden: Norrbotten County, Stordalen Mire... | reverse complement strand
TGAAGTGGTACACTTTTATAGTATCATTCACAGCTAAAGTATCAAAGTAATTTTTATGTTCATTCGATTACTTTCAATTTCAAAGAAAAAACTCTATTTGAGAAGATTATTCATTTTCATGCTTATATGTTTTTTATAAATGGATAAACATAAATCCCATAAAGTTGAAAAAGTTAGCACCCAAATAACATAAAAAGCTTGATAGCCTAAAGAAATGTATATTAACAAGCAAAAAATAGTTGATATTATAGCAAGATATCGTTTCGCGCCGTTAAGTAAAACGACTCCTGCTATCGAAGCAAGAAAATAAAGGGAAACGAACACACTGTTTGCATAAAGTATTAACTCACCTAATTTAACATTAAAAGCGAATTTTATAGCAATAGTAGCAAACACGCAAAAGTAACAAAGAAGCAGTGCATTCAAAGGGACATTCCTGTTTGATAATTTTGAAAAGCATTTAAAAATTATGCCATTTTCACTCATACTATACATCATTCTTGAAAAACTTAAAATGTATAAATTAACAGTAGCAAAACAGGTCAAAAAACAGATTGTAGCAATAAAAACACGACTAGACTTTCCCATTAGAATGCCTAATAAAGGAACCAAGTAATTAGAATCCAATTGTTCATTTCCGTATACACCGTAGTTTAATACAATCAAACTAAGTAGTAAACATATTATGCCTACAGTTGACATGCTAATGATAATTGTTTTAGGAAAGTCTCTTTTAACATTTTTGAATTCAGGTGAAAGGTGTACGATGGCCTCCAGCCCAACAAAACACCAAAAAACAATTGTGATTGCCTTGCTTATTATAAACATATCTTCCATATTTGCTGACAAATCTATAGTATAGACGATGGTTGGATTTTTAGTGATTGCTAGAATGATAACTGATATTAAAATTCCTACAACGGTAACAGATATTGCTGTTTGTATGTTACTAACTAATTTTAGACCAACAAAGTTCATTAAAAGCATTAATACGAGCATAATTACGCAAATTAAAAATATTTGCATATCATTTGCATTTAAAATTGATCCCAAATAATTAGCTCCTGTAATAACGACAACTGGTGGACCGAGCGGCACAACCGATAAATATAGCCAAGAAGTAAAATTTTCAAATCGATTACCAAATGACTGCTTAATAAAAAATGCAGTACCGCCTGCATGTGGGTATAATACTGCGAGGTTGCTAAAAGTAAATGTGACAGGCATCATTAATAAAATCGTTAATAACCAAGCTAATAGTGAGTGTATCCCAGCGATTGTTGCAACAATCGCTGGGATAATAAAAATGCTTGAACCAAGTAGTGTGGATACTAAAATTCCGATTCCGCGATAGACATTCAGACTCTTTTCTAAGCTAGACATGCTAATTCACGTTGAATTTCATCTCGGTTAGTATAATTTCGACACTTACATAAGCCATGAAGTGAAATGCCGTCGCAATAAGGTTTGTGGGTTTTCCATATGTCTACCAACCTTTTTTCCCGAATATTTCCGTATCCATCTCCACTCATATTGAAGCAGTCATAAACTTGACCTTCTACATCCACATTTAAATTTGTTCCGATTTTTATACAATCCAATCCTAACTCTCCAATAATAACACCCTTGCCGTTACGATCTAAGAGTTTTAAACCCCATTTGTAACCATTTTTTTTATCGAAGTCATTAATTTTTAAAATAGCTTCTTTTATAAGGGGGTAATCTACCAAATAATCTTCATATGCAGATTCTGTTGCCTTGCCTTGATAATAGATTGTGTCAACAATAGGAAACATATTATTTTCTCTACAATACACCCAGAAATCATATAGTTCATTCACATTATCATGGAGCACGGATGTTTCGAGTGCTAACATAGTTTCCTGTTTTTCATTCAATTTGGTATAACCAATGTCAATTAAATTTTTTAGTCCAGCTTGCATTTTCTCGTATGCGCCACTAATGTTGCCGATGTAATTTTCTTGTGTTTGTTTATTAAAACTATTTAATTTCCCGATGATCGAAACTTCATTTTGATATAGTTTGGCGGCAACGGTTTGTGTAATTAAACTCAGATTAGAAAAAACGACTACATTCAAATCTTGTTCTTTGATAAATTCAATAATTTCCCAAAAATTTTGTGCCATTAAAGGTTCGCCTGCACCAGCAATCAATATTGTTCGAACGCCTAGTACTTTTCCTTCTAAAATTAGTTTTTTTGTTTCTTCGGTAGTTAGCTCACTTTTAAATTCTCTAGTCTGTGTTAAACAAAAAGGGCATTTAAAATTGCATACATTTTCTAAAAATATATGCATAGTCAATAATCGTCCTTCCCTCAGATTAATATACAACTCTTCTTTTGTAAAATTACTGCCTTTTAAACTAATCATTAGTAAAAACCTCTTTTCTGTACTTTTTCTTTACTACAGTATCTGTGATTATTGAAATTAATTTATATCCTTTCAAAACTGAAACAGACTAACCCAACTTCTGTATTTCCTCGAGTTGGTTTCGATTAATGTATCACCTTTTTTGATTTTACCTTCCATTTCAGCATCACAAATCAATTGTAACCCTACATCTTGACTTAAGTACTTCCCTCAGGATTAAAATTTTCTGAATTTTATATACACGTTTGCAAATTTAGATCCGTAAGAGTTATCTTTGTATCTTTTCAAATGATAGCTACTATGCTAGAATAAAATAGGACAGACTTCTCCCTGAGAGGGTTTGTCTAGATAAGGACACTGTACTTACTTGTCGAGGGCGAGACAGTGTCCTTTGTTTTATTTAGTATAAGGATATTAATTTTCCGAATGGCTTTAAAAATATTACCATGTTGCTTATTATCTAGCAAATAACATATATTGTCAAGTCTTTTTGGATTTTACTGCGATTCGTTACACTATTTCATCTATTAAATGGAATGTCGTCCGTTTGGAAAGGGCAAGTCTAGTAGTTAGCTCAATTACTTTAATGAAATAAATAAATTTGAAATCCATAGTAGGAGACCTAAATTGTTGTTATATTATTTTGTAGGGCGATCAGGGAACTACAAAATATAATTCTGCGCTGTTTGACCCGATACGCAGAATCGTACCATTTATAATAGCTAAAGAACTCCTGCAAGGATTCTAGCGCGAATCCTTGCAGGAGTTTTATACATTTATGGGAAATAGTACGAAGATAGATTATGGAGAGTGAATTTCGATCATTGGCTGTCTTAACGCATATCTGATATTTGTTGAAAAACCGTTCATTAAGATTGCACCTAACTGGGGAAAAGACGAGTTTTTCTATTTGTCTGGTGATCTATCTAGGTACTTCCATTATGGGGAAATTCTTCGGTATGCGGAGCAAATTATAGACTGCAATTCGGCAGGAATACCCCGCCGCATGCAGTGAATAGCATAATCGCTAGAAAATATAATCCTAAAAAGTGAAGAATTGCATATTATTACCAAAATGAAAAGTAGACGAAAAACAGAGGGGAGATTCCTCTTGGCTACTTACCCCCTTCTCCTCTATGAAAAATAACTTTTGTCAAACTCAGTGAAATCACTTATAACAGTACTAACACCTTTATTTTTCTTCAAGTTATCATGGTTACACTTGGGGCCAATTGCTACTATTTTGCCGATATTAGCGCAATACGCCGCTTCTATTCCTGAAATTGCATCCTCTACAACAATACATTTGGAGGGAGATATATCGATTTTAGCTGCTGCCTTTAAATAAATGTCAGGTTCTGGTTTTCCGCGCATCAAACCATCGTCATAGACTACCTTTTCAAAATCAAACCATTTGCCAAGCTCAAAGACCTCAAAAAAGAATTTAACATTTGTTATTTCGGATGCTGTTGCGATGGTAAATGGTATCTTCTGTACGATCATAAATTCAAATAGTTCTATTGAGCCAGGTGTTAATTTGGTATTTTGAACGTCTTCCTTACACATGTCTCGATATAGTTGCTCTTTTTCTTGTCCCATTTTTAATAATATTTCTTCTTCAATTGATTGTCCCGTAAGATATTCCAGTACTGCCTTATTAGGTCGACCATGCATTTTATGCAACATCTCTTCGCCACTAAGGGGATATCCTCGCACCTTTTCTGAGTATGCACGCCATGATGCTTCTTGTTTGTCAGAATCAAAAAAAAGCGTGCCATTAAAATCAAAAATTACACCTGAGTATTTCATAATAAATCCACCTTTAGCTTTTTGTTCTTGGTAAAAGTATTCAACAATTACCAAATCAGTCCTTCTTAAGCAGCAATTTCAGTAATTTAATTTCAGGAGCGGTTCTTGATTTGAATATGATTAGAATAATTCGCCATTATAAATGATACGCAGAACCGTACCATCTCTAACGGTGCAAGATTCCTTGAGGCCTTATGTAATAAGGCATGGGGGGGATGTAGATAACTCAAAATGACGGTGCTTATGATTAAGGTATTTGGAAGTAGCTTATGTATGGTTTTATTCATTTAGTAATATAAGATTTTCATTGATAATAGAAGACGCAAAGGCCTCATCAACTAAGAGAAAGTTGATGAGGCCTTTAAAATAAGATGAAACGACAATTCATCTTATCCTTTGAATATTTCAGTAATAAAAGTTGATGATATAATGGCTGCAACTAGGTAAAACGAAATTTTGTAATTACAAGATATCTATTCAATACTACAGCTTATCTCCCTAATACTACAGCTCACTTTTTATGTATTGAATAGAGTAAATGACTAGCATATACTGAAAATGTAGAAAGAAGGGGGTGGTCAAGATAAAAATTACCATTGAAAATATACCTGACGGAATCGAACCAGAAATAATCATAAAATGCAATGAAGTTGATGATTCATTATTGCAGCTTATCTATTCCATTAAATCAGCTTCAAAAAACCTAGTAGGGATTACAGATTCGCAAATGCATATTATCAATCCTAAAGATGTATTTTATTTCGAATCAGTTGACAATAAAGTATTTATTTATTGTCAAGAAAAGGTTTTTGAATCAAGACTAAAGCTCTATGAAATTGAAAAGATATATGAGAACTGGGATTTTTTTAGAGCCTCAAAATCAACAATCCTTAATATTAGAAAAATAGACTCAGTAAGCCCGGTTTTCTATGGAAGATTTGAAGCATTGCTTCAAAATGGCGAAAAAGTAGTTATTTCTAGGCAATATGTTCCTGTACTCAAAAAGAAATTAGGATTATAAGGAGGTTCTATGAATGCGATTAAGTCAATATGTAAAACATCTCTTTAAAGATATTTTTAAAGCTTGTGGATGTCTGATGATTGTTGCTTCAATATTTATGGGGATTAATTCTATAGAGACAATGAAAACCTCACTGCTATGGCAAATTATCATAATAGCATCAGCATATACATTTTTCAAATTTGCGTTTCTAAATAATCTTGATTTAGGGAAAAAAAATCAATTAATCGTATTTAACATTTGTTCCACGCTGGCAGATATAATGGTTATACTGTGGCTGTATTTATTTAGTTTCAATATGGATAATAATCTTGTAATAATATATATCGTTGTGATTCTAATTGCGAAGGGAGCCGTTTTTGCAATGATGTATATTGATGGTCAAAAACAAGCAAAACAACTCAATGAAAAACTGAGTGAGTATAAGAACGGCACTAGTGAATAAAAAAGGTTTTCGGAATTTATAGCAAGATATTTGATATAGATGCTTTCCATAATTATTATATATGGCCAATCACTGGTGAGAACTATTGTATAATGTTATTACCTGGTGAGTATTGAAAAAAATAGTAATGGTGTATGGACAGATATTTTGAAACAAAGGGGCATGATTTCGCAGAATTTGCGTAAAACGTGGCCTTTTTTATTGTAAGGACATCATGCTTTTTACGAATCGTAATGAGAGTTAATTATTTTTTTACTACTTTAGTAGTTTCACTAGAGGATATAGTAATTTACGGCATTAGTTTAGATACAAAACGTGATTGGGGCTGTTAATCCTGAGGGATGATGGTTTTGGTCACGTTGTGTGTGTGTGTTCAAGGTTTGTTGGCTACACGTTGTTTAGTCTTTTTTATGTTAAAGAGGTATTTTGCGAAAAGGTATGGTGGAATTTAAAAACGACCCGTGCGCCAAGAAGCGCATGGAGTATAGCGGGAGGGAATCCCGCCTGGGAAGGCCTAGCCAGTCACCCAGTATCTAGCCTTGGGACTGAAGTGGTAACGCCAGGTCTAAGCGTAGGCAAGAAAGGTAGTAGGCCGAAAGCGAAAGTTGAAGATGTAGAATCCCGAAATTTTTCATGGGAATGGTCGATGCATGGGTCGAGCAGAAGACAACATTGGGCTTAGCGATAAAGGCGAGTTAAGCTTGACGCCCCGGGATCGTAGGTCTTGGCATGCTACACAACGCCACTCTATGTGAACTTGGGAGAATGCTGACTTTTAAAAAGGCATAAAATATCCATTTAATAAGGATCTTTTATGCCACGGTTAGCAATACGCTAAAGTATCGTTATTATAGTTTTTCCATAACTGCCTGTACTTTGCCATCCATTGTTAACTCTTTATCGCGGCGTTCATCAATTCTAATAGTTGTTTCTACGCGGAGCGCCCCAGACTGGAAAGGAACTTCATGCATCTGACGTACTACTTCAAGAATACGGTCAAGTTCTCCTTCGATAATGGTAGACATAGGAGTCAATTGGTACTTTAGATCCTTAGCCTGTACCAATACCTTATGACATTCCGCCACATATTTGCTTATACTGGCTGATTCCGTTCCTAGTGGCACAATTACTACTTCTACAATAGCCATATAATTAACTCTCCTTTCCTCTGCTGCAATGGTGCGCAAAGAAACATTTAACAGTCAATTGTTATATTCAACGAAGCAATTGGCTAGTATAAGGCTATTTTAACATTGTATTATCGTCGTTTCCAGTTTAAATAGTGTTTAATCCTGTGACATCTGTATTTTATATTAAAATTATATTATAGACTGCGCCATCCACATCTGGACAGGTTTCCCGTCACTTGCGCATTAGGGGAGTTCTCACACGACTTCACTGAACTTCTGATATTTCTTATTTATATCCATACCAGTTGGAGTATTAAAGTGATCATTCAAGGCGTTACCCTATCATTTGATCCATCGAGATATTAGTACCAATCCCTAAGCTTTTCACTTAGGGACGTGTCTACAGTATTATACTAACACCAGATGTAGTTGTTATCCGAGGAAGAGCCAATACTGTTGAAATATTTTTAACCAAACGTGGTGCAAAAAATTACTTTATTGTTTCTCGGACGGATACTGAAAAGAAGCCCCGTAAAACCCCGGAAGAACGTATTAAGGAAATCGGCCTTGCTCAAGACGCTGAAAAACTGCTTATCAATGCGTACTACGAAAGCCAAATTGATCGGCAAGACATTAAGCAAATTCGTGATACTGTTGAAAGAAATTCGGTTTTAAAAATGGATCAGAAGCAGCAAGCCGACACAATTAAAGGCTTAATTATAGGTAGCGGATTATCGCACGATATCGGCGACCAAATTGTTTCCTTAATAAAAATAAAAATAAAAAGCAATAATTCCGATGATGAAGCGATAGCAGTTTGGTTTGAAACTCTCTTACGTTTATTTCAGCAACTGTCAGATCACCTTGGGTAAGCTGACACTGTAAATAGTAGCCTCGCCGAAATGCAAAAGGTCACCGTGAAGAAGGCAGCAGACGATGTCATTCAGAGACTGCAATCTTTAGTTAACAATATATAATGACATGATGGTAAAAACTCATAAACAACTTGGCGTATATGATAAATATGTAGTAATGGGCTTATGGGGAAGGAAAGAGTAGCCAGTGCGTGATAACAAACATATTTAGGTGAATTTAAAATTTTTTAGATTTTATTGAGTGGCTACATCAACAACGCAGCAACAATAACTAAAGTAAAAAGATATGAATAATAGTATTATTTTTGTAATATGTAATTTTTGGCAGGAAGTATCAAACAAATATTGAAATGGTAAATTAATGAAAATATCATATGAGTTGAATAAAGGGAGTGGAGAAAGTGAAAAAGGTGATAAATATTCCTGAAAATGTGGTTGAAGAAATGTTGCAAGGTATAGTTGCAGCCCATCCAAAATATATTAAGCGGGTCGAGGGTTTTGATGTTTTGGTACGAGTAAATTCGCCAATTGATGGAAAAGTAGCCTTGGTAAGTGGCGGCGGTAGTGGGCATGAGCCATCTCACGGTGGTTTTGTAGGTCGTGGGATGCTAGATGGTGCAGTAGCTGGAGCTGTATTTACTTCACCTACACCTGATCAAATATATGAAGCAGTAAAAGCAGTAGATGGTGGCAAGGGGGTACTGCTCATCGTTAAGAATTATAGCGGTGATGTCATGAATTTTGATATGGCAGCCGAAATGGCAACGGTAGATGGTATCATTGTTGATAAAGTGATTGTGGATGATGATGTAGCTGTTGAAAATAGTACTTGGACAATCGGCCGTCGGGGGATTGCCGGTACTGTATTAGTACATAAGATTACTGGGGCGAAGGCTGAGACTGGTGCTGATTTGACTGAAGTTAAACGAGTGGCAGAAAAAGTAATCGCTAATGTGCGTTCAATGGGTATGGCATTAACACCTTGTATTGTACCAGCAGCTGGTAAGCCGAGTTTTGTTTTGACAGAAGATGAATTGGAAATTGGTATGGGGATTCATGGGGAGCCAGGCACCCACAGAGAAGCCATTCGTGCAGCGGATGAAATAACGAGTGATTTGGTAGATAAAATCTTAGCTGAGATGCCCTTGACTAATGGGGATGAAGTCGCAGTGCTAGTAAATGGCTTAGGGGCAACACCACTCATGGAGTTATATGTTGTTAATAGAAAAGTTAATGAAATTTTATGTGGAATGGGTGTGAGTATTGCTAAAACCTATGTTGGTAATTATATGACATCTCTTGAAATGGCTGGCTTATCGGTCACAGTACTAAAACTAGATGCAGAATTGAAACAGTTGCTGCTTGCTGTAGCAGATACTCCAGCATTTGTACAATTCTAATAGTGTAATCTAAGGTGGGGCAGAACTAACTGCCCCGTCTTAAAAAGGGAGGCAGAATAATGAATAAATCAGTTTATGGTGTGGTACATGCAGTGGGCGATATTATTATTCAAAATAAAGCATACCTAAGCGAATTAGATCAAGCTATTGGTGATGGAGATCATGGCATTAATATGGCGAGAGGTTTTGAGAGTGTTTTTATAAAAGTAGATGGGTTAGGTGAAGGTAAAGATATTGGTAGTGTTTTGAAAACCATTGGAATGGCGTTGATTTCTAGTGTTGGTGGTGCATCCGGACCTCTGTATGGTACTGCTTTTCTGCGGGCAGCAGTACCGAGTCAGGGAAAAAATCAGCTTGAAAGTGAAACTGTTGGACAAATGTTATTAGCAGCTATAAATGGGATTAAAGAGCGGGGTAAAGCGACACGTGGCGAAAAAACAATGATAGATGCGTTAGAACCAGCATATGAGGCCTTTGAGTCTGCAAGGTTATCGGGAAAAACAACAATAGAATCTTTAGAGATTGCTTGTGAGGCTGCTAAAAAAGGAATTGAATATACAAAAACAATTATTGCTACAAAGGGTAGGGCAAGTTATTTGGGTGAACGTAGCATTGGGCATCAAGATGCGGGTGCAACTTCATCTCATCTGATGCTTAAAGCTATTTTGGATTATTATAAAGAATGATAAAAAGGAGCGAGAGTCGTGGTAGGTATAGTAATTGTTTCTCATAGTAGTAAGGTTGCAGAAGGAATACGTGAAATTGCTATGCAGATGGCTCATCCTCAACAAAAAATCATGATTGCAGGTGGTTATGATGGTGGTATTGGAACAGATGCTGTAAAAGTGAGTAGAGCGATCTTGTTAGCGAATACTGGAGACGGTGTAGTGGTAATGGTGGATTTAGGAAGTGCCGTGCTTAGTACTGAAGTAGCGATGGAAATGTTAGAGGAAGATATTCAAAAACAAGTTAGAGTAGCAGATGCTCCGGTATTAGAAGGAACGATCAGTGCGGTAGTCGAGGCGTCTATCGGAAATTCCCTAGAGTTAGTGTTGAAGGCAGCGGAAGATGCGCGAAATTTACATAAGATTTAAATATAAAATAGACAGTGCAAACATAAACAGAGACCTCTTATTATGTAGTCGTGAAAAAAAAGTCTGTTAGCAGCTAGAATAACGTTTTGTCATGCAAATCCGATTTGGGGCGCCGCTTATGGAATAGCTCAGCGGTAGAGCATCACCTTGCCAAGGCGAGGGTCGGGAATTCGAATCTCTTTTCCCGCTCCAAATTACGGCGGCATAGCCAAGTGGTAAGGCAGAGGTCTGCAAAACCTCTATCCCCAGTTCAAATATGGGTGCCGCCTCCAATGTCATATATGCGCGGGTGGCGGAATCGGCAGACGCACTTCGCACCATATTAATGTTAAGTAGGCGCCTTGTGAAGGTGCTTTTTTTTATTGGTGTAGACTTCGGTTTAGGCTTTTTTTATGTTAGGGAGGCCGAACAAATACACGAAACTAAGGGGGATATTTTGCGAAAAGATATGGTGAGACTTTTGAAAATGACCTTCACAAGATTAGCATTTATGTAGGCAAAATGGGCCGAAGGGAAGTGACAATGATTTGGTGAAAACAATTTCCACATTTTATCTAAAATGGTAGAATTAAAAAGAAAATATAGTTTAGATATAGCAGTGCAATAGATGTATAAGAAGTACTTTCTTATTGTGATAACTCAACTTTCACATTTCAAAAAAACAATAATCCCATGACCATACGCGATTAGGCTCAGTGGCACAATGTGTTGATTTTGGTTTACTCGCAGGTGCCTTACTGCGGCCACGGTGATTTTGTTCCTTGGCATCATGCATTACTCGATACATTGTTGATTCAGAGGCCATATAGATTCTTTGCTCGATATATAATACTGAGTTGGCAACATCGGCAAGAGGGCGATTCCAGGACTTTAGGCGGTTTATTTTTAGCAATGTGTGATGAACTTGCCGAGCTTGATTGGGTAGTTGCTTTGACTCAGTTGTTTGAAATTCTCAATGATGTAGCAGAAAAGCTAATAAACGTATTGAAAAATTCATTAAATGTTAACTATCACAATGGATGGCTACCTTGCCCAATTACATCAAGGTCTATTTGCCTATTCCTATCTGCGAAAGTTGAGATAAAATATAACAATACGTTAACAAACTTATTAGCTATTCAATAGTATAATAAACCTAACAGTAGATGCTGTTTGTAGTAAAGATAAAACGAGGAGGTGTTGAATTTGCTGATTCATATGCAATGTGGGAGTGCCATTAGTGTTAGTGATCAAGGCAAAGGGGTGTGCTCTTATTGTGGCAAAAAAATTAAAGTGCGGATATCAAATAAGTAAATGAACCGTCTATCTTTGGGTAGGTGGTTTTTTTATTTGTTTAAAAATAGATATAGTATTTGTAAAAATTATCCTGTATAGTATCGATACTAAGATACATATACTGGATCGTTGAAAAAAATACGTAGAGGTGACTTATGGATAACGATATAAAAGAAAGAACAAATGAATGGTGCTATCATCCAATTGTAATTTTTGCAGGAATGCTAGTGCTGTACACTGCTAGTAGCTCAATTATTGCATTGTTGAATTTTTAAGTGCATATGTAAGCCGCCAAGCTCTTAATTGAGCTTGACGGCTTTTTTGTTTTGACTATATATTTACATTTTACAATATTTGGAATATGATTTAATAACTAATAATGTTACAATAAATAGAAAGTTGGGATAAAATGATTATTTGGTGGTATATTGCTATTGTAGTATGGATAGCTTGCTTTATAGTATCATCAATAATAATCATGTGTTCAAAGTCATATCCAGGGGATGATTAAACTTCAAGCCACTATCAAGCGTAATTGCTTGGTAATGGCTTTTTTATTTTTTTTCATAAAAAATACTGAATCGACATGCTTTTACAAAATTTTCATGAGAATGTAATTATAATAACAATATAACAGAATATTAAAACAATGGGAGTGATTTGTTGTGGAAAATCTATGTTATAAGATTGAGCTCTTAAGACACAGAATGCACGTAACGGCACTAGAAAAAGGAATTTCGCATCCAGAAGTTTTAATGATTAGTCAGAAGTTAGATAAAGTGATAAACGAATTCTGTAAAAGATCTTTGATTAAAAGAACTCCGAGAAACGACGATAAGTCAGTAGCCCAACTAAAATATAAGTTACATCTTTGTTCGCCTGCTCGAAAATATCAGATGAATCGAATTTGCCGAATGATTGGACAAGCAGTTATGAATTTATAATAATTATCATGTATAGTTTAACAATAAGAGAAATATACATATTATGAAAAAAACGTTGCATTATTAAACTTTTAAGTACATATGTAAGCCGTCTTACCTTAAGTGAGTTTGACGGCTTTTTTATTTGCCTAAAATTAAATAACATAAGGATTTAAAAGCATAATATAAGTAGATTGCAAAATGGAAGGAGGAAAGAATGTGAAAAGTGCTGATGATACTCAAGAAAATGGTAAAGAGCGCCTAGAATGTTTCGATGATTTAAATGATTTGGATGAAGACAAACTTCTTAGCAGTGCAATGGCAAGCTACTTCTTGTTATATCGATAGATATAAAAGCACTGATTATCTTATTAATGATCGGTGTTTTTGCATGTATAGCCAGAATAAAAAGCGTAGCGTGAATAATATTCTCAAATAGAACCACTCGTGCGATTTTTTTGAGCCACCCTGTGCATGAAATAGAGCCACTATGGTACTCCAAAGAGCCACTATTTATATCTCCCTGTATAATGAATTTATGCACTG